>Ga0180094_1000050_pt1 | contig 29000 bp, 19 predicted proteins | sample EasRivT47_16_1Da_FD_121786 | JGI IMG/M metagenome (GOLD analysis project Ga0180094, IMG submission 121786) | Soil microbial communities from meander-bound floodplain in the East River, Colorado, USA - East River metaG ERMLIBT47_16_1Da | ecosystem: Environmental > Terrestrial > Soil > Floodplain ... | reverse complement strand
GCTGCGCCTGACGAAACCTGCCGAGCGCCGCATCCGCGGAAAGGCTCCCCGCATCGTCCTGACGGCGGGTGTGCACGGGGACGAACCCGCGGGGGTGGAAGCCGTCACGCGGCTCCTGGAACGCTCGACCGACTGGAGACCGCTGCTGGCCGGGTATGACCTGACCATCTTCCCCTGCGCAAACCCCACGGGGTACGCGTTCGCCACCCGCGTCAATCACCAAGACATCGACCTCAATCGCATGTTCGATCACCCCGCTCCCCCGCCGGAGGTGGCGCTGATCCGGGCGGCGCTGGAGGCGGGCGGTCGCGATGGCCTCCCCGATCTGTCGGTCGAACTCCACGAAGACGTCGACAGCGACGGGTTCTATCTTTACGAGCTCGGCGATCGTCCCGGCCTCGGGACGGCCGTCATCGAGGCGGTTGAAGCCGTCGCGGCCATCAACGGCCGGCCTCATATCGAGGGATGGGCCGCCGCGGGAGGCATCATCCGGCCGGACCCCGAGCAGACACTCGCCCTCCACCCCGACCATTGGCCGCAGGCCTTGTACAGTTTTCGGATGGGCACCCCGTGCTGCCTCACGTTCGAAACGCCGGTGCCGGGTCTGCCACTGACCCGCCGCGCAGAGCTCCACCTCATCGCGCTGCAGGCGGCACTTGCGCAGCACGAGCGGAGAACCGACACACGGTCAGTGCGGCGCCGTGCTCGGCGACTCGAAGAGGCCTGACGCCATCTTGGAGTCAAAACTGGCCGCGCCGACCAGCGTGAGGAGCACGCTGAACTCATTCTTCTCGGGAAGATCCTGGTAGGTAAAGGTCACGCTCCAGCACTGGCCGTTGTACTGCAGACCGTAATCGATTTCGGTGTAAGCGTTCGTCTGCCGATTGCGGTAGGTCTTGTTGGCCAGCGTGATCCCCATCGGCAGGTGCACCTGTGTGCCGACGATGTAGAAATCGATCGCGTCCCGCTGTGCGGTGGCGATACCGCCGAGGGAGAGCGGATCGAGCAGGTCGCCGCGACGGGTGAGCGCGCGCGGCGGCACCGCCGCGGGATCCGCGTCGCTCGTCGAACGATGGCCGACCGAGAAGTCCCAATAGGGCGCCCACGCCAGCCGTGCGTCGACGTCCACGGTGGTGAACGTCCGCCGCCAGTGGTCGTAGAGAGCGTCCACGTCGAACTGGAGGGCGCTTCCGGTTCGCCACGTCGCTTCCCCGCGTACGGCCGACCACGTCGGCGGGACGATGCCCGAGACGGGGTCCGCGCGAGGGCGGACCCGATAACTCTGGGTCAGCCGCACCCAAAGCGCCTCCAGATCCGGCTCCGATGCGCCGCCCTCCCCCTGGACGGGAGACGCCGCGATCACCCGGTTGATCACGGAGGCGGTGATGAACTGTTGCTCCGACACATCGTCCACCTCGTCGAAGCGCGGGAGGTTCTCGTCCCCCCGCATCCCGACATAGGTGTAGAGCACGGCGGGTTCGATGGCGTGAATCAGGCGCCCCCCGTTCAGCCGGTTCCATTCTCGCCGCGCCGAGTCCGCGATGCCCAGGCCGGCGACGCCCAGTTCACGCTTGACCGGATCGCCGCCAAGCGCGTCCTTGGAGTACACGGTTTCGCGAACCCCCACACGCGGCGTGAGGATCAGACCGAACGGCGCCTCCTGGCGCCAGACCAACATGGGGAACAGATCCACCCGTTGAGTCGAGAACCCCGTCCGTTTCCAAAAGTTGGCGGCCGAACCTTGAATGGACACGAACAGCGGCGCGTTCCATCCCCGCGCGTTGACCAGCCGGTAATCCAACGCCGGCAGCAGGTGGGTATCCTCATCGACCGGGGTGTCGAGGTCTTGGGTGTAGCGGGCCAGGAGCGTCATCGTTTGATAGGGATCGTGGTAGGTCAAAAACAGATTGGACTCGATCGTCCGCTTGGTGCGGTCGATGAGCGACGACTGCAAATCGCGTAACACGGCGTCGTCGCTCACGTACTGCCCCTGCACCCGCAACTGCAACCGATCGTTGAAGTCGATGGCCTGTTCGGTGCTGACCCGCCGGCGGGTGGCATTCGCGATCCGGTCGTGGAACAGCTCCGCTTCGATCTTTCCTTGCGAGCGACGGCTCAACCGGTATCGGTACTCGAGCGTCCCTCCGGTCCCGCGAACGGTGCGATGGTCGAGCGTCACGGTCGCGTCCTGGCTCGGGCCCAACGTGAGGTAGAGGGGCTGCCAAATCTTCCAGCCCTCCGAGGTGCTATATCCCACATGCGGCTGCAAGAGGCCGGTCTGTCGCTCGGTTTTCACCGGCCAGACCAGATAGGGCAGGTACGCGACCGGCACGTTCTTGACATCGAAGACCACGCCGCGCGCGGTGAGGTATTGTTCGGGCTGGATCGTCAGCCGGCGAGCCCGGACCCGCCACGCCGGCCGCTCCCCTTTGCTCTCGTCGCAATCGCAGGTCGTGATCGTGGCGCGATCAAGCCGGTAGCGCTGGTCCGGCAACCGCTCGATTCGCTCGCCCGTCACGCGGTAGTGGTCTCGGGGTAAAAACAGCCGCCCCCGGGTCAGCACGCCGCTTCGGGTGTTCAGATCGAGGTCGAGCGTCTCGCCTTCGAGCTGATCCGTTCCGTCGCCGGCTTTGATGCCCCCGGTCGCGATCAGGTGCCCGCTCGCACGATGAAGGACCGCCTGATCGGCCTCGAGCGTCAGCGTCCCCTGGGTCAATCGCACGCGGCCGCTCGCGGTCAGCTCGTCGCGCTCCCGGGAATACGCCATCTCGTCCGCCGAAATATCGACGGGAACCTTCAGGTCGGTGAGGGATTGCTCGATGCGGCCGAGGCCTCCCGGGGCGGCGCTCTGGGCGCACAGCCCCTGAGGCCACCCCACCGCCAGCACGAGGCCGAGCGCCACCCCGAGTCTGACCGGATGGGCGTATGGCCGTCCGCTCGGCCTCACCCGCGGAGGACGGAGAGCTGTCGATTTCCTTGGTAAATCGCCTTCACCTCGCCGACGGTGTACAACGAACCGGTGACGACGCACCAATCGTCGCCCGCGAGGCGCGACTCGGTCTCTTCAAGCGCCTGGGCCAAGGTCGGAACGACCCTGACCGGAACGCGAAGCGCCGAGGCGGCGGCCCGAAGGGCGTCGACTGACGCCGCGCGGTGATAGGAGGGCTCGGTGAGCACCACCTCATCGGCGAGCGCCCCGACGCGCTCGATGATCCCTCTGAGGTCTTTGTCGGCGAGAATCCCGAAGACGATCACGAGCCGCCCCCCCGGCCGTCGCGCGCGTTCCTCGCGCAGAAACTCCGCCAACACGTTGGCCCCGGCTGGGTTGTGCGCCCCGTCGACAAAGATGCTCGGCCGCGTTTTGACCACTTCCAGGCGGCCCTCCCACCGCACCCTGGCCAGCCCACGGCGCATGGCCTGCGCGTCGACCGTCAGACCAAGCTCGCGCGCCGCGTCGATCGTCGCGAGCGCCGTCGCCGCGTTGGTCAATTGATGACGGCCCAGCAAGGGACAGAAGAGGTTCGGCACCCGCGCCCCGGCTCCGTGGTACGCGAAACACGCCGGCGAGGCCCCGTCGGTTCGGGCGTCCCGTCCGACGAGAATCATTCGCGATCCCAAACGAGCGGCCCATTCGGTCAGCACGGCCAGCGCATCGGGACGGGTCGCCGCAGTCACCAGGGGAACGCCCGCTTTGATGATCCCGGCCTTTTCGCGCGCGATCTCGGCGATCGTCTCCCCGAGGTAGCGCTCATGATCGGCCTCGACGTTCGTGATGACGGAGACCAGCGGCTGCACCAGATTGGTCGCGTCCAGCCGCCCCCCCATCCCGACCTCGACCACCGCGACATCCACCCTCGCGCGCGCAAAGGCGAGCAAGGCCAGCACGGTGGTGAACTCGAAGAACGTCGGATCCACATCCGGCGGGAGCACGGCGCGCAGTTCCTCGGTCAGCGCCACGACCAGGTCCTGGCCGATCGGCCGACCGTTGATGCAGATCCGTTCCGTAAAGTCGATCAAATGCGGCGAGGTGTAGAGCCCGACCGAATAGCCGGCCTCGCGGAGCATGGAGGCCAGCATCGCCGCTGTCGAGCCCTTTCCGTTCGTGCCCCCCACGTGGAGCACCCGGTACGCCTCCTGGGGCCGCCCCGCGGCCTCCAGGAATCTCGCGGTCGGTTCAAGGTCGAACCGTATGCCGTGCCACTGTAGTCGATACAGAAAGTCGATCGTCCGCTCGTATCGCATGGGACCTAGGAGCCTGTACCCGTATTGGGATGATGGAGCCTGTTCAGGGATGGGCAGATGCAAGGCCCGAGGGAACGAAGCAACCGGAGCGTACTGTGGCGTACGTGAGGATTGCTGAGCGACCGAGAATCCGCACCGCTCCAAAGGAGCGGCTGGAAACCGATCTCCCTACGGATCGCGAAGCAACGCGGCAGATGGCCATTCATGGACAGGCTCTCTAGAAACACGCCAGAAGCGTCGCAAGCACCTGCTTCATTTTTTTCCGCTCGACGATGCGATCGACCATGCCGTGTTCGAGGAGGAATTCGGCCCGCTGGAAGCCTGGGGGCAGCTGCTGTTTGATCGTCTGTTCGATCACCCGAGGGCCCGCGAATCCGATCAGCGCCTTGGGCTCGGCCAGAATGACGTCGCCCAGCGTCGCCACGCTCGCGGTCACGCCCCCGTAGGTCGGATCGGTCAGGATCGATACGTAGGGCACGCGGGCCTGCTGGAGGCGGCCCACCGCGGCGGCGGTCTTCGCCATCTGCATCAGGGACAGAATCCCCTCCTGCATGCGCGCGCCCCCAGACGCCGTGACCACGATCAGCGGCATCCGCGTATCGGCGGCGCGTTCGGCCGCGCGGAAGATCCGCTCGCCCACGACCGATCCCATGCTGCCCCCCATGAACCCGTAGTGGAACACGGCCAGGGCCACCGCCCGGCCTTCGATGGCGCCGGTCCCGCTGACCAGCGCATCACGGCGACCGGTCTGTTCCTGCGCGTTCTTTAACCGGTCGCGATACTTCTGCGCGTCGCGAAACCCCAGCGGGTCGGTCGGCGACAGGTCGGCGTCCCATTCCTTAAAACTGCCCTCGTCCAATAACAACCCGATCCGTTCCTCGACCGTGATCGGAAAATGGTAATCACACTTCGGGCAGACGCGGAGGTTGCGATCGAGCTCCTTGCGGTAGATGATCTCGCGGCAATGATTGCACTTGACCCAGAGGCCTTCGGCCGACTTCGGCCGTCTGTCCAGGTCTTCATCGGTCGTCGCCTTCTCTTTCTGAAACCACGCCATGCCCATACCCCCCCGTGGGACGCCCCACGGTAGCACAACGCTTTGCCGAGCGGCAAGTACGAGGGGGATGAAATGGTGGCAAAAAACTCTGTGAAGATTGCAGGCTGCTCAAAAAGCTCCAGATGCAAGGCGCTCCGGTTGGGAAATCGCCATCGGCATTGTCTTGCGCGGTAGGGGCGGGTTTGAAACCCGCCCCTACGATGCGTACGTGAGCACGCAAGACTGACAACGCAGCAGATGGACTTTTTCAGCAACCTGCTACGGGCGGGACGCTGCGTGTTGCTCGCGCTTCACCCAGTCGAGAATGAGCACCTCATGGGATCTTGTCACGCCGGGGAGGCTCCTGAGCAGGTGGGAGGCGGCTAAGGCGTGAAGTTCATCCAGGGCGTCACGACGTCGATACGCATCGACCAGAAGGGCCAAATCGGGAGAGAGTCCCGCTTGGATGAGGGCCTGTACCCGGGGATCGGCCTGCCGGACCAGGAGCTCGTATGCGGGGAACGTGCCGCTCTCCAAGACTTCGGCGATCTTCGACGCCAGGTCCGCGCCGATCCCGGCCAGCGATTCGAGTCGCCCCTGTGCCGCAAGGTGCTCGATCGGTTCGCGGCACGAGGACACCGACTCGGCGCCACGGCGGTACGCGCGCGCCCGGTACGGATTCTCACCGCGACCGTCGAGAAGCTGGGCCATCAGGATAAACGCCTGCGCGACCCGGCGATTGGTGTCAAACGCCGCCATGGAACAGTCCCCACCCCTCGAGGCCGGCACACCGCGCATCGGGTCATCGTCTTGATGGCTCCGTTCGGGCGTGCCGCCATCGGTTGCATGGACGGTATCACAGCGGAACCAGCGGGGTAAAGAGGCGAGCAAACCTCTCCCCGGTGTGGTCGTCCAATGGGTTGAGGGGCCCTCCACCCCTCCCCACATCGGGCGACCACCCGGGGAACATAGAGAACAGCAAGACGGGTAGTCCAAATTCAGGAGAATGCTATGTCAATGCAACAACTGCACCACACATCACGGAATGGCTTCCGGCTTCGTTTCTCCAGTGGTAACGCCTTCCGGCACCGCTGTCGGCAGCCGTCCGGCATCTCGTTCAGGGATTGCGTCAATGGCCGTGTCATGGCAAGGCAATTTTGAGTAGTTTTTTTCACTTTTCACCCCACGAGAAGAGAAACTACGCCATCCCAACGAGGCGCGGTGCGTGTTGCTACGCCACCCGAAATGGCCGCCTACGACGACACTTTTCATTCCGCGCCTTGGGCGCGGCTCGGGTTGCTTCGCCACTCGAATGGTAGCCTGCGGCACCACTTTTCATTCCGCGCCCTTGGCGCGGTACGAGTTGACCTTGGGGGGTGGAACCGATAGAATACGCGCGCAATCGCTTACAGAGGACCGCGTGCCCCGCCCCGAGTTCGTCCACCTTCACGTGCATACGCAGTACAGCCTCCTGGATGGGGCCAATCAAATCGACCGCCTCGTCCGCCAAGCCCGGACGTTCGAGATGCCGGCGATCGCGATGACCGATCACGGCAACATGTTCGGGGCAATCGAGTTTTACCTCAAGGCCCAGAAGGCCGGGGTCAAACCCATCATCGGCTGCGAGATGTATCTGGCGCCCCAGAGCCGGTTCACCAAGGACGGCGGTGGCGATCAGGACGATTCGTTCGACGCCTCCAGCAAGGGCCAGCAGACCCCGTATTACCACCTCATCGTCTTGGCCGCGGACGAGGTCGGGTACAAAAATCTCATGAAACTGGTCAGCCGGGCGCATCTCGAGGGCTTCTATTACAAGCCGCGGGTCGATAAGGAATTGCTCGCCCAGCACAGCAAGGGCCTCTTGGCAACCAGCGGATGCTTGCGCGGCGAAATTCCCTTCTTGTTGAATCAAGGGTTGCGAGAGGAGGCGGATCGAGCGGCGGGCACCTATCAGGACATCTTCGGCCGGGATAATTTTTTCATCGAGATCCAGGAAAACGGGCTGGAACAGCAAACGCGCGTGAACCGCGACCTGGTCGACATGAGCCGCAAACTCGACATCCCGCTCGTCGCGACCAACGACTGCCACTACCTCGAACGCCACGACGCCAAGGCCCACGACGTCCTGCTCTGCCTGCAGACCGGCAAAACGCTCAAGGATCCGCAGCGCATGCGGTTCTCGACCGAGGAGCTGTACGTCAAATCCGCGGAGGACATGGCGCGGCTCTTCGGCGAGCTGCCGGCAGCGGTGCTCCAGTCCGTCAAAATCGCCGAGCGGTGCAACCTGAAACTCGATTTCGACACGTTCCACCTGCCGCACTACGCGGTGCCAGAAGGCACGACCCGCGAGGATCACCTGCAGCGGCTCTCGGTCGCGGGGTTGAAGGAACGGTTCGCCACCCTGAGCACCGCCCCCCCGATGGTCGCGCTCTACGAACAGCGTCTGCGGGACGAGCTCACGATGATCAACGCGATGGGGTACGCCGGGTACTTCCTCATCGTGTGGGACATCATCAACTACGCCCGCACCCACGGCATTCCCGTGGGCCCGGGGCGCGGTTCCGCGGCGGGCAGTCTCGTGGCGTACGCGCTGAAGATCACCGACATCGATCCCATCCGCTATGGACTGATCTTCGAGCGATTTCTCAACCCCGAGCGCGTGAGCCTGCCCGACATCGACATGGACTTCTGCATGGACCGGCGCGGGGAAGTGATCGAGTACGTCACCCAAAAATACGGCGCCGACCACGTGGCCCAGATCATCACGTTCGGCACGATGGCGGCCAAGGCGGCCATCCGCGACGTGGGCCGGGTGCTCGACATCCCCTACGCCGAGGTAGACAAGGTCGCGAAGCTCGTCCCGACGACGCTGAACATCACCTTGGACGAGGCCCTCGTCCAAGAACCACGGCTGAAGGAGCTGACCGAAACCGATCCACGGATCGCCGAACTCGTCACCCTGGCCAAATCGCTCGAAGGCCTCGCGCGCCACGCGTCGACCCACGCGGCCGGCGTCGTGATTTCCAAGGAACCGCTCACCGAACACGTCCCGCTGTACCGGGGAGTCAACGGCGAAACGGTCACGCAGTTCGCCATGAGCGAGATCGAGAAGATCGGCCTCGTAAAGTTTGACTTCTTGGGCCTGAAAACGCTGACCGTCATCGATCGCGCCGTCAAGATGATCAATATGCGCCGGGGGCCCGATGCGGAAGGCCTCTCGATCTCGGCGGTCCCCCTGGACGATGCGGCGCCCTACGAACTCATCAGCTCGGGGCGAACCGCGGCGCTCTTCCAACTGGAGAGCGGCGGGATGCGCGATCTCGTCGTCAACCTGCGCCCGGACCGATTCGAGGATATCATCGCGATTGTGGCCCTCTACCGGCCGGGTCCGATGGACCTGATTCCCGACTTCATCAAGGGCAAACACGGCAAGAGCCGTGTCGCGTATGACATGCCCGAACTTGAGGCCATCCTCAAAGAAACCTACGGCGTCATCGTCTACCAAGAACAGGTCATGGCGATCGCCCACCAGGTGGCCGGGTTCTCCCTGGGGCAGGCCGACATCCTCCGGCGGGCGATGGGCAAGAAAAAGCCCGAAGAAATGGCGGCCCAGCGCAGCAGGTTTATCGAGGGCGCGGCGCGGCGCGAGGTGCCGAAGAAGACGGCCGAGCGGCTGTTCGATCTCATCCAGAAATTCGCGGGATACGGGTTCAACAAATCCCACGCGGCGGCGTACGCCTTACTCACCTACCAGACCGCCTACCTGAAAGCCCACTATCCGCTGGAGTTCATGGCCGCCTTGTTGACCACCGAGATGGGCAACGAGGACAAGATCGTCCAATACATCGCGGAGTGCCGCGCCATGGGGATCGCGATCCTCCCCCCCGACATCAACGAGAGCAACGAGGGATTCACCATCGTTGAGAACGCCATTCGGTTCGGTCTGGTGGCGATCAAGAACGTGGGCGCCGGCGCGATCGAGTCGGTGCTCGACGCCAGGCAACGATCGAGCGTCACGCTAGACGCGAGGCAACGATCTGGCGTCACACTAGACGCCCAGCAACTATCTAGCGTCACGCTAGACGCCCGGCAGGCGCGCGGCCGCTTCCGATCGCTCGCGCACTTCTGCCAGGAGGTCGACCTCCGGAAGGTCAACCGGCGGGTCATCGAAAGCCTGATCAAGTGCGGCGCGTTCGCGTCCACCGGCGCGCGGCGGGCTCAACTGATGGAGACCCTGGACCGCTCCATGGAAGCGGGCGCGGCCTCGCAGGAGGAGCGCCGCCTCGGGCAAGCGACCTTGTTCGCCGGGCCCGCGGGAGAATCCGGGGTTGAAGACGTTCCCCTGCCTGACATCCAAGAGTGGGATGAGCCGTCCCTCGCCCGGTGCGAGAAAGAGACGCTGGGCTTCTACATCAGCAGCCACCCCCTGACCCCCTATGCGCCCGATCGCGAGCGGTTGGGCGTGACCCCCGCCGACCGACTCGGCGACCGGGAAGACGGCGCGGAGGTGAGGATCTGGGGCGTCGTCGCCTCCAAGAAGATTACGACCACCAAGAAGGGCGATAAGATGGCCTATCTGCGCGTCGAGGATTTGAGCGGCAGCGTGGAGACCATCGTGTTCCCCGACCTCTACGCCGCATCCGGAACCGTGTTGGCGTCCGATCAACCCCTGCTGATCGACGGCACCGTGGACAAGGGCGACAAAGGCACGAAGCTCAAGGCCACCAAAATCACCCCCCTCGACAAAGCGAGGGAACGACTGGAAGGCTACCTCGAGGTCGTGCTCGACGGCGTCGCCGGCGAGGCGTTCCGTCGCCTCAAGACCACGTTGGAACGCCACAAAGGCTCGTACCCGGTCCGCTTGCGCCTGCTGCTCCGCGAGCACAAGAGCGAGTCGATGATCGTCACCGATGACGGCTTGCGGGTCAACCCGACCCAAGCGCTCATCGACGAGATCGAGGCGGGCTTCGGCAAAGGCGCCGCCTCCGTCAAGAGCGACGCGTACGCCAAACCGCAGTGACCGACTACCTCGAATTCGAAAAGCCCCTGATGGAGCTCGAGAGCAAGATCGAGCGGATCAGGGCCTTGTCCAAAGACCAGCCCAAAGCGCAAGAGGAGATCCAAAAACTCCAAAAGCGCTCGCACCAAATTCAGCGCGAGATCTACTCCCGGCTCACCCCGATCCAAACCCTCCAGATCGCGCGACACGCGAACCGGCCGACCACCCTCGATTACCTCGGCTTTCTGATCCCCGACTTCCTGGAACTCCACGGCGACCGCGCGTTCGCCGACGACCCCGCGATCGTGGGCGGAATCGGTCGCCTGGACGGATCACCGGTGATGGTCATCGGCCACCAGAAGGGGCGGACGGTCAAGGAACGGGTCAAACGCAATTTCGGGATGCCGCATCCCGAAGGCTACCGCAAAGCCCAACGCCTCATGCAGCTCGCGGAACGCATGGGGCGGCCGATCGTCACGTTCATCGACACGCCGGGCGCCTACCCCGGCATCGGGGCCGAAGAGCGCGGGCAGTCCGAGGCCATCGCGAGCAGCCTCCGTCTGATGGCCCGACTGGCCACGCCGATCCTCGCGATCGTCATCGGCGAAGGCGGCAGCGGCGGCGCGCTCGCCCTGGGGATGGGCGACCGCATCCTGATGCTGGAGCACTCCGTCTACTCCGTCATCAGCCCCGAAGGCTGCGCCGCGATCTTATGGAAGAACCCCGAGAAGGCCCCCGACGCCGCCGACGCGCTGAAAATGACCGCCAAGGATCTCTTCGCCCTGAAAGTGATCGACGAGATCGTCTCGGAACCGTTGGGCTGCGCCCACCGCGACCACGCCGCCATGGCCGCCACGCTCAAAAAAACCATCACCCAGCACCTCACCAGGCTGGCCGAGCTGCAACCGGATGAGTTGGTCGCTGCGCGGTACGAGAAATTTCGGAAGATGGGGGTGTATCAGGAGTAGGAGAGCTTCAAAAGTTCGCGAGAGAAAAAGGAGCGGGACCCACAGGTCCCGCTCCTTTTTTATCGACGTGACGCCAAACGTCATGACAGCAAGCTCGTGGGTGGAACATTTACTTCAGGTCAACAATTTCTACACCGGATGATGACTTGCGCAATGTAAGGTGCACTTCTTCCCCTGCTTTCTTCTCCACCGCCATTTCCTGCGAGACGTAAATCTTCTCTGAACCGAAACCTGTGTAATACCTGTGCCCGTCGCCGCAGTAAACATCGATGTCGCCGACGGCCACTTGCTTGCCGCCTTTGTACGGCGAAAGCACCAACCGATACCCTGCTCCCTTGTTGCAACCATCCGGCCAGTGATCAGGGTCTACGGTGATGGTCATGGTTTCATTTCTGGACAACTGCATCCTGATGTCTGCCCTAAGCAGTGCGTATCGCACCCGAGTGGCAACATCGCTGATTGCATACTCACAGCCAGCCATCAGGATGGACGATGCGATCAAGAGAGCGAGAGATTTCTCTCTCATATGGCACCTCACAGTTCTAATCGGGATAGGGAGGGGCCTCACGGCCTCCCCCCTCCCACACCACCGTACATACGGATCACGTATACGGCGGTTCGGCAGATGAAGCCGAAGTGCTGCGCGCACCCCGACCGGAGCGTCTTCCCCCGTTGCGCCAGCGGCCAGTTCATCCCAGGCGTCGAACACTCCGTCCCACGCCTCGCCGGATGCCATCTCGCCACTCCACCGCAGGCGACTACTCCTCTCTACCGTTCGGGCCTTCGGCAACAGACGTTGCGGCTCGGCCTATCTGTTTCTCCACCTTTCGGTTCCGGAGTGCCTCACTAGCCTCGCCTGCCTTTCACCTACTATGCCCTCTGCTGACTTCTGCAACGCGGTCAGGAAGCCTCTCAACCCCCTCAGTCCCTACGGGACGCGTTGCAGATCTCCCGGGGTAAGACACAGAACTTTCGATGCGTAGACGCCGGATTTATAAAGCACACCCCAATGCGGATGGAGGACTTTGTTGTCACGTGCCAACTCGTCCCGGGTGTACCACACCTCATATCCGGTTTCTGTTCGTCGCCCCGCATCTTTGGATTGGGCTTCCTTCAGACCCCACCTCGCGATGGCGCCCTTGCCCTTCTCCTAGCCTTTGGCTCCGCGAATACCTGGCACGGGGACTTGCACCCCGTCAGTTCTGTGCCATGCCCGGCACACACGTTCCGGTTCAGGCGCGCGCCGGTTGCGGCGCGTCGTCCTGCAACCGGGGGTTAGGCACGTACCTTGGCGCCGTGCGCGGCTGCGGAACATTGGCCAATACTTAGAGCCAGCGACGGACCTGCCGCTTGTACCGAAAGTAATCATCTCCGAATTTGCGTTCCAGGTATTCCTCTTCTCGCGCGATGACGCCGACCCGCATCATCCAGACCAACACAGGCGTCAATGCAAGTGCCCACCATGCGTTTAGGGCCAGCGATAGGCCGACATAGATGAGCGTATCTGAAACGTAAATCGGATTTCGCGAAAACCGAAATAGACCATCCGTCACAAGCGCTGTCGTGGCTTTGTATGGATCGATCGGTGTTTGCGCACGCCAAATGGTTCGGATCGCGGCCGCTAATCCGATCACTCCACAAACGAGGATGGCTAATCCCACGCCCACAGCCAGAGACCAGCTCAGTAGTCGAGTTGGCCAAAGCCACTCGAGAAACAGACCAAGGCCGAGAATCCCCAGGTAAACCACCGGAGGAGGAGCAACAATTCTGGCTCTATCAGCGGCGACATCTTGCATACACTTGCCTAACACCCAGATCAGCGGCAGCGCTCTGACTCGCCGGGCGCCGTCCGCTGCATCTCCAGACTGTGTAAAAAGTCGATTTTTCGAAAATGCCATCTAACAAAATCAATAGCTTGCAAAGCCAAAACGACCAGAAAACAGGGTTTTCACACAGTCTCGCTCTTTGTTCGGCGGCTTTACTGTCCTGTAGACCGTTTGCTCGGGTCGTCTGCGGGGTTGACGTACGTCAGTACGAACGGACCCGGCCCCTCAACCTGAACCGTCGCCGCTGTCGTCGCCATCGCGAAATGCCGCATCTCAGCAGGCAGGAACGCGTAACCCCCCTCCGGGAGACCCTTCATCGTCGCCTTGTCGAACTTTTCGCCCATGCCCAGGGCAAACGTGCCTGAAATAACCGTCACGTGCTCGTCCGTCGGGTGCCAGTGCGGCGCAATCTTGTAACCTGCAGGCATCTTGAGGCGCACCACGAAGATGTCCGCCTTGCCCGGGTCTCCAGAAACAACCGTGAAGGAAGCGCCCTTCTCAAAGGCGGGCGGTGGTTCGCCCCACTTCAACTCAGCTGCGGTCACCAGGACGTGTGCCGGTGCTTTGGCCTGTTGAGCCACAGCAGGTCCAACTATGGGCACAAGGGCAACGGCAACGCAGGCAAGAATCCTTCGCATGTAACACCTCCTTAGTTTTGTTCCACGACTCGCAGTGAGTCCGCCGAACGGCCAAGCTCAGACGCGTCGGCGCGTTAGCGCCGACGTCGGCTGGAGCGCCTTGTTGGGCGGCGCTAGACGAGTTTCTTCCATCGCTTGAATGCCTTGATGTCATCTGGCGATAGGTCAAACCACTCACCCTCACCTCGTTTTTCTGCAAACCGCCGATGCCAATATGCCTCGACGCCAGAAGGGTCGTCCGTCTCGATGCTGTGAACCGTTGTTGGTGGTATCGGAATCTTTATTGCGAGTTGCCGTTCGCGGCTCCCGAGTGAAATGGTGCGGCCAATCTTGAAGTGGCGGCCGGATTTCATCAGATATACAAATCCTGTTGCTGTTCTTGATTCACGACTAAGGCCCCCAGTTATTTTTTCTTTTTCAGGGCCTTTACGGTTTGCTAACAGTGTAAGAATGTCTTCGTGGCCTGCGTGTTTTTGGCAGTAACGAAGAACTGCACCGAGCATTTTTCCTTTCCACCAAGCCGGGCAAACACTGTATGACTTGTGAATGATTCGTCTTCTTTCGCTTTGCGCCGACGCTCGCCCTCAATCGGGAGGTGCTGTAACTCTCTGGCAAGAGCGATGTAGCTTTGAATCAGTACTTCGTCGCTTGTGGCCGTCTGGAACTTGTTTGCCGCGTAGCCAGCCTCCATTACTGCATCGCCCCAGCGAAGCCAGAGGTGGGGGTACCAATCTGCCTTTCTAATACCCGTCTGGCTCTCGAACGCAGCACTTCCTGGGGCCTTCCCATTCTCCTGGGCAAGACGCTTGATAGCCTCGAGGATCTCTGATTTATCCATGTGTGTGCCTTGCCGCCCAACTATAATTCGACGTCCCAATTTTTTCTGCAACTCGAGCGTGGAGCGCTTGGTAATCGCTCATGACGCGCAACAGAAATATAGCGAAGTATCTCGTTCTAATCTGGTGCTTATGACGTGAATCTCAATCAAAGGCTGAAGTGTGTTATCACGCATATCGTGCTTCCTAACACCCCCCGCCGGATTGAAGCTCCCTGCAGCAAGCTGCAGGGAATCTTCGAAGTGCAATGAAGTAAAGAAGCACGCTTTCCATGTTGCTCGCTTACCCCGCAGCAAGCTGCCGGGGAATGCGCTCGCAATCCACTTTCGCCCAGTAACCGATCCGCAGGACTCTGCACGCCGCAAAATCATCGGGGGGAGCAAATCTTTTGCGCGGCCAGCCGCTGGCTGTGATTTTGAGTCCCCGCATGCCGAAGCCTTGACGCGCTTATATCACACTGTGAGATCAGCCGTAAAGGTCGCGCCTCCAGTGCGAGCGGCCTTTCACATGTCAGGGGCGGACCGCAAGGACAACCGCTGGCTACGAGCGGATGAATCGCCCATCGGCTCTTATGTGGGCCCCGTCACTCCCAAGCGCTCCTTTGGTGCGGCGGTCTTGATCGTCGTCATCGCGGCGGCGACGAGCGACGCCATGTCGCCCAGGTTCGCGGGCAGGATGAGCGTGTTGGTCTCTTTGGCGACGTGGCCGAATTGGGCGACCCACTGTTCGGCCACGCGCAGGTTGATCGCCTCCAAGCCCCCGCGTTCGGTGATCGCGGCGGCGACCTGACGGATGGCTTGCGCCGTGGCGTCGGCCACTTCGCGGATCGCCGCGGCCTGGCCCTGCGCCACGTTGACCTGTTGCAGCTTCGAGCCTTCGGACTGCTTGATGACCTGCTGCTTGTCCCCCTCGGCGCGGTTGATCTTGGCGTCGCGTTCGCCCTCGGACGTGAGGATCACGGCGCGCTTTTCCCGCTCGGCGCGCATCTGCTTCTCCATCGCACCCAGCACGTCTTTCGGCGGCGTGATGTTCTTGATCTCGTAGCGGAGGACTTTGACGCCCCAGGCCTCGGTGGCCTTATCGAGTTCGGTGACCACCAGCGCGTTGATCGTGCTGCGCTCCTCGAAGGTCCGGTCCAGCATGATCTTGCCGATCTCGCTCCGCAGCGTGGTTTGCGCCAATTGCGTGATCGCGAACATGTAGCTGCCGATGCCGTAGGACGCCCTCTGGGCGTCCACCACCCGCAGGAACAACACGCCGTCGACGCCGACCTGGACGTTGTCCTTGGTGATGCAAATCTGCTCAGGAATGTCGATCGCCTGTTCCTTGAGGGTGTGCCGGTACGTGATGCGATCGACGAAGGGGATGATGAAGTTCAGCCCCGCCGTGAGCGTGGCGTGGTACCGTCCCAACCGCTCGGCGATGTATGCGCTCTGCTGGGGAACGATCCGAACGGCCAGCCCGTACAGGACGAGGGCCAGAATGACCAGCAAGATCCAGGCTGGGCTGATGAGGTCCGTTATGGGCATTGTCGCCTCCTCCGTGTCGACCCGGGGTTAGAGCGCTTTTACGAAGAGCCGCGTGCCATCTTGCCTGACGATCCGCACTCGGGTCTTTTCCGGCAACCGCTCACCCGCCGCCGATTCCGCGTCCCACGTGCTGCCTTGAAACTCGACGCGGCCGACGATCCGCGGCCCGACCTCCGAGACCACCACGGCGGTCTGCCCCGCGGCGTCGCCCGCCGGCGCGCCCGGCGCTTTTTTATTGAGCCACCGCACCAGCGTTCGCCGCGTGAGGACCAGGGGAAGCACCGAGGCGATCAGGAACGCCCCGAGCTGGCCGTTGATCCCTTCGACGACGCCCAGCCACGCGAGGGCCGACGCAACGATCGCGCCGACGCCGAAGAAGCCGAGCCAGAACCCGCCGGTCGTCACCTCGATCAGCAGCAGCACGACCCCCACGCTCAACCAGATCACTTCAGCGGTCACCATGACGGACTCGCTCCCGTTCAGGCCGGACACGCCGACGAGTATACCAGGATTGGCCGCGTGAAACCGTTAGGAATGTTCGTGAAAGATTCGTTGCGACGAACGGTTCACGGCGGGACTGCTGAGCACCGCTACCGCCGCTCACTCAGTCCCGGGCGGCCAGTCACGACTCCACCAAGGCATGACACGCTCGCCCTACACGCTCACCAATGAGAGAAATGAGGGTCAGAACCGGTGGTACACGCTGACTCCGGCATAGGCGCCGCGGCGGTGGGGACCGTCGGGGGACCACCTGTCCTTGTACCCTCCGCGAAGGGCTGCTGAGAGACGCTGCGGCACGAAGCTCCATTCGAGGAACGGCCCGCCCTGGGCGGCGCTCTCGTCGTTGCCTTGGCGGACGCCCTCGATGCCGATGAAGAACGAGACCGGCTTCTTCCATTCGAGAGGGGAAAAGGCGGAACGAGCTCAGGCGAAACGATGTCCCAATGAAGTGGTTCGTGTGCTAAAGGGTCAGCGATAAGTTGAGCGTGTAGGCGTGCTTTCGGTAGTCACGATCCACATAATCGGTGGAGTCGTCGCCGAGGTTCGAACGGTTGATCTCGGTCGAGTACGCGAGCTCGACGTCGATTGAGTCTGCAAGGGGATATCGTACCGAAACAGACCCGGTGCCCCGTTGATCCCTCCTCCGTTTCGTCCCGAAGGACGATGCCGTGATCTGCCATCGATCCTCCCGATCATAGACGCGGTGTTGGTATTGAAGAACTCCTTGGACGATCAACCGTCCAAGAAGCGGGCTCCGATACTGCAGAGACGGCTCAAGGGCCCGGTAGGAATAGGAACAGAATTCACACGCAAACCGTGGGTCATGGTCGGCATCTTTGGCGCGGTTTCCGGTATAGGCTATGCCGGCGCGAAAGTATCCACGTTGACTGAGGAACGCGTGTGTTTCTGACATACCGATCGTCCACTTTGTGCCGGCGAGGTACGCATATTGAGGGTCAAGTGAGTTCCCCAGATCCCACGATCCATGGATCCCCACGTAATACCGCTTCAGATGAAAGAGGTAGGAGTTCAAAGCAACCTGGTGATAGGCGAGAAACGAACGGTTTCTCAGCAACGTGTAGAGGTACGCATAGCTCAGGGCCGGCCTGCCGGTGAGTCGGGTTGCATGAAGACCGACGCGTAGCTCGTGCACCTGATAGTTCATCTCGTCTTCGTCGTCATACCATCTTCCCCAAAAACGGTACAGAGGGCTCATCGTGGCCTGGCCACCTATCGGGACGTCATGGCTCAGACGGGCTGAGACGATCGTGGCCCAGTCGTCCCTCCTCATCGTGGTGGGGGTTTCTTCAGCGGCCGTCAGGAAGACGTTCGTCTCGTATTGCCGCCCACCGGCCACCTGCGCCGTTCCCTTTCTCTTGATTCGAGGAGCGGTCGCCGGCTGGAGAAGATTGAGCATGGCATGAGCCGTGTCAGCCGTCGCTTGCGACGGGTGGGCGGCAAGGGTCTTTTGAAACCACTCGATCGCGTCTTGAGCGGATCCGAGTTTGTAATAGGAGAGACCGACCTTCAGGTACAGGTCGGCTCTCTGGTCCTGCATACGTTCCGCCGCGGCGAGGAACGCCCGCACCGCTTCCGGCCACCGTTGCTGCCTAAAATACACGGCCCCGAGGTTGTAATAGGCCCGAGCGTGTTCCGGCCTGAGGACCGTGACGGTCTCGAACGCCAGTCCGGCCCGGAGGTCATCGCCCTGTCTGAAGTAGGCGACGCCTAGCCAGAAGTGGAGGTCGGGATCTTCCGGGGTTCTGACCAGGGCCTTATCGAGGAGCCTTATGGCCTCGGCCACGCGACCCCGGTCAATCAGTTGCGATGCCAGGGAGATTGTGTCTCCCTGCGTCTGGGCCGCATGAAGCGAGGGCGGTTGCGCCATCGCCTCATGGGCCCAAACGAAGAGAGCGAACAGGAGCGTAGAGAGAAACACTCATCCAGGCCCTAAATCGGCCTTACGAACGCCCCGCAGCCGGTGGCAACGAAATCGGAGGAGCGTCGACAGGCGGTGCTTCCACGGTCGGCACATCGACCGACGGGGGCACCACTGACGGCGGAGCGTCCAGCACCGGGACCTCAATCGGCGGAGCCTCGAGGGGTGGCGCCTCGACCGGCGGAAGATCAGCCACGGGTACGTCTATGGGAGGCGTTGCAACCGGCGGCACGTCGAACGGCGGGGCCGTAACCGGCGGGGCCGCGACCGGTGGCGTATCGAACGGCGGGGCCGTAACCGGCGGGGCCGCGACCGGTGGCGTATCGAACGGAGCGTGAGCCGCCGCACTCGACGGGTGATCGGACGGTGCGTTCCTCCTGGGCAACTCCAAGTCGAGCACTTTCAGGCTTTTCTCGTTGGTCAGTTGAATCGTGATATCCGGCTTCGGCAACGTGTCGTCATCGCCCGTGGCAATGTCAATCGAAATCTCGACAGGGAGATCAACCGTACTTGGAACCTTCCCCGTCGGATTAGGATTGGGCTGGCCGAACACGACGCTCGGGGCGGTTGGGATCAGCAGGACCATCATGGCTAGCCCCACAAGCCATTGCTGAATGAACACGGCGCGTGTGCGATGGGGTGTTGTTTGCATACCATACCTCCTTTGTGCGGTTTACTGCGTGGGTTGACCAATTGAATCGCTGCTAAATTCCATTCACCAACAGATCGATTGCCCGTTCTTTTCTGGTGGAACCTTTTTCAATGCTGGCGGTCACCGTCCACCGACCTCTCTCAGCCCCCTTGACCGGAATCGTGATCAGATTTCGCCCGGCCTGTAAGGTTCCCACCCATTGCACTTGGGGGACTGGGGTCATCCCTTGATCCGTGACCAAGGCGATGCCTTGGGGCAATTCGAGATGAAAACGCACGTCCTCGACCCGCTCTTTCGCGTCAAACCAGATCCGCAGCACGTGTTCTTGGCCAAGGTTGACGTGAACGGGTTCTACGAGTACCGGTACCGAAGCGGTTTGCCGAGTCTTCGGGCTGTCCAGACGACCTTCCTTGGGGTTAAACCACACGGCGACAAGGAGGACGACGGCGGCTCCCGCAGTCCAAAGAGCGACCGGCCTAAGGGTCGGAGCAAGGGGCTTCAACCAATGCCATGGAGTGGCCGGGCGGTTGGACGGTGCGACGGCCTCAAGCCGCTGCCTCCACCGCACCTCGAATCCAACTGGGACCGGTTCTTCTTCCAGGCGTTCGTAGGCCGCGATCATTCCCCGGGTCATGTCCAGCGCCGAGCGGCATGGCTCACAGGCGGAGAGATGGGCCTCGAACCGTTCCCGATCGGATAAGGGAAGCGACCGCTCCAGGTAATCGGTCAACTGAGTTCTGAAGATTTGACACATGGTGTTCACATCTCGCGACCTTGCTAAATAATTAGACGAGGTGAACGCACGAAAAGTTCCCGGCACGGGGATTTATTCATGGTCCGGGTCGATCGATGAGAGAATGTGTCGGAGCTGTTCACGCCCCCGGCTGAGCCGTGATTTGACCGTGCCCACGGATGCGTCGGTAATTGCAATGATTTCCTCATACGAGAGGCCCTGGATATCGCGAAGGATGACAACGCTGCGAAACGGCTCGGCGAGCCGGGCCAGGCCCTGGGTCAGCCAGTTCGCGTTCTCGATTTGACGAAGGTGGTCGTAGAAGCGCTGAGATGAGATCTCCTGAATGTCGGCTCCCTGATCATCCAGGGCTTCATCGTATTTTCCCGAGCCGGGTACCGCTTTTCGGATCGAATCGATGAATGTGTTGTGAACGATTCGATAGATCCACGTCGAAAATGCGGCTTTTTCGTTAAAGGACCGAATACCGAGAAACGCTTTGACAAAGACTTCTTGGCACAGGTCTTCGGCAAGCCCCGCATCGTTGGTCAAACGAAGGGCGTAGTTGTAGACCTTCTTCGTGTACGCGGAAATTAACTTCTCGAAGGCGGGCGTATCGCCGCGTCGAGCGGCCGCGATGAGGACGGGGTCATCCATTAGACTAGACCTGCGACACCAGCCAGTGTCCCTTCCGCAGTCGGGAAGCCCCTGCGTAGGCGACGATCCAGCTCAGGCCAAAGCAGAGGGCCTGGTGCGACAGGAGCTGAACCAGATAATCGATCGGGCGCATGGCTCTGGAGGTCTCACCGGCGCCCTTGAGGGACGCTCAGCGGGGACCTCAGGACTGTAGACCACCACTCCACGCGGGATATTCCGAGTGGTTATGGAAGGATAGTCAGTATAACTTCTTGAAATCGTTTGAAATTCGATGACGAACGTAGCATGGCGATCCCGACTCCCCTTCAAAAGAATCGTCCTTGTACACACACTGCTCACCATAAAAAAAGAGGGGCCTCATCGAGGCCCCTCTGCAACACCGCTAGTGCGATTTCGCTTACCGGTTGTCTAAGCTCAGCGATACCGGTCTCACCTCAAGCTCGGGACTTTCCAGAGCCAGCACCCGCTTGTCGCCCGGGGGCAGGACCCTGAAGATTCCCCACTGCCCGGCGTCGATGTACGCCGGCCGGTGATTCATGTACACGTAGTCACCGGGAAGATGGCGCGGACCGCCGGCGCCTCCGCGCAGATCGAGACGCAGGTAGGAGCTCCCGCCAAACTCGAACGAGCTGTGGAGGTGCGCGCCCCGGAACCGATCGACCGGCCATTCGTGCCCGTCGAGCGCGAACACGCCGACCTGCTCGTTGAATCCGCCGAAGACGTTGATCAACACCGGATCGCCCGCGTGGGCTTCCAACACCGGCGTGTTCACGCCGCCCTTGTCGGCCACGCACCGGAAGAACGCGCCGACGTCGCAGCCGTCGTTGTCCAGCGCATAGTCCAAGGGATTCGTCGCCCGGTAGTTGACGCCCGTCAAGCCGGCGACCTTCTGGGCGTACGGCATGAAGCTGGTGCCCAGCAGGTTGTCTTCATCCTGGAACAGCAGGGCGAAGTCCCGGTAATTCGTCCGATTCTCGTTGCCGGGAACCGTGCGATCCACGATCACGTCCGCCTGCCACGCGTTCTTGAGCGTGACATCCTCTCCCGTGACGGGATCTCGGTACTTGGAACCCTTCGGCCCGATGATGATCGCCCCGTAGAGCCCATTCCGGGGGTTATCGATCACGTTCCCCCAGTCCTGGATCACGGTCGCGTTCTCCCCGTACTCGGGATGGGCGTAGAACGTGTACGTCTTGTTTTCACCGGGACCGATGGTCTGATCTCCGGGGTTGTTCCCGACGTTGATGCCCATCGAATCCTTCGGATCGAACGCCAGCATGTCGGCGTGGAGCCCCGCCCGTTCGGCGGCCATCCGGTTCGTGAGCTTGATTTTGATGCAATCGCCGACGTTGACCCGCAAGACCAACGGGTGGGGTTGAAATCCGCCGGCCTTCACCTTGGCCACTTCATCGTCGAGGAGATAGATCTTCCCCTTGTGGTTTTCCATGGCCAGATGTCGGCCCAGGTCAACCTCGATGATATCCGGGGTTCCTTTGTTGAACCGCATGGCGTAATCCACCGCCGACACGGAGTAGTTCTTCACCGGCGCGTCGGACGGACAGATCGTCTTCGCCGAGGCGGGAATTTCTTCGTGTCCCGGCAAGGGCTGCAAGGTCTTGTCTTCCTTGTCCAGGACGTTGATCATCCCCCATGCCCCCCCCGAGAAATGGGAGGCTCGGCCGGAGTAGTACAGGTAATCCCCCGCCATCTTCTGGGGACCGCCGGCGGCCGGAATCACCATGTCGATCCGCTCGGCGATCGCAATGTGGAACGTGGTCCGCGGGATGGAATCCGCGTTGTACCGCTCCAGCGGGAACCAGTGACCGCTGACGTGCCAGGTGTGCGCTTCGTTCGCCGATGTTTGCAGGGTCCGGAACACGATCGGATCGCCCAGGTAGGCTCGAACGAACGGTGTGCCCGGGTTGCCGTGAACCTTGCTCGAAAAGAGCTTCGACGGATCGGGGTTATTGGCGAGCCGCACCGAGAGCGGTTCCACCCGCATCCCGTACCCGCCGCCCGTCGTCGCCTCGCCGCCATTGAGGAACGACATCGCCGACTTGTTCAAGCGCGGCGGGTAGACCGCGGTGGGCGTGCCGTCCACGGACGGTCGGCCGGCCATCGGGTTATCCGCGGTGATCAACTCGGCCGTCCGCGGGTTGGAATCCATCACGTGCATCACGACTTCGCGGAAGCTGCCCGTGACCTGAGTGGACACCGGGTCGGTTGAGTGAATATCGACCACGTACCCGCTCCGAACCTCCTTGCCGGTCACCGGATCATGGTACGTCGAGCGCGGCGGCTCGACGATCGTCGAACCGAACAGCCCATGTCCCCATCCGTCGGCGCCGAACACGTGATCGTGCCAGAACACGATCCCCAGGTCCACATCGGGATACCAGCGGTACCGCACGAACTCGGGGCTCACGATGGCGCCGGACTTGTGGGCTCCTTTAAGCGGAGCGTCCAGCGTGACCGTCGTCCCCTTGATCCCCTTGATCCGGACCGCCTCGAACTCGCCCACGCCGTCCAGGCTCAGCCCGATCGTGATCCCAGGATGGAACATGGGGGCGTCGAACTTGGTGTCGTGGATCTCGATGTGCCGCGTCGCTGAAGCAATCTCGATCGAGGTATCCCCGACCTTCGCCGCCTTGGTCAGGGTCGTGTTTTGCGGCACCGGCATGCCCTCGTGCGGCTTGCCCTTGTCTTCGGGCTTCAGAATCGTGAACGGCCGGACCGACTGCTCGTAGTTGAACCCGATGATCACCCCGTCGGTGGCGGTGATGTCGAACTGGAAGAAGTGCGGGTGCATGTTCGTCTTGTTCGAATTCGCCGTCCGCACGTCGTCCTTCATCTTGCTCTTATAGATCACGTCCACGCAGTCGTAGACGTTGGCGCGGATCGCCAACGGAATCTTCTTGTCGTCGTTGGCTCGAATCCCCGCCTCTTCTTCTTCCAAGACGAAAAGCAAGCCGTCGGGATCGACGATGGCCGGCGTCTTGGGGGTCGCCTTCTTCAACGTGACCGGCAGCGTGATGCCATTCACCGAATAGTACTTCCGCGGCGAACTGGACGGGCAGAGGCTCCACGGCCCGTTTTCTCCCGGTTGCGCGGGTTCGACCGACTGCTTGCCGTCCGGCGTATGCCGGATCGGCTCGAAGAACGGGGCCGGGTTGTGGTCGGGCGAGAAAGCCACGCGCTTACCCAAGTGCGGCCTGAGGTACGGGATCGACAGTTTCCCGGTCGCGGAATCAAACCGGACAGGCAGCCTCTTGCCGGGCGCCAGAGATTTATAGTTCACCCACGCCTGCTTGGTCTCCGGCTCGTGCAACGCCGTGTTACCGTCCCACTTCCAGTCGAGCACGGTCGCGTCCATCGCGACGGCCTGCTTGTGCTCATCGTCGGTCCCCGCGGGCACACCCGGAGCCGGCAGCAACATCTCGACCCAGTCTTTGATCGACACCACCGCCGGATCGGCTTTCCAATCCGTCTTATCGGCCGTGATCTTGAATTTCTTCCCGGCGAACCAATCCACCGTCGTGCCAACCAGCTTGGACGAATCGACGGACGGCTTCATCTTTCCTTTGCGATCCGGCAGCTCGGCCAAGGGCGGCATGATGTCGTCCTGGGCGCCGGCGGCCTGGAGCGTGTTGTACACCCGCCAGAAACCCCACATACCCGTCACATAATGCTGCGGGATGTGGCAGTGGAACGTAAAATCGCCGGCCCCGTAGGCGCAGCCGCCCGAGCCGCACTCGATGACCTCGTTGTACGATTCGGCGGCGCCGATCGCCTGCACGTCAAGGCGCTCAGAGCTGGTCCGGATCGGCGGGAATTTCACCGGTCCGGTGCCGCTGCTGGTCGCGGCGAAGTTGAACTCGGCCTTGGTCACCGCCTCCGGCGAACGCGGCCACCGGTCGCTGCCCCCGTGGAGGTGGTGGGAGTGAATCACTTCCGATCCGCCCATCATCCGATATTTCACCGGGTCGCCCAAATAAGATCGCGGGATGGTCGTCGCCGGGTCGCCAAAGGTGTAGGAGCCGTACGCCATCGACTCATCGTGGACGCCGTGCCGCTGATCCTGCAGCGCGAGCCGGGTGCCGTGGGGCTCGCTCCGCAGATTGAGACCCCGCCCGCCGGGCCGATACGTATCGGTGAAGGCATCCCGCTGCGGGAGCAACTCGCCGTTCTTCGCGCTGATCCGGAAGACTTCGTCACCGATCTCATGATAGAAGATGGCGAACTCGCGGAAATCCGGGCCGTTGGGGTCCTCGATCGTCGCCATCCAGCCGCTCTTCATCTCCTTGCTGGTCCACGGGCTCAGGTAGCGCGAACCGCGCGGTTCGACGACCAGCGACCCGAACATCCCGGTGGACCACTGCTCACGGACGGCGTGGCTGTGAAAGTGGTGCGCCTTGTCCGTTTCGTCCGCGGGGATGTACCACTCGAACTCCTGGCTCTTTCCGGGCGCAACCACCGAATCCTTGTTCATCATCGTCGCGGCCTGTCCCGAGGCGCGGACGATGAGATTGGACCCGTGCAAATGGAGGCTCACCGGCTCGTCATTGGTCGTTTGATTGCGCAACGTGATTCGGGCACAGTCCCCCGCGTTCGCGCGAATGACCAGGGGTTGGATCATGTCGCCCTGAAGACCCGCCGAAATCGCGGCCGCCGGAAAGGGATCGTCGCTCTTCCGCGCGTCGGCGTTCTTTTTCTCCTCCGCCCGCACCTTCTCAAGTTCCTCGGTCAGGACATAGAGGTAGCCGGGGAAAAAATCCATGAATCGGTTGATCGTGATCTCGACATTGATGGCCGAGATATCGAACGTCTTCAGCGGCGCCGTGGCGGGACACTTCCCGCCCGCGCCGACCGACTCCTCGGTCGCGCTGATGCGCAACGGAACACCCTGCATGGCCGCATGGGCTTCGGCGCTCGAGACATACCCGCCGAGGTTGCCCCCCGCCCGCTCGATCTCCTGATCGAGCTTGTCCTGCATCTTATCGAGCAGGGCCACCCCGGCCTTCTGGTACTGCACCCCAGCGGGCGCCGGGCCAGGGGGCGGCTCGGGGATCGACATGTCCATCGTATGGTGACCGTGCTCCTCCGCCGCTACAGCTTGCGGCATAACGCTCCAGAAAAACGGATACAGCAGGACTCCGCCTGCGACCATGACCAAAGATGATAATCGTGTCGATGATTTGTTCATTCTCCCCTCTCGATTCCGTTCGCTGTTCTGCGCGTCGCGACGATCAAGTCGCCCACTGTGGGACGTCACTTCAGGAAAAGACCTTGATGCGTGGTGAGCAAACAGCATGCCTAAGCCGTCATCACGGCTCACAGCCCATTTGAGCTGAAAAAATAAGTAAATGAGTGATGTCGCTCGCTTGCTCAAAGCTCAGAGTGTCCAACTCGTTGGACACTACGTCCTGCCAAGTGGACAAACGCATCAAGACAAGACACTTGCCCATCCAAACGGAGAGCAATGGACTACGGATGCAAAAGGAACGGCCTGATGGAAACGATCAGATGCGGGGATCGGTGGGAGCGTGCGTCCTAAGCTTGTACCGCTTGAGTTTGTTGTAGAGGCTGGAGCGCGCGATCCCGAGGGCGCGGGCAGCGAGCGATTTATTCCCGTGGTGTCTCCGAATCGCCTCGGCGATTCGCTCGCGTTCGTCGCGTGAGCGGATCTCGTCGATCGCGACCGCGAGGGGAACCGGGGGCAGATCCGACGGGGTAGCACATGGCCACCCAGTCGGAGGAAAGTCGCCCTGATCCATCGCTTCCTCTTCGATTAAGAGTGACTCGGAAGCAATCCGGTTTCGCGGCGAGATCAGCACGGCCCGTTCGATCACGTTCTCCAACTCGCGGACGTTGCCCCTCCAAGGCAACCGGCGAAGCAAGCCAGCGGCGTCTGGGGACAGGTGCATCTCCCCTTTGCCGGTCTGCCCCGCATACGTTTGGATAAAGTGTCGGGCCAACGGGAGGATGTCGTCTGGCCGCTCGCGCAGTGGAGGAACCCGAATCGGCATCACCGCGAGGCGGTAGTAGAGGTCTTCTCTGAACTTTTTCCTCGCGATCGCTTCCTTCAGGCGTGTGTTGGTGGCCGCCACCACACGGATGTTGACCTTGATATTCCGGGTCCCTCCAACCGATCGGATCTCTCCCTCCTGCAGCGCGCGAAGCAGCTTCGATTGAAACGCTAGACTGGTGTCGCCGATCTCATCGAGAAAAAGGGTGCCTCCCTCGGCCTCCTCGAACAGCCCTTTCTTATGCCGAATCGCGCCCGTAAAGGCCCCTTTGACGTGGCCGAACAGCTCGCTCTCCAACAGGGTCTCCGGCAGGGCTCCGCAATCGACCGGGATAAACGCCCCGTGCCGGCGGGCGCTGCATTGATGAACCGCGCGAGCGACCAGCTCCTTCCCAGTTCCGCTCTCACCACAAATCAGGATCGTGGCGTTGCTGGACGACACGCGGCGGATCATGTGGAAGAGAGCCCTCATCTGCTTGCTGGTTCCGATCATTCCACAGAACGAGATCGGCTCGTGTTCCGGCAACTCGCTATGGGGAACCACCCACGCGCCACACGGCTCGTGCGACTGAGGCTGGTGAGCCGGTTCGTTCACGGCAATCATACGGGCCACCTTGCCATCCCGATCAAAAATCGGATAGGTCCGGAGCGTCGGTTGGCGTGACGGAGCTTGAAGGGACGGTATGGTTTTCGTTAGGTCATCCAAGGGGAAGATTTCTCGTTCCGGATCAGAACCGGCGCGCGAGACCTGGACAAGCCGGCTGGCGTGGCTCAGATGGCAGAGCTGTTCGATCGCAGGAAGCTCTTCGGACAGATCGCCTTCCGGCCATAGGATCCCCTCCGGTTCAGGCTGGCAATCGGGAGAATGGGCCACAACGTCCCCTCCGGGCGCCTTCCGCTCACTGCCGTGTTTCTCTGAGCGGAAAACGACGCCATCATCAATGAAATATCGATCCGTGTCAAGCGCCGATCCTCGGATATATCGGTACGAAGCAGGACGGCTCAAAGAGCGATCGGCATTCATTTTGCTTGATGTTTGAGCCTGGAATTCAGTACGGTAATGTCTCCGATCGGACGTCGCCTTGCGCGCACCGACGCGAGCCAGGAACAAACGCCAATCCGATGAGTGATCCAAAACACCAGCCAGCTCAAAAGAGAACCGGATCCGGCGCTCGAGGCCGTACTATTTCAGCCTCTGTGCCCGGGGATCACACGGCGTCCCCGCCTGATCCTCCAATCCGGACGGTTCGCTTCGAGGTGGACCGTCCGCTCGGCACGTTATTTATCCGGAGCCCAGGAGAATTGTCGGAAACCGCGTGGGAGCGGCTGGGGCATGCGCATGGAACGGTCTCCCTCCCGGCCGAAAAGTCGTTACGACTCAAGATCGTGATCAGCGACACCGCGTCGACCGACCTTTCTTCCCTGGCACTGCTTCAGCCGAACGATCTTCAAAGCCTCCGTCTCGAATACACGACCACGACCGACGAGGAGATGGCATATCTTCAGGAATTAACCGGCCTGTGGGAGCTCGATCTCAAGGCCACCCCCATCACGGATTCGGGATTGCACCACGTGCGGCCCCTCACCGGTCTGGTCGAGCTCGGTCTGTGGGAGACTCGGGTGACCGACACCGGATTGACTTCGCTTCGAGGGCTGACCCAGATCAGAGAACTCGATCTCGGAATGACCAAGCTCACTTGCGCCGGATTGGCACATCTCCGGCACATGAGTCGTCTTCAAAGACTCTCACTTGGAGGAACAGAGATCGGCGATGCGGGGCTGGGATATTTGAGGAACCTCACCAAATTGGAAGGACTTTTTCTTGGCGGAACAAAAGTCACCAGCAAGGGCTTGACGCATCTTCGGGACCTCCCCGCGTTACGACGGATCGCGCTGGCCGCGACCGCCGTGGACGACGCCGGATTGGCACACCTACGGAAACTTCCGGAGCTGGAATGGGTATACCTGGGGGGCACGCTGGTCGGCGACACCGGACTCGCCTATCTTGGAGAGATGCCGACATTGCAGTGGCTGTATCTTCCGGGCACATCCATCACCGATGCCGGACTGACGGACCTTGCCCGGCTCACGGCGTTAAAAGAACTCGATCTTCGAGATACACCGGTCAGTCGAGCAGGATTCGAGCAGCTCAAGCAAGCCCTACCGAACTGCTTTATCATTCGATGAACGCTCCTACGAATCCGTGGAGAAAACAACGCGGCCCCAGGCGGCAGCATCGAAGCGGAAGGCGCTCAGAGGGGACGTTGTGGCCCATTCTCCCGATTGCCAGCCCGAACCGGGTGGAGCGACTCTCCGATCCATCCCTGACGACGCCCGAGTTTCACCAGCTCTACCGTCGCCTGACCGGCGAAGATCGCCGCCTACCAACCTACCTCAAGTAACGCCCTACGGAGTCTGG
>Ga0180094_1000049_pt1 | contig 29147 bp, 26 predicted proteins | sample EasRivT47_16_1Da_FD_121786 | JGI IMG/M metagenome (GOLD analysis project Ga0180094, IMG submission 121786) | Soil microbial communities from meander-bound floodplain in the East River, Colorado, USA - East River metaG ERMLIBT47_16_1Da | ecosystem: Environmental > Terrestrial > Soil > Floodplain ... | reverse complement strand
CTCAACAATCCGGTCCCAACGACCGGAGAACACCAGGAGGGGACAATCACGGTCCAGGTCCTCTTTGCGGGTTGTACGCCCGGCTTCTTCAAGAACCACTACAACTCGACCGTGTGGGACGGCTACTACAGCAACCCGACGGTCGGCTCGGTCTTCACGAGCGCCTTCGGTGCCCCTGCGAATGCCACATTGCTGGAGGCGCTGAGCTTCTCAGGCGGCAATGGGTTGGTAGGGGCCGAGCAGAACCTGCTGCGGGCGGCGGTGTCGGCGCTGCTGAACACCGTGTACCAGTCGTCCCCGCTGCCGTACCCGTTGACCACGTCGCAGGTGATCGACATGGTGAACGCGGCGCTCGCAAGCGGTAATAGGACGACGATGGGCAACCTCCAGTTGCTGTTGGACGCCTACAACAATCTGGAAGGACCGAAGTGTTGATGATTGTGACCTGACTCGAAACAAAAACAAGGAGGGCCGGGAAACCGGCCCTCCTTGTTTTTAGGGTGTACAGAGCCAAATGCCTCAACGATCAAACCCATACGGGTGTTAAAAGGGGCCCAGCCCTATACAAGTTTTAAGGAAGCGATCAACAGTTTCCGCTGTGCTCGCAGCAGGCTCCTACTCCTACAAGGTAGCCGTTGCCACTGACATCAACTATATTGGGACGGACAGCGGGTGCGAGCCGTTCACGGTGATTCAGTCGGAGGAAATTTGCCGAACACCGGGATTCTGGGGACGCATGCCTGCACCGAGAAGCCGGATAGCCAAAATATCACGCAAGCCGTGATCACTGCTGCCGGCGGCACCCTGACCATCTGCGGCGAGAATATTAGCAACACCTTGCTAGTGTCCTGAGTTAGAAGTTCGTTGACAAATCGGCTGATGCTGGCCAGGATCTCATCCGCGGTCTTGGTCCAGACAAAGGGTTTGGGCGCTTCGTTATGGACGGCCAGGAACTGCCGGATCCCGGCTTCGAGATCGCGGGGGCTGCGAAACACGCCTCGGCGCAGCCGTTTGGTGATCAGTTCCGCGAACCAGCGCTCGACGAGGTTGATCCACGACGCGCTCGTCGGCGTGAAGTGCACGCGATCGAGCGGCCGCTTGAGCAACCAGCGACGAATCGTCGGGGTCTTATGGGTGCCGTAATTATCGAGGATGAGATGAACCTCCAGCGTGGCGGGCACCGCCGCGTCAATGGTGTCCAGGAACCGCCGAAATTCAATCGCCCGATGGCGCCGATGGCCCTGGCCGATGACCCGGCCGGTCTGCACGTCGAGCGCGGCAAACAGCGCGGTCGGCCCATGCCGCCGATAGTCGTGCGTCCGCCGTGCCACCTGGCCGGGCCGCAGCGGCAGCAGGGGTTGCGTGCGATCGAGGGCTTGGATCTGCGCCTTCTCATCGACACAGAGCACCAAGGCGCGATCGGGCGGGTGCAGATACAGCCCGACAATATCGCGGACCTTTTCAATAAACAACGGGTCCTTGGAGAGCTTGAACGTCTCCGTGCGATGCGGTTGGAGCGCAAACGCGCGCCAGATCCGGCTGATGGCGCTTTGGGACAAGCCACAGGCCTGGGCCATGGGACGAGTACTCCAGTGCGTCGCCTGCCGCGGCGTCGATTCCAACGTCCGGGTCAGCACGCGCTCCACGTCGGCATCCGTAATCTGGCGAGGCGCCCCGGGGCGCGGTTCATCCAGGAGCCCGTCAACCCGCTGGGCCACAAAGCGCGCCCGCCACTTGCCCACGGTGGGCCGGCTCACCCCCAGCGCCGCCACGGCGGTATTGGCCCTCCGCGCAGGCCAAGACCAGCCGGGCGCGCTGCGCCAGAGGGGTCAGTCCTTGACGGGCTGTTGCCCAAACAGGAAATAGCCTACTTGACTCTCCCAATGTGCAACCCGCGAGCGGATTGGGGCTGTTTAAGGCCACTTTTTGGGCAAGATTCCCGCCCTCCAAGTGGTACCGCTACGCACCGACGATTTGGGCAACAGCCCGTTGACTTGTGACAACCTCATGCTCAGGCCGGATACCTGAAAGACGGCGAAGCGCGGCGGCCTGTCACATGTCAGGGGCTGACCCCAATGACATGTGCGCTCTCCGACCCGTATAGCCCGAACCGCCGCCCTGATCGCCCTGCTCGCCGCGATGACCAGTTGCGGCGAGCGGCTCTCCTACGTGGAGACGGCGGTCGCCGACCGGCGCGCCAACATGCTCGGCGTGGAAACGTTGTTCCTTCACTACCTCGAGCAACACCCCGAGCAGTTCCCCACCTTCATTCGCATCCTGACCGACGCCGACGAAGCGCTCCACGCGCACCGCGTACTCACCCGGGCGATGGTCGTACGCTGGATCGATGATCGAGCGGCAAAGGAGGGGCTCGACGAGCGGACGCTGCCGGGGATCTTTTTCCTGAAGAACGTGTACCTTGCGGGCTGAAACCGGGGCTACCTCAGTTTCCTCGACGAGAACGACCGCGAGCTGCTGGCCGATCTGATCAGCGGTGCGATGGGCGCGCTGCACAAGTGCCCAACGTGCAGCACGACGGGCGCGCACCAGACGGGTAAACCTCCGCACCGCGAGCCGTGACGGCCGAACGGGCTCGGCGGGAATCTGAACAATTGAACAACGTCCCTAACTGGTTCCCATGCGAATCGAAGACCACTATGGGACCACTATGGCCAACTGAAACGCCGAAACGTGTAACCCATGTTCCTGGACGATTCTGTTACCCATGTCCCCGATCGCTCATACCCGGATGTGCCTACAGGGCCGATTCGTCATTTAGCGTGCCGTTTGTCGAAAATTACCAATGCGATTCCACCAAGAATTGCGGCGGAGGTGATCAAAAGACGTGTCGTAAGGTGTTCACCAAGGAAAACTATGCCGCCGACGGCCGCGATCACGGGCACACTGAGTTGCACTGTGGCCGCACTGGTCGTCCTCAACCCCTTCAAGGCCGTATACCAAATGGCATATCCAAGCCCCGAAGCCAGTGCCCCCGACGATAACGCGTACCAAACGCCTTCGCTATCGAGCGAAGCCCAAGAAAGCATGGCTACGCTCAGCGCCGCCGCAAAAGGCACGGCCCGCAAGAAATTTCCCGCAGTAATGCGAGTAGCATCGCCAGAGCTTGTGCCGCGCAAGCAATAAACACCCCAGGCAACCCCAGCGCCGAGCATCAATACAGAACCCTGCAGAGGTGGGGCCGAGAGCCCGGGCAGCAAAAGGCCGATGAGACCGCCGAATGCGAATATAAAACCAGCAACCTGCTGCTTTCGAAGGAGCTCTCCAGCCCAAAGCCCGTAGCCAATCATCGTTACCTGTACTGCGCCAAAGAGCAGCAATGCGCCCGTCCCGGCCGGCAGACTGACATAGGCAAACGAAAATCCGCCCGCATACAAAAAAAGGGCAAGCGCAGAGAACCAACTGCCCGACGCGCTGTGCGTGCCGCCACGCATTCGTACGATCAACCAAAGAATAAGAGCGCCAGAGATGATTCGAATTGAAGTGAAGCTGGCTGCGTCAATGCTGGTGTCTTTCAGGGCCAACCGGCAGAGCAAGGAATTTCCCGCGAAAGCGGTCATGGCGAGCAGCGTGAGGATAAACACCCGCGTACGTGACATCAAGCAACTCCCAATGAGCTGAGCCGGCCAGCCGGCAAAGAATCCTCATCTGTCGGATAGATCAATCTGCTATTGGGATGACAGCGCCCCACATATACCTGCCTCCCTAAGAACCTGGGAGGATGACTGACACCTCTTGGCGCCTTACGGAATCTGCAGGATCGCGGCCTTGGTGTAGTCGATCAGGGGGGCGGGGTAGAGACCAATGAAGAGAACGGCCAGGGTGGTGACGACCAGCGCCAGCGAGGTGGCGGGCGAGGTGGCAAGGTCGAAGTCGCCGCTGGGCTCGCGCATGTACATCACCATCACCACGCGCAGGTAATAGTAGGCGGAGACGGCGGAGAGCAGGACGCCGACCACCGCCAACCAAGCCATCCCCGCTTCGACGGCGCCCATGAAGAGGTAGAACTTCGCCACGAAACCCGCGGTGGGGGGGATGCCGGCGAGGGAGAACATGAAGATGAGCATGATCACCGCGGCCACCGGGTTCTTTTTCGCGAGGCCGGTGAAATCGTTGATCTCCTCCCCGCGCATACCGCCCTTGCGGAGCAGGATCACGACGCCGAAGGCGCCGAGGTTCATCACCGCGTAGATCATCAAATACAGCATCAGGCTCATCGTGCCCAGGCTGCCGCCGACGATGATCCCGATCAGGGCGTAGCCGGCGTGGGCGATCGAGGAGTAGGCCAGCATGCGCTTGATGTTGGTCTGGACGATCGCCACCACGTTGCCGAGGATCATCGTCGCGACCGCGACCGTGATCAAGATCGGCTGCCAGTGGGCCTTCATCCCGCCCAGGGCCTCGGCGAAAACGCGCAGGAAGACCGCAAAGCTCGCGGCCTTCGGGGCGACCGACATGAAGGCCGTCACCGGCGTCGGCGAGCCCTCGTAGACGTCGGGCGTCCACATGTGGAACGGCACGGCCGCGACCTTGAACCCGAACCCGACCACCAAGAATCCCATGCTCACGAGGAGCCCGGGGTTGTCGAGGGGGTTCGAGGCGAAGAAGGTGCCGAGGTCCTTGAGGTTCGTCGTGCCCGCGATGCCGTAGAGGATCGAGATCCCGTAGAGCAAAATGGCGGATGAGAACGACCCTAGGATCAGGTACTTCGCGGAGGCTTCGACCGACCGGCTCTCCGAGCGCTTAAATCCCGCCATCGTGTACAACGAAATCGAGAGCAGCTCCAACCCGAGGTAGACCATGATCAGGTCGCCCGCCGACACCATGAACATCATTCCCGCGGTGGAGAGCAGGATGAAGGCGTAGTACTCGCCAAGGTGGATCTTCTCGACCTCCAGGTACAACATCGAGAGCAGGATCGTCAGCGCGCCGGACAAATAGATCAGCATCTTGAAGTACGTCGCGTAGGGGTCGAGTGTGAACATCCCGAAGAACACGTCGGCCTCGACGTCCGCCAGCTTCCAACTGCCGTAGCACGCCACGATGAGGATGCCGATCGCGAAGTAGCCGAGCTTATCCTTCTGGTCCTTGGGGATCGCGAGATCGAACATCAGGAGCGCGCAGGCGCCGATCGTGAGAACGATCTCGGGCGCGATGGCGACGACTTGAATCCACGAAAAGTTCATAATACCTCGAGTGGCTAGGAGTCTATCCAGTATTCCAGCGTGTGTCTGTCCGAGTATTTGGCTGGCGGAGCCTGTTCAGGGATGGCCAGATGCAAGGCGCTCCGGTTGGGAAATCGCCATTGGCATTGCCTTGCGCGGTAGGGGCGGGTTTGAAACCCGCCCCTACGATGCGTACGTGAGCACGCAAGGCCGACTGACAACGCCGCAGATGGCCATTCATGGACAGGCTCCTTACGACGCAAAGACCGACCGCACAAGACCCCAAATCTCCGACCACGACAGCGCCGCTACCGCGCCGCCGTTGCCCTGGGTCTGCTCGATCAGGTGATCCACCGTAACATGCAGCACGTCGAGCAGCGGGCCTGGATAGACGCCGATCCAGAACACCGCGAGCACCAGCGGGACGACGGTCGCGAATTCCCTGAAATCCAGATCGGGGTGGCGGCTGTTCTTGGGGTTGGCCTCCCCGAAGGCCACCCGCTGCACCATCCACAACATATAGACCGCGGCGAGGATGACGCCGAGCGATGCGACCACGGCGTACGCCGGCCGCGCGATGAACGCGCCCAGCAAGACCAGGAATTCGCCCACGAAGCTGTTGGTCCCGGGCAGCCCCAGCGACGAGAGCGAGAAAATCACCAGCATCGCGGCATACATCGGCATGGTCTTGGCCAGTCCCCCGTAGTCCGCGATCTGACGGCTGTGCGTGCGGTCGTAGATGAATCCGACGCAGAGGAACAACGCGCCGGTGGTGATCCCGTGGTTGACCATCTGGAGCATCGCGCCTTCGATCCCCTGGACCGTGAACACGAACACCCCCAGCGTGACGAACCCCATGTGGCTGACGCTCGAGTACGCGATGAGTTTTTTCAGGTCCGTCTGGGCCAGCGCCATGTATGCGCCGTAAATGATCGCGACGACCGACAGGATCAGGATGAGGGGCGTGAACAGCGCGGAGGCCTCGGGGAGCATCGGGAGGCAGAACCGCAGAAACCCGTAGCCCCCCATCTTCAGGAGCACGCTCGCCAGGATCACGCTGCCCGCGGTGGGCGCCTCCACGTGCGCGTCGGGCAGCCAGGTGTGGAACGGGAACATCGGCACCTTGACCGCGAACGCCAGGAAGAACGCCAGGAAGATCCAGAATTGAAACGCCGCGGGGTAGGGCTGGCCCATGAGGTCAGGGATCGAGAACGTGTGGCCGCCCGCGAAGTACAGCGCGATCATCGCGACCAGGAGCAGCAGCGAGCCCACCAGGGTATAGAGGAAGAACTTGATCGCGGCGTAGATGCGGTTCGGCCCGCCCCAGACCCCGATGATCAGATACATCGGGATCAGCATCGCTTCCCAGAAGACGTAGAAGAGGACGAAGTCCAACGCGACGAAGACCCCCAGCATCGCGGTCTCCATCAGCAGGACCGCCATCATGAACTCTTTGACCCGCTTGTCGATCGCGTGCCAGGAGCAGAGTACGACGATCGGCGACAAAAACGTCGTCAAGAGCACGAGCAGCAGGCTGATGCCGTCCACCCCGACGGCGTAGTGGATGTTGAACGTCGGGATCCACTCGTACTCCTCGATGAATTGAAACGCGTGCGTGCCGCGGTCGAAGCCGGCCCACAACGGGAGCGAGGCCGCCAGCGTGGCGAGCGTCGTCCCGAGCGCCAGCCATCGCGCGGCATCGGCGCTCCGCAGGGCCAAGGCCGCCAGCGCGCCGGCGAGCGGCAGAAAGACCACGAGCGACAGCAGGGGAGCGCCCGCCTCAGTCATGCGCCACGCCTTGTGCTCGATCCGTTGAGGTGCCGACGACGGTCACGATTCCTCCTCATCCCAGCAGGTACAGGCCGACCATCAGGACCGCGCCCAGCGCCATGAAGAGCGCGTAGTGTTGGAGTTGTCCGCTCTGCATCACGCGCAAGACCGTCCCCCACGCCTGGGTGACCCGCCCCACGCCGTTCACCGCGCCGTCTATGATGAAGACGTCGACGCCGCGCCAGAGCGCGTGGGCCAGCGCCACGGTCGGTCGGATCACGATCGCGTCGTACAGCTCATCCACGTACCACTTATTGAACGAGAGCCGATACAGACCCGCCGCCGATGCCGCGACGCGCGCGGGCAAGGCCGGCGAACGGACGTAGAACACGTACGCCAAGCCGATCCCGCCCGCCGCCACGAGCACCGAGACCGCCATCAATAGATATTCCATCGCGTGGTCCGCGGCGTGACCGGCCGCCTCGGGCGCCGCAAGCACCGGCGCCAGGAACGGATCGATCGCGTTCAGGCCCTCCGCCGGAATCCCGACCCAGCCCGCCGTCAGCGACAAGATCGCCAGGACCACGAGCGGAACGGTGATGACCGCGGGGGATTCGTGCAGGTGGTGCGCGGCCTCTTTGGACACGCGCGAACGGCCGTGGAAAACCGAGAAGACCAGGCGAAAAATGTAAAACGCCGTCAAGAACGCCGTGCCGAGGCCGATGGCCCAGAACAACACGCCGGCGCCGCCCGCCGAGAACGCCTCCCAGAGGATCTCGTCCTTGGAGAAAAATCCCGCGAACGGCGGGATCCCGGCCAGCGCGATCGCCCCCGCGAGGAACGTCCAGTACGTGATCGGCATGGCGGATTTGAGCCCGCCCATCCGGCGAAGATCTTGTTCCCCCGAGAGCGCGTGGATCACACTGCCGCAGCCCAGGAAGAGCAGCGCCTTGAACGCGCCGTGGGTGAGCAGGTGAAAGATCCCGGCGGTGTAGGCGCCCAGGCCGCACGCCATCATCATGTAGCCGAGCTGGCTGACGGTGGAGTACGCGACGATGCGCTTGATGTCGTTCTGCGTGAGCGCGATCGTGGCGGCAAAGATCGCGGTCGCGGCCCCGGTCCACGCCACGACGTCCATCGCGACCGGGGAGAGATTGAAGAGCGGGTTGAGCCGCGCGACCAGGAACACGCCCGCGGTGACCATCGTCGCCGCGTGGATCAGGGCGGAGATCGGGGTCGGGCCCTCCATCGCGTCGGGCAGCCAGGTGTGCAGCGGGAGCTGGGCCGACTTGCCCACCGCCCCCACGAAGAGCAGGAGCACGATCAGCGTGATCACATCGACCGACCACTCGCCCCCCGCCCACGCCAGCAGGTTGATCGTCCGCCCCACGTGATCCGGCGCGGCGGAAAACGCCGTCTGGTAATCCAGCGATCCGAACGTCACGAACGCGAGCAAAATGCCCAACCCGAACCCGAAGTCGCCGACGCGGTTGACCACGAACGCCTTGGTCGCGGCGTCGCACGCCGCTTTGCGCTCGTACCAGTGCGCGATCAAGAGATACGAGCACAGACCGACCGCCTCCCAGAAGACGTAGAGCTGGAGGAAATTGTCGGCCATGACCAGCATGAGCATCGAGAACGTGAACAGCGCGATGTACGCGAAGAACCGCGCGTACCCCTTGTCCCCGTGCATGTACCCGACCGTGTAGAGGTGGACCAACGCGCTCACCGTGGTGACGAGCAGCAGCATCACGGCGGTCAGCTGGTCGACGTAGAGCGAGAGGTTCACGTTGAGCGAACCGGACCCGATCCAATGGTAAAGGGTAACCTGGATCGGGGCGCCCCCGGCCACATCCAGGAACGCGGCGATCGACAAGAGCCACGAGAGGCCCACGGCGGGAACGGCCACCCAGTGGGCGCGGTGTCCGATCCACCGGCCGAACAAGCCGGTGATCAAAAACGCGAGAAACGGGAGGATCGGGATCAGGACGATGGAGGACATCAGCGGAACCCCGTCACCATTTCATCAAACTGATGTCTTCAACGTTGATCGTCGAGCGGTTGCGGTAGAGAGCGATGATGATCGCCAGGCCGATGGCCACCTCGGCGGCCGCCACCGTCATCACGAAGAACACGAAGACCTGCCCGGTGACGTCCTGCAGGTAGTGCGAGAACGCCACGAAGTTGATGTTGGTGGCGTTGAGCATCAGCTCGATCGAGAGGAGAATGATGATGATGTTCTTGCGGATCAGGACGCCCACGATGCCGATCCCGAACAGGACCGCCCCGAGGGTCAGGTAGTACGAGAGCGGCACCATCAGCGCGGCACCACGCGCTTGGCGAGGATGATCGCCCCGATCATCGCGACCAGCAGGATCAGCGAGGCGACTTCGAAGGGCAAGAGGTACGTGGTGAACAGGGCCATCCCCACCGCTTCGGTGTTGCCGACCGACTGGAGGTGCGCCGTCGTGTACGGGCCGATCCCGGCCCGGAACGTCGTGCGGAAGAAGATCAGCGCCAACTCGGTCAAAATGACCACGCCCAGAAACGCCCCCAGGAGGTATTGCCGGTGGTAGCGCTCCTCACGCTTGAGGTTTAAGAGCATCACCACGAAGAGATAGAGCACCAGGATCGCCCCCGCGTAGACCAGGATCTGCACCGCGGCGATGAATTCGGCGTTCAGCAAGACGAAGATCCCTGCGACGTGGAAGAACGTCACGAGCAACGAGATCGCGCTGTAGATCGGGTTGCGCAGGGTTACGACCAACGTGGCCGTGCCCACAATGACGCCTCCGAAGTAAAAAAACAGGATCGGCGCCATCAGGGCTTTTCGGCCTGCTGGGGGTAGGCTTTGGCGTTCACGGCGGTCAGATACCAATCCCCCTCGATCGAGCCCCGGTATTCGGGTTTCTTGCCGCGCAGGGGGAAGTTCCGGTCACCGATGGCGAGCAACTGCTCCTTATCCAAGAACAGCGTGCGCTTGTTCTCGGACGACCATTCGTACTCCTTGGTCATGGCCAGGGCGTCGACCGGACAGGCGTCGACGCAAAACCCGCAGAACACACACCGCGTCACGTCAAAGGTGTAGGTCTTGGCGAACCGGTTCAGCGGCCGCCCGGGCTCCTCCGCGCTCACCACCTTGATCACATTGGACGGGCACGCGATCTCGCAGAGCGCGCAGCCCACGCACCGCTCGGTCCCGTCGTCGTACCTGAGCAGCGACATGATCCCGCGGTAGCCGTCGGGCAGGATGGGCTTGGTGTGCGGGTACTGCTGGGTGATCGATTTCTCGAACAGGTGCTTGAACGTCAGGCCGAGGCCTTTGACGATCTCGCCAAAGAAGACTTTGTTCAAGACGGCCGTGAGCGACATGGGGACTCCCGTCTCAGTTCATCCAGAAGTACGACGCGATCGACGTGATCACGATATTGGCCAAGACCAGCGGGATCATGACCTTCCACCCGAACGTCATCAATTGGTCGTATCGCAACCGGGGCAGCGTCGCCCGGATCCAGAAAAAGCCGAAGAGAAACACGTAGACCTTGAGGAGGAACCAGACGATGCCGGGAACGAAATCGAGGAACGGAAACGGTGCGTGCCAGCCGCCCATAAAGACGATCACGGCGATGCACGACACCAAAATCATGTTCGCGTACTCGGCGAGGAAGAAGAAGGCGAACCGCATCCCGCTGTACTCGGTGAAGAACCCCGCCACCAGCTCGCTCTCGGCCTCGGGCAGGTCGAAGGGCAAGCGGTTGGTCTCGGCCACGGCGGAAATACCGTAGAGCACCAGCGCCACGATCTGGGGGAAGGGAAGGGCGAACGCGAACCAATGCCAGAACCCGCCAGCTTGAGCCTGGGAGATTTTCACCAGCGACAGCGAGCCCGCCATGAGCAGGACGCCGACCAGGGACATCCCGAGCGCGAGTTCGTAGCTGATGACCTGCGCGGCGGACCGCAACCCGCCCAGCAGCGAGTACTTGCTGTTCGACGCCCAGCCGCCGAGCAGGACCCCGTAGGCGCCCACCGACGAGAGCGCGAGCAGGTAGAGGATCCCGATGTTGAGGTCGGTGATGAACGGCCGGAACGTCACGCCGAAGATGGTGAGCGACCCATCGCCCCACGGGATCACCGCGAACCCGATCAGGGCGGGGATCAGCGACAGAATCGGCGCGAGGCTGAAGATGATCTTGTTGGCGCCGCTGGGGATAATGTCTTCCTTCATGAAGAGCTTCAACCCGTCGGCCAACGGCTGGAGCAGCCCGTGGTATCCAACCTCCATCGGCCCCATGCGGTCCTGCATCCATCCCAAGACCTTCCGTTCGAAATAGGTCAGGTACGCGACGTGGAGCAAGACCGTGACCATCACCACACCGATCGTCCCCAAGATCACGACCATTTGCGCGATCGCATCCATCAACACGTCTCCATAAATCGCCGTATCACAGAGAGGGGCACCCCCACCTCACGCTTCGGCCGTTTTTTCGATCGCCACCGCCGCCTCGCGGAAGATCGGCACCCTAGTCGCCGGATCGATCTCGATCGGGACGAGGTCGCGCACCGCCTCGACGTACTGCTCCGGGAACAAGACCTGACCGGGCCGCGCCTTCGGGCTGATCCGGACCACGACGCTCGCCGCGCCGTGCGCCGACCGCACCCGCACCGTGGCCCCGTTGGCGATGCCCAGCTTGATCGCGTCGTCGGGGTGCACGAGGAGTTTGCCTTGGTGCGGCACCTTGGCGAGCGCGGCCGACCGCGCGGTCAGCGCCCCCGATCGAAACAACGATTGACCCAGGGTCAAGTGGAACGGATACTCGGACGACGCCGCCCGCGCCGGGCGCGGCGCGAAGCGCCGCTCGACGTCGCGCTCATACCCGCCCGACACGTACTCGGCCAACGTCGCGGCGACGACCGCTCCGGGGTGGACGTTCGCGCCCTTGGATGTCATCGCAGGAGCCACCCGCCCAGCCTCCATGAGAATTTCGCGAGGCCCGGCGTAGTCCAGGGGATAGCCCATCGAACGCGCGATCTCCGAGAACATGGTCGTGTCGGCCTCCGCCTCGCCGACGAGGTCGAGCGCCTGCTTACCTTTTTGAACCCGCCCCTCGTGGTTCGTCCAGCTCGCCTCTTTCTCCGCGAAGCTCGCGGCCGGGAGGCACACGTGGGCGACCTCGGCCGACGGACCCCGGAACACGTCCTGGCACACCAGAAATTCCAGGTTGGCCAGCGCCTCGCGGACCTTGGCCGACGCCGGGAGGTTCCCGAAGGGGTCTTCCCCGACGAGGTAGAGCGCTTTCAATTTCCCGGACCTCGCCTGTTCCAGCATCTCCATCGCGGTCCAGCCGGTGTCCGATGGCAACTCGTCCTGCCACGCCGCCGCAAGGCGCTGGCGCGCGGCGCCGTCCGTCGCCAAGGCCAGTCCGGGGAGGTAGTCGGGCGCCACACCCAGCTCGACCGCTCCCTGTTCGTTGGATTCGTCGCAGAGCGGATTGACGCCGCAGCCCGGCGCGTTCAGCTTGCCGGCGAGGATCGCGAGATCCGCGATCACTCGAATCGTGTCGGCCGCGCCCACCGATCGGATCACGTCCTGACCGAAGAGGATCACCGCCCGCTCCGCACCGGCGTACATCCCCGCCGCCGTCTCCATCGCCTGGCGCGGCACCTCCGCGCGCGCCGCCAGGTCGTCCCACGAGAGGCGGCCCGCCAGCGTCGAGAGTCGTTGCACGTAGTGGGGAGACGAGGCGGCGAGCCGCGGATCGATCCGACCCGACTCCACCAGCGCTTTGATCAGCCCCAACACCGCCGCCCGTTCTTGTCCCGGCGCGGTGGTGAGCGGGTGCGTCGCTCGGTTCACGAGATTGCTGACGAACGAGCCGTGATTGGCCCCGTAGCGACCGATCGTGACGAGCGTGGCGCCGCGGGCCCGCACCGCGCTCTTCACGCGATAGGAGACGATCGGGTTCGTCTCGGTGAGGTCGGCGCCGATCACCACCAGCGCCTGCGCCCGTTCGACGTCTTCGTAGGACGCGGTCATCCGCCCGTGTCCGACGACGTCGCGCAGCGCCGCCACCGTGTTGTGGTGCCCGTAGCGGGCCGTGCTATCGACGTGCGGGCTGCCCATCACCAGGCGCATGAACTTCTGGAAGAGGTAGAGATCCTCGTTGGGCGCCTGCGCCGAGATGACCCCGCCGATCGCGCTCCCGCCGTGCTGCGCCTTGATCGCCGCGAACCGGCTGGCAACCAGCGCCGTCGTTTCGAACCACGAGGTCTCGACGAGGGTCCGGGCTTTGCGGACGAGCGGTTTCACCACCCGGTCGGTCCGGTTGACCACGTCGAACCCGAAGTAGCCTTTGGCGCAGAGGTCGCCGTTGTTGCGCCCGCGCCCCGCATCGGACGTGATCCGGAGCACGACGTTGTCGCGGCTTTCCACTTTCAGCCGGCACCCGTCGGCGCAGTGCGGGCAGATCGTCTCGATCTTTTTGAGCTGCCACGGCCGGTAGTCGTACATCGCCACCCGGCTGGTCAGCGCCCCCACCGGGCAGATCTGGATGCACCCGCCGCAAAACTCGCAGTCCAGCTCCTTGTTCACCAGCCCGCCGATCTGCAGCAGGTCCCCGCGGTCGCGCGAGCCCAGCGCGCGCGAATCGACGATCTCGTCGCAGTAGCGGACGCACCGCAGGCACTGCACGCAGCGCGTCATTTCCTTGTCGATCAACGGGCCGAAGTACTCCTTCTCGAAGAAGCGCTTCGGCTCCCCGAACTTGCTGTAGTTCGGCGTGTAGGCGTGGGCCTCGTCCTGCAGGTGGCACTCCCCGCCCTTGTCGCAGATGGGGCAGTCGAGGGGGTGGTTGGCCAAGATAAACTCCAACACCCCCGCCCGCGCCTCGGCCACCTTGGGCGAATTGGTGGACACCACCATCCCCTCCGCCGCCGGCATGTTGCAGGAGGTCTGCAACTTGGGCGCCTTCTCGATCTCCACCAGGCACATCCGGCAGTTCGCGTCCGGTTTGAGCTTGGGGTGGTAGCAGAAGTGCGGCACATCGACCCCGGCCTGCTTGGCGGCCTCGATCAGCAGCGTGCCCTTCTCGACCGTGACCGCCTGGCCGTTGATCGTCAGCGTCACCGTGTTGGTTGCGACCGCGGTCTGTGTCGTCACTGTTGCCCCCTCACTCCCCTCACCGCGCGGCAAGGGCCACGACACCCTCACCGATCGGACAGCGATGCTCCCGAATGTGCGCCTCGTATTCGTCTCGGAAATGCTTCAGCGTGCTCAGGATCGGCGCGACCTCGGCGTCGCCGAACGCGCAGACCGTCTTGCCCGCGATGTTGCCGCAGAGGCGCTCCATCTGCGCCAGATCTTCGGGACGCCCCTCGCCGTGCTCGATCCGCTCCAGGATGTGGTAGAGCCAGGCGCTGCCCTCCCGGCACGGCGTGCACTTCCCGCACGATTCGTGGTGGAAGAAGCCCAACAAGTTGTAGGCCGCCCACACCATGCACGTGGTCTCATCCATCACCGTCACGCCGCCCGACCCCAGCATCGAGCCGGCCTGCGCGATCGATTCAAAATCCAATTTGACGTCGAGGTGCTCCGGCGTGAAGAACGCGGCGGACGCGCCCCCGGGAATGATGGCCTTGATGCGGTGGCCGTCGCGCACGCCCCCCGCGTGCTCGTCGATCAGTTCGCGCAGCGAGATCCCGAGCGGGACTTCGTAGTTGCCGGGCCGCTTGACGTGGCCGCTGACCGAGAAGATCCGCATGCCCGGGCTTTTCTGCGTGCCGATCGCCGCGTACCATTCGGGGCCGCGCATGATAATGTGCGGGAGGTTCGACAAGGTCTCCACATTGTTGACCACGGTCGGCTTCTGGTACAAGCCGTTGATCGCGGGGAACGGCGGCTTGGCGCGCGGCAGGCCGCGCTTGCCCTCGATCGACTCCAGCAGCGCGGTTTCCTCACCGCAAATGTACGCGCCGGCCCCCCGGTGGACCCAGATCTCGATCTCGATCCCGCTGCCGAAGACGTTCTTGCCGATGTAGCCCTTGGCGCGCGCCTCCACGATCGCACGCTCGAGGAGGCGCGCGCCGAGCGCAAACTCTCCCCGGATATAAATGTAGGCGACCTTGGCGCTGATCGCGTACGCGGCGATCAAGGTGCCTTCGAGCATCTGATGGGGATCGCGGTCGATGAGCTGGCGGTCCTTGAACGTTCCCGGCTCGCTCTCATCGGCGTTCACGCAAAGGTACTTGGTGAGCGCCGGATCCTTGGGGATGAACCCCCACTTCGTTCCGGTGGGGAATCCCGCGCCGCCTCGCCCCCGCAGTCCCGACTTCTTGACGGTCTCGATGACCTGCTCGGGTTTGTACTCCTTCAGCACCTTGCGAATCGCCTGATACCCGCCAGCCCGCTCGTAGGCCGCGAGGTCGCCGGTGTACCCCGGCGTCTCCATGTTCTTCAACAGAATCTTCTCGTAGTTCGGCACGGTCAGGTTCCCGGCATCAGGCCATCTGCAACGGAATCACAAACGGCCCCGTAGCCAGCGACGAGCGTCCGTCCCGCTTGAGATCGGCAAGGATGCGGTCGATCTTCTCGCGGGTCAGGTACTCGTAGTAATCATCGTTGATCTGCATCATCGGCCCCGCGCCGCATGCGGCCAGGCATTCGACGGTCTTCAGCGAGAACAGCCCGTCGGGCGTGGTCTCGCCCGCCTTGATGCCCAGCGTCTGCTCCAGATACCGCACCAAGCCGTCTGCGCCCACCAGCGCGCAGGACAGGGTCCGGCACACCTGGATGACGTGTTTGCCCAGCGGCTGGAGCGAGAACATCGTGTAGAACGTCGCGGTCTCGTACACCTGGACCGGTGTCTGTTCCAGCAGCACGGCGATCTCGCCCATCGCCTCTTCGGTCAGGTAGCCCTGTTCCTCCTGCGCGATCCGCAGCGCCGCCAGCATGGCGGAGCGTTTGTCGGGGTAGCGGGAGAAGAGCTCGCGGATCCGACCGATACCGGCTTCCGACAAGGCCATCAGCGGTCGCACTCGCCCATTACGACGTCGTACGTCCCGAAGATCGTGACGATGTCTGCGATCAGGTAGCCCCGCGCCATGTGGTCGAACGCGCCCAGGTGCACAAAGGAGGGCGAGCGGATCTTCAGGCGATAGGGGTGGTTGCCTCCGTCGCTGTTGATGTAGAAACCCAGCTCGCCCTTCGGCGCCTCGGTCGCGCAATAGATCTCGCCCTTCGGCGGGCGGATGCCCTCGCACGCCATCTTGAAATGGTGGATCAGGCTCTCCATGTCCACCATCACCCGGTCCTTGGCGGGGAACGTGATGCCGGGCACGTCGATCGAGACCGGGCCGTCGGGGAGCTTGTCCAGGCACTGGCTGACAATGCGCGCGCTCTGGCGGATCTCCTCGAGGCGGATGTAGTACCGGTCGTAGGTGTCGCCGTTCTTGCCCAGCGGGACCTCCCACTCGACGTCGGCGTAGGCGGCGTAGGGCTCGGCCTTTCGCACGTCGTAGTTGACGCCCGACCCCCGCAGCGTGGGGCCGGTCAGGCTGTAGGACACCGCGTCCTCGGCCGAGATGACCGCGACGCCCTTGGTCCGCGCCAGCCAGATCCGGTTCGTCTCGAGCAGCGTGTTGTATTCGATGATCTTGTCGGGGAAGGCCTTCAAAAACGCCCGCAGCGCCGCGATGATCTCGGGGGTGAGGTCGTCGCTCACGCCCCCGACCGTGTAGTAGCTATAGGTCAGCCGCGCGCCGCAGAGCTTCTCGAAGAGTTCGATGAGGATCTCACGCTCGCGGAAGGTGTAGAAGAACACGGTCATCGCGCCGATGTCGAGGGCCTGCGTCCCCAGCCAGAACAGATGCCCCGAAATGCGCTGCAGCTCCGCCACGATAGTCCGGACGTACTCGGCCCGGGGCGGCACCTTCACGCCCAAGAGCTTCTCGACCGCGCGCACGTAGGCGAAGTTGTTGGTCATCGCGCAGACGTAGTCCAAGCGGTCGGTGAGGGTGACGATCTGCTGGTAGGTCTTGCCCTCCGCGAGCTTTTCCGTCCCGCGGTGCAGGTACCCCAGGTGCGGCGTCGCTTTGAGGATCCGTTCGCCCTCGAGGTCGAGCACCACGCGCAAGACGCCGTGGGTACTCGGGTGCTGGGGCCCCATGTTGAGCAGCAGCTCTTCGGTGCGCAGAACGGCCGCGTCGCCGTCGTTCGGGTCGGGAACGTGCTCGATGACGCCGAATTCGTCGGTGGAGGACCGCTTTGTCGTCGGGGTGGGCGCGTCGGTCATCGGGTACTCGCCATCCGCGTGCGGGGCGCGATCACGAGACCGGCCCCTCGGTCGTGGGCAGGAATTCGAACGTGTTGCGCCAGCCCCGCCCTTCCGTCGGATAATCCTTCCGGAGGGGAAACCCGTCAAAGTCGTCGGTGAGCAAAATGCGGCGGAGGTCGGGATGATTGACGAACTCGATGCCCATCAAATCGTACACTTCTCGTTCCATGAAATTCGCGCCCGCCCACACCGATGTGACCGATTCGATGCGGCAGTCGTCCTCGCTCACCCGCGCCTTCAGCCGCACGCGGTGACACTTGTCGATCGAATACAGGTGATAGTTGACCTCGAACCGCTCCTCGGCGTCGGGATAGTCCACCGAGCTGACATCGCTCAGGAAATTGAACGCCCACGCCGGGTCGTCCCGCAGGGCTCGGCAGACATCGACGATCCGGTCTTTCCGCACCGAAACCGTCAGCTCGCCAAAGGCTTCCTTGACGCCAGTGACCGCGTCGGGAAACCGCTCCCGGATCGACTGGGCCGATGGATGCACGGACTAGGAACCTGCCTGAGTAACGGTACGATGGAGCCTGTTCAGGGATGGCCAGATGCAAGGCCGCAGGAAGCGAAGCAACCGGAACGTACTGGGGCGTACGTGAGGATTGCTGAGCGACCGAGAACGCGGCAGATGGCCATTCATGAACAGGCTCCTAGGCTTTGATCAGGACTTTGCGCTGCATAATCTTCTCTTGCAGCTTCAAAATCCCGTCGAACAGCGCTTCGGGCCGCGGGGGGCACCCCGGCACGTAGATATCGACCGGCACGATTTGGTCGACGCCCTGCACGACCGAATAGCTGTTGTAGATGTTGCCCGACGTCGCGCAGGACCCCATCGAGATGACGTACCGCGGTTCGGGCATCTGATCGTAGATCCGGCGGATGATCGGGGCCATCTTGCGGCAGACGGTCCCCGCGACGATCATCAGGTCCGACTGGCGCGGTGACGCGCGAAACACGCCCGCGCCGTAGCGGTCGATGTCGTGTCGAGACGAGACCGACGTGATCATCTCGATCGCGCAGCACGCGAGGCCGAACGTCATCGGCCACAACGACGACTTGCGCGCCCAGTTGATCACGTTGTCGACCTTGGTGGTCACCAACGTCGACTCAAAGCTGCCTGACATTACTCCCACTCCAGCGCTCCTTTCTTCCACGCATACACGTATCCGACAAGGAGAATCGCGATGAACAGCACCATCTCGACCAGGGCGTAGAGGCCGATGGAGTGGAACACAACCGCCCAGGGATACAGGAACACGGCCTCGATGTCGAAGATGACGAACAGCATGGCGATCACGTAATACCGCATCGGAAAGGGGATTCGCGCGTCCGAGAAGGGCTGGACGCCGCTTTCGTACGGCAACAGTTTGTCGCGGTAGGCATGGCTGGGTCGCAACAGCGACCCAATCAAGAGCTGCCCGAGCCCGAACACGGCCGCGATGACCGAGAAGATCAGGATCGGGAGATACTGCTGTGGAACATACTCTCCAGGCACGCTCGGGCTCCTCGGAGATTCAGGACCGAACACACTGCCTCCGCCACCGAGTCGAGCGGAGTCTCTCCAGACGCGACAGCGGTTCGCCAACCGGAGGCAGGGGAGTCATCTTAATAGAGAGACGTTTTCGTTGTCAAGGACCTTCGCGCACGATGGCGAGAGTCACGACTCGCGGAACAACGCTCGGGGAGAGGAGCCGAAGGCGAGGCCGCGCAGGCGCGGCGGGGTGAGGCCTTTGTGTTGGATGAGGACCTGAAACGTCCGCCCCATGTCCCGGGGGTCGAGCAGGCCGCGGATGCCGGCCAAGGTCCGCTCGCGCTCGGTTTCGTCGGCGGCGCCGGCCAGCCACGCTTCGGCCGCCTCCGCCGCGCCCAGACCTAGGAGGAAGCTGGTCTGGTCGGTCCACCCCGTCACCTCCAGACCGACCTCCTGTCCCGCCAGGGCCAGCGTCGTCCAGTCCACGTGGGCGGTCAGGTCCTGGCGGCCGATCCGCTCGTAGAACGCCTCGTTGGTCCGGTGCTGGAAATAGGCCAGGAGCGTTCCCCGCTTGCGGCGCGGCGCGTACAATTCGTCGGCGGGATAGCCGTAGTCCACGGTCAACACAAACCCGCGCGCGAGCGCCCGCCCGACCTCACGAATCCACTCCACGGCCGCGAGGTTGATTTCGGCCTGTTGCCCCTCGGCCAGCGTCACGCCCAGCCGACGCAGGTACGCCTCCAACTCAGGGGTCGAGAGGGGGCCGACCACGTCGTCGAATCCCTCCCCCGTCACCCCGACATAGAGTTCGGCCAGACGGCCGTCTTGTTGGAGGACGCGGTGGACGGGAAACGCATCCACCAGTTCGTTGGAAACGACGCATCCCCGGATGGGACTCGCCGGTAACGCGTCTGCCCACCGCACCCGGCCGGACGTCGCCCACGGTTCGAGCAGCCGCCGCTGCCGCGCCACCATCGCGGGGCTCCGCTCGACGATGAGGTAGGCCAGACGCGAGCCGAGGTCCGGGACCTGATCCAGCGCGGATAGGATGTCGCAGGCCAGCGCGCCCTTGCCCGCACCCTGCTCGATCACGGTGAGGGTCCCGTCGCAGCACCCGGCCATCTCCTCGATCTGCCGCGCAATCATTTGCCCGAACAACGGATGAAGGGAGCTGCTGGTATAGTAGTCGCCCCTCGCGCCGATGCGCTCGGCATCCCGCATGTAGTACCCCAAGCCGGGGGCGTAAAGGGCCAGGTCCATGAACCGGGCGAATGTCATCGGACCGTGGCGGGCGATCTCGTCGCTGATCAGCGCGATGAGCTCTGGTTCGTGATCGGCGTCATGGAGCATCGCTGGTCGGCGCGGGAGGGCGTTCGACGGCGCGGCTTAACGCCGGTCGGCCGGTCCCAGGGCCAGGGAAAGTAAGATCAGACACACAAAAAACAAAACAAACGCCACCGGAATGAGGAAGAACGTGAGACTCATGGTGATCGCCACATAGAACCCCACCACCGCGACGATGACCATAAGGCATCCGGTGAGGTTCTTTTTCCACATAATGCCCTTTAATGCCTTGATGTTGTTATCTGAATCGGCGGGAAACTGACCGCCAAGAAGGGCTCAGATGCAAGGCGCTCCGGTTGGGAAATCGCCATTGGCATTACCTCGTGCCCGGAGCGTACTGTATCGTACGTGAGGACGCGAGGCCGACCGACAACGTAGCAGATGAGCCCTTATCGGCGGTCAGGGGTTACTGACGGACTTTTTCGTCTTCTTCCTGCTTGGTCTTACACTCGATGCAGAGCGTCGTCACGGGACGGGCTTTCAGGCGCTTGAAGGAAATCTCGCCGCCGCAGGATTCACAGACGCCGAACGTGCCGATCGTGATGCGGTCGAGCGCCTCATCGATCTTCTTGAGGAGCTTTTGCTCGCGCTCTTTCAGCCGCAACATGAAGTTCTGATCGGTCACGGCCGTGGCCTGGTCGCCCAAATCCGGGAGGTTCTCGCTCCCCGCCATCAACCCCTGGCCGATCATCACGCCTGCATCGTTCAGGAGCGTCTTCCGTTGCTGCTCCAACTCGTGGCGGATCTCAGCCAGTTCCCGCTCTTTCTCCGAGACGGCGGCCGCTGGTTTTCCTGGTTTTTTCGTCTCGTCTTTGGTTTTCGAACCCTTGGGCATCAGTCACCCTCGCGATGGAACCAGATACACGAAGGAGAATCTTAACAGACGATTTCCAAACAAGTCAAATTTCCCTTAGCGGGTCTCGAAGCGGATGACAAGTGGTTTGTCGGGCGACGCGTTGTCGAGGGTGATTCGACGGTATTTGGGCCTGAAATTCTCAGGAGGCGTCAGCAGACTCACCGTATGCTGTCCCGGCGGCAGTTCCAGAATCTCATCGGTTCGTCCGACGACCTTTCCGTCCACCGTCACCACCCGCGTCACGTTACACCCCACGAGCAAATACTGGGGGTCCGCCGTCGTCCCGCCGGGTCGTGCGTTAAGTTCCCGGACACCCGTGCTGTGTTCTGACTCCATCACTCTCCCCCGTCCGCGCCCTCACTGCCCCGTGTCGCGTGGCATGCTTGGAGCCTGTCCATGAATGGTCATCTGCTGCGTTGCCACTGCGCCTCCGCTCCTCACGTACCCACCACGTACGCTCCGGTGCGGTGCTCGCGGTGCCTTGCATCTGACGCATTCCTGAACAGGCTCCAACACTCAGATACGCTGACACACTCCTCGTGAAAGAGCCGGGGCGGAGTCAAGTCGGGCTCCGGATCGTTATCGGTAGTTGGTGAACTGAAGCGGGATGCCGAAGTCGCGATCCTTCAGGAAGGCGATCACCGCCTGCAATTCGTCGCGGCTCTTGCTCGTGACCCGGAGCTGGTCGCCCTGGATCTGGGTCTGGGCCTTGAACTTGGCGTCACGAATCGCCTTGCCAATGTCCTTGGCCTTTTCGGACGCGATGCCTTGCGTGATCGCGACGCGTTGCCGGACGGTCCCGGCCAGCGCCTGTTCGACCTTCCCGTAGTCCAGGGCCTTCAACGAGATCCCGCGTTTGACGAGCTTGTTCTGGAGGATGTCGATCACGCTCTTAAGCTTGCTCTCGTCGTCCGACACGATCACCAGGACCTTGTCGTCCTCCTCCAGCGTGACGCGGCTCTTGCTCCCCTTGAAATCAAACCGCTGCTGCAATTCCTTGGCGGTCTGATCCAGCGCGTTCTTCACCTCTTGAATATTGACCTCGGACACCACATCGAACGAATGTTGGTCGGCCATGATCGACTCTCCTGTTCCCCGAGAACCGGCGCCCTCTCATCACGCCGCGCGTCTACGCCGGATCGTTCGCGGCAAGCGCGTCCGGTTCGCGGTGCGTCTCCTGATCTCCTTTGTCGGCGCCATCGACTCGATTGCCGCCCTCGTGTTGGGCCTTCCGCAGCGCGCGGAAGGCCGCCTCCACCAGCCCTTCCGCGGTCTCGGCGTCGCTGAAAAAGGACGCGACGCCCACGCTCACCGTCAGCCGGGCTCCGCCCGGATCAAGCCCGGCCGGGCGGCGTTCGGATTCACGACCGGCAAACGGCGCGTCGGCCGCCAGCGCTCTGAGCTTCTCGCCGATAAATCTGGCCCCTTCTTTCGACGTCTCGGCCAGCAGCAGCGCGAACGCCGCGGGACCGTAGCGACAGATCGGATTGACCATCCGCGTGTGGCGGCGCAGGAGATCGGCCACCTCGCGCAGCAGCCGCTCGCCCCTGGGCGCATCCGCCGATTCGCCGTACCTGGTGAGCCCGTCCGCCTCGAAGATCAACAGCGAGAACGGCCGGTGCAGCCTCCAGGCCCGGTCCACCTCGTCGGCCAGGCAATGGCGAAAATACCGTTCGGTGTACAGGCGCGTGCCGGGGTCGACCAATCCCGCGCGCTCCGGCAACAAGCGCTCCAGGTTGCGGCACGCGGACACCACGTCCTCTTGAACCGTGTCACCGGCCGCCGCGGCCTCGCGCGCCCACTCCGTCAGCCGCGAACGGTCGATTTCGCTCACGGTGTCCGGCATCATCACCATGAGGGGGATCGCGCGGGCCGTGGGATGTTGGGCGAACCGTTGCACGAGGGCGAACGGATTCGGCGCCGCGGCGAGCAGCTCACACAGCACCAGGTCGGGCTGGAGCTCACCCGCGAGGGCGACGGGGTCCTGTGTGTCGGCCCCCACCACCCCCACGCCGTCGTGGCGGAGCACCGACCGCACCGCGGCGACCGTGTCCTCGGGGCCGACGACCAGCACGGTCGAGGGTCGGCGGCGGACCGCCCGCAACAGACCATAGTGGCGCAAGACCGACCGCAGCCCGTCGGCGGTGATCGGCGTCGGCACGTAGCCGACCGGCGCGAGAGAACACGCGTGCCGCCGATCATCGGCGAGGACCAACAAGATAGTCTGCACGTCTGAAAGCGATCGCAGATCGCGCAGGATCGACCACCCATGGACATCGGGCGCGCCGACGTCGAGGATCACCGCGAACGGCCTCAGAGCCCGGACGCGGGTGGGCACCGGCTCGTCGGATTCCAGCACGTGGACCTCGTACCCTTCCGGCTCCAGCGCCGCGCGCACGGTCAGCCGCACCGCGGGATCGGGCGTCGCCACGACGACCTTCGGCAATCGTCGGGCGCCGTGCGCCCGGGCCGCGGCGGACGCCACCAGCGATTCCATGACCGACTGCATGATCCCCGTCGGCCGGGCCGATGACTCCGCCCCCTCGGGCATCGTGCCTTGCGGAAGGCGGACCGTGAACCGGCTGCCCTCCCCGATCCGGCTGTCGACCGCAATCGTGCCGCCCTGCAGTTCGACCAGCCGCTTGGTGATGCTCAGCCCCAGGCCGGTACCGGGATAGTCCCGGGTCGGCGACCCATCCACCTGGTGAAATTCGCTGAAGATGCGATCGAGGTCTTCGGCGGCGATTCCGATGCCGGTGTCGTCCACCCGCAGCTCCACCGCCGATCCGTCGGCGTCCTCGACGCTCCGCGCCGACAGCCTCACCGTTCCCCCCGCGGGGGTGAATTTGACCGCGTTGGACAACAAATTCAGGAGCACCTGCCGCACGCGCCCTTCGTCGGCGAGCACGATCGTGGGCCGGTCGTCCACCTCGATGACCAGATGGAGGTGCTTCTTCACCACGAGCGGGCGGATCGTGTGTTCAGCCAAGGCGATCAACGGCCGAACATCGAAGGCCGCCGCCTGCCACGCAATCATGCCCGCCTTGATCTTGGACAGGTCCAAGAGGTTGTTGATCATGTCCAGCAGGTGGCGTCCGCTCTCCAGCATCGTACGGAGGTGTTTCTCCTGTTCCAGGTTCAGCTCGCCCGGAATACGTTCCAAGAGCAATTCGGCGAATCCGATGATCGAGGTCAAGGGAATCCGCAGCTCGTGACTGACATTGGAGAGAAATTCGGTCTTGAGACGGTCGAGCTTTTGAAACTCGTCCACCGTCGCGCACGCTCGTTCGTACAAGCCGGCGTTTTCCAGCGCGGTCCCGAGTTGGTTGCCGATCGAGGTCAAGAGCTGCACATCCTGGGACGTAAACGCGCGGGGATAACGGCTGGCCACCGCCAGCGTGCCCAGGACGTGCCCCTTCGCCATGATCGGCACGCAGGCGGCCACCCGGAACCCTTCGCGAAACAACAGCGCCTCGCTCGTCTCCGCGAGCCCCTCGACGACCATCGGCGCGCCGCTTTGCGCCACGCGTCCCGACAACCCCTCGCCGATCGCGCACGCCGGCGACGCCTCGACGAAACCCGCGGACACGCCGCGATGCGCGCGCAACGTCAAGCCCGTTTCATCGGCAAGTCGAATGAAGCCGGCTTCCAGGTTGAGGACCACCGGCACCCGGTCCAACACGCTCGCGAGGATCTCCTCCGGATCGAGCGAGCGATTAGCCGTGACCGAGATGGTGTGGAGCGCGGTGAGCGCCCTCGTCCGGTCGGACACGGTCTGCTCGAGCGTCCGGTACGACTCGGCGAGGCGCTCGGCCATCGCGTTGAAGGCCCCCGCGACCTGCGCGAGTTCGCGCGGAGTCGAGATGTCGAGCCGGTGATCCAAATCGCCTTCGCCGATGCGCCGCACGCCCTCTTGGAGCGCCTGCATCGGACGCACGAGCCGGCGCGACACCACAGCCACCGCGACCAAGACAAAGACGGCGAGCGCCAGGACGGCGAGGATGCCGTACAGGGCGAGGTCCTTCACCGACGGCGGAGTGCCCGTCGCCCAACGGCGCGTCATGACGAGGACCAGAGCCAAGCCGACCGGCACCGGCAGCAGCCCCACGACCAGCAACGCCGTCGCGACCGTGTTGCGCAGGCCGAACCAGTACACTCCCCGTCGCGCGTCACTCATGCGATTCAAACCCCCTCACCGCGAGCCCCAGCATCGCGGCCCCGAACACCCCCATGACCAGCAGATCCTGCAGGACGCCGTAGTGATGAAATCCGATCACCACCGAGCGCAGCGCGTCCACCCCGTAGGTCAGCGGGTTGAGCGTCACCAGCACCGTCATCCAGCGGGGCAGGCCGTCGATCGGGAACATCGCTCCCGACAGAAAAAACATCGGGAGGGTCAGAAAGTTCATGATGACCGTGAAACCCTGCATCGACCGCATGCGCGCGGCCGCGGCGATGCCCATCGCGGTGAGCGAGAAGGAGACGTACAACAGCAACGGCAAGAGCGCGAGCATCGTCCCCCACGACAGGGTCACGTGGAGGAAGGGGGCGAAGAGCAGCATCAGGCATCCCTGGAGCATCGCCACCGTGCTCCCGCCCAACGTCTTGCCGATCGCCACCGCCGAGCGGGAGATCGGCGCCACCATCACTTCTTTGAGAAACCCGATCTCCCGGTCCCAGATGATCGAGAGCGCCGAGAACACCGACGTGAACAGCAGGGTCATCGCGATGATCCCGGGATAGATGTACGTGAGGTAATCGGGCACGCCGGGCGCGAACTGGCGCGCCGCCGGCTCGACGCCGAACGCCCGCGGGATGCCTTGCCCGATCCCGGTCCCCAGCAGCAAGAGGAACAAGGCCGGCTGGACGGTGGCGCCGATGATCCGCGGTTTGTCGCGCCAAAATTTCCGAACCTCGCGAAGCCAAATCGTATACACGCCGGCCAGGTCATCGAGCCAGCGGCTCGAGACCATGTCGGGCGCCGCAGGCGAGGGGAGCGGCGCCGGATCCCGCGCGTCGCTCATCGTCGTCTCCCCGACCGCGCCACGCCCACGGGATCGCCCTCGCCCCGCAGCGTTCGTCCGGTCATCCGGAGGAACACGTCTTCGAGCGTCGGGCGCGTGAGGTTGATCGTCAACATGTCGAACGGCGCCTCTTTCACGAACGCCGGCAGAAAGGCTTCCCCGTTCTGCACCTCGAAGACCACCTCGCGTCCCCGGACTCCCAGCGGCGACAATCCCCGGGCCGCGAGGTACGCCGTCGCCTGCTTGACGTGCACGGTGGTCATCGTGATGCGGTCCTCGCCCACCGTCTTCTTCAGCCCCGCCGGTGTGTCGAGCCCGATCAGCGCGCCGTAATCCATCACGGCGATGTGCCGGCAATGCTCGGCCTCTTCCATGTAATGAGTGGTCAAGAAAATCGTGACCTGCTCCTCCCGCTGGAGTTGGTGGATGTAATCCCAGATGCAGCACCGGGTCTGCGGATCCAGCCCCAGCGTGGGCTCATCCAAAAACAGAATGCGGGGGTGATGAATGAGCCCGCGGGCGATCTCGAGGCGCCGCTTCATGCCGCCCGAAAAGTTCTTGACGATGTCGTCCTGCCGGGACACCAGTTCCACCATCTCCAGCATGCGGTCGATCCGCTCGCGCGCGAGGTTCTTGGGCAGCCTGTACAGCCGGGCGTGGAACTCGAGGTTTTCGCGCGCCGTCAGGCGCTCGTCCAGACTGGGGTCTTGAAACACCAAGCCGATCGACTTCCGCACGTAGTGGGGTTGTTTGACGATGTCGAAACCGTTGAGGATTGCGGTCCCCGAGGTCGGGCGCAGCAAGGTGCAGAGCATGCCGATCGTGGTCGTTTTCCCCGCGCCGTTGGGGCCGAGGAAGCCGAAGATCTCCCCGCGTTCGACGGTGAACGAGACGTCGTTGACCGCGGTGACCGTGCTCTTCTTGGTCCGAAACACGCGATGGAGATGCCGTACGTCGATCATGGAGTGGGAACCGTCGTTACCGAAGGGTGGGCGTCTCGACGACCTCGATGCCCTCGGGAACCGAAAACGCAAACAGCGACGCCTCGAGCCGCGGGTTCACGACGAGGCGGGAGAAGACGAACGACGACACGTTCCCGTTCTTGGGATGGAGCGAGATCGCCGTCACCACCCGTCGCTTGGGGTCAACCCCCACCGTCACGTACTCCAGGTCGGCCACGGGTTGTTTGGGCTCCAGCCGCAGGCGGTACGCCCCATCCCGCCGGGGCGCGGCAGGGTCCTCCCACGTCACCGCGAACTGGGCATCCAGCCGATCGAGCGTCATCAACAGATGGAGGGGAATCTGATTGTCGGCGTCGGGGGACAGCGTGCTCACGATCACCTGCTTGTGCGCGGGGATGTAGTACTGCACCCGCCCGTCGTTCACGTAGATCTGTTGGTTGCTGGGCTCGGTGTAATCCCACCGCATCTTCCCTTTGGCCAAATACACCCGCCCCTTGGACACCAGGGTGGTGGAAAATCCGGGCACCATGGTGGTTTGGGTGAACTCGGCCGACAGGTCCGAGAGCGCGCCGTACGTGTCCCGAACCCCCGCGACCACGTCGTCGGGGGTCGACGGCGCCGCCGCGCCAAGCGCCATGATCCCACTCAACGAAAAGACGATGACCCGAACCGCGCCGCCGATCATACCTCGTCGCCCCCCGGCACGGCCCGCCGGACCAGCACCTCCCGCGGTTTGCCCCCGGACGCCGGCCCGACGATCTGGTCCTCCTCCATCATCTCGATCATCCGCGCGGCGCGAGGATACCCCACCCGCAGGCGGCGCTGGATGAACGACGCCGAGGCCTGGCCGGTCGTCGCCACGAGTTCGATGGCCTTTCCGTAGAGATCGTCACGCTCGGGATCTTCGCCGCCCCGCACCCCCGACGCGTCCGCCTCCTCCAGCGACCAGTCGTAGGTGGGCGCGGCCTGGGCCTTGATGAAATCCACCGTCCCCGCGATCTCGACTTCCGACACGTACGCGCCGTGGATCCTGGTGATCCGACCCGTGCCGGGCACGAGGTACAGCATGTCGCCGCGTCCCAGCAATTGCTCGGCCCCGTTCGCGTCGAGGATCGTCCGCGAGTCGGTCTTGGACGACACCTGAAACGAAATGCGCGCCGGGAAGTTGGCCTTGATCACGCCGGTCAGCACGTCGACCGATGGCCGCTGGGTCGCCAGGATGAGGTGGATGCCCGCCGCGCGCGCCATCTGCGCGAGCCGCATGATCGAATCTTCCACCTCGCGCGCCGCCACCATCATGAGATCCGCCAATTCGTCGATCACCACCACGATGTACGGAAGCGGGGTGGGCGGCGGGACGGCCGTTTCGGCGCCGGGCGAGCCATCGACCGCGCCGGTCGTCGGCTTCGCCACGCTCTGCGGCTGTCCCACCTGCTTGTTGTACCCCTCGATATTCCGCACACCCGCCTCGGCCAGGAGCCGATACCGGCGCTGCATTTCGGCCACCACCTTCACGAGCGCCGCGGCGGCGTCTTTGGGTTGCGTCACCACCGGCGTCAGCAGGTGGGGGATCGCGTCGTAGGCCGAGAGCTCCAGCATCTTGGGGTCAATCATGAGCAGGCGGACCTCGCGCGGGCTCACGGCGTAGAGCAGGCTGAGGATCATCGTGTTGAGCGCCACGCTCTTGCCCGAGCCGGTCGCTCCGGCGACGAGCAGGTGCGGCATCGCCGCCAAATCGGCGACGATCGGCTGCCCGAAGATGTCCTTGCCCAGCGCGAGCGGCAGCTTGGACGGCCCATCCAAGAACTCCGTCGCGGAGAGGATCTCCTTGAGCGCCACCGACTCGCGAGCCTGGTTGGGGATCTCAATCCCGATCGCCGACTTCCCGGGCAGCGGCGAGACGATCCGGACGCTCGGCGCCTTCATCGCCAGCGCAAGGTCGTCGGCCAGGTTGAGCACCTTGCTCACTTTCAGGCCGGGCACCAATTCGACCTCGTACATCGTGATGACCGGCCCCGGATGGACCTCGGTGACGGTCCCCTCGACGCCGAAATCAAACAGCTTCTTTTCCAAGAGGCGCGAGCTCATCACCAGCTCGTCCTTCCCGGCCTTCTTGGTGGGCGCGATGGAATCGGCCAAGAGCGAGAGCGGGGGAAGCTGGTACGACCCGCCGCTTCGCATAAAGGCCAGCGGTTCTTGGCGCGCGGGG
>Ga0180094_1000046_pt1 | contig 29564 bp, 28 predicted proteins | sample EasRivT47_16_1Da_FD_121786 | JGI IMG/M metagenome (GOLD analysis project Ga0180094, IMG submission 121786) | Soil microbial communities from meander-bound floodplain in the East River, Colorado, USA - East River metaG ERMLIBT47_16_1Da | ecosystem: Environmental > Terrestrial > Soil > Floodplain ... | reverse complement strand
GTCCCCGAGCACGGCGCGGCCCTCCGAGGAACGACGCTGCAGCCATCGGGACTGCGCGAGATCCCCCTGCCGCAGATCACGACCGTTCCCGTGGCGGTCAAATTGATCGGACCGCAATCGACCCCCCGGCCCCGCGCTCAACAGGTGATCGCCACCCCGACGAGTTATGGGGCGGTGGCAGTGTTCCTTGCCGAGTTCTTCAAGCACAGCCCGTTCGAGCCCTCCCAGTGGGCGGGCGGCCGACCCCTCATCGAGGTTCCGGAAACCAATTTCGTGGCTGAGAACGAGGACGTCCGCGTCGTGAAAGAAGGCCCGCAATACTTTGTCAAACACCGATCGTCAGGCATTCAGTGGATCAAACTGCCGGCCGATGCGATCTCACAGAACGCGGTATCGGTCTTTTAACCAAAGGAGACGGTGTGAAGAACTGGAACGGTGCACGGAGCCTGTCAATCCCTTGCGGTTTCAGCTTGGGAGCGATTGTTCTCTTGCTCGGGGTACTGACTTCCCCGGCCTGGGCCATCGAAGGGTTGCCGGGTTCAACGTGGGGCAGCGTGAGTCAAGACGCGGACGACGTTGAGGGGCCTGGAGCCATCGGGTATCTCAACCAGGGCGTCGACTGGACGACGTTGCCGGGGGGCGTGGTGTTGAACACGTTTGCCGAGTTTCGGTATCGCATCCGCGAGGGGAATAAGACCTACAACAACGCGTATGGTCCGGCGCTGGGCCTCGAACTGCGCAAGTGGAGTTTCCATCTCGGGATGGATTATTATTGGCAGCGATTTCCTGAATTGGATGAATCGTCGAACCGGCTCAGGTATTATCTCAGTTGGTATTACGACTGGGATCTCAAACGGTAGGCGAACGCCGAGCGGAGCGTCTGGCTAAGAACGCCACAACCAACCCCCTGACCAGGCTGATCAAGGCGACCGGCTACTCGCTGGACGGTCTGATGGCGGCGTGGCGGGATGAATGGGCCTTCCGCGTGGAGGTGGTCACGTTCGTCCTGCTCGCTCCGCTTGCGGTGTGGTTGGGACGGACCGGCGCCGAACGCGGCCTCCTCATCGGCAGCCTCTTCCTCGTGCTGATCGCGGAGCTGGTCAATTCAGGGATCGAGGCGACCATCGATCGCATTGGCCCCGACCACCATCCCCTCTCCAAGAAAGCCAAGGACGTCGGTTCGGCTGCCGTGCTCATTGCGCTGGCCAATGCCGCGGCGATCTGGGCGCTTGTCCTGGGCGCTCGGTACCTGTTCGGCGCGTAAAAAGTCGGCGGGCCGTTCTCCGACGACATCCGGCCTCGTTCGAGGGAGGGTTCAGGCGAGACGATACGCCGCGAGCGACGCGGGATCGCCCGCCAAGCGATGGATGTCGCCGGGCCGGAAGGCGCCCTTTTCGGTGATGATCGCGGTGATGAGCTCGGCGGGGGTGACGTCAAACGCCGGGTTGTCGACCGCGACTCCTTCCGGCGCGATGTGGGCCGTGTCGCGGATGTGGGTGACCTCCCGCGGGTTGCGCGCCTCGATCGGAATGTGCGCGCCGGAAGGGATCGAAAGATCCAGGGTCGAGGTCGGCGCGGCGACATAGAACGGAATGGCGTGATAGTGCGCGAGCACCGCGACGCTGTACGTGCCGATCTTGTTGGCCACGTCGCCGTTGGCGGCGATTCGATCCGCGCCCACGATGCAGCGCTGGATCTTCCCCGCGCGCATCAGCGCGCCGGCCATGTTGTCGGTGATGAGCGTGACCGGGATCGCGTCCTGCATCAGCTCCCACGCGGTCAGCCGCGCGCCCTGGAGCACGGGCCGGGTTTCATCGGCGACCACGCGGATCTTCTTCCCGTCTTCCCACGCGGCGCGGATCACCCCCAGCGCCGTTCCGTACACTCCCGTTGCGAGCGCGCCGGCGTTGCAGTGCGTCAAGACCGTCTCGCCGCTCTCGATGAAGGTCGCTCCGATCGCGCCCATGGCGCGGTTCATCGCGATATCTTCATCCAGGATGGCTTGTGATTCGTCCACCAATTGGCGGATGAGGGCGTCCACGCCGAGATGCCGGTGGCTTGAGGCAACGCGCTTCATGCGATCGAGCGCCCAAAAGAGGTTGACGGCGGTGGGGCGGGTGGCCGCGAGCTCATCGGCGATGCGGGTGAGGTCTTCCTGGAATCGGGCCGAATCGCGCGCGGCGAGCGACTGCGCCCCCAGGGCGAGCCCCATCGCGGCCGCGATCCCGATCGCCGGCGCGCCGCGGACGCTCAAATTCCGGATCGCCTCCGCGACCTCACGGTAATCGGCGCAATCGAGGTAGACGACCTTGTCGGGTAATTGGCGTTGGTCGAGCAGCCGGACCAGGCCCTCATGCCATCCGACCGTTGTAAATGAGGCGCTCACGTCTTTCCTCCTTCGCGCAGTTGCGGCGCATTGTACGTGCCGGTCCGACGGCTTGTCAAAGCGGAAGCGCGCGGTGCTTCGCTACAATTCAGATTCGCGCCCTTTGGGCGCGGTTCAGGTTGCTTCGCCACGTGTAGGGAGGCCTGCGGCCGCGATGAGATTCTACGCCGTCCGGCGCAGCGCACGTTTGACTTTTCGCGTTCTGACCTGCTAGGCTGCCCGAACTTGTCGGGGCTGACTCCATCGGGAGGTACGATGAAGGTTGGCGTTCCGCGGGAAATCATGGAGCACGAGTACCGCGTCGGCATGACACCCGGCGGGGTGCGGGCGCTGACGAAGTTGGGGGCTCAGGTCTTCGTCGAACTTGCCGCGGGCGAGGGGAGCGGCTATGCCGACCGCGCATACGAGGAAGCGGGTGCGATGCTGGTCGCCTCGACCGAGGCGGTCTACCGCATGTGCGACCTCGTGGTCAAGGTCAAGGAGCCGCTGGCGAAGGAATACCCCTGGATTCAAAAAGGGCAGACCATTTTCACGTTTCTCCACCTGGCCGCCGACCGCGGGCTGACCGAGGCGCTGCTGGCGGCCGACGTGGTGGGGATTGCGTACGAGACAGTGACCCAGCCGGACGGTGTCCGGCCGTTGTTGCGCCCGATGAGCGATATTGCCGGGCGGCTGGCCGTGCAGGTCGGCGCGTCGTACCTTCAGAAGACCAACGGGGGGAGCGGAGTCTTGCTCTCCGGGATTCCCGGCGTGGAACGAGGGCGGGTGACGATTTTGGGCGGGGGAACGGTCGGCACCAGCGCGGCGAAAATGGCTGTGGGCATTGGGGCGCGGGTCACCGTGCTCGAACAGGACCCCAACCGCCTGCGAGCCGTGGATGACCTGTTCGGCGGCCGGATCACGACGCTGGTGGCCAGCCCCGAAACGATCCACGCCGCGATGGTCCAGGCCGATCTCGCGATCGGGGCGGTGTTGGTGTCGGGGGCGCGCACGCCGCATTTGGTGACCAGCCAGACCGTGGCCCAAATGCGAAAGGGATCGGTCATCGTCGACGTGTCGATCGACCAGGGCGGGTGCGTTGAAACGGCGCGTAAGACGACGCAGGCGAATCCGGTCTACACCAGCCACGGCGTCATTCACTACGGGGTCGCCAATCTTCCCGGCACGGTGCCGAGGACGTCGACCCAGGCGCTCACCTCGATGACCTTGCCGTACCTCATCAAGCTCGTGCAGCGCGGCGTCGAGGCGGCGTTGAGGGAAGATCCGGATCTGGTGTCGGGGCTGAACGTGTTTCGCGGTCGTGTGGTCCACTCCGGCGTGGCCGAGGCGCACGGGATGCGGGTCGAGTCGTGGCAGTAACGATGGCGAGTCATGAATGATGAGTGGATGGAAACGGGGTGTGGCGCAGCCTGGTAGCGCACTAGCTTCGGGAGCTAGGAGTCGGAGGTTCAAATCCTCTCACCCCGATATTCTCCCGACCCGATGAGCGACCCGAAGACGTTCCGGGTCACGATCACCGTCAGTGGGCGGGTTCAAGGCGTGGGATACCGCCAATTCACGGCGGCTGAGGCGAGGCGACTGGGGTTGGACGGGTACGCAAAAAATGTGCGCGACGGACGGGTTGAAGTCCGGCTTGAGGGCGACCGGGAGACCATCGAAACGGCCATCGGGCGCCTCCGGATTGGACCGTCGTCGGCTCGCGTGGAATCCGTTGACGTGCGGTGGCAGGACGGGACGTCGGGCATCCGGGGGTTCAGCGTGGAATGAAGCAGCAACGAGGTGGCGCCAAACCCAGAACGTTGGTGGCGAAGCGGCCCCGCAAGGACAAGGATCTCGAACTGTCCGATGAGCCGGTCGAGTTGTCCGCGGAAGAAGAGTTCCCGCTGAAAGCCGGCGGCGACGACGAACCCGCCGGCAGCGGGGAAGGGGAAGAGGTCGAATTCGAGGCCAAGGAAGCCATCATCGAAAATGAGGCGGAGCGCGAGGCGCCGGAGCCCGGCGGCGCGATGGACGCCGTCAAGAGTTATCTCAAAGAGATCAGGCGGTCGACGTTGCTCACCTTCGCGGACGAGCAACGGCTGGCCAAGCTGATCGAAAAGGGCGACGCCAAGGCCCGCGAGCAGATGATCGAGTCCAATCTCCGCTTGGTGGTGAGCATTGGCAAGCGGTACATCAACCGGGGTCTTCCGTTCTCCGATGTGCTGGAGGAGGGCAATATCGGGTTGATCAAGGCCGTCGAGAAGTTCAATTACCGGCGCGGATTTAAATTTTCGACGTATGCCTCGTGGTGGATCCGTCAATCGATCGAACGCGCGATTATCAACCAGAGCAAATTGATCCGCCTGCCGGTCCACGTGGTGGAGAAGGTCAATCATTATCTCCAGGCGGTCGATGTCCTGATGCAGGAACACGACCGCGATCCCAACGCCCAGGAGATCTCGAGGCGGCTCAGGGTTCCGGTGGACGAAGTGGTCCACCTCCAGCAACTGATCCGCAAGACGTATTCGCTCGACAGCCCGATCGGCAATGCGCAGGAGACGTCGCTGAAGGACATCATCGAGGACACCTCGCAGATCTCGCCGGCCACGACGACTGAGGGGATCCGCCGCCGGGAGGACATCGTGCGGTGGATGAAGATTCTCAAACCCAACGAGCAGAAGGTCTTGATCATGCGATTCGGACTGGACGGTGACGAGCCCCACACCCTCGAGGAGATTGGAAAAGTGTTCGGCCTCACCCGCGAACGCGTCCGACAGATCGAGGCGGGCGCGCTGGCCAAACTCCGGGGCGTGCTCGCCAAGATGACGATCACCGCCGACCAGATTATCTGACGCCCTGTATGGACTTAAAAGCCAAGATTCGTGAAGTGCCGAACTTTCCCAAGGAAGGGATTCTGTTCTACGACATCACGACCTTGCTGCGGGACGCGGACGGGTTCGCGCGGGTGGTGCGCCGTCTGTCCGATTTTTACCGGGACGAAGGCGTGACCAAGGTAGTGGCGATCGAATCCCGGGGATTCATCTTCGGGGCGCCCCTGGCCCTCGAACTGGGCGCGGGGTTCGTCCCGGTTCGCAAACCGGGCAAATTGCCCGCCGAGGTTTATGAACGGAAGTACGACCTCGAATATGGGTCGAACTCGCTCGCCATTCACAAGGACGCCGTCAACCCCGGAGAACGCGTGCTGATCGTGGACGATCTGCTGGCCACCGGGGGCACGATGGCCGCTACCGTGCACCTGGTGAAGGAACTGGGGGGCGTGGTGGCGGGGATCGCCGTCCTGATCGAGTTGGTCCAACTCGGCGGGCGCGACAAACTCAAAGACCAACACGTCCTGTCGCTGATCAGCTACTGATCCGTTTCGCCGACGCCGTGAGCCGCCGACTCTTGCTGAACAGGCCGTTGCTCGGGTGGAGCCTCTTCATCGCCGTGACGAGCGCGTCCGCCGTGAGCCGTGCGGAGAATTTCACCGTCCCTGGGTCCTCCGACACGCTCCAGGGCGCTATTGACCTCGCCAAAGCCACTACGGGTACCGACGATACAATCACGGTGGCGTCCGGCACCTACGTGGGTAATCTCACGATTACGGAGTCGCTCACGATCGCGGCAGAGGACGGCGCGAAGGTGATCCTGCGGGGATCGAGCACCGAGCCGCTGATCCGAATCACGGGGCAAGGCGGTACGGTCACGCTCCAGCGGCTCATTTTGAGTACGTCGGGGTCCGGGATCGAGGCGAACGGCGGGATCGTCAACCTCCGGAATTTGGTGATCGAGTTGGCGTCCACGGCTATCGGGTGTCAGAGCACCACCGGAGAGATCGTCCAGGTGACGTTTTACCGGATCGGTGCCGGGATCGCGTGCACCGGGTCCACGATGACGATCCGGAACAATATTTTTTCGACCCTTTCGGGTACGCCGATCAGCCTGCTCAACCCGCCGGTCGGTAACCCCGCGACGATCAGCTACAACCTATTCTTTCAGGTCCCGGAGCTAACCTCGGATGAGCAGCGGGGGAGCTCGATCGTTGATGAAGCCGATCCGGCGTTCGTCGATCCCACAAACCTCGATTTTCACCTCACGTCGGGTTCCCCGGCCATCGATAAAGGGGATCCCGCCATCACCGACCTGGTGGACGACAACGACATCCAAAGTGACCTCGGTGCGTATGGAGGGCCGAGCCCGGCCCATTCGAAGCCATTTCAAACCGCGGGCGTGAATGTCACGTGCGATCCGTCCCCGGGCACGAGTTGTCAGGTGAGCTGGGACGCCAACGCCGACTACGTAGTCTCTGGCTACCGCGTCTCGTTCTCAGCCCCGCGGGCTCCGGTCGGGGGTGTGTACGACGGGCAAGCCGCCGGGGGAGTAGTGTCGCCCGTCTCGCGTGCGAAAGCCGACGTGTGTCCAGCCGGTCCAACCTGCTCCACCACGCTCACCGGACTTCTAGACTCCGACCCCGCCACCCCCCCCGATCAACCCACCGGACTGACGGCGGGGACCGGGGACACGAAGTTGCTGCTGAGCTGGAACCCCGTGGCGTCGGCGACGTCGTACGAGGTGTACTCTGGGACGACGCCAGGCGGCAGCCTCGTCAAGTCCGGCGTGAAGACGACTGAAACGACGTTGGAGAATCTGACCAACGGCACAACCTATTACGTGTCCGTGAAAGCGGTGAGCCAGCCGACGCTCTTCGCCATCGTGAACACGCTCTATGGCGCGGACGTCGCCGCGACGACGAAGCTGAGCGAGCCGTCCGGCCAGAACACCGGAGAATATGGAACGGCCCAATTCAGCGCCATCTCCAGTGAAGTCGAGGCAGCGCCTCAACTGGTCGTCGGCTTTCCGCTGCTGGAGGATACCGGGGGGTGTTTCATCGCGACCGCCGCCTACGGTTCGGCGCTGGCTCCGCAGGTCGAAGTGCTGAGGACCTGGCGGGACCGCTACCTCTCCACCCACGCGCCCGGCCGGGCGTTCGTTGCGGCGTACCGGGTCGTCAGCCCTCCGATCGCCGATCGATTACGCCAGTCCGAAGGGCTCCGCTCGCTGGTGCGGATTCTCTTGCTGCCGGTCGTGGGGTTCGCGTGGCTCTGGATCGCGTGGCCCTGGATGGCCGGCGTCTGCGTGCTGACCGGGATCGCGATCGCATCCGGGTATTGCTGGAGCCGCCGAGATCCGCCACGTGCGTAGAACGTTGGGAGTCGCTCTCACTCTTCTCGCGTTCCTCCTGGGAGGACCATCGCCGCTCTTCGCCCAGGCTGATTCAGCCCAGCCCTCTCCGGGGCCGGCGCGGTGGTCGGCGTTGGTGGGGGGAGGGTATTTTTCCCCCGCGGTCGACGACTGGAAGGAACAGTACGGCCGGAGCGGCGGATGGCTCCCGAGCCTGTCCGTCGGCTATGCCGTGGCGTCACGGTGGTGGGTCGCCGCGGAGGCGGGGTACTTCAGCTCCGAGAGCCGGGCGCGGGACGTGACGGGCAATCTGAGTATCGAACGCCAGCGCCTCGCGTTGTTGCCGATCACGCTCGGGGTCGAGCACGACTTCCGATTTTCTGAGGACCAACTCTTCGTCCCGTTCGTCGGCCTCGGCTACCGGCGGGTCGTCTATCGGCTCGAGGTGGGGAATAAGGACCGCGTTCAGGGCGGTGCAGGCGGCTGGGTCGCCCGCGGCGGCCTCGACGTGCTCCTCAACGCGCTGGATCCGTCGGCCGCGTCGGGGTTGCGGGAGGAGTGGGGGATCGCGCGGAGCTATTTCAGAATCGAGGCCCAGTGGGCGAAGGTCAACGCCAGCGGGTCGGCGGGGACCGGCGACATCGACCTGGGCGGGAAGACGTTTCTGGCCGGTCTGAAGTTTGAGTTTTAGTCCGGCACGCCGTGTGGCGTCACCCCCTCGGATGAAGTTTCTGGTGCAGCGCTTTGAGCCGTTCCCGCGTGACGTGGGTATAGATCTGCGTGGTGGTGATCTGGGCGTGGCCGAGCATGGCTTGGACCGATCGCAGGTCGGCGCCGCGCGCCAAGAGGTGCGTGGCGAACGAGTGACGCAGCGTGTGCGGGGAGAAGGGCCGGGTGATCCCGGCGGCGTGGGCGTAGGCGCGAAGGATCTGCCAAAACCGTTGACGGGTCATGGCGTTGCCGCGGTTGCTGATGAACACGTGGGGGGATGTCCGCCCGTTCAGGAGCGCCTGGCGGGGAGGACCGAGGTACCGCGCGAGCTTGTCCTGCCCCACCTCGCCGACAGGCACGATGCGCGTCTTGGACCCTTTCCCCACCGGCGAGACGTAACCCACTTCAAGATTGACGTCGCTGGTCCGTAAACCGACCAACTCGGATACCCGCATCCCGGTGGCGTAGAGCAGTTCGATCATCGCCTCGTCGCGCATGGCCCGGGGCGTCGTGCCTCGTGAACAGGCCAGCAGCGTGTCCACCTCGGCCGGGCTGAGGGCGTGGGGGAGACGCAGCGATCCGCGGGGCGATTCCAGGCCCGCGGTGGGGTCGGCCGATGCCATGCCCTCGCTGAGCAGGAAGCGGTACAGCCCTCGCAGGATTGTCACCGTGCGCGCGATCGTCCGCGGCGACAGTCCATGGCGATGAAGATCGGCCAGGCACGCGCGCACATGGGTCCGATCGACCGAGGCCCACGCGCCGATGTCCTGGCCGTTCAACAGCCCGATCACTCGACCGAGATCGCGGCCGTAGGCTTCGAGGGTGAGGAGAGCGAGGCCCTTTTCGACCGAGAGGTAGTGCAGAAATTGCCGGGCGGTCTCGTCCATGGCGGTAGGGGCGACCGGCCGGTCGCCCCTACGGTTTATGCATATCGAGACGAATGATCCCGCGACGGATGGCCTGGATCGCGGCTTGGGTGCGGTCGTAGACGTCGAGTTTGTGGAAGATGTTGCGGACGTGGTTCTTCACCGTCTTTTCGCTGATTGACAACTGATTGGCAATTTCTTTATTGGTCTTGCCTTCGGCGATCTGTTGCAGCACGCCCTGTTCGCGTTCCGTCAGGTCTGCCTTGCCCTTGGCCGGTTTCTTCCCCCGGTTCTCAGCCATGTGGGTGAACTCGGTGAGGATCTTGCCCGCGACCGTCGGGTGGAGGAACGATTCGCCCTTGGCCGCCGCGCGAATCGCTTTGACGATCAGCGCCGAGTCCGAATTCTTGAGGAGGTAGCCGGAGACGCCGGTCTTCACGAGGTCGAAGATATACTCCTCCTCCTCGTACATCGTCAGGACGACGACCCGTACGTCCGGACACTGTTCCTTGATCCGGCGAGTGGCCTCGACGCCGTTCATGCGCGGCATACTGATGTCCATCAACACGACGTCGGGTTGCAGTTGGCGAGTCTTCTCCACGGCCTCCACGCCATCCCGAGCCTCCCCCACGACCATGATGTCGTCCTTGGTCTGGAGGATCGCGGACAGGCCGTCGCGGACCACCTGGTGGTCGTCGGCGATCAGGACTTTGATCTTCTTAGCCAAGGCGTTCGGGCTCCTTGTTGGTGAGGGGGATTTCGACGGCAATCGTCGTTCCCTGTCCGGGGTCCGTGTCGATCCGGGTTCGCCCCCCCAACAGCCGCGCTCGCTCGGTCATGCCCTTCAGTCCCAGCGAGGCCCACTTCTCGGGGTTTCTCGACACCTCGGGCAGATCGAACCCCATGCCGTTGTCGCGGATCGTCGCGGTGAGCGTGGATTTCTCGATCTCGACTCCCACGTGGACCTTCGAGGCCCCGGCGTGCTTCTGCACGTTCGACAGGGCCTCCTGGATGATCCGGAACAGAAAAATCTTGGTCTTGGGATAGAGCATCCGTTCGCTGCCGGTGACCGTCACGGTGGTGGCGATCTGGTACTGCTTGGCGTAGGTCTTGGCGTAGGTCTTGAGGGCGGTGTGGAGATCCAAGCGATCGAAGTGCAGCGGCTTGAGGTTGAACACCACCTGCCGCGCTTCTTCGATCGCGCTCTTGAGCAAGCCCTGGATTTCTTCGAGCGTGGGCGCGCAGCGATCGGGGTCCTGCACGAGGAACTCGCGGCATAGGTCGAGCTTATAACTCAGCCCCGCCAGGGTCTGGACCAGGCCGTCGTGAATGTCCAAGGCGATCCGGGTCCGCTCTTCGCTGATGGCGTGGCGCACCTCGCGCATGTACAACCGGTAGAGCGATTGGTACTCGTGCAGATGGCGTTCCAACTCCTCCTTGCTGCGAATCCGCTCGTCGATGAGCTGCCACATAAACTTGGCGCCCGGTCCCCCCACGACGGCGACCTCCGGACGATTCAGGGCAACCAGCGCGTCCGCGACCTCGTCGTTTCCGGTCACGTCGATGATCGTATCCACCTTGGGCAGCCGAAGCAGTCGCCGGTAGTCGGATGTTGTCGGGATCTTCAACTGACGCGCGAGGACGACGCCCGCGGCGCGTGGATCGAGGTCGGCGACCCCGACGATCGTGACGAGTGGATCGTTATACAGGATGTGGATGAGCGAGGTGCCCCCGCGTCCCGCGCCGATGATCGCCACCCGGATCATCCGATCTTTCGGCACACGCCGTGTTTGGGGCGGGACGACGCGCCGCGCGTGAGGCAACAACGCGGGCCGCGCGCGGGAGGACACGATCTTCGTCGACCCACCGGGTTTGGGAGCAGAAAGGAGGCGGGGCACCGTCAAGAGGGCCTCGCATCGTTGCGCCGTTCGTCTCGGAGCAACTCGGTGAGTTCGTCCATGAACTGGTTGACGTCTTTGAACTCGCGATAGACCGAGGCGAATCGGACGTACGCGACTTGATCGATGCGATGGAGTTGCGCCATGACCTCTTCACCAATGATACGGCTAGGGACCTCCGGTTCGCCCGTCTCCTGGATTTTCTTCTCGACTCGGTCGACGATTTCTTCGAGGGTGGAGAGAGCGACAGGGCGTTTTTCACACGCCTTCTTGAGACCCTGGAGGATCTTGATCCGGTCGAAGGGCTCGCGCCGGCCGTCCTTCTTGACGACCACCGGCAGGACCTCTTCGACCCGCTCGTAGGTGGTGTACCGCCGCCGGCATCCGATGCACTCGCGGCGGCGCCGGATCACGATGCCTTCGCGGCTGGCGCGGGAATCGACGACTTTGTCTTCCTTGTGGTCGCAGAAGGGACAGCGCATCTACATGCCCGCCCGTTGATGAATGGCCGTCTGCTGCGTTGTCGCTGCGCTTCCGGTGCTCACGTACGACCCAGTACGCTCCGCTCCGGTCACAGGGCGCGCAGCGCGCGCCCGCGTAAATATTGCCACGGGCCGACCCCGTCGGCCCTGTGCGCCTTGCATCTGGCCATTCCTGAACGGGCTCCCAAAGTATGTTAGGCCCTTGAAAAATGAAGGCAGAATAGGGGGCTGGGGTATCAGCGCCCGCGGTAGACGGGGAAGCGTTCGCACAGGCGGCGAACCTCGGCGGCGGTCTCGGAGACGACCGCCGGCTCGCCCCGTTTCGACAGCACGCGGTCGATCAGGCCGGCGATGAGCGCCATCTCCGCCGTGCCCATCCCCCGCGTCGTCACGCTGGGGGTTCCGATGCGGATGCCGCTGGTCACGGCGGGCGGCTTGTCGTCGAACGGCACCGCGTTCTTGTTCAGCGTGATGCCAGCCTGGTCGAGCGCGGACTCGGCCTCTTTCCCCGTCACGCCCTTGGAGCGAAGGTCGACGAGAAACAGATGGGTGTCGGTTCCGCCGGTGACGATCTGGTATCCGCGGGCCTGGAGCGCTCCGGCCAGGGTTTGGGCGTTCTCGACGACGTGTCGTTGATAGTCGATGAACGCGGGCGACATCGCTTCTCTCAGCGCCACGGCTTTGGCCGCGATGACGTGCATCAGCGGTCCGCCTTGAATCCCGGGAAAGATCACCTTATCGATCGCCTTGGCGTGGGCGGCTTTACAGAGGACCATGCCCCCGCGGGGGCCCCGCAGCGTCTTGTGGGTGGTGGTGGTCACGAAGTCGGCGTAGGGGACCGGGCTGGGGTGAATCCCCGCGGCGATCAAGCCGGCGGGGTGCGCGATGTCGGCCATCAGCAGCGCGCCCACCCGATCCGCCGTGGCGCGGAAACGCTTGAAGTCGAGGGTGCGCGCGTACGCGCTGCCGCCCACGATGATCATCTTGGGCCGGTGCTCGATCGCGATCCGTTCGACCTCGTCGTCGTCGATCCGCCCCGTGTCGTTCGTCACGCCATAGGACACGATCTTGAACAAGAGGCCCGAGAAATTCACCGGACTGCCGTGGGTGAGATGCCCGCCATGGGCGAGGTTCATCCCAAGGACGACGTCGCCCGGTTTGAGCATCGCCAAGTACACCGCCATGTTGGCCTGCGACCCGGAGTGGGGCTGGACGTTGGCGTGTTCGGCGCCGAAGAGCGCCTTTGCGCGCTCGATCGCGAGCGACTCGGCCCGATCGACGAACTCGCACCCGCCGTAGTACCGCCGGCCGGGATAACCCTCGGCGTACTTGTTGGTCAGCACCGAGCCCTGCGCCTCCATGACGGCGCGGCTCGCATAGTTTTCCGACGCGATGAGAATGATCTTGTCCTCCTCGCGCTGGGTCTCGGCCTGGATGGCCTCGTAAATCTCGGGATCGGCCTGCTGGAGTGCGGACATGACGGGTTTCTCAGGTTCGCAGAAGCGACGTTCAAGTTCAGCGATCTTTTCGACGCGGCGCGCGTGGCGGCCGCCGTCGAACGGGGTGTCGAGCCACGCCCTGACGATGGCCAGCCCCCCCTCGGGATCGAGCACGCGCTCGCCGAGCACCAGGACGTTGGCGTCGTTGTGGGCTCGGCTGGTTTTCGCGACCTGCGGATCGGAGCACAGCGCGGCGCGCACGCGCGGAAACTTGTTCGCGACGATCGACATGCCGACGCCGGAACCGCAGATCAGGATCCCCCGGTCGGCCACGCCGGTCGACACGGCTTCCGCGACCTTGGCGCCGTAATCGGGATAGTCGACGGGATCGCTGCCGTTGGTGCCGAAATCCTGATGCGCCACGTGCAGCTCGTCGAGGAGCTGCCCGATGCGGTCCTTCAGCGTCACACCGGCGTGGTCGCTACCGATCGCGATCTTCATAGTGCCTCATGATAAACAATCGCCGGCGGGGAATCAACCAACGTCATGCGAGGAGTTCAAGTCGTTCAAGGGTTCAAGCCGTTCAACAAATCAAGGAGTTCAAGTTGAACGTTTTGAACTTATTCTTCTTCTTCCCTGAGTTTGGCGAGTACGGCGAGGTCTTCGAGCGTGGTGACGTCGCCGATGGTCTCCTTGCCGGCCGCGATGTCGCGGAGCAGCCGCCGCATGATCTTCCCGCTCCGCGTTTTGGGGAGGTTGTCCGTGAACCGGAGGTCGTCGGGCCTGGCCAACGCGCCGATCTCTTTGGCGACGTGAGCGCGGAGGTCGTCCTTCAGGCTGTCGGACGGTTTGTGGGTGTGCTCGAGGGTCACGAAGGCGGCGATGGCGGTCCCCTTGATGGCGTCGGGTCGCCCCACGACCGCCGCTTCCGCGACCGCGGGGTGACTGGCGAGCGCGCTTTCGACCTCCATCGTGCCCAACCGGTGGCCGGCGACGTTCATCACGTCATCGACCCGCCCCATGACCCAGAAGTAGCCGTCCTTGTCCCGACGGGCGCCGTCGCCCGTGAAATAAACGCCCGGGATGTCGCTCCAGTACTGCTTCTTGTAGCGCTCGGGGTCGCCGTAAATCGTGCGGAGCATCGACGGCCAGGGTCGAGTGACCACCAAATACCCCCCCTCGTTGGATTTGGTGCTCTTGCCGTCCTTGGTCACGACGTCCACCGCGATTCCGGGGAACGGCTTGGTCGCCGACCCCGGCTTGGTCGGCGTGGCGCCGGGGAGGGGCGTGATCATGATGGCGCCGGTCTCGGTCTGCCACCAGGTGTCCACGATCGGGCAGCGTCCCTTGCCGATGACCTGGTGATACCACATCCAGGCCTCGGGGTTGATCGGTTCGCCGACCGTGCCCAAGAGCCGCAGGCTCTTCAACTCGTGTCGTTTCGGCCACTCGTCGCCCAACTTCAAGAGCGCGCGGATCGCTGTGGGCGCGGTGTAGAAGACCGTGACGCGGTACTTGTCGATGATCGACCACAGGCGATCCGGTTGGGGATGGGTGGGCGCTCCCTCGTACATGACGACCGTCGCGCCGTTGGCGAGCGGCCCGTACACGATGTAGCTGTGACCGGTGACCCATCCGATGTCGGCGGTGCACCAGTAGGTGTCGTCGTCTTTGAGGTCGAAGACCCATTTCGTGGTGATGTAGGCGCCGAGCAGGTAGCCTCCGGTGGTGTGCACGATGCCTTTGGGCTTGCCGGTGGTGCCGCTCGTGTACAGGATGAAGAGCGGGTGCTCGGCGTCGAGGTGCTCGGGCTCGCACCGCATCGGGGCGTCTTTCATGACGTCGTCCCACCAGACGTCGCGCCCCGGTCTCATCGTGACCGGCGAGCAACTCCGTCGGCAGACCACGACCTTGGTGACCGAGGGACAGTGCTCGATCGCCCGGTCGACCTGTTCTTTGAGCGGAACCGTCGCGCCCTTTCGGAATCCCCCGTCCGCGGTGACGACCAGCTTGACCTGCGCGTCATTGATGCGATCCTTCAGCGCCTCCGCCGAAAATCCGCCGAAGACCACGCTGTGCGTCGCGCCGATGCGGGCGCACGCCAGCATGGCGATGGGAAGCTCGGGAATCATCGGCATGTAAATCGCCACCCGATCGCCTTTCTCCACGCCCAGAGTCTTGAGGGCTCCGGCGAATCGGCACACCTCCCGATAGAGATCCTGATAGGTCAGCGTTCGGGTGTCTCCCGGCTCGCCTTCCCAGATGATCGCCGCTTTGTTGCGTCGCCAGGTGTACAAGTGGCGGTCGAGGCAGTTCACCGAGAGGTTGGTCTGTCCGCCGACGAACCACTTCGCGAAGGGGGGCTTCCAGTCGAGGACCTTCTTCCATTTCTTAAACCAAAAGAGCTCTTTCGCGAGATCGCCCCAGAACTTTTCGGGGTTCTTCTCGGCCTGCTTGGCGAGTTTGTCGTATTCTTTCGCGTTCTTGATATGCGCCGCTCGGGCGAACGCGGCTTTGGGTTTGAAGACCCGGCGTTCCGTCAGCACCGACTCGATCTCTGGCTGGGGCATAGAACGAGCTCTCCTTATGAGGGGGGGCACACGTGAGTTGTCAGGGGTTGGGGCGTGGGGCTATGCAGGCCTCGTCGCGCGCGTTGTGAGGCGCTATTGTAGGAAAGGCCCCGTGAGTTTGTCAATCGCTGCTAACAGGCGGCTGAAAAAGTCCATCTGCTGCGTTCTCGGTCGTCGGAAATCCTCACGTACGACCCAGTACGCTCCGGTTTCCTCCTCCCTGCGGCCTTGCATCTGGAGCTTTTTGAGCGGCCTGCAAGCTTTAACGAGTTTTTCAGCACCCTGCAAGGGCCGAGAGCGGGCCTCATCACGATGGGGAGCCGGTCGGTGTCTTTGAGAATGACGACGAGGAAGGCCAGAGGCAATTGCTCCTTTGCGAGGAAGGTTTTATACTGCGGGTTCTGAAATCGCCGACCAAGAGGAGGGCCTGTCAATGATCCGAACGATTCAAGAGTTCTTCGACACGCGCATCAAGCGGACTTCCGAGGTGACCATGCCCGAAGCGCCCGAGCGCGCCCTGCAACTGGCCACGGCCGCCTTGCTGGTCGAGGTGTCGCGGGCGGACCATGAGGTCAAGGAGGAGGAACGTCGCGCGGTGGCCGACGCGGTGTCGCGCACGTTCGCGCTGACGCCGGATGACACCGCGGCCTTGCTCCGGCTGGCCGAAGAGGAAGCCCAGACCGCGGTGTCGATGTATCAGTTCACCCACCTTGTCGACAAGGGCTTGTCGATGGACCAGAAGGTTCGCATCGTGGAACTGCTCTGGACCGTGGCCTTCGCGGATTCCCATCAGGACAAGCACGAGGAACACTTGATTCGGCGCATTGCTGATCTCCTGCATGTGTCGCATCGGGATTTTATCGACGCCAAACTCAAGGCCCGCGGCGGGTCGTGAAGCGCGGCGAGCCGGCGAGACCTCGGTAGCTTCGCCACCTGAGGTGTCGCCTTCGGCGCTGTTTGCATTCCGCGCCCGGGCCGGGCTCGGTGCAGGTTGCTCCGCGACCCGTAGGGAGGCCTGCGGCACGTTTGCAGTCCGCGCCCTTGGCGCGGTGCGGGTTTGAAGGGATGCGACGTCCTATGGTATCGTCGAATCGCCATGCCTCTTTCTTCCGTGCTCCCCGGTCACGACCTGCCTCAGATCGTTCCCAGTGAGCTCTGCCTGACCTGCGACGTGTGTTGTCGTTTTCCCGAGCGCGAGAGTTTCCTGCGGCCGTTCTTCACCGCGGAGGAAATCGAGCAAGCCGTCGCTCATGGGGCGGCTCCCGAACACTTTCCCGATCCGGCGGGCGGGCGGATCCGTCTGGTTCCCCATCCCGAGGGCGAAGGGTACCTCTGCCCGTGTTTTGATCACGCGACGCAGCACTGTGCGATCTACCCCGTTCGTCCGTTGGATTGCCGCCTCTACCCCATTGCGCTGATGCGCGACCAGGAGGGACACGATCTGATCATGGGCCTCGATACCAAGTGCCCGTACGTTCGGGATTCCGCGAATGCCTCGCGGTTACGCGACTACGTCGAGCGGGTCGGCCGGGAGATGGAGCGACCCGCTCTGCGCAACGTGTTGGCGGGCTACCCGGATTTGATCGGCCGCTTTCAGGACGATGTCATCTCGAACGTCAATCTCGGTCCCCACCCCGCTGGTGGTTCCTGACGCACGGGCTCCCGACGCCGTGATGGACGCCGTGAGCGGGGAGACCGCCGGCTCACCCCTCCGACTCGACGATCGCCCGTTCATCGACACCGTGCTGTCTCGCGCACCGAGTGAGCTCGGGACGCGGACCTTTGCGGGCGTGTACTGCTGGTGCGATCATTTCGACTATGCCTGGGAGTGGATCGAGGGCTATTTCTGCTTGTTCGCTCGCTATGGTGTCCACCTCTACATGCCGTGGCCGCCCCTGCCAGGGCCTCACGCCGATCCGCAGAAGTGGGGCGCGGTGGTCGAGGCCGTGTTTCGAACGATGGCGAATCGGTCGGGAGGGGACGCGGCCCGCATCGAAGGCGTGGACGACCGGGAACGGGCGGCGTTCGAGCGAGCCGGCTACGAGGTGCTTCCCCACGCCACCGAATACCTCTATCGCCGCGACGACCTCGTGTCGCTTCGGGGAAACCGTTACAAATCAAAGCGCTGGGCCTGGAATGATTTCGTCAAGCGACAGGTCTTTACTGTAGCGCCGCTTTCGAGCAGGGATGCCGACGAATGTCTGGATCTCTACCGGCGGTGGCGGGAGGAAGCCAAACGGAAACACCCCGATCCTTTTTCGATGGCCTTGGCCGAGGACGCCGAAACGGCCCACCGGCGGGCGCTGACCGACCTGGAGGCGCTCGGGCTTTCCGGGCTCGCCGTTCGGGTTGCGGGCGTCGTGGAGGGATACACCGTGGGCGGGCCGGTGAGCCCGGAACTCTTCGGCGTGCTGCTCGAGATCGCGAATCCGGCGATCCGCGGACTGTCCGCCTACCTCTTTCGGGAGTTCTGCCGCGCTCAAACGGGGGTGACCTGGATCACGGCGATGGACGACTCCGGCCTGCCGGCGCTGGCGCGCGCGAAGCAATCCTACCGTCCCGCACGGCTCGTCCGATCGTGGTTCGTCAAGCCGCGGGGTGGGCGATGAACGCCGTCATTGGCTTCCTCGCGTGGGTCGCTGCGGCGGGGTTGAGCGCGTGCGGGATCGACACGTCCGCGAAACCCCTGGAGCAGCCCGCGCCCGAGCCCCCCATTGCGCTGGCCGGGGCGGTCAATAAAGTCGCGGACGCCAATGGCAACGCGCGTTACCTGGGCGAGATCAAGAACAACGGGGACGCCGTGGCCTGTAGCCTCAACCTCTCGATCAATTCGTACGATACCGCGGGAAACGCGTTGAACGATCCAAGCAACAGCCAGTTCGGCTTCGCCAATCTATTCGGTGAGACGTTCCGCTTTTCCGGGTTTGCGCCACAGACCCAGGATACCTGCCTGAGCCCCGGCCGCAGCGGCAGCTTCGATATTCCGACGAACGTGCGGGTGGGGGACATCGCGTCGTTTGTGGTGGACATCCCGTGCGGGAAGGAGCAGTTTTACAGCGGCTGTCTCGCCCGCGACCAACCGTTCGTTCCGCCTCCGGCGACCCTGGTGCTCGACGGCCCGGTGACCGAGGGGCTGACGGACGACGGCCGCGTGGTGTACACGGGAGTGATTCGGAACCAAAGCGAGGCCGAATCGGCCGTCGCCTACCACGTCAAGATTGTCATGACCGCCAAGAACGCCGAAGGACTCGTTGTCGACGTGGCGTGCGCGACGATCGACGGCTCCGTCTGTCCCGTCCCCGCCGATTCGAACGTGACCAACACCAGCGGGTTGCATCCCCAAGACACCTGGAACTTCACGGTCCCCCTCTCGATCACTCCCGCCGAAACCTGCCCCGGTTGCTTCTCGTTCGTCATCAATCAGAAGCTGGCGCTCTAACGCTTGATCCGTACTGAGTTTTGCCGTACCGTCCCTGGCGAACGGTTGCCACGGAGGATCGGCCATGACGGAACGCGTTGCATTGATCACCGGGGGAGCCAAGGGCATCGGAAAGGCCGTGGCGTTGGATCTGGCGGCCCAGGGCTGGTCCGTGGCGGTGTGCTACCGCACCAGCGAGCGGGAGGCCGAGGACACGCGCGACGCGATCGAGCGGCAGGGCGTGCGCGGCCTGGCCGTGCGGGCCGACGTGTCCGACCCACAGGCCGTGGAGGGGTTGGTCCGGCGCGTCGAGGGCGAGTGGGGGAGGATCGATGCGCTGATCAACGGCGCCGGACCGTATCACCGGGTCGGTCTGCTCGATGAAACCGTCGAGGGCTGGCGGTCGATGTTCGCCAACAATCTCGATCCGGTGTTTTACCTGGCGCGGGCGGTGGCTCCCGGGATGAAGGCCCGGCAATGGGGGCGGATCGTCAGCTTCGCGATGGCCAACGCCGACCAGCATGTCGCCCAGCCCTTCGTCACCGCCCACTACATCGCGAAGGCCGGCGTGTTGATCGTCACCCGGTCGCTGGCCAAGCTCCTCGCGCCCCACGGCATCACGGTCAACACCGTGTCTCCCGGGTTCATCGCCTCGGGCAGCGCGCCCGAATCGGAGTTGGCGTCAATGGTCAAAAACATTCCGGCCGGGTACATCGGGTCGGTCCAGGACGCCGTGTCCGCCGTTCGGTTCCTCCTTTCTGAAGACGCACGGTATGTCACCGGCGCGAATATCCACCTCAGCGGGGGCTGGGGGATCTGATCGCGACCGGCTGTTCACGGCTCCTGCACGGCCGGTCATAGCGTCAGCCGTCATTCCCTGCCGATAAGCCTCTTTGTGCGAGGTTTTTGTCCGGCACACGTTCTGCAACAACCCCCACCGAGGCGAGCAGGCGCGGTGGTCGCTCCTGCCCCTCACCACCATTCACCGGGAGGGGACCATGAAGATGATCGAGGGAGGGTTGATCGCCGCAGTGGTGTTGCTTGCTGTCGTTGGGACCGGGACCGCGGCGCCGAACGCGGCCGAAACCGGCGGGACCAGGGTGGCCGCGGTGTCGGAAGCGGCACCCGATGCCGATCAGGAGGCATCCGCCGTGCGCGGCCGTCAGGCGACGGGGGTGATCGTGGCGGTTGATCGGGAGGCGAACACGGTGCGGATCAAAGACCGGACCGGCGAACGAACCTTCGCGTTATCGCCTCGCGTTCAGATCAAGCTCGGCAAACTCAAGGCCACGCTGGCCGAGGTGCAACCCGGGAAGCGGGTGTTCATCCGCTACCGGGATGTGGAGGGAACGGCGTTTGCCACGACGGTGAAGGTGTTGTAACGAGTGATCATCGGGCCGGCGTCCACGACGCCGGCCCGGCTCATTTCTTGATGTCGATGTGGGCCCGGTGGCGGAGTTGGCGCAACCACTGGCGGTACAATGCGTCGGTTTGCTCGCGGTAGACCAGCTCTTCGATCTCGGTCTTGACGTCCTCTAACGGTTTGAGGCGTCCGCTCTGTTTCTCCGAGACTTTGACGATGTGGAAGCCCAGTGGCGTCTGAATCACCGGACTGACGTCGCCCTCGGCCAAGGCCTCGATCTCGCGGTCGAGCGCGGGCAGCAAGTCCCCGCGATGAAAATAGCCCAGATCGCCTCCCTTGACGGCTTCGCCTCCGTTCGAGTTCGCCCGAGCCAGTTCGCCGAAGTCGGCGCCCCCCGCCAACGCGGCGCGAAGCGTCTCGACCTGGGTTCGCCGGGCGGGGATGTCGGCGGAGCCTTCAGGGGCCTTCAGAAAGATCTGGCTGATGCGGACACGAGGCGGCTGCGTGAAAAGCTCGGGGTGCTCGCGATAGTAGGTCTCGATGTCTCCCGAGCTGATCAGAATCTTGGATCTCACCTCGCGGTTGACGAGCTTGGCAATCGTCAATTGGTCCTGGAGGCGGTGCAAGACCTCCGCGGAGGGGCTCGGGGAGGGAGGAAGACGCCGTTGCTCCGCGACCGCCGCGACCGCCGAGGCGGCCTCTTGTTCGGTGGCGCTCAGGCCGAGCGCGCGGGCCTCTTGGAGCAGAAGGCGTTGATCGATCAGCGCCTCGATCATGTCGGCGACCGCGGGAAGCGCGGCCGGTCTCAAGCCGTCCGGGAGAACGTCGCTCAGGAGATCGACGGCCGAGGCCTGGCGCGCGGCCTCGACTTCGCTGGCGGTGATCAACTCCTCGTTGACGACCGCCACGAGGCGATCGGCCACGGCCGGAGCCGCCTCACAGACCGCGCCGGAACCGAGCGCCCAGGCGAGGAGCACGAGCGTCCCGGCCAGGGCTGCCGTCCGCCTACGGCTTACCATGAAATCCTGCGAGCAGAGGCTCGTTGATCACGATCACCGCTTTGCTCCGCCGCTCCCGAATCCACGTGTCGACCGCCTCCTCTTGTCGCGCGCGATGAAGTTGCTCTCTCAGCGTGTCCGCCACCTCCCGGTAGGTCGAATGGCTCGCCGGCCGGTGCTCTGAAACCGTGAAGAGGTGGTACCCAAACACGGTATGAACGACGGGGCTGATCTCTCCCGGCGTGAGCGAAAACAGCACCTCGAAACCCTCGGGCACGTGGCCCCGTTCCACAAATCCCAGGCGGCCCCCGTCCGCGGCTTCCGGGGCCGTGGAATACGCCGCGGCCACCTCGCCGAACGGGGCTCCGTTCAACAGGAGGGTGCGGAGGGCCTCGGCCGCGGACTCGGTGGCAACCACGATCTGACTGGCGTCCACCGCCTCCGCTTCCAGGAATTCGTCCGGATGCCGGTCATAATAGGTCTTGAGTTCGGCTTCGGTTGGAGCCGGGGCCAACGGCACGGCCGTCGACAACAGACGGGACACGATCAGCTGTGCCCGCAGTCGGCTCTCCCACTCGACCACGGTCAGTCCCCGTTCCTTGAGCACGGCCGAGAACTCCTCGGAACCGAGATCGGCCCGGGCCTGGGCCACCGCACGCGCGACGTCGGCGTCCGAGACGCGGATCCCGCGGTCGCGCGCTTCGCGCAGCAAGAGTTCGTGATCGATGACTTCGGTGAGGATTTCTCGCTTCAGCCGATCCAGGTCCTCGGCCTCGAGCGAGGCCAGGGAAACGCCGGTCTCCCGCAGGGCGGTGGACAACCGCTCCGCCGGAACGGGCACCCCGTCGATCGTGGCGATCGCGGTGGGGAGGAGGTCGTCGGCTCGCGCGACGCCCGCCCCGAGAGCCCACACGATCAGGACGGAGAGCGGAGCGTGCCAGAGGCGATCGGGCCAGCCCATGAAGGGTTGATGTCTCATCAATGCCGTGCCGCGTCCTGTCTATCACAAGCGCCCAAGCGCTGCAAGAGGTCGATGAGCCGCGCGAACGTCTCGTCCCATGCTTCGAGCGGATGGGTCACCATCAAGGTGTGCTCCGAGAGAAAGCGGATGTCCCGTGGATACGCCCGGAGCAGGGCGTCGACCGCGTCGGAGGGCAACGGGCTGCGGGGAGACGCGGCGATCACGATCCGGCGGTCCCCGGCCTCGACCTTGGCGACGGCCAGGCTCCTCGCGAGGCGCCTGATCTCCATGACCTGGAACAGCCGGCGCGCCGGCTCTGGCGGGGGGCCGAAACGATCGGTGAGTTCGGTGTCCAACGCGGTAAGGGCGTCCGGAGAATCCGCCGATGCCAACCGTTTGTAAAAGGCCAAGCGATGGTAGGCGTCCGCGATGTAGGTTTCGGGGAGAAAGGCGGAGACCGGGAGCGTCAGCGAAGGCTCGACCGGCGGTTCCGGCTCGGTGCCACGCAGTCGGTCGACCGCTTCCTGAATCATCTTGAGATAGAGATCGAAACCCACCGCGGCGATGTGCCCCGATTGCTCGGCGCCCAACAGGTTGCCGGCCCCGCGGATCTCCAGGTCGCGCGCGGCGATCTTGAATCCCGATCCCAGCTCGGTGAATTCCTGCAAGGCCTCGAGTCGGCGGTGCGCCTCGTCGGTCAGGGCGGAACCGGGCGGGATGAGCAGGATGGCGTAGGCCTGCCGCCCCGATCGCCCCACGCGGCCTCTGAGTTGGTAGAGCTCGGCCAGCCCGAAATGATCCGCGCGGTTGATCACGATGGTGTTGGCGGTCGGGATGTCGAGGCCCGACTCGATGATTGTGGTCGACAACAGCACGTCGGCTTCGTGCGCGAGGAACTTCGCCATCATCCGATCGAGTTGGTGTCCGCTGAGTTGGCCGTGTCCCACGACGAGCCGGGCCTCCGGCACGAGGTGCCGGATCTGTTCCGCGAGGCGTTCGATGTCGGCCACGCGGTTGTGGACGAAGAAGGCCTGGCCGCCCCTCGCCAGCTCGCGCCGGATGGCTGCCTGGACGATGGCGGGGTCAAAGGGCGACAAGGTCGTGCGGATGGCGAGGCGGTCCGCCGGGGGCGTTTCGATCAGCGAGAGATCTCGCGCGCCCGCGAACGACATTTGCAGCGTGCGGGGAATCGGCGTCGCGGTCAGCGTGAGCACGTCGACGCTTTTCCGCAGCTCCTTGAACCGCTCCTTGTGACGCACGCCGAAGCGCTGCTCTTCGTCCACCACCACCAGGCCGAGATCCCGGAAGACGATATCCTTCTGGAGCAACCGATGCGTCCCGATCACGATGTCGACCTGGCCGTCGGCGAGCGCCGACAACACCGCGCGCTGCTCCGCCGGCGACCGGAATCGGCTCATCACCTCGACCCGCGCCGGAAAGGCCGCGAACCGCTTGGCGAACGTGGCGCCGTGCTGCTGGGCGAGCAGGGTGGTGGGGACGAGCACCGCCACCTGTTTGTGGTCCATGATCGCTTTGAACGCCGCGCGCATGGCCACCTCGGTTTTCCCGTACCCCACGTCGCCGCACACCAGTCGATCCATCGGTCGCGCCCGCTCCATGTCGGCGGTCACCTCCGCGATGGCGCGCGCCTGGTCGGGCGTCTCCTCGTATTCGAACCCCGCGGCGAACTCCCGACTCTCCAGCCCGTCGGGGGAGAAGGCGTGGCCCGTGGCGAGCTCGCGGGCGGCGTAGAGATCGAGGAGGTCGGTGGCCATCTTCTCGATGGCGCGCCGGACCTTCTGCTTGGTCTTGACCCAGCCCGTTCCCCCGAGCGCCTCCATCCGGGGCATGGCGCCTTCCACCCCGGCGTATTTCTGGACGAGGTCCAGGCGGTCGAGGGGGACGTACACCTTGTCGCCGCCGAGGTAGCGCAGGACGAGGAACTCGCTCTCCGCCCCTCCCATCGTCATGCGCGAGAGGCCCTCGTAGCGACCGATCCCATAGTCGGTATGCACGACGAGGTCGCCGGGTCCGAGGTCATCCAGCGATGACAGGAACGGTGCGAGTCGTGCCCGGCGCGACGGCTGATACCGGCGCTCCTTGCCGAGCAACTCGTCCTGGGTCAGGAGCAGGAGGCGCGATCGTTGGTCATAGAGTCCGGCCGACAGATCTCCCGCCGAGACGAGGACCGGAGCGGGCGGCTCGGGTCGCGATTCGGACAACCCGCCCGCCGGAAGCTCGGAGGCGGGCACGCCGTGTTCGGTCAGGATGGTCTGACATCGGCCGGCCTGCTCGCGCGTGCGGCAGCTCACCACGACCAGCGTCGTCTGGCGCAGGGTTTCAAGGCGTTGCAGCGCAGCAGCCAGCGGCGCGCCGGGTGTGCCGAACCCCAGACTCTGGGGCGAGGGGGTCTCCACGACCACTCCCTGCCAGCCTTCCGGAGCGGGCAGCATGAGGGAATGGAGCGTCACGAGCCGGTCCACCTGGCGGCCGGCGGAGCGGTCGGGGAGTCGTCCTTCGAGGAGGCCGGCGCGGGCCGGATCGCCGTCGGTGGATGCCGAACCGATGATCTCCGGTTCGTCGATGACGAGGATGGTTGATGGCGGAAGGTAGTCGGCCAGCGTCGCTTCGTCGTCGTGCACGTGGCCGGGAGCCGGCCCGAGCCGGACGCTGTCGACGTATCGCTTCGACCGTTGGGTCAGCGGATCGACGAGTCGCAACGACGCGACGTCGTCGCCATCCAATTCGATGCGAACGGGCGAGTCGGCGAGGGGTGTGAAGCAGTCGATGATGCCCCCGCGGACAACCGCCTCACCGGGAAGCGTCACGGTCGAGACCATCTCATACCCGGCCTCGACCAGCCATGCGATCAGGTTCTCGCGCCCGACCGCGTCACCGCAGCTCAGCGTTCGCAGCAGGCCGCGGAACACCGAGGGGGTGATGAGCGGAGCCTTCACGGCGTCGAGCGGGGCGATGGTCAGCGCGGCGGAGCCGTCCAGGAGCGCGGCGAGCACCTCGACCCGGCGGGCTTCGAGATCGATCGGCGGAGGAAAGGAAGGATTCCAGTCCGGAATGACCTGGACGCCGGCGGGATCCCCGCCGAGCCCCCGGATAAACCGGATGTCGTCCGCCAGGGTGTCCGCCGTTTCCAGCGAGGCGGTGAGGACGAGGAGGGGACCGGCGCCGGCTGCCGCCAAATCGGAGAGCACCGCCGCCTTGGCGGCAGGCCTCAAACCGCTGATCTGCACGCGCGCGCCGTCGGCGCGCAGGGCGTCGCGCGCGATGGGCAGGGGCCACTCAAAAATGGGGCCGGACATCACGAGCATGCGAGTGTCGTGCGAGGCCGGGGCCGTCACCTCCCGCACTCGTAGCTCTTGCCGCGTTCCAGTATCCGCCGAACGAGCCCTGTGGTGGACGCGCCGGGCACTAACGGGATCGACACTACCCGTCCACCGCGAGCTTCCACGACCTCACGTCCCACGATCCGCTCGATCGGCCAGTCTCCACCCTTGGCCAGAACATCCGGCTGAATCGCCGCGATGACGTCACCAGGGTCCGGCGCGTCGAAAATCGTCACGTAATCCACGCACGCGAGCGCGCCCAACACCTCCGCGCGCTCATTCTGCGGCACCAGCGGGCGGTCGGGGCCCTTGAGGGCCGCCACCGACGCGTCGCTGTTGATCGCGACGATCAGCAGATCGCCGAGTGCGCGGGCTTCCTGCAAGTAGCGCGTGTGGCCGACGTGGAGCAGGTCGAAACAGCCGTTGGTAAAGACAACGCGTTGTGTTTTTCGCCGGGCCTGGGCCGCGAGATCGACGAGTTCGGGAAGGTTTTTGAGTTTAACGTTGATCAACGGTTCGTTGTCGGTCTGAGTTCCCAAACCGACCGAGTGTACCCGTTCCGCCCGCCGGGTTGCAAGAACTCCTAAGCAAACTAAAAGGGGGCGGAATTTCCCGTTTAGTCCACTAGGTACCGTAAGAATGCCTTGGCCGTGATGATCCGTATGCCTTCGTATGCGCGGAGATTCAGCAGGTGGGCGTCGCCTGTGACGAGGAATTGGGCACGGCTTTCGATGGCCGCGATGAGGTACTGGTCATCGTCCGGGTCTTCCCGCACGACGCGGAGTTGCTTGGTACTCGCGACCGAGTCGGCGAGCAGGGTGAGGGCGGTCACCCACAGATCGATCTCTTCAGGGGTGAGCGCGAGATACCGCCGGATTTTCGGATACCGCAGACAGCGGCGTAATTCCTCCACGATCGGCGGCGAGACGATGAGCTCGAACGCGTGATCGTTGACGAACCGTGTGAGAATCTGTCCGGGAGGACCTTGGGGGCGGATGAGGGCGCTGACGAAGATGTTGGCGTCGAGGACGGCCCGCAGCACGACGTTATTTGTGGCGGGCCTTACGCGTGCGGTGCTTGGCTTCGTCGGCGAGGCGATCGGCCTCGGCCTGGGACAGCTCGCTGGATCGGCCGCTCAGGGTATCGAGGAGGTGCAGGCGCGCCGCCCGTTGCATCTGTTCCAGTCGCTCAACCGGCACCATCGCCGCAAGCGGTTTTCCTTTGCGCTCGATAATAAAGTTGTCGTGACGCAGCGCCACGCGGTTAAGGATGTCGCCCAGGCGTTGCCGGATGTCGAGGGTTGTGAGTTTCTCGGTCACGTGGTGATCTCCAGAAACGGACAAAAGTTATAACTATTATAGTTGATCAAGATGTGATGAGCAAGGGAGAGAGTTCGATGCCGTACCGTTGTCTTGAGTGACGGTATTCTCAGTCAGGACAATCATCACGTCCGTTGTTGCCGAATGAACCAGGTCGGCGCCGCGCGCTCGGTGCGGATGGGCGAAGGGTTGCTGATACGTCGAACGGGCCCCCAACGGGCGCTAGGAACCTGTCTGGGTAACGGTGTGATGGAGCCTGTTCAGGGATGGCCAGATGCAAGGCACACAGGGCCGACGTTGTCGGCCCGTGCCAATATTCGACGGGCGCGTTGCGCGCCCTGAACGAAGCAACCGGAACGTACTGTGGCGTACGTGAGGATTGCTGAGCGACCGAGAACGCGGCAGATGGCCATTCATGGACAGGCTCCTAGGCGGCGGGGCGGGAGATGCGGACGTCGGGCGCTGGTTCCAGTTCCTGCGGTCGTCCCAATAGATATCCCTGGACGGGGTCGATGCCGAGATCGCGGACGACCTGCAATTCCTCTTGGGTCTCGATGCCCTCCGCGATAATACCTTCCTTGGAATAGTTGCGCAGCGCCAGGACGAGGTCGCGCAAAAACGTCAAGAACTGCCGAGACGAACTCGCCTGCACGATCGTCGAGCGGTCTATCTTGATGTAGTCCGGAATGAGCTGCGCGATAAACGGCAAGGAGATAAACCCGGCCCCGAAGTCGTCGATCGCAAACTTATATCCCTGTGCCCGCCACGCGCCGGTCGTCTTGAGGTGTCGTTCCACGTCGTGGAGGGCTTCGGCTTCGGAGATTTCTAAGATCACCTCCGTATCGGGAGGTTTCGGCAGGGACTGGAGTTGATCGAGGACCGCAAAACTCACGTTGATAAAGACCCGGTTCAACCCCGCCGCCACGGCCGCCTTGAGCTGTAACCGAAAACACAGGCATTTGAGCTCGGTGAGTTGCCCCACCGCCTGATACCGCTGAAAGAGCTCCCCGATGCTGAGCTTGCCCTGGGGGTCTCGGCTGAGGGCCTCGTACCCTAAGACCTTTTTGGATACCCGATCCACCACGGCCTGAAACACCACCCGCACCGCGTGTTCGTCCAGGCGGTATTCTTCCTCGCCGATGTGGACCTTCTCTCCACCCCGTTTGGCGATGTACAGGGCCCGATCCGCCAAGCGGATCAGACTCTCAACGGTCTGGCCGTGCTCGGGATAGAGCGCGGCGCCGATGCTCACGTCCAGGGCGAGCTGGCGCCGCTCGCTCACCAGCCGGATCCCGCTTCGGATCCTGGCGGCCGCGGTCAGCACGCCCTCCCGGCTGGTACCCGACAGCATGACCAGGATCTCGTCACCCCCCCATCGAAACACGAGGTCCGATCCGCGAGTCGCTTCGAGCACAGCTTTGCTCACGTCCTTGAGGGCCTCATCCCCCGCGTGGTGTCCGTGACCGTCGTTCACGGCTTTGAAATGGTCGAGATCACACAGCAGCAGGGCGAACATGCCTCCCCGACGGGTGACGCGAATGAGTTCTTCGTCGACGCGCTCCTTGAAGTATTGTCGGTTAAACAGGCCGGTTAAGGCGTCTCGCATCGCCTGCTTTTCAAAGAGCTGGCGCATTCGTCCAAAGGTGACGCGGGTGTGAAGGACGTACGCGCAGAACAACGCGATCAGGACCACGAGTCCTGGCAATCCGCGATACGCGAAGAGTCGGATCAGGTCCGACTGCTCCGACTCACTATCGAGCAAGATGTACGACGTGAGCACCGTCACGCCGACAAACACCACGAGGAGGGTCAGCGTGAGCGTCCACAAATGCCACTCCCGCCGTTCGATCTGTCGGAGGTCGTGTTCGACGGGAGTGTCGAGGGAAGTGGGCGTGTCCGTCGGGAGAGGCATGGCTCCCGAAGGATAGCTGGCGATCCCCCACGGTCAAGCGATTGTTCGGTGGGGAAGGCGCGCGAGATCCGTTGCCCCAACAGGAAGTCCCGCTCTCGTTGAAGGCGAGAGCGGAAGAGAGCCTAAGTCTGAATCCTCTTGGTTTTTCCCTTCCCCAACGCTTCGATCACACCTGCCGCGAGGAGCGGGAACATGATCTCGTGGTGGCCTGTGAGGGCGTAGCCGTGGCCGCCGGCTTGCGTGGGTCGGCGGACGACGTTGGTGATGGGGCGGTACTGCTGGAGGAAGTCCATGTTGACGGTGGTGAAGTTGACAACGCGGTGACCGAGGTTGCGGGCGATGGTGAGAGCCTTCAAGAAGACTTCGGGCAGGAGGACGGCGGACCCCAGGTTGAGGTAGACGCCGCCGTCGAGGTGGGCGACGACCGACGTGAGGCGCTTAAAGTCCTCCAGCGAGGTCGCGCCGATCGCGGCGCCGTCGGCACTGGGGTGCATGTGGATGATGTCGGTGCCGATCGCGACGTGGACCGTGATGGGGATGCCCAGCCGGCTGCCGGTGGCGAGCAGGCTCATCGTCTTGTGAGGGAACCCCCCGTGGCAGATCAGGTCGCCCACGGCCTGACCGAGGCCGATGCCCTGCTTGGCGCCATGGGCGATTGCGCCGTTCAGCAGCTCGGCCGTGTCACGAGCCATCCCGAAGCTTCCGGTGTCGATGCCCGCTTCGACCTCTTCGGATGTCTT
>Ga0180094_1000045_pt1 | contig 29731 bp, 32 predicted proteins | sample EasRivT47_16_1Da_FD_121786 | JGI IMG/M metagenome (GOLD analysis project Ga0180094, IMG submission 121786) | Soil microbial communities from meander-bound floodplain in the East River, Colorado, USA - East River metaG ERMLIBT47_16_1Da | ecosystem: Environmental > Terrestrial > Soil > Floodplain ... | reverse complement strand
GGGAGCGGTCGTCCTCGCCACGCTCGCGTTGCTCCTCTACGCCACCTTCAACCTGAAGGACTGGGCGTTCAAACGCGTGGAGGGGGATCGGTTGTATTCGCTCTTCGATTCGGTGGCCGGACTGGATAAGAACGCGTCGGTCAAGATGGCGGGTGTCCCGATCGGCAAGGTCGAGGAGATGGGACTCCAAGACTCCCAGGCCAAGGTCACCTTCCGGATCCAGCCCGGGATCAAGATTCCGGAGGGAAGCTACGCGGCCGTGAAGGCGACGGGGTTGCTGGGCGACAAATACGTCGAGATCGTCCCGGGCAAAGGTCCCGGCGTGTTGACGAACGACGCGCGCATCCCGCAGCAGGAAGGCGCCTCGGATCTTGATGCGCTGATCAACCGCTTTGCCGCGGTGGCGGAGGACGTGAAGGCCGTCACCGCCTCGCTGCGCGCGGCGCTCGGCAGCGCGGAGGGCGAGCAATCGATCAAGGACATCGTCGCCCACTTCCGCGGTCTGGCCGCGAATCTGGATCGGATCGCCGCAGAAAACCGCGAGGCGATTAAGGGCACGATCGCGAACGCGGAGGCCTTGACCAAGTCGCTCAAAGAAGAAGGCCCCAGGCTCGTGGCCACGCTCAACCGGCTGGCCGACCGCCTGGAGCGCGGCGACGGCACGCTCGGCAAACTCCTGACGAACGACGAGGTCTACGACAAGCTCGACAGCGCCCTCGTGAATATCAACGCCGTCACCAAGAATCTCGAGCAGGGCAAGGGCACGCTCGGCAAGTTGATCAACGACGACGCGGCCTACGAGAAGCTCAACACGGCGCTCTCCGGCCTGAGCGGGACGCTGAACAAGATCGACCAGATCCGCCTCACGCTCGACGCCCGCAACGAGTATCAGTTTTCGGAGGGCGAGAACAAGGGGTACTTCGGTCTGCACATCACGCCACGCGAGAACAAAAGCTACATCATCGAGGTCGTGGACGATCCCCGGGGCAGAGTGCGCAAGACTACGACCGATGTCAGCATCAACGGCGGCCCCTCGACCCTCACCGAAGAGTTAAAGGTCGAACGCAAGATCAAATTCTCCGTCGAGTACTTCCGGCGCTTCGGTGATGTGGGTTTGCGCGGCGGGTTGCTGGAGAACAGCTTCGGCGTGGGCGCCGACTACTTCCTCGACGAGCCCGGGTTGCAGTTGAGCCTCGACCTCTGGGATTTCAGCAGCGACGACCCGCTCAACAAGAACGTCCATGCCAAAGCCACCGCCCGCTATCGCTTCCTCACCTACCTCTACATCCAAGCCGGCTACGACAACCCCTTCAACCGCCAGCTCGACACGGGATTCATCGGCGGGGGGCTGACCTTCGACGACGAGGATCTGAAATACCTGATCGGGAGCGGGCTGCTGCGGCGGTAGGGTGGGTCGGTCCGGCACGCTGCCCAACAAGACGCTGCGCGAGACGGTCACGTTCTGGCAATGGGTTCGCCAGTGCAGGTTGCGTGGAACTTGCCGGCCGTTCGACAACGCCACCATCCCCGTGGATCTGATGTGCCAGGATGTGCCAGAAGGACACGGTGATCGAGCATAGGCGGACGATCATCTAACGGTCTCAACCGCTCCCGTTCTAGGCGCGTCGCCGCTTCCTCGGTACCAAATAAACCGACTCGTTGTGCTGTCATCGGAGAATGAGCGGGGAGGACCAGACACCATGAATCGCATAGTGGCATGTCGAATGCTCCTCCGATATCGCACGGCAGTCCTCTCGATGGCGATGGTCGTTGCGGTGGGTCATTCCAGCGTGTGGGGTGGCCAGGATGAGGTGGCGGAAGTGATCCGGCAAGTGGGCATTCAAGACGATGCGGTCAGCACGGAGACCGCCGAGATGATGATCCGATCGATCGATGCTCGCGGCGTGGAGCGGACCAGCCGTCACCGCCTGTACTGGAAGAACGCCCGCGGCGAGAAGGGCACCCTCGGGAAGACCCTGCTCGTGACGCTGGCCCCGCTCAACCAGAAAGGTGAAAGCTTTCTTCTCTGGCAGTCGAAGACGACGGCCGATTCCCAGGCGTGGCTCTACCTCCCGGAGCTCCGGCAGGTCCGGCGCGTTCCGCTTTCGGGGCACGAGGCCCATCGCCACGAGCGTGACTCGGACGTGGGCCTGGGGTTCGAGCAGTTGGGGACTCGTTTGGTGGAATCCGATACGTTCAGGCTGGCGGGTCGAGAACCACTCGATGGACGCCGGTACCTCGTCCTCGAGAGCCGCTCGGCGAGCGAGGGTGCTCCGCCCCTCCGTCGCGTGTGGGTCTCCCCGGAGACCTGGACGGTCCACCAGATCGAGTACCGCGACGCCGAGGGCATGCTAGAAAAGACCCAACGGGTTGAATGGCAAGAGATTCAGGACGCCTGGGTCTGGAAACGAACCGAGATCCAGAAAGCCCACTCACTGGAAAAGACCATCGTCGAACTCCAGGAGATCGAGGTGAACCCCGAACTCGGCGACCGCTTGTTCACGATGCAGACCCTGCAGTCGGGACGCATCCCCTAGGAGTCTGTCCAGGAACGGCCATCTGCGGCGTTTCGCTTCGGAATCCCTCCTCACGTACGACCCAGTACGCTCCGGGGGGAATTCCTCGCTCCGCCTTGCATCTGACCATTCCTGAACAGGCTCCAACACCCAAACACTCGGACACATTCCTAGACCACACTGATCGGTCACTCTCTCTTCGAACTCCCAAGCACCCCACGCCGGTTGAAAATGAGCCGTCCGATGTACCACAATCAGGACCGGAGGCACTGTGGAATGCGAGAGCTCGGGGCTGAACTGGGTGTGACCACGCTGGACACGGCGGCGTATCGGCTTGCGCTCGCGCAGTTTGAGCGGGCCGCCGACCGGATCGACCTCGACCCGAACCTGCGCGGCCGGTTGCGCGTGCCCCAACGCGCGCTCGCGGTTGGTGTTCCGGTGCGGATGGACGACGGGTCGGTTCGGATGTTTCACGGATTTCGGGTGCAGCACGACACCGCGCTCGGGCCGTCGAAAGGCGGCGTTCGCTTTCACCCCGATGTCACGATGGGGGAGGTGGCGGCCTTGGCCATGCTCATGACGTGGAAGTGTGCGCTGGTGGGCCTTCCCTACGGGGGCGCGAAGGGCGGCGTGCGCTGCGACCCCGGAGCGCTGTCGCGCCCCGAACTGCAGCGCCTGACCCGACGCTACACGGCGGAAATCTTCCCGTTGATCGGCCCCGAGCGCGACATTCCCGCTCCGGATGTGGGGACCGACGCGCAGACCATGGCCTGGATGATGGACACCTACAGCCAGCAGGTCGGGTACGCGGTGCCGGGCGTGGTCACCGGGAAGCCCGTATCGATCGGAGGATCGCTGGGCCGTGAGGAGGCGACGGGTCGCGGGGTCGTCTATGCGATTCTCGAGTCGCTCAAACGCCTGAGCGTGTCCCCGGAAGCGAGCACCGCCGTCATCCAAGGCCTCGGGAACGTCGGTGTGCACACCGCGCGATGGTTGGCGGCCGCCGGCGTCTCGGTCCTGGCGGTCAGCGATTCGAAGGGAGGGATTCATAACCCGCAGGGTCTCAATATCGACGAGGTGATCCGGCACAAGGGGTCCCAGCACAGTCTTCAGGGGTACCCCGGGGCGACGCCGATCTCGAACGAGAATCTCCTCGAGATCCCCTGCACGATTTTGGTCCCTGCCGCCTTGGGCGAGCAAATCACGGAGGCCAACGCATCGCGGATCCAGTGTCGCATCCTGGCGGAAGGAGCCAACGGCCCCACCACGATGGAGGCCGACCAGATTCTCCGCGACCGAGGGATCGCCGTCATTCCCGATATCCTGGCCAACTCAGGCGGGGTGATCGTCTCGTATTTCGAATGGGTCCAAGATCTGCAGAAGTATTTCTGGAAAGAAGCCGAAATTCACACCAGACTGCGGGACATTCTCTCCACGGCGTTCAGGACGGTGTGGGATCTGTCGCTGCGGGAGAAAACGGATCTGAGAACTGCTTCGATGATGCAGGCGATCGGGAGGATCGCCCAAGCCCACTTGGCTCGAGGGCTCTATCCCTAGGAGCCTGTCCATGAATGGCCATCTGCTGCGTTGTCAGTCGGGCTTGCGTGCTCACGTACGACCGCAATCCCCCGGGAATGGTTCGTGCCTCCAGGAGCCTCCCAGTACGCTCCGCGCGCAAGACAACGCCAACGACGATTTCCCAACCGGAGCGCCTTGCATCTGACGCATCCCTGGACAGGCTCCAACACCCAAATACTCGGACAGGCTCCTCGCTTGGCAAGCGCTCACTAAACCAGGGAATGAAAACATCGAAGGCACCACCGAAACTTCCGGCGATGCCCCGTTCACACGACCACCACAACCTCCGCTCACTCAACTCGGGTGCTTTAGGTCTCGCAGACGGCCTTCACCTCCAGCCTACCGATCCGGGCAAAACGCCCCTCGTTTCCTGCTGTTTCCCTCATCGGCAAGCGTCGATACCGTAGCGGTCGCTCCTCAGTTGGCCTACACCATTTCTAATAGCCACCACCACCCCTCCGGGAGGCCCCTACTCCGAACCTCCCAATGCCATCATAGCGCTGGAAATAGGGCGCTGTCAAGCCCATAACATATTGACTATATTAAGAATACTTATCATATTGACGTTTCAATCGACCCTCTGCGACGCTTCAACGGTCGCTCGGTGAGGGTGAGCGTGCCTGAATCGTTGTCGCGGGTGTTTCTTTTGGAGCGCGACGGCGGGACTTGGCAGCCGGTCAGGATTTAGAGACCGGGGCCGGGACGTCGGGTTGGCTCGTCCGGTACAGGTACAGCGCGAGAACCAAGGCGACCACCACGCCTCCATGGACTCCGACATCGAGGAGGTACTGGGTGAACCGCGTCGAACTGGTCTCCCCGGTCAGGACCATCTCGGCGCTCAGGGTGAGCACTTTTCGGAGCGACGCAATGATCCCGACTTGGAGGAACGGCTCGAGGGTGATCGAATGAGTCTTGAGGAAGTTCAGGATCGTCCGGAACAGCTCGAGCAAGATCACGACGAGCAAGAGATCGTTGAGGAGCACCAGGACGGCCCTGGGCAGGTTGTCGCCGACGGTCTGTGCGAAGTGCCCCCAGCCATACAGGAAGACCGCCATACCCAAAATGAGAAAACTGACCCCGACCGAGATGTAACCGTACTTTTCGAGCCGTTCCATAATGTCGAGGGGGGCGCGTTGGTTGGCGACGGAGTTCATGAGGGCGTCTCTCCTGATAAAGGGGGGCTGACCTGGATGGGCCGATGGTGCCATAGCCGGGCGATCTGCATGATTACATCCGTGCGAGGTAGGCGGCGATCAGTAAGATCGACAGGCTGAGACTTAAAATGGCGATCTGAAGCCTGTGGGCCGTGCTCGATCCGGAGGCGGAGTCTTTTCCGCCGGCAGCCCGTGGGGCGGCGTAGGGGTCGAGAATAAAGTCGTGAACCAAGGTGAGCCCTACGACGAGGGCCACCAGCAACAGCTTCAACATGAGGATGCCGCCCCACGCCGACTCGATCCGTGCCGACCCGCCCTCGTTGAGAATGTTAAACGCGCCCGTCATCACGAGCGTGATGACGCTGACCCAGGTCAGCGTCCGAAACCGCCGGCCCAGGCGTCGCAGCAGATCCGGAGCCGCCACTGTCGAAGAACCTTCTTGTTGCAGGACGGGCTGCGCGACCAGAACCAGGAAGATCTGGCCGCCGATCCACGTGATCACGGCCAGCAGATGAATCCACATGACCAAATAGGTGGGCACGGCCGCGGACTATACCACGCGGGTTCGAACGGAGTCAAAGACGAGGCGCCGTCGTCCGGGGGTGTGTCCATGAGGAGACCTCCTGCGTTGAAGCGGTGCCCGGCGGGCGGTAGAATACGGACATGCTGGCTGAGGACAGAACGCGATGATCGACGGCCTGCGGCGCGTCGCTGAGTTGCCCGTTTCCCCCGGCGTCTACGTCATGAAACGGTCGGGAGGGGGGGTGCTGTATGTCGGAAAGGCCAAATCACTTCCCGACCGGGTCCGCTCCTATTTTCAGCCTGGCGCGCGCTTGCCGCCGAAGACCGCGGCCATGCTTGCCCAGGTGGAGAACATCGACTATTTCGTGACGGGATCTGAACTTGAAGCGCTGATCCTCGAAAACAACCTCATCAAGAAGCATCGACCGAAGTACAACGTCGTGCTCCGCGATGATAAGAACTACCCGTTCATTCGCCTCGCGCTTGAAGACCCCTATCCGCGGCCGGAGATCGTCCGCCGTGTGGTCCGGGACGGGGCCGTGTATTTCGGGCCCTATGTCCCGACCAACGCTCTGCGCGAGACGCTCCGCATTCTGCGGTATCTCTTCCCGCTACCGAATTGCTCGATCACGATCGACGGCACGGCGGAGCGGGCGTGCATCGAGTTCGAGATCAAACGATGCCTCGCGCCGTGCACGGGCCGCCAATCCCAGGTCGAATACCGGGAGATGATCGAGCAGGTCCGATTGTTTCTGGAGGGCCGGGATCAGGATCTTGTCCGCGCGCTCCGGGCCCGCATGGCGGATGCGGCGGACGGCCTGCGTTTTGAGGAAGCAGCCCGGATCCGCGACCAGATCGGCCGGATCGAGAAGATCCTCGAGCGCCAGCGGGTCACGTCGACCCGCCTGGAAGATCAAGACGTGGTGGGGCTCTTCCGCGAGGGCGAAGCGGCCGACGTGCAGGTGCTGTTCATCCGGGGCGGGATGATGATCGGCCGGAAGGATTTCTACTTCGAAAAAGCCGAGCCGGAGGATGCGGTCTTGCTGACGGCCGTGCTCCAGCAACTGTACGACCGCGAGACGGTCGTGCCGCCCGAGATCATCTTGCCGGCGGACCTTCCCGACGAAGCCCTCTTGGCGGCGTGGCTCTCGGAGCGACGCGGCTCGCGGGTGAAACTGACGTCGCCCTCGCGTGGTCCCGACGCGAGCGTCGTGGCGCTGGCCACGGAAAACGCGGAAGCGGCCTTCGCCGATCACCGCCGGAAGCGACAGGCGGCCGACGCCGAGGCGCGCGAGCTCCGCGCCGTGCTGGGACTCCAGCGGGTGCCCCGGCGGATCGAAGCGTTCGATATTTCGAATTTCCAAGGCGACCAGGCGGTTGGCTCCATGGTGGTGTGGGAAGAGGGACGAATCAAGAAAGCCGACTACCGGCGGTTTGGCATCAAGACGATTCGTGGCGCCGATGATTTCGGCATGCTCTACGAGGTGGTCACCCGCCACTACGGCCGAGTCCAGGCCAAGGATGGCCCGTGGCCCGACCTGATCGTGATCGACGGAGGCCGGGGGCAGGTCTCGGCCGCCCGGGATGCGCTGCGGGCGCTGGGCGTCGACCTGTCCGAGTCGGGGATCGACCTGATCGGGCTGGCCAAGGAGCGGGGTGAGAAGGGCGAGCGAGTGTTTCGGCTGGGCCGATCGGACGCGACGCCCTTGGACCCGATGGCGGGGTCGACCTTGTTGTTGCAGCGGATTCGCGACGAGGCGCACCGCTTTGCCGTCACATATCACCGGACGCTGCGGCATCGGCGCACGGAGGCCTCGCAGCTCGACGCCGTCGTGGGCATCGGACCCGCAAAAAAACGCGCGCTGCTCAAACAATTCGGGAGTCTGGACCGCCTGGCGCGGGCCGGCGAAGACGAGGTGCGGGCTGTTCCGGGGATGACCGACGCGCTGGCTCGTCTGGTCGTATGCGCGCTCCGCGCGTCGGCCCCGCGACGGGGCTAACCCTATTTCAGCGGGGTGGCGCGCTCCCCGTACGCGGGGGGAACGGGGGATGGGACCGGACCGAGCCGCTTGTCGAAGTACGCGTCGCGCTCCTTGACTTGCGAAAATATCTGGATCAACTTGTCGTTCTTCAGCACTTTCTGCAGCGCGTTTCGCAGGAGGTCTTCCTGATCGCGGACCAGGGCGACTTTGTCCGGCCTCGAGATATCGAAGTAGGTCATATCCCCATGGGTAATGCGTGCTTTCAGGTCCACCAACGCGAGCATTTTGCGGGTGACCGCATCGCGCTCTTCGGTGGTGTTTCCGAGAAAGTCGGCGATCCGGTCGGTCATGCCTCGACTGATGCGGCCGCGCAGCGGCTTAAACAAGACTTCCAGCGCGATGGCGAAATAGATGAGGCGGGAATCGATGTTCGCGCTCCGATAGCCGAGATCGAAAAATCGCAAGGTGTTGAAGATCCGCCGATGGTGATACTCGCGTTTGAGCAACTCGAGGAGTTTCGCGTAGTAGTAAATGATCTGCGGGATGTCCTCCTCGGTAAAGGGAGGAAGTTCATCGTTGGTCCGGGCGGCCGATCCCTGCGTTCGATAATCGACGAAATCGAATGGCTGCCCGATGACCAGGGTGGCGGGAAGGTGGAAGATGGTCCGCAGCCCCGCGTTCGTCGGCTTGAGCAGACGCAGCACGATCAATAAGGTGATCGCGGGATCCTCGATGTTATACACCATTTCCTCGGCCGTCTTGAACGGCTCGATCGGCCACTCCAGCTTCAGGCAATAATTGTTCTGGATGTCGGTGATCAGGAGCTCGCCGTATCGCTTGCGGAAGAATCCATGGTCGAAGTCCCGGTACGCCTCGCCGATGCGGGCGGGGAATCGCACAAGGTCGAACCCCTGTCCGAGCTGGTATTCCTTCACCCACTGATGCCGCAGCGAGGTCAGGGGAATGTAGAAGGTGTCGGGCATCGAACTCGCGCCTAGGTGTTGGGCAGAATCGTAACCGGCCCACTGTACCAAAAGCCGGTCAGAAACTCAAAACGTCGGTCGATTTACACGGCCTTGAGCGGGAACCGGGGCGATCGGGTGAGGCGGGCCGTGATCCGCCCGAGAAAAATGGCGCCGATGTCGTAGGGAGCCCGGCCGTAATACAGTCGGGCCTTGCGAAGGAGATCGAGGAAATTGGAGCCGCGTTCTTGGCGACGCCGCTCGATAATCCGCCCGATCGTGGAGATGGTTCCGGACTGGTAGTGTTTATGGAGAACCTCCCGTTCCACGCTGGCGGATGGCGGAGCGCCGGGCTGTGCGGGCTCTTTAGTCATGCTGATATTATACGAGAAGGAGCCGGCGGAGGGAAAGCGGAGCGCGCCCCCCTCCTGGTGGCGCGTGCTGTGGTATGATGGCGGCGGCATGAGGTATCCTGGCGATGGATTTTAAGGACTATTATAAGGTCTTGGGTGTGGAGCGGACCGCCTCGGCGGACGCGATCAAAGCCGCCTACCGCAAGCTGGCCCGAAAGCATCACCCTGATCTGAATCCCGGCGACAAGAAAGCCGAGGAGCGGTTCAAAGGTATCAACGAAGCCTATGACGTCCTGGGCGACCTTGCGAAACGGAAGAAATACGACGAACTCGGCTCGAACTGGGAACAGATCATCCGGGATCAGGAATCCGCCCGCCAGCACGCGGGGCCGGGATTCGGCGACTTCGGCGGGGCCGCGGCGGGAGGGGAGGATTTCAGCGATTTTTTCCAAGCGTTTTTCGGCGGTCACCCGTTCGCGAGGGGGGGAGTCGGACCCGAACCGGGCCGTTCCCAGGCCGGTGAGGATGCCGAGCACGAATTTCCATTGACGCTCGACGAGTTGGTGGCCGGGGGGAAGCGCAGCGTCCGGCTTTCGGGTGGAGAGCTGTGCGGAACGTGCGGAGGGAGCGGTCGCGTGTCCGCCGGCCCGTCGAACCAGGGCCGTCGCCGGACGGGGTCGACGGTGTGTCCGACCTGTAGGGGCGAGGGGCAGGTCGCGCGCTCTCAAACGATTGAAGTGACGATTCCCAAAGGCCTCAAAGACGGTTCGCGGATCCGACTCGCTGGTCTCGGCGGTCGCGGCGTGCAGGGCGGGAAACCGGGCGACTTGTATCTGCGGGTTCGCGCCCTGCCCCATCGGATCTTCCGGCTCGATGGCTATGACCTGCGCGCCGAACTCCCCGTTTGGGACGACGAGGCGGTGTTGGGCGCCGAAATCGCCGTGCCCACGCTCTCTGGGAGCGTGGTGGTCCGCGTGCCGCCCCAGACCCAGGCCGGCCGGCGCCTCCGTCTCAAAGGGAAGGGCCTTCCCAAACCATCGGGCGAGGGCGCGGGGGACCTGTACTGGGACATCGTGATCATGGGGCCAAGCGACCTCACGCCGAAGGAGCTCGATCTGTACGAGGCGTTGCGGCGCCTCCGGACGGAGCGGGGCGGACGCGATCGCATCCGCGGAGGGCTCACGGCCTAGCCGCTCGGCCGGTTCCTCCCTGACCGCGCCGCCCGCGCCTTGCGGCGCTTGGCGCGCTTCTCGTATACTTTTCCCCGCTATGTTGACCTTAACCCGAATCCGCAAAGCCTACGGCGGCCGCGTGCTGTTCGACGGCGTGTCGGTGCACGTCGGCGCGCGCGAGCGCGTGGCGTTGGTCGGACCTAACGGCGCCGGCAAGACCACGTTGTTTGAGATCATCGCGGGGCGGCTGTCCCCTGACGACGGCGATGTCTTGGTGCAGAAGGGCATCGTGGTCGGCTATCTGCCTCAGGAGATCATCGAGCTCAAGGGGCGCACGATCCTCCAAGAGGTGCTCTCGGTGTCGGCGGCCGTCAACGGGATCGAACACCGGATGACGGTGCTGCAAGCGGAAATGGCCGAGGCGAGCGACAATGAATTGGAGCCCCTGCTGGCGGAGTACGGCGAGCTGCAACATCGCTTTGAGGCGCTGGGCGGCTACAACATCGAAAGCCGGGCGCGGGAGATCCTCAGCGGGCTCGGCTTCCGCCCGGAGGCGCTCGACCGCCCCACCGACCACCTGTCCGGCGGCTGGTTGATGCGGGTGTCGTTGGCGAAGCTCCTGCTGCAGAACCCCGACCTCCTGCTGCTGGACGAACCCACCAATCATCTGGACCTCGAGTCCGTCGTGTGGCTCGAAGGATTTCTGGCCGGCTATCCGGGCTCGGTGCTGCTCATCTCCCACGACCGGGAGTTTATGAATCACCTCGTGTCGAGGGTGATCGAGGTCGACCAGGGACAACTCATCGCCTATCCGGGGAACTACGACGAGTATCTCGAAGCCCGAGAGGCGGCCAAGGAACTCCTGATGGCGTCGTACGCCAATCAGCAGAAACGCATCCAGGAAGTCCAGCTCTTCGTTGAACGGTTCCGCTACAAAGCGACGAAGGCCCGGCAGGTACAAAGCCGGGTGAAGATGCTGGACAAAATGGACCGGATCAAGATTCCTCCCGCGCGAAAGAAGATCCGGTTCGGGTTTCCTCAGCCTCCGCGCAGCGGACGGGAGGTGGTCGAGCTGAACGGCGTCCGCAAGTCGTACCCAGGGCGTGTGATTTACGACCGGTTGGATCTGACCGTCACCCGAGGCCAGCGCGTGGCGTTGGTCGGCCCTAACGGAGCGGGGAAATCCACGCTGCTCAAAATGCTCGCGGGCGTGCTCCACCCGGACGGAGGAACAATCACGTACGGCCAGAACGTCACGATCGCCTATTACGCGCAGCACCAGCTCGAGTCCCTCGACCCCAAGGCGACCGTGCTGGAGGAGATCACCGCGGCGGCGCCCGATCAGGACATTCCGTTTCTCCGGGGCATCTTAGGCGCCTTCCTCTTCTCAGGGGACGAGGTGAAAAAGCGCGTCGGCGTTTTGTCCGGTGGGGAGAAGAGCCGCCTCGCGCTCGCCAGAATGCTGGTCCGTCCGGCGAATTTCCTGCTGTTGGACGAGCCCACCAACCACCTGGACATCCCCTCGCGCGACGTGCTGGAAGAAGCCCTGCTGGAGTATACCGGGACGATGTGCTTTATCACCCACGATCGCCATTTCATCCAAGCGGTGGCGAACACCGTGCTGGAGGTCAGCGGGGGGACGGCAACGGCGTATCCCGACGGCTACGAGTATTACCTCGATAAGAAGGCCGCGCAGACGGCCGCCGCGGTGACCGGCGCCACGAACGGCTTGGCGCCCTCCCCGGCTCCTGCGTCGACGGGTCCCGAAGTCGGACCGACTCGTGCAGCCGGAAAATCTCGGGAGCAGCGGCGACGGGAAGCCGACGAACGCACGCGGCGCTCGGCGCAGACCAAGCCTCTCAAGACACGCCTCGATCTCCTCGAACGGGAGCTGGGCGAGCAGGGGCGGGAGCTGGAGCAACTGACCTCGTTGCTGGGCGAGCCGGATTTCTACCAAGACAAACGTCGATTCTTCGAGGCGATGGAGCGCCACGCGCATCTCCAGAAATCGATCGACCGGCTGACGAGCGAGTGGGGGGAGCTCCAGGAACGGTACGACACGCTGATCCGGGAGGCGAATGGAACCGAGTAAGCCGGACCCCGTGTGCGCTACCGCCCCACGGGCCGTTCGAGCAAGACGATCTCCTCCCCGTCGGGTCCTGCGATCATCGCCGCTCGTTCGCCGGGAACCGGTTCGTACGGTGGTTTGATGATCGCGACGTCGAGGGCGCGCAGCCGGATCACCTCCCGGTCGAGATCGGCCACGAGAAATCCGAGCGCCAGCGGACCGACGGCGTCGGGTGTCCATCCGGCGGCAAGCGGTTGGCCGGGCTTTCCGCCATAGAGCTCGATCCGGCCTTCGCCGCACTGGAGCCAGACGATCTTCCGGCCTTTCGCGGTGCGTTCTTCTTTCAACACGGTGCAACCCAGAACGGATTCGTAGAACCGGCGAGCCTTGGACAGGTCGGCGGTTTGGACCGCCACGTGGTGCAAGCGGATACCGTGGGGAGGTAAGGCCACGCCGGCAGTATAGCAGAGTCGACCCCAAGAGGACATGACGAGGACGCGCCGGACGCATGGCGCGATTGACAACTCAGACAAGGAGGGGCACGTGCGTGCGCTTGCCAAACTGATCGCGTGGGGGCTGGGCTTGGTACTCGTCGTGTTGATCGGCTCGAGATTCCTGTTGGCGCCGACCTATTCGATCTCCACCGAGGTCATGATCCGCGTGCCGCCGGATCGGGTGTGGGCGCAGGTGGGGGATCTCACAAAATGGATGTCGTGGGTTCGAGGGTTGACGGATCTGACCGTGGTGACGGGTGACACGCCGCAAGGGGGCCAGGCGGCGCGTGCGCTGGTATACACCGGCTTCGAGACCATGTCCATCGAGGTCAAGGTGATCGAGAAGATTCCACAGGCGCGCCTTCGCTACCTGATGATCGGCAGTGTGCTGGATGGGGTGACGCCGACGCTGGAGCTCCAGACGGCGGACGAGGGACGCGCGACGCGCGTGCGCTGGACCGAATCCCATACGCCGGGAGGGATGTGGGGTCATCTGATCGCGGCCGTCCTGGGTTCGGTGATCCTCACCCACCACGAAGAAAGTCTCAATCGTTTGAAGTTTCTCCTGGAGCGGGCGGTCTAGGACGCTGTGACCGATCGAGAACTGCGGGTGGTGCGGGTCATCCTCAAGCGCCTGCTCGACCTGTATCCCTCTACCGTATCGCCGGAGCTGGTGCTCGGCATGTCCGAGACGCGGCTGCGGTGTCCCCCAGGGCGGAACGGGTACGACGGAGGACTACGTGAAGTGGACCGCCACCGCGGTCGCGAGGACGCCCATGGCAAAGCCCATGGCGAGCAGGACAAGGCTCACGATGACCCCCATCGACGATGTCGAGTCGAGCGCATCCATCACGGCTTGTTGGCAGCATGAGAGGGCGGCGTCTTCGGTGACGGTGGGGGTGGCGACACGGGTGCCTGGTTCGGAGAGCGAGATCTCGATGCACGACGCATTCATAATGCTCTTCATGGTGAAGCCCTCCTAAATACTGGACCGGGGAACCATGGGTGGTGATCCTTCGAAGAGGATCTACAAACCGTATGCCAGTCTAGGGCCTTACCCGGATGGTCGATGGGCGGGCGCGAGCTGCCGGAAACATGGCAGTCGATGGCGCGTGCGAGCCGACTTTCCGTCGGCCGCGGTCACACCGGAAGGGTTGAACACCGAGGAATCTGGACCTAGAACGGAGCTTGGCCGGCGCGGAGCTTGACCAGGGCGGCTTTGACGAACTCGGCGTCGTCGCTGCCTGGTGGGAGGTTCTGGGCCGCGGTGCTCCAGGCGGCGTCGGTCTCGGTGTAGTGCTTGAGGTACCAGAGTGCGAGCCCTCGGTACCAGTTCACGGCGGGTTCCATCGGAACGTCGACTAGCGCCGCGTCGAAATGCGCGAGCGCGGTCTTGAACAATTCCGGGTCGTCGAATTTTCTGGTGTTAATCAGGATGACCCCAACGTGGTAGTGGGCTTCATCATTCTTGGGATCGAGTTCGAGCACTTTCTCCCACGCTTGCTTGGCCTCCGGAATCCGTTCGAGCGCCTGGTACGATCGTCCCGCCATGATCTGTCCCTCGAGATCGTTCGGGTCGGCTCGTAGGCGTGTTTCGAGCCGGGCGACCATCTCGCGGGGATCGGGCGCCCCGGGCCCTCCCGGGGGCTGAATGGCGTTGAGTGCCCGGTTGCTCTGCCACTGGATAGAGACGTATGTGCCGGAAGCCGCCAGCACCACCACCGTGCCGACTGCGACGGCTCCGATCCACGATGGGGTTGTCGGTCGAGCCGAGGATAGCTTCGCCTGAACAACGGGTTTGGTTGCCTCGATCTGTTCCAACCGATCCAGGATCTGGAGGAGGCGCCGTTCGTCCGTCGCTTTGAGGCGTGCGTGGTCGGGGGGTGTGAGGCGTCCCTGTGCCAGCTCCACGTCGAGCTCGCTCAGCGACCGGACGAGCACCTCGCGTTCGATGGACAAGTCCGCCTGCTCTTGATTCTGGTCGGCGTCCTCGCCGACCGGGAAGGCGTCGGGATTCTTGCGCCAAAACGGTGCTGACAGGCTCAGGGCGACCGCGAGGATCAGGACCGCGGCGAGCGCGACAAACATCACGTCCCGTTCCCGGTCACGAGAGGAGTTCTCGTTCGATGCGCCGTCGCGAGGCCTCATCGAGCGGTTCGACGGTCTGGGGCGCCGCCGGGGTCGAGGTGACCCATCGGGTCAGCGTGCGGTACAACAAGAATCCTCCGACGATGAGGACCGCGAACGGTCCGATCCAGACCAGCCAGTTGACGCCGCGCGCGGGCGGCTGCATCAAGATGTAGTCGCCGTAGCGGCTCAAAAAGTAGGCGCGGATTTCCTCTGCGGACTGTCCCTGTTCGACGCGTTCTCGGATGTTCTCGCGAACCTGGCGCGCGAACGGTGAGCCGGACTCCCATACGGTTTCCGTCTGGCACACGGTGCACCGCAGTGTTTTTGCCACCTCCCGGGTCTTGATGTCGATGTCGGTTTCATCGACGGTGGTGGCGACGGCGGGGGACGAGAGGGCGCCCAGCACGGCGAGGGCGACCAGGAGGCGCGTCAACATCTGACGGCGTCCCCGGATCCTGCAAGGAGGGCGGGCAGGATCTTCTGGGTGTAGTTGGCGTACACCTCGCCGATGATCGGCCCGATCGTCTTGCACCGGATGATGCCCTGTTGGTCGATGACAAATGTTTCGGGCACGCCGTAGACCCCGTAGTCGAAGGACACCGCGCCCTTGACGTCCCTCACATGGGGGAAGGTCGATCCGTACGTCCGGAGGTATTGCTGCGCGTCCTCCTCCTTGTCCTGATAATTGATCCCCACCATGACGAAGTTCTGGTCCTGGCTAAACCGTTCGTTGAGCGCGAGGAGATTGCTGTGTTCCAGCCGACACTCCAGGCACCACGACGCCCAGAAATTGAGCAGCACCACTTTGCCGCGGAACTGGTCCAGCGAGAGGGGTTCGCTTGAGCCAACCTGGGGGCTCGTGAAATTGGGGGCGGCGGTCCCGATCAGCACAGTGGGGATCAGCCGCGGGTTGCCCCAGAGGCCCTGGTAGAAGAGCGCCAGCAGGCCGAGAAGCCCGACGACCAAGACGATTTTCCATCCTTGCGTCATTCGTCTCGCTTGCGGGGCCGGAACATGTTCAACAACACGCCGAGGCCCATAATCCCGCCCCCGCCCCAGACCCAGAGGATCAGCGGGTTGATGACGCCTCGGGCCGTGACCGTACCGTCGGGAGAGACTTCGGGCATCGTCAAGAACACGTGGCCCATGTTGATCGCGTAGAGCGCCGACTCGGTGGTGGGAGTTTGCGAGGCGTCGTAGATCCGCTTCTGCGGCCGCATCTCGGTCAACAGCCGGTCGCCGCGGTACAGCTCGAATCGCCCTTCCTTGGCCGTCCAGTTCGGACCCTGGACGTCGTGGATCTCGGCGAGCGTGAGGCGGTAGGGCCCCATGGTAAACTCATCGCCGGTGCGCAGCGACACGACCTTCTCGGTCTGATAGACCGTGGACGCGATGATGCCGATTACCAGGATGAGGACGCCGATGTGGGTGACGATGCCCGCGTAGCGGCGCTGATTGGCGGCGAACGCGGTTAGAAATCCCCTCAAGTAGTTGACCCGGTCGCGCCGCGCGAAGAACGCCGAGACCTTCCCGATGTCCGTGGCGATGGTCGTGGACACGAACCCAACGACGAACGCCCCCGCGATCGTGAACGGACTGCGAAACCCGAGGGCGAACGCCAGCGCCGTGACCCCGAACGCCACGAGTAGGGGCAGCAGGAAGTTCTTTTTGATGTTGTCCAGCGAGGCTTTGCGCCACGCGATGTACGGCCCCACGCCCATCATGAACAAGAGCCCGAGCGCGATCGGCATGAACACGGCGTTGTAGTACGGCGGGCCGACGGTGACCTTGGAGCCCTTCCACGTTTCGATCATCAGCGGGTAGAGCGTCCCGAGGAAGACGGTCGCCGCCGCGACCAAGAAGAATAGGTTGTTAAACATGAAGACCGACTCGCGCGACACGATCGAATCGAGTTCGATCTGGCTCTTGAGCTTCTGTGCCCGGGCGATGAGCGTGCCGAACGCCGTGCCCATCACCACGGCCAGGAAAATCAAAATGTACAACCCGCGCTCCGGGTCGGTGGCGAACGTGTGCACCGAGGTGAGGACCCCGGAGCGGACGAGAAACGTGCCGATGAGCGAGAGCGAGAACGTGACGATGATCAAGAAGAGGTTCCAGACCTTGAACATCTTTCGTTTTTCCTGGACCATCACCGAGTGCAGGAACGCCGTACCCACCAGCCACGGCATGAACGACGCGTTCTCCACCGGGTCCCAGCCCCAGTATCCGCCCCACCCCAGCTCGTAGTAGGCCCAGTAGCCGCCCATCATGATGCCGATCGTGAGGCACAGCCACGCGAAGATCGTCCAGCGCTGGGTGACCTTGATCCACTCTTCGCCCAACCGGCCGGAGAAGAGCGCGGCCATCGCGAACGCGAACGGGATCGAAAACCCCACGTAGCCCATGTAGAGCATCGGCGGGTGCATCGTCATCGCGGGGTCCTGGAGCAAGGGGTTTAAGTCCTTCCCCTCGATCGGGGCGGGGAAGATCCGCTCGAACGGACTCGACAGGAAAACGATCAGCATGAGGAATCCGAACATCACCGACGACTCCACGGCGATCAGGTACGGCATGATCGCGGGCTGGGTCCGCCAGTGGAGCCACACCGCGACCGTGCTGAACGCCGAGAGGATGAACACCCACAAGAGCAGCGATCCCTCGTGGCCGCCCCACAGCGCCGCGATCGTATAGAACAGCGGGAGTCTGGAGTTCGACGTGGACGCGACGTAGGCCACCGAAAAGTCGCGCGTCAAGTACGAGTACTCCAGCGCCGCGATGCCGAGACCAAGCAGCACGAAGATCAGCGTCACCGATTGGCGGCCGACGCGGATCCAGTCGGCGTTCTTGGTCCAGAGGCCGAGGATCGGCGCGGCGATGCCCAGCAGAGACAGCACGAGCGCCGTAACGACGGCGAAATGTCCGAGTTCGATGATCATGGATGTCCTCAGGTAGGGGCGGGTTTGAAACCCGCCCCTACTGTACCAAGGTTTTCATGAAGTCTCTCTTGGGGAGTTGCACACCGGCTCGCTTCAGCTCGATCGGCATGTAATCCTCCGAGTGCTTGGCCATGATCATGTTCGAGTGAAACTCTTTGGCGGGGGTCCACACCCCTTCAACGACCGCTCCCTGTCCCTCTTTGAAGAGATCGGGGGGAATGCCCTCGAAGGTCACCGGGATCGTCGCGGCGCCGTCGGTCAACTCGAACGTCATGCCGAGGGCGTTGGACCGGGTCTTCATGCTCCCTTTGACGACCATGCCGCCCACGCGGACCTTCTGGTCGTAATGGTCGGGGGAGAACGCCACGACTTCGGACGGGGTGAAAAAATACACCAGGTTGTCGCCGAAATTGCCTAGGGCCAGGTAGCCGAGCGCGCCGGCCACCAAGAGGAGGCTCACGATGATCCCGACCTTCTTACCGCGTGTCCACATGGTGCGGCGTCTCCGGTTCGTACAGCTTGGATTCTTTGATTTCGCGGTAGAGCAGCACGACCTTCCGTTCCATCCCGAACAGGAAGAGGGCGAGGGGGAGCAACCCGATCAAATAGGCTCCCACGACGTAGCCGTAGTTGGTCACCAGGGCGAGTTCATGCGCGAGGAAGGTTCCCGACGATGAATCCCACGCGCCGATGACGACCAGCGTCTTCAACTCGCGCAGATTTTCCGGCGGCGGCCCATTGTACTCGACGGGGAGCGCCTCCTGTCGGCCAGCGAGCTCAAAGCTCGCGTGGCCGGACTCGAGATCGCCGCCCAGTGTCCCCCCCTTTACCAAGCCGATCACCCGGACCACGCGGGTCGGCTGAAGGCTCACCACGTCCTCGGGCGTCAGGCTGGTCAGGTGTTGCTCGAAGTCCTGGAACGTCAAGGCGGCGATGACCACCGCGACGATGACGAGCGCGCTCCATCGAAGATACAGGCCGGTCATGGAGTGGACAGCGAACTCGAGCTCGAGCCGACATCAGACGAGAGGTGCACCTGGCTGAGCAAGCGGCCTTTCTTGGCGGCCAGCAGGTGATCGAGATACAACATCTGCGTTCTGATCATCACCATATAGAAAAACGTCAGGGAAAACCCGACCGTCATGACCCCGAGCGGGATGAGCATGTCCTTCGACATGCTCACGCCTCGCATCGAAAACGACAGCGGCTGGTGCAGCGTTCGCCACCACTCGACCGAAAAATGGACGATGGGGAGGTCGACAAAGCCGACGATCGCGAACACGGCCGCGTAGCGGGCCTCGCGCTCCGGGTCGTCGATGAACGTCCGCAACATGAGATAGCCGGCCAGGATGAGGAACATCACGGCGAACGACACGAGTCGAGCGTCCCACGTCCACCACGTGTTCCACGTCGGTTTCGCCCAGATTGATCCCGTGATGAGCCCCAGCGCCGTGAGGAACGCGCTGATGCCCGCGGCGGCGTGGCACAGATTGTCCACGATCGGATCGCGTTTCCACAGGTACCAGAGGCTTCCGACAAAGAGGGTTGAATAGGCCAGCATCGCGGTTTGGACCAACGGGACGTGTACGTACATGATCCGGACCACTTCGCCCTGATAGTAGTCGGGCGGCGAGGCGACCAACCCCAGGTACAACCCCGCGAGGATGCACAGCCCGCCTCCGGCGCCAACCCAGCCTTCGTACCGCTGCATCCACTTGATCAGCGCGCTCATCATCGGGTCCCGTTCCTTGATGTCGGCGTGGTCATTGCGTTCCGTTCGTTTACGAGTCCAGGATCCACTCGAACGCCCAAAAGGACAGCACGGTGAACACGATGTCGAAGACCGCCAATAACTGCAACCAATTCCCGTAGAGCGACAATGGGTCTCCGTGGAGGGCCCCTCGTGTGGCTTCGACGGCGGCAATCATGACCGGCACGGCCAAGGGTAAGAGTAGGATCGGCAGCATGACCTCGCGAGCTCGAATCTGAACGGTCATGGCCGAGAACAGCGTCCCCACGGTCGACAGTCCCAACGTGGCCAACGCGAATATTAACAGAAGAAGGGGCAGCTCTTCAACGACGTCGAGATTGAAGAAGATCACGAACATCGGGAAGAGAATGACTTCCACGATGAGCATGAACAAGAGATTGGCCGCCAGTTTCCCCAAATAGATCGCGCCCTTGGATGCCGGGCTGATCTGTAGATGTTCGAGGCAATCGTTTTGCAGCTCCGCCGAGAAGGATTTCCCCAAGCCGATGATGCCGGTGAACGCGAAGGCGACCCAGATAATGCCCGCAATCAGTTCGCGCGCCGCCGCTTGATCCATCGAGAAACTGAAGCTGAAGACCAAGATGACGATGAGCGCGAAGAAGAACATCGACGAGATGGTCTCGCGGCTTCGCACCTCGCTGATCAAGTCCTTCCAGGCCACCCACCGGATCACGTTAAGGAATGGCATGGCTGTTCAGTTCGTCGACGGTGAACTGGCGCAACTGTCCTTTGTCCAACACGCCGAGTCGGTGCGCCACCTCCGCGGAGCGGACGCGGTCGTGGGTGGTCATCAGGACGGCGGCGCCTTCCTTCAGGCTGTCGGTGATGTAGTGATTCATCAGCGACATCCCCGATTCATCCAGCGAGGTGTACGGTTCGTCCAGCAGCAGCACTTGCGGCCGGATGAGCATCGCCTTCGCGATCGAGAGGCGTTTCTTCATCCCGGCGGAGTAGTAGCGCACCTTCAAGTCCCCAAACGCCCCGATGGAGACCCGATCGAGCGCCGATTTGATCTCGCGATGGGCGGGAGTGACCGAGCGGAGGGCCAGGGCAAACCGGAGGTTTTCGGTGGCGTTGAGTTCGTCGTAGAGGTACGAGCCGTGCGCCAGAAAGAGCAACGCCGCCCGAGCGGCCTCCTTCTCGGCGATCCCGTCGCGCCCCACGATCTCGAAGCGACCGGCCGACGGCCTGTACAGGGTGGCGAGAATCCGCAACAAGGTCGTTTTCCCCGCGCCGTTGGGGCCGAACAGCGCGTAGCACTCGCCGGCGGCCACCTCGAAGGACAGCCCTTCGAAGACCCGATAATGGCCGTACGATTTCCCGAGATCCCAGCCGCGGATCGCGATCATGGTCGTGGAAGGCTTGTCGAGGACATCAACCGGCCCAGTATACGGGACGCCATGGCTCGCTGTCCAGAACGAGCCCGGCGACGCCGCGGCCGTCGCCGGGCTAGGCGAGCGGCCCAGAGGGCGTATTGCTGCGGTTGACGCCACGAGAAACGATCTTATATCATTAGCCGTCACATGGAACCGGTAGTGGAACTCTACAAGACCTACGACACCTTGGAGGCCGGGCGCATCGTCGATCTCCTCGCCGACCATGCCATTGCCTGTTCCATTCGTGATCTCACGATCACCCCCTATCCCCTGACCATCGGTCGGTTTGGTGAACGCCGGGTCGGCGTGTCTTCCGAGGATGTGGCCGAGGCTCGGCGCATCCTCGGGGATGCGATTCGAGACGGGTATCTCTCGTGCGAGGGCTCGTGGATTGGGCCGGCTGGGCCGCCCGCATGAGGCGGTGGCATTGGCGCCGGTTGAGTTGGGGTTTCGCGATGCTAGTCCTGGCGGTTGGCTGTGATAATTCGGCCGCCACCTCCCCCGTCGGCACGACGGAGGCGGCGACCATCGCGCCTCGCGAAGGGACCCGCGTCGGATTTCTCGCCCCCGCCTTCTCGCTCGATCGCCTCGACGGGGGGCGATCCTCGTCGACCGAATTCCGCGGCAAGGTCGTGCTCCTCAATTTCTGGGCGACGTGGTGCGGGCCGTGTCGGGCCGAGATGCCGTCGTTGGAAGCGCTGTCCCATGAGTTCCCCTCCCAAGATTTTGTGGTGGTGGGGCTTTCCAGCGATTACGAGGGCGCTCAGATCGTCCAGCCGTTCATGGAATCGTTCGGCCTCACGTTTCCCATTTTGCTGGATCCCGAGATGGCGGTGAACGACCGGTTTGAGGTGCGGGCGATTCCGGCCAGCATCGTCCTCGATCGGCAGGGCGTCATTCGCTATAAGTTTTTCGGGGCGATGGATTGGGCGACTCCGAAAAATCGGGACCTGGTTCGGTCGCTCATCGCGGAGGCCGGTCGATCGTCGAACACGGCGCCAACCCAGCCGGCGTTGCCGCGCCACGTGTCCGCGTCGGGCGACCGGCACGCCGCGGGGGACGCCGGGTAGGGTGATGGACGGCGCGGCGCCCTCACTCGCGATCGCGTTTTCGGCGGGGTTTCTCTCGTTCGTCTCTCCCTGCGTCCTGCCGCTGGTCCCCGCCTATGTCTCGTTCGTCACGGGTCTCTCGCTCGATGAGCTGACCCGCGGCCATGACCGGTACCGGGTCAAATGGACGACGCTCAAAAACTCCCTCCTCTTCATCGCCGGGTTTTCAACCGTCTTCATCTTGTTCGGGGCGTCGGCGACCTTCATCGGCCAGCTCCTGCTGACGTATCAGCGCGAGGTGCGCTGGATCGGCGGCGGACTCATCGTCTTTTTCGGGCTGTATGTGATGGGCGTGTTTAATGTTCAGTTTCTCATGGCCGACAAGCGGTTTCACCTGCAGGGGCGGCCCGCGGGATACCTCGGTTCCTACCTGGTAGGGGTCGCCTTTGCCGCGGGGTGGACGCCGTGTGTCGGGCCGATCCTGGGATCGATTTTGCTGTACGCGAGCACGACCAACTCGGTGGGCCAGGGCGTCCGGTTGCTCGCGGCCTATTCGCTCGGGTTGGGCCTGCCCCTTCTAGTGACGGCATTGGGGCTCAACACGTTTCTCTCCCGGATGAAGGCCGTCGGCCCGCTGATGCCGGCGGTGAACTTCGTCAGCGGGCTGTTCCTGATCGCGGTGGGCGTCCTCATCACCACCAATTCCCTCTCCATTCTGAGTGCGTATCTGACGAAGCTAGGCGTCGGATGGTCGATCGGCCAGTAGGCTAGGAGCCTGTCCATGAATGGCCATCTGCGGCGTTGCCGCTGCGCATCCGGTCCTCACGTACAGAACAGTACGCTCCGGTCCGGTGCTCGCGGCGCCTTGCATCTGGCGCATTCCTGAACAGGCTCCAACACCCCAACACTCAGACCCCGGCCCAGAAAGGCAAGGATGTCCTCCCCAGACTACGACGCCATCGTGGTTGGCCTCGGCCCGGCCGGATCGTCCGCGGCGTACGAGATCGCTCGGGCGGGACGCTCCGTGCTGGGTCTCGATCGGGCGACCTTTCCTCGCTCCAAGGTGTGCGGCGGCGGGGTGTCCGCGCGCCTGGATGCACTGACGGGTCGGGAGTATCACTCGACGGTGGAGGCCGCGATCACCGGGATGACCTTCCTCTACGAGGGGCGAGAGGCCTTCACGGTCGACGGACGGGCGCCCCTCGCGTACTTCGTCATGCGCGATCGCTTCGACGCGTTCTGGGCCGATCGGGCCGCTCACGCCGGCGCCCATTTGCGTGACGCGGAGGCCGTCCTCTCGCTCGACGAAACCGCCGAACACGTCGCGGTGAGGACGGCCAAGGCGACGTACCGAGCCCGGTTCGTGGTGGGAGCCGACGGCGCGCTCGGCGTGGCAACGCGGTCGCTCAACGGCTCGCGCGCCCGCCGACGGGCGTACGGATTGGAGGCCGAGGTGTCGGCGGCGGGAGAACATCCCCCGGAGCGCCGGGCCGTCATGGAGATGGGGGCTATCCCGGGGGGATACGGCTGGACGTTTCCCAAAGCGCGTGGTTGCTCGATTGGCATCGCGGGTTTCCGGGGAGCCGAGCCGCGGCCCAAGGCGCGGTTCGCCCGGTTCCTGTCGGTACAGCCCGCGCTGCGCGGCCTGGGGCTCGACGCGGTCGGCTATCCGATCCCGGTGTACACGCCGGGTCTTACGGTGGCGTCATCCCGAGTCGGTCTCGCCGGCGATGCCGGCCATTTGGTCGATCCGTTCTTCGGTGAGGGCATCTACTACGCGGTGTGGAGCGGTCAGCACCTCGGTCGCACCGTCGTTCGGGAGCTTGACGCGGAACGCCCCGACCTGTCGGCCTACCGGCGCTGGGTCGAGCGGACATTGTACCCGGAATTCGAGGCGGCAGAACGTCTGGCCGCGCTGGCCTACGGGTACCCTCGACTCTGGTACGAGTCGATGCGCGCCCATCCCGACGTGGTGGACTGGTTTTATGGGGTCTTGCGTGGAGAGATCGGCTACCGCGATCTGTGGGGGCGCCTCAAACGCCACGCCGTGCGGCTGGCGCCAGCGGCGCTGGCTCGACGGGCGGCCGCGATCTTTTCGGGGTAAAGAGAACCCCTACCGCTGCATCAGCCATCCCACGAAGAACGTCAGCACGCCCACCCCGGTCAACTGCAGGAGCGGGCCCATCTTGTACTCGGGAAAGAAAAACAAGATCACGACGTTCAAGGTGATGAGCAGCCCGATGAGTTGAACCCCACGGGCGACGTAATACCACCACTTATCGAACGAGTGCGGGAAGCGGGGTTGAGGCATGGGTGCTCCTACTCTGGGCGCTGCCGAACGCGTGGTGCGCGGCGTGGCAGGGTGACGGAGGTCAGTCTCGTAATCCGGCGCACCGTCCGCAGGACGCCGGTCTGGTCATGGTGGCGGAGCTGAGCGAGCAGTCTGGAGGCCATGAGCCGGTCGATGATCGCGCTGCGGGCGGAGGGGGAATGGCCCGCCTCGCGCAGGGCCGCGCGGATCGCGCCGAGCAGGCTCGTCAAACGGCCGTACTCTTCCCCGATCACGTCCTGCAGCTTCCGTTTGAGCCAGCGCGCGAGCGCGGGGCTGCGGCCGTTCGTGGAGATCGTCAGGGTCAGGTCGCCCCGCGTGATCACGGCGGGCGCGATGAAATCGCAGAGCGCGGGCTCGTCGACGACGTTCAGCCAGGTCGAGGTCAGCCGGGCTTCGCCCGCGATCTTGGCGTGCTCCTCCGGGGTTGACGTCGCGGCGATCGCCAGGCGCGCGCCGGCGAGATCACCGCGACGATACCGCCGACGTCGAAGGTGGATCCGCCCTTCGCGCGCCCAGCGCGAGAGTCGGGCGCTCACGGTCGGGCTGATCACGATCACCCTCGCGCCGGTGTCCAACAGGGCGGCGGTTTTTCGGGTGGCGATCCGTCCGCCGCCGATGACGACGACTCGGCGATCCCGCAGGTCGAGGGCCAGGGGGTAGTAGCGGCGATCAGCCAGTGCCGCCCGCGATGCGGGCGCGGAGTTTTTCGGCCGGTTTGGCATAGCGACTCTGGGGGAACGCGGTCAGCAATGAGCGGACCGCCTCGGCCGCTTGGTCGATCTGCCCGTCCCGTTCGTAGGCCACGGCCAAGAGGTACGCGGCTTCTTCGGTCACGCGGTCCGCCAGGTTCGCGTCCAGCACCCGACGGAATCGAACGACCGCGGCCGGGTATTGCTTCTGCTTGAGGTAAAACCGTCCCACCGACAACTCGGTCTCCGCCAGATGCCGGCGGACCTCCACGAGCTTCGCCCGCGCGGCTTCGTCGTATCGACTGCCGGAATAGGAGAGGAGGCGTTCGAAACCGGCTTTGGCCTTTTCCGCCAAGGCGGGGTCGCGGCCGACCTTCGGCATGCGATGGGCGTAGCACAGCGCGAGCTTGAATTGCGCGTGCGGCGCCCATCGGTGGACGGGGTGCAGTTCCAGAAAACGCTCGTATTCCACGGCGGCCTGCTCGTAGTCAGCCTTGCCGTAGAGCTCTTCCGCCCGCGTCATGAGGACGCCGGCGTCGTACTGGAGCTCGTTGAGCGCGAGCAAGGGTTCGATCAGGGGATCTTTGTGCGCGGCGCAGGAGGCCCCGCCCACCAGCAGGGCCGCGGCGAGCGCCGCCAGCGCGAAGGTGCTGCGGGCGGGGAAACGCAAGGCGATCATCATGGCCGGCAGGGTACCAGGGCGGTGGGGACAAATCAAGCGGCCTTGACTCGCGGGACCGACTGGGTTGAAGATACGGCGTGCGCCGCTCCCACCCCGCGATCCGCCCCCGGAGTACCCCGTGACGGTGCCCGGCGCGCTGACGCGCGTGGCGCGCGTCGTCGCGACCGCCGTCTGGATTTTCATCCGGTACCACGCGAGCGCCGCCCTCGTCGCGTTCTCCTCCGACGAGACGCGAGTCAGGCGGCGGTCCCGCCTCCATCGCCGGGCCGCGGTCCGCATCCGTGTCGCCGCCATCGACCTGCGCGGCGTGTTCATCAAGTTCGGCCAATTCATGAGCGCGCGGGTGGACATCCTGCCGGAGGAGTACACCGAGGAGTTGGCGGCGCTGCAGGATCAGGTGCCGCCCATGCCGTTCCCGCCGATCCGCGAGCGCCTTGTCAGCGAGCTCGGCCGGGAGGTGGCTGACCTCTTTGCGGCGTTCGACGACCGGCCGATCGCCGCGGCCTCGCTGGGCCAGGTCCACGAGGCGCGCCTGCCGGATGGCCGGCGCGTGGCGGTGAAGGTTCAGTACCCCGGCATCCAGTCGGTGGTCGGCGCCGACCTGCGCGCGGCGCACCTGATCGTGCGGCTGCTGCAGTGGCGCTTCCCGCGCATCCGGTTCGACAAGCTGTACGACGAGTTCGCCCGCGTGCTCCAGGGGGAGCTCAACTACCTCAACGAGGGCCGGTCGGCCGACCGGTTCCGCGCGAATTTCGCGGGGGAGGCCTCGGTGGTTGTGCCGGAGGTGATCTGGCCCTACACGACCGCGCACGTGTTGACGCTGGAGTACGTCGAGGGCGTCAAGATCACGCAGTTCGTCCAGTTGGAGGCGCTGGGCATCGACCTCCGGGCGGTGGCGCGGCTGGTGGCTCGCGCCTACATGCAGCAGATCCTCGTGCACCAGTTCTTCCACGGCGACCCGCACCCCGGCAATCTGTTCGTGCAGCGCGCGCCCGATGGCTTGCCGCGGCTGGCCTTCGTCGATTTCGGGATCATGCAGCGTATCACGCCCCAAATGCACGAGGGGATTACCCGCACGATCCGCGCCGTCATTGAGCGCGACGTGCCCGAGGTCGTCCGCGGGCTGCAAGCGCTGGGGTTCGTGGCGGTGACGGGGAACGTGGGAGAGATCGAGAGGGCGGTGGACTTCTTCATGGACCGCTACCGCGACATGGCGCCGCGGATGTTCAAGAACATCACCGCCTTCGATGTGGCGGATGACCTCGAGCAATTTTTCCGCGTCTCCCACGCGCTGCAGGTGCCGAACAATTTCATTCTCTTCGGCCGAACCGCCGGGATGCTCAGCGGCCTGTGCGCCCGTCTCGATCCCGAGCTGAACCTGATCGATCTGGCCAAACCCTACGCGGTCGAGTTCCTCGTCGACCGGCGGGGGCGGTGGGCGGCGTGGCTGCGGCGGGGCCGCGAGGCGGCGGAGCTGTTGACCGCGTTGCCCCGGGAGCTGCACGTGTTCCTGACCCGCGCCAACCGCGGCGAGTTCCAGACCCTCACGTCGTCGGAAGAGGTGACCGGCGGGCTCGCGCGGTTGTACGGGTTGTCGCAGCGCGCCCTGCTTGCGGCGGTGGCCCTGGCGTTCGTGTGGAGTTCGGTGGCGCTTTCGGAGCGCGGGCACGGCACGGCGGCGGGGTTGTGCGCCGCGGCGGCTGCGATCGTGTTTGTGATGTTTATTGCGTCGATCATCCGGCGCTAGGAGCCTGTCCATGAACCTGGGCGCGCCGAGGGCGCGAATGCTAATCGGTCCGGAGGGACCTTGCAGGTGGCGAAGCAATGGCCGTCTGCTGCGTTGTCAGTCGGTCTTGCGTGCTCACGTACGAACCAGTACGCTCCGCGCGCAAGGCCTCCTTGCTTCGCCACCCGAGCGGATAAGCCTATTTACATTTCGCGCCATGGGCGCGAGACGGGTTCCACCTTGCATCTGGCCATTGCTTCGCTACCTGTAAGGAGCCTGCGGCCGGGTTGATACTTGCGCCTTGGGCGCACTCAGGTTCCTGAACAGGCTCCACTACCCAAATACTCGGACACACTTTTAGGAGGAATCACAGTATGGGTTTTCTCTTCCGGTCGGCGGTCTTCATGGGGTTGCTGGCGCTCGCGTTCGCCGCGGGTTATTGGTTGGGCGATCATCGGCTGGATGATGTGTCCGACCATGTGAAAAGCCTCAAGGACGAGCTGGCGGACAAGACGGCGTCGATCGACCGGGAGATGACCGCCCTCAAACGGCGCGCCGCGCTGATGGAAGCGCGGGACGCGGTGAACCGGGCACGGGAGGCGCTGGGTCACAAGCAGATCGGGGACGCGGAGGAGGAACTCGCGTTGGCGGTCGAGCGGCTCCAGGCGGCCGCCGCTGACGCGACCGCAGACGCGAAAGCCGCGCTCGCGTCCCTTCGCAAGACACTGGCCGACCTTCGGCGCGACGCGCGGAAGGTCCCGATACGGGCGCAAGAAGAACTTCGTCGCATGGCCCGTCGGATCGACGAGCTGGCCCGCCAGTGGGACTAGGAGCCTGTCCATGAATGGCCATCTGCTGCGTTGTCAGTCGGCCTTGCATCTGGCCATCCCTGAGCAGGCTCCATCACACCGTTACTCAGGCAGGCTCCTGCACCGCCCCTCGACCTCTGTTGACAGCCGTTACGCCTGGCGTTTATCGAAGAGCGCGCGAATCGCGGGAAGGTGGGCTGTTGCGGTTTCGGCTCCGAAGCGCGCGCACGCCGCCAGGCTTTCCACGTCATAGAGGAGCACGTGGCCGGTCGGTGGGACGAGGACGAGGTCGGCCTCGCGGGCCCGGAGGCGGGCGAGGTAGTCCCGCGTGATCTCGCTGGCCCGTAAGACGATACCCAGGCCGGTGGTCGGAACGCGAGGCTCGTTTGCGTTGTTGGCAGTCTCCGAGACCTCGACCGCCACGACCCGATCCGCCCCAACGGCGCGTGCCGCGTCCACGGGGATACGGGTCGTCCACCCCCCGTCGATCAACACCCGTCCCTCGTGCGCAATCGGGGGGAAGATGCCTGGCAGCGCCGCGCTCCCGAGGACGGCGGGGCGCAGCGAGCCGGACCGATACACGACCTCGGATCTGCTCACGAGGTCGACCGCCACGACGGCGAGCGGTATGCGCGTCTGTTCGAAGCGGATGTCGGGGATCAGGTCGTCGAAGAATCCGTGGAAGACTGCCGCATCCATCAGCGACGGGCGATCGAGCGGGATGGCGCCCTGCGCGGCCGCGTGGCCGAGCTCCAACAGGGCGGGACCGATGCGGCGAAAGAAATCGGCCAGGCGGCCTTCAACCTGGCCCAGCGAAGGGAGAGTGGCGTAGAGCGCGGCGACGATCGCCCCCATGCTCGTTCCGGCCACCACGTGCGGGGCCAGTCCTGCCTTTTCCAGGACGCTCAACACGCCGAGGTGGGCAAATCCCCGAACGCCGCCCCCGCCGAGTGCCAGGCCGAGTTTCACCGCCACCGTGTCTGATGATCCCGGGAAAGGTTAGCCGGCTTTCGCGGCGTCCCCACCCGTCGTCTTCTTCGTCATCTTGGCTTTGAGCAGTGTCTGCCGGGCGACCCCCGACCGCCGTTTCCGCTGGAGGCGCCGGAGGGTTTTTCGCAGACCACGGAGCGGCTGATCTTGACGGACCGATTCCACGGCTGTTTTTCGTTCAGCGACCTTTTTCTTCGCTTCGGTAATCGCTTTGGTCAAGTCTGCTGGCTGAGCCATGGATCCTCCCCATTAAATGATTGATCGAGGCTCGGAGCCTATCACACCTGGTTGGGCGAGGCAACTGTGCCAGCCGCACCTGTAGTTGATTTATGATCTGTCCGCTCGCGAGAGCAAGTGAAGTGACCGCTTTGAGCGGGAACGGTGTACAGCATGTCCTGAGGAGGACTCGACATGCGGTATGGCGTCCCCGCCGTGGAGCG
>Ga0180094_1000042_pt1 | contig 30340 bp, 29 predicted proteins | sample EasRivT47_16_1Da_FD_121786 | JGI IMG/M metagenome (GOLD analysis project Ga0180094, IMG submission 121786) | Soil microbial communities from meander-bound floodplain in the East River, Colorado, USA - East River metaG ERMLIBT47_16_1Da | ecosystem: Environmental > Terrestrial > Soil > Floodplain ... | reverse complement strand
GAAATCTACGCCAACGCCTATCGAGACCTCGATCACCTGCGCACGAACATTGAGGTCTTCATCGAGCAGTACTATAATCGCGCCCGGCTCCATTCGGCCCTGGGCTACCGACCGCCGGAGGAGTTCGAGCACGCGGCCAGCTCGGCGACCACGGCTGCCGGAGCGACACTGAGGTTTTTCAAGCCTCGGGAGAGCACTCCAGGGGAGAGAGAACGAGTGAACGGGACCCCACCCGTCTGAAGCCAAAGAGGCGGGGTGAGGAGAAACATCCATTCAACACCAGGTGTGACAATCCCAAACTGTCTCACCAGAGGGGTTCACCCCAGCGAATTGTGCTCAAATTGTGCTCAACGCCACCACTCTCCAGCCCATTCAGGCCTACTCAGGCCAAAGTTGGCGGAACGCGCAACTCTTTGCCGGAGTTGGATTTAGTGAGTTGCCGTGAGTTGGAGCAGGGTGAGTATTACTGAGTGAGAGGCCAGCGTCCTAGTCCACTAAGCAGGCTGTGGCTCGCTGTGGCTAATTTGACCCCCTCGACGTCGATCGCTCGACGGAGCGCCGGATCTTCCTGGTTTCCAAGGGGCACTGTTATCAGTGCAATACCAAAACGCCATGTCTATCTATTAAGAAACACACGATGAGTGCCGCGCTACTCAATCTGGTAATTTGGGCAACATCGGGGCTGTCACGACGCCACTCAAATTTTTCTAAGTGATTGATTTCGTAACATGAACACGGGAACCAACCCTAAAAGATTGCGGGTCTCCTTCTTGCTTACCTCTCCCGGGTCGTGATTTGCGGCCGCGCGCTGTGCGCAGCCGCCAACACCGGAGGGAGGAACGTATGGTTGATTGGGGTTCAGCGGCTTTGGCGTTTGCCGCCATTACGGGCGGGATTGGGTGGGTGGTGTTTTTCGGATACGAACTCTATACGCTCGTTCCTCCGATGCCCGCCGCAGAACACGAGCAGAAACTCCATCATAAGAAAGCCGCGTGAGCTAAGAGCCCCATCCTCGCCTGAGGGTGGGGCTTTTAGTATATACAGCGATTTACGTCGTCAGAATGAAACTAATGGGGTACAGCCTGTAGGCTTACCTCCTGAGATGCCATGCGCCACGCATCGTGGCATCCGGTGGCAAGCCGTCAACGCAGACCGGGGAGCGAGCATGTTTGAGCGTTTGGGCGAGCTGTTTCACGAGGTCTGGCGGCCGGTGTTGCATTGGCACCTCGCGCTGGCGTCGGTCGGTTTTGCCTGGACTGCCTATCTCCTCAAGACCGCGGATGATGGCTGGGTGCGGATTATTGATGATGCGAACCTGGTGTTTCACGAAGCTGGCCACCCGATCTTTGGCCTCCTGGGTCCGACCTTGGGATTGTACGGCGGCACGCTGGGCCAGCTCGCGATCCCGGCCGGAATCGCGGCCGGGTTCTGGGCGAAGCGCGAAGCCGTGGGCTGCGCGGTGACGGGGTTCTGGTTCTTCGAGAACTTCTTGAACGTCGCGCGTTACATGGCCGACGCCCGCGCGCAGGTGTTGCCGTTGGTCGGAGGCGGGGAACACGATTGGACCACCATCTTCAGCCGCTGGGACGTGCTGTCGTCCGACACCGCCATCGCGGCGGTCGTGTCGGGTGTTGGTTGGCTGGGGATGATCGGCGTGTGGGGCTGGTTGGGGTGGCGGTGGCTGGCTTCGAATGCTCATTGCCAGGACACGGCGTGAACACTGAGGGCCAGGTCTTACAGTGCCATATCTTGCAGGGAAGATCCGTTCCCAACCGCCGAGGGTAAGATTACGCGACTCGGGCGATCTCGGCTCCCTCGTATTCGGGGAACATGATGATTGCCGGATGAATGCCGAATGCGCGGGCCAGTTGCTCGGCGCGTCGCTTGCCGATATCGAGTCGGTCGTGTTCAAGCTGGCTGAGATTGCTGGGGCTGATGCCGCAGCGGCTGGACAGTTCTTTCTGGGTCCACCCCTTGAGCTCCCGCAACATCCGAATGACCTCGCCGGTAGTCATCTTGGCGCGTGGCTTTGCGGGAACAAAGTGTGAGGCCTGAGGTTTTTTCATGAGGTGCGCCTCCTAATACTGATGCGGGTTGATGTCCAGCACGTAGACAAGAAGCTCGCGGTCGTCCACGCGATAGATCACGCGATATTGAAGGCTGAGTCGTGACGACCGCTGGCCCGCACGTTCGCCCTTCAGTTTCTCATCATGAAAACCCGGAAACGTTTTCAATACGTCCGGGCCATGCCGGAACACCAAGTTTTTCCAGAGGTCATATTTCTTCAACACTGGTGCGGGTAGCTTCCGGCAGCGTTTGTCAAGCTGGCGGTGCTCACTGATGCGCCACATTGAGAACGATCATAACTTCTCAAAAATAAGAAGTCAATCGTGCCGAAGGGCCAATCCTTCGCGGGCCGGATGCGCTCCACAATACGCAGTGGCGGCAACGAAAGATCTGCTGGTTTGACACAAGGTCTATTACGCCGGGTTTCCGGTGGCATTTTTCTGTGGCCTGTTGGCCTGCCGGGCGTGAAGATTTGTGAAATGTGGTAGCAACGAGGTAGCAGAATGGGGGTCGGCTTGACCGGCGGGTTCGCTCACCCCTTGAAAGTGGTGCCGAGGGGGAGAATCGAACTCCCGACACGAGGCTTTTCAGACCTCTGCTCTACCGACTGAGCTACCTCGGCCCACAAAAAATGGCCCCGTAAAATAGCAAAGCGCCTTCCCGTTGTCAATTCGCGCAACGCATGGCGCGTCAAAGAGGGCGCACGGCCGTGCGCCCCTACGAAACCCGTTATTTGATTTTCATCCCGGGCTGGACCGGCTCGGCGAATCCGATCAGCGACGCCACCTCCTTATCGCCGGCGGCGAGGATCATGCCTTGGGATTCGAGTCCCATCAGCTTGGCGGGTTTGAGGTTCGCGACGACGGCGACGAGGCGACCGATGAGCGCCTCGGGTTCGTACTTCGTGCCGATGCCGGCAAGGACTTGGCGGGTCTCGGTGCCCAGGTCAACTTGCAGCTTCAGGAGCTTGCTCGACTTGGGAACGCGCTCGGCGGCGAGGATCTTGCCGACGCGGAGGTCGATCTTGGCGAAGTCCTCGATCCCGATCTGGATTGGCTTGGGTTCTGACGTGCTCGTGACCGTTGGTTCTGGTGTCTGCAAGGTCGTCCTTCCGGATGTCTCGATGCGTGGAAAGAGCGGCGGCGCCTTGTGGATGGGGTGTCCGACTTTGAGAAAACCCCACGCGGTGGAGCCCCCGTTCGGGATGTTGGCGAGGCCGAGGCTGGAAAAGATCGCGCGCGCCGTGTGGGGCATGAAGGGCGAAATCAGGCGGCCGATGTGGCGCAGGGTTTCGACCAGCGTGTAGAGCACGGCCTCCAGGTGTGGCCGCGCGGTCGGGCTCTTGGCGAGAACCCACGGGGCCGAGGTCTCGATGTAGCGGTTGGCGCGATCGACGACGGTCCAGATCTCTTGCAGCGCGCGATGGAATTGAAAGTCGCGCAGCGAATTCCCCATTTCCCGGTCCGTTGCCGCGACCAGCTCCTCGAAATCGTCGTCGGGGCCCGGCTGCGGAACCCGGCTATCGCTGTAGCGCTCGATCATCGTGAGCGTGCGGCTCACCAGGTTGCCGAGATCGTTGGCGAGGTCGCTGTTGTACCGGCTCATGAAGGCGGTGCGGGAGAAGTCGCCGTCCTGGCCGAACGGCACCTCGCGGAGCACGAAATACCGGAACGCGTCGACGCCGAATTCGTCGACCATGGCCGCCGGGTCAATCACGTTGCCCCGGCTCTTCGACATCTTCTCGCCGTTCACCGTCCACCAGCCATGGGCGTAGATCGTCTTGGGCAGGTCGAGGCCGAGCGCCATGAGCAGCGTCGACCAGTAGACCGCGTGCGTCGTGAGGATGTCCTTGCCGACGAGGTGGACGTCGGCCGGCCACCAGCGGGCGAACCGCGCCTCGTCCGTTCCGTACCCGGGGATCGAGATGTAATTGACCAGCGCGTCGACCCACACGTACGTGACGAACGCGTCGTCGAACGGGAAGGGGACGCCCCACGGCAGCCGCGCTCGGGGACGCGAAATGCAAAGGTCGCCCAGCGGTTGCGCGAGAAACCCCAAGACCTCGTTGCGCCGCGCCTCCGGGCGGATGAAGTCGTGGTGGGTCTCGATGTGGCGGACGAGCCGGTCTCGGTACCGACCCATCTTGAAGAAGTAGTTCTGCTCGGAGAGCCGTTCGACGGGGCGTCCGCACTCGGGGCACTTGCCGTCCGAGACGTCGTCGTCGGCCCAGAACCGCTCGTCGGGGAGGCAGTACCATCCCTCGTAGCTTTGGCGGTACAACTCGTCCTTGGCCTGGAGTCGCCGGAGGACCTCCTGGACGACGGCGGTGTGGCGCTGCTGGGTCGTGCGGACGAAGTCGTCATTCGAGATGTCGAGGCGCTTCCAGAGCTGTTCGAAGCGGATGACGAGTTCGTCCACGTGTTGCTGGGGCGCCACGCCGCGTTTGGCCGCCGCTTGCTGGACCTTCTGACCGTGCTCGTCGGTGCCCGTCAGGAAGAAGACGTCATTGCCGCGGAGTCGGTGATAGCGAGCGAGGACGTCGGCGGCGATGGTCGTGTACGCGTGCCCGATGTGGGGGACGTCGTTGACGTAGTAAATCGGTGTCGTGATGTAATAGGTCGGTCGGCTGCCGATAAGGGGCGTCTGCTGCGTTGTCACTTCAGCCTCGCATTGCTTCGCCACGCACACACCGCGTTCTCACGTACGACCCAGTACGCTCCGGTGCGAGGCAATGCCCATGGCGATATCCCAACCGGAGCGCCTTGCATCCGCCGCCTTGCTTCGCCACCGGGGAAAATGGTTCTCGACAGCCGATTGGTCGGTAGCGGCGTTTTGATGATTGAACGACATCATCCTGCTTGAAGCTGGACCAGCTTCTGTTTCGGTGCCGGGCCTTCGTACTCGTAGGCGAGGCAGCACTTGAGCCGTCCGCACGCGCCGAGCAATTGGGAATTGTTCACCGGGAGGTTCTGAGCTTTGACCATCTTCGTCGTGACGGGGTGGAACTTGGTAAGGAACAGCGAGCAGCAGAGTTGGAGCCCGCAACTGCCGACCCCGCCCAGGATGCCGGCCTCGTCCCGCACGCCGATCTGTTTCATTTCGATCCGCATCTTGAATTGTCCGGCCAGATCCCTCACCAGCCCTCGGAAATCGACGCGCTGCTCGGCCGTGAAGGAGATCACGGTTTTGCTCTTGTCGAACAGAATCTCCACGTCGGAAAGCCGCATCGCGAGGCGGTGTGTGGCGATACCTCCCTGGCACGCGTCGCGGATTTTTGGTTCGATCGCCAGGCACTCTTGAATGCGGACGAGGTCCCGCTCGGTGGCTTTACGGGTGACTGGGCGCAGCGAGGGCTTTTCCAGCAGCGGGAGCAACGGACGAGAGGGGGCGTGGACCTTGGCCGGCGTGAGGGCACGCTCGGTCTTGACGAGCACCCATTCGTCGCGCGCCAGATCGAACTCGGTCGGGTTATAAAAATACAGCCGGCCTTTATCCCATAAACGGATTCCCACGCTCTTCATGCCTTCTCCTGACGCCGAGGGTGGGTGACGCGACACGAGATGTGCAGCAGCGCCACCTCGGCAATCAGTTGCGGGTTGAGGTTCCGATGACGCGCTGCCCAGACCGCGTGGAGCCCCGACGCCAGATCCAGCACATCGTCGATGGCGAGCCGATCGGCCCACCACGTCAGGTCCGGACGGCGGTCGGCGTGCAGCACGCGCCCTGGATCGCGGGTGATTTTCCACACCAGCACATCGCGCAACCAGAGCGAGAGCCAGGCGAGGAGGGTCCTGAGCGCCTGTTGGTCCTTGCCGACCCGCGCGGCAAGATCGAGCAGCGCCACCGTCTTCGAAATCGTCGATGGCGCCCCGATGTCGTCCAGGGACAACGAGTCGTCGTCATTTGCCTGGGCCCCCTCGATGGCGGGGCCGATGTGGCCCTGCGCGCGGATGAACAGCGCGCGGGCGCGGTCCGGCGCCAGGCCGAGGCGACGGGTCAGATGATCGATGACGGCTCCCTCGCCCGGCGGCGCGCAGCGGATCGCTTGGCAGCGCGAGACCAGGGTGGGGAGCAGGCGTTCGCGCTGCGCGGCGATCAGAACAAAGACGACGTGCGACGGCGGCTCTTCGAGGAACTTGAGCAGCGCGTTCGCCGCTTCGAGATTCAGGCGGGACGCGTCGGGGATGAGCACCACGCGCCGGGACGCGACCAAGGGGCGATACGGGAGCACCGCCTGCGCGTCGCGGATCTGATCGACGGTAATGACGGTGGCCTCTTGCGGTTCCAGAACCAGGAAATCCGAGTGCGTGCCCGAGGCGTGGCGACGGCACGACGCGCACGTCCCGCAGGCCTCCGCCTCGGCGGGATGTCCGGTCGGGGTCAGGCACTGGATCAGGCGGATCCAGGCCTCGGCGACCGTGCGCTTGCCGATGCCGTCGTCTCCGTGGAGCAAGTACGCGGCGGCGAGCCGGTCACGGGCGTACGACGCGCGCAACCTCGCGATGGTGTCCGCGTGCCCGACCACGGCCGAGAAGCCCGCGGCCGCGCTCGTCATCGCGCGCTCCGGGTCGGCACGCGCTGGCACAGCGGCTCAACCGCGTCGAGGATTGCCCGCTGGACCTCCTCGACCGGCCGGCCGGCATCGAAGAGGCGAATGCGAGTCGGCTCGCGAGCCGCGAGGGCGAGATACCCGTCGCGCACGCGCTGATGAAAGACCGCGGGTTCGAGATCGAGGCGATTGGACAAGGCCCGTCGCCCGACCCGCCGGAGTCCCTCCTCGACGGGAAGGTCGAGCAACAGGACGAGGTCGGCGCAAAGTCCGCCGGTCGCCAGCGCGACGACCGCTTCGATCTCGTCGACCGGCAACCCGCGGCCGTACGCCTGATACGCCAGGGTCGCTTCGGAAAACCGGTCGCACAGGACGATCGCGCCCGACGCGAGGGCGGGGAGGATCACGCGCTCGACGTGCTCGGCGCGGCTCGCTCCATAGAGGAGCAGTTCGGCGCGGGCCGACATGCCGGTGAAGCGGGGATCCAGCACGAGCTGACGCACCGCCTCGCCGAGCGTCGTGCCGCCGGGCTCGCGAGTGGTGACGACGGACAGGCCGCGCTCGACCAGCGCGCGTCCGAGTGCCGCAAGCTGGGTCGATTTCCCGCTGCCTTCCACCCCTTCGAAGGTGATGAAGCGGCCGGGCAGGTCGCGGGCTGATCGCGGGCCGATCGTCATGATGGGACCAGGGCGATTTGCACGAGGCTGGACGATTCGGGCGCCGGGCTATTGGTGAACACGACGATCTGCCGGTCGGCGCCAAGCCGAGTCAACGTGTCGAGGACGATCCGGCGGCTCTGCGGATCCAGCCCGGACAGCGGGTCATCCAACAGCAATGGAAACCCGAGTCCTGCGCGCCGCGCGGCCCATGCGCCCAAGACGATCGACAGTCGCGCCTGGAGCGCTTCTCCGCTGCCGAGCTGCTCGATCGGAGCCGCGGCGCCGCCGCGTCGACGAACCCAGACCGTGCCGTCGCGGGCGGCGAGAGCCTGGAGGCGTTCTTCGGACAGGCGGAGCAGGCAGGCGTTGATTTCTGAGGCATGCGCGGCCAAGGGATCGCTGCTCGTCGGCGGCGACGGAAATGGGGCCGCGGCCGGAGCCTTGGCGGCGCCGGAGGCGTCCAGGTCCCGCGTCAAGAGACCGATCGCGTCGCGGAGACTTTCGAGATCGACGTCCTCTCCCGCGACCTGCGTCAGCGCATCGGCGCGAGCCTTGGCCGTCTGCCAGTCGGCCGCGAGGCTGTCGCGAGTGCCCCCGCCAAGCACCTTCGCTTCTTCATGATCGAATCTCGCCTGTTCCGCGGCCCACTCCAGCGCGGCTCGCCGCTTGGCCTTGAAGGTCTCGGCATCGGGACATCCGGTCTGCGCCATCAGCGCGACCGGGGCCGCGTAGGTCTTCTTGAGGCGCTCTTCGAGGCGGGAGAGCTTTCGGGACAGCTCGGTCCTGGCGGTTTCCATCGTTTTTTTCCGGCCGAGGCGCCGAAAGTCGAGGAGCAACGACGCGACCAGCAGCGCCAAGCCGATGCCGATTCCCGCGAGGCACACGTAGCGGGTCCAGCCCGGCAGGGGGACGAACATCGCGACGAGGAAGGAACCGCCCGTCACGCCGGCTCCGGCCCAGAACAGGGGCGCCTTCAGCAAGGGGGTGGCATCGGTGCGTTCGATCTGTCCCGCGAGCGCAAGCACTTCTGCCTCGATGGCCGCCCGTTCCTCTTCGAGGGCGGGGAGCGCCTTGATGTAGCCGTCGAGCAGCGCGTCGATCTCCTTGGGGCCTTGGAGAAAGGGCGCCATCTCGTCCTTGCGCTGGGACGAGGCTTCGCGCCGCGCGCGCAGGGCATCCAACGCGGCCAACCGGTGACGCGCTTCCGCTTCGTGCTCCCGCGCCTCGGCCCGCTCGTCGGCGGACTGGGACAGCCGTTCCGCCTGAGCGAGCGTCGTCTTCAACTCGGCAAGACGCTGGACCTTCGCGCCCCGCTCGTCGGCGGTCATGGGGGTGAGCGCCGTCACGCCGCCGGTGAAGTCGGGAGCGGCGGGCTCTCCCGCCGGGACATACGACGTTCGGGGCGACCAGGCGGTCAACGCGCGGACGGCATCGAGGGGCAGGCCGTCGCACTCCGGTTGCCAGAGCCGGCCGAGGATGTCGGGTTCCACTGGGGTGGCCGCAAACGCTTTTGCGGTCGGGTCCCAGCGCAGGATGTGGAGCGAATTTTTGGCGAAGTCCTTGATCACGCGGTAGACGTCTCCTCCCCGAAGTCTGACCGTGACGGCGGCCTGAGAAGAGCCGTTGGCTCCGGTGATGCCGGAACGGAGAGGCTCGGCGTCGAGGCCGAAGAGCAGGACCTGGAGGCAATCAAACAGGGTGCTCTTCCCGGCTCCGGTCCGGCCGTGGATGATGTTCAGGCCGGGTTTCAGCGCCAATTTGGTGACCTGGCGGAAGGATCGGAGGCCGAAGCAGGCCAGTTCGAGAATGATCATTCAGTCGTCGCGACGCGCCCAAGACAGCGGAGCGAATCCTACGTGACTCGGTCCGAAAATGCAAATAGATGCCGACGCGGTTTTCTCGAGCCGGGACACACGATACTCCTTGAATCTCGTTGAAAAACTTAGTAGAGTGGTCCGTCGTGAGGAGCCTGGTCGTACGACCGGGCTTCGTCGCATCGGGGCACAGGAGCGGGGGCGGCGAGCCTTCTCAACATGGAAATTCGTAGCCAACTCAAACGGTATCTCGTGGCGGGGCTGCTCGTGGTGACCCCGTTGTGGGGGACTTTTCTCATCCTCAAGGCCCTATTCTTCTCATTAGAGGGGGTGCTGGGGAGTCTCTTGCGGACGTATACCCCGTATTACATTCCCGGCCTGGGCATCGTGGCGTTGTTCTTGCTCTTGGTGGGCGTGGGGATGGTGGCCACCAATATTTTCGGGCGCAAACTGGTCGTCCTCTGGGAGAGCGTCCTCGCCAGGGTGCCGGTCGTCAAAACGATCTACCAGGTGATCAAGGCGGTGGTCGATACCCTGCACATCCAGAACCGCGATCAGTTCAGCCGGGTGGTGCTGATCGAATTTCCCCGCAAGGGACATTACTCGATCGCGTTCGTGACGGGGATCACGAAGGGGGAGATCCAGCAGATCACGACCGAGCGGTTGATCAACGTCTACGTGCCGACCACTCCGAATCCCACGTCGGGTTATTTCTTGTTCGTGCCCGAGAATGAAATCATTCCGCTGACGATGAGCGTCGAAGACGGGATGAAAATGGTGGTCTCCGGAGGGATGTACACGCCGCCGAACACCGGCGAGCCGGTCCCCACCGCGGCCGGGGAGCGACGGTGACGGCGGCGCGCCGGCCGGCGGGCAAGGGCACGGCCGTTCTCATCTTGGCGGCGGGCCAGGGAAAGCGGATGAAGTCCCGCCTTCCCAAAGTCCTCCACCGGGTCGGGGGTCGCCCGATGCTGGAGTCCGCGCTGGAGTGCGCGGCCGCGCTCAAGCCGGCTCGCACCGTGGTGGTGATCGGGCATCAGGCCGAGGCGGTCCGCGCGTGGGTGGGCGATCGGGCCGAGATCGCGCTGCAGGATCCTCCGCGCGGAACAGGGGACGCGGCGCGGCGGGGCTTGAAGGGTCTCTCCGGATTTCGGGGTATCGTGGTCATTCTGAGCGGGGATACGCCCCTCGTGCGGGTCGAGACCGTCGAGCGGCTGGTGGCCGCGCACGGCGCTTCGGGCGCGACGGTCACGCTGGCCGCCGCGCGGTTAGCCGATCCCACGGGCTATGGGCGCGTGGTGCGCGGCCCCGACGGCGCGGTCACCGGGATCGTCGAAGAGCGCGACGCCACGCCCGGGCAGCGACGGATCAGCGAGATCAACACCGGCCTGTACGCGGTCGAGGCCGAGTTCCTGGGTCGAGCGTTGGCGGAGCTGTCGGCCGACAACGCGCAGGGCGAATACTACTTGACCGACATCGTCGGCGCGGCGGTCGCCGCGGGACGGCCCGTGCATGCGCTGGCCGTGGAGGCCGACGAGGTGCAGGGCGTCAATAGCCGGGCCGATCTGGCGCGGGTCGAGGGGTTGATGCGCGCGCGGACGTGCCGCCGTTGGATGGAGGAGGGGGTGACGGTTCTCGATCCCTCGCGAACCTGGATCGACGCAACGGTGACGATCGGGCCGGAGACGGTCCTGGCGCCGGGGGTGTGGCTGGAGGGCGCGACCGTCATCGGCGCCGGATGCTCGATCGGGGCGGGCAGCCGCGTGGCCGCCAGCCGGCTCGGAGACGGCGTGGTGGTCAAGGACTATTGCGTGATCGAAGAGGCCGAGCTCGAGGACGGCGCCTCGGTCGGCCCGTTCGCCCATCTTCGACCGGGAAGCGTCTTGCGAAAGGACGCCCGGGTCGGCAATTTTGTCGAGTTGAAAAAAGTCGAGCTAGGCGTGGGCTCGAAGGCCAATCACCTCAGCTATTTGGGAGACGCGGTGATCGGGTCGCACGTGAACATCGGCGCGGGGACGATCACGTGCAACTACGACGGCGTGAAGAAATCCCGGACGGTGATCGAGGACGGCGTGTTCGTCGGCAGCGATAGTCAATTCGTGGCGCCGGTCCGCGTCGGCAAAGGCGCCGTCATCGCCGCGGGAACGACCGTCACGGAAGACGTGCCGGCCGATGCGTTGGTCATCGGCCGGACGGCGCAGGTCATCAAGCCGGGCTGGGCGAAGCGGAAGCGACAAGAATCCAAGGATCGTAGGGGCGGCTCGCGAACGGGTGGTGTGCGTCGCGCAGCAACGGCCCGGACCTCGTACAAAGGAGAATAACACGTGTGCGGTGTGATCGGCTATGTCGGCAAACAGCCCGCTGTGCCGATTTTGATCGACGGACTACGGCGCTTGGAATACCGAGGATACGACTCGGCGGGCATCGCCTTTTTGCAGGATGGGACGCTGCAGCTCAAACGCGCGGCCGGGAAGCTCGCCAACCTCGAAGCCTCGTTGGGCGGCGTCGCGTCCAGCGGGTCGATCGGCATCGGGCACACGCGGTGGGCCACTCACGGGAGGCCGTCCGAGGAGAACGCCCATCCCCACCGTGCCGGGCGCGTGGTGGTCATCCATAACGGGATCATTGAAAATTATCTGTCGCTCAAGCGCGAGTTGGTTGCCGAGGGTCGCGTGTTCCGATCGGAGACCGATACGGAGATCATTGCGCACTTGATCGACCGGGCGATGGCCGAGGGCCAGACGCTCGAGGCCGCGTTCTGCGCCGCGCTCGCCCGGCTGAAAGGCTCGTACGCCGTGTGCGCGATGGCCGAGAGCGCTCCCGACGTCTTGGTCGCCGCGCGCCAGGGATGTCCGTTGATCGTGGGCGTGGGCGACGGCGAGCATTTCATCGCCTCCGACGTTCCGGCGATCTTAGCCCATACCCGCTCGGTGATCTTTCTGGAAGACGGCGACGTCGTGGTGGCGTCGGCCGGACGGCTTGCGATCAGCGACCGCCAGGGCCGGCCACGCCCCCGGACGCCGGTTCAGATCTCCTGGAGCCCCACGATGGCGGAAAAGGGCGGCTACAAGCACTTCATGCTCAAGGAAATTCACGAGCAACCGCAGGCGCTGATCAACACGATTCAAGGCCGGATCTCGCCCGAAACCGGACGAGTCTACGTCAACGAGATCGGGCTGACTCCCGAACGTCTGCGGAGCGTCACGAAGATCACCATCGCGGCGTGCGGCACCTCCTGGCACGCCGGGCTGGTGGGCAAGTTCTTGATCGAGACGTTGGCGAGGGTCCCGGTCGAGGTCGATATCGCCTCGGAATACCGGTACCGCGACCCGATCATCGCGCCGACCGACCTGGTGGTGGGGATCTCCCAGTCGGGGGAAACCGCCGACACGCTGGGCGCGCTGCGCGAAGCCAAGGCCCGTGGCGCAAGCACGCTCGCGATCTGCAACGTGGTCGGCAGCACGATCGCTCGCGAGGCGGATGGGGTGTTGCAGACGCATGCGGGACCCGAGATCGGCGTGGCGTCGACGAAAGCGTTCACCAGCCAGTTGGTTGCGCTGATCGAGGTGGCGCTGGCGCTCGGGTACGAGCGCGGACGGCTGGATCCCCAGCGCGGCAAGGCCCTCACCGAGGCCCTCTTCCAGTTGCCGACCCACATCGACGAGTGGCTGCGGCGTTCGGCGAAGAGCACCGCCGACCTCGCCAAGCAGTTCGCCCACCACGACAACTTTCTGTACCTGGGGCGCGGCATCAATTACCCGATTGCCCTCGAAGGGGCGCTGAAACTGAAGGAGATCTCCTACATCCACGCGGAGGGCTACCCGGCGGGAGAAATGAAACACGGCCCAATCGCGCTAATCGACGAGGGTATGCCCGTGGTGATGCTGGCCCCGCGGGACGCGTCGTACGACAAGGTCCTCAACAGTCTGATGGAGGTGAAGGCGCGCGACGGCCGGGTGATCGCCGTGGTGACGGAGGGCGACGACGACGCGGCGGAGAAGGCCGACGCCTCGATCGCCGTGCCCGCCCTGCATCCCCTGTTGACGCCGATCATGCTGGCGATCCCGCTGCAGCTGTTCGCGTATCATGTGGCGGTCTGTCGGGGGAGCGACGTGGATCAACCGAGAAATTTGGCGAAGAGCGTCACAGTGGAATAGGCGCAGGGGCGGGTTTCAAACCCGCCCCTACAGGAACCTGATGAACGATCTCTTATCGGAGCCACGGATGAATGATTTGTTACAGGAGTTGAACCCTCCCCAGCGCGACGCGGTGCTGCACACCGAGGGGCCGCTCTTGATTTTGGCGGGGGCGGGCAGCGGCAAGACGCGGGTGATCGCGTACCGGATCGCGCATCTGATCGCGTCGGGCGGCGTGCATCCGAGCCAGATCCTCGCGGTGACGTTCACCAATAAGGCCGCGGGCGAGATGAAGGAGCGCGTGGAACACCTGCTCGGGCCGACCGGGCGAGGGGTCTGGGTCAGCACGTTTCATTCCGCGTGCGTCCGGATTCTGCGGACCCACGCCGAGCGGCTCGGCTATCCGAAAACATTCGTGGTCTACGACTCGGGCGACCAGCTCTCGCTGGTTCGGGAATGCCTGCACCAGTTGGGGATCAACGAGGAGGTGCACAAACCCGCCGCCATCGCGCGGCGGATTTCCGCGCTGAAGAACCAACTGACGACGCCCGAGGCCTTCCGATCTCAAGCCCAGGATTTCGGCATGGAGGACAAGGTCGCGAAGGTGTACGCCCTCTACCGCGACCGGATGCGGGTCGCCGGCGCGTGGGACTTCGACGATCTCTTGATGCAGACGGTGGCGTTGTTCGAGCGCGCGCCCGACGTCCTGGAGGCCTACCAACGGCAGTTCCGGTATCTCATGGTGGACGAATACCAGGACACGAATCACGCGCAGTACCGCCTGATCCGGCTGTTGGCCGGCGAGCGGGCCAACCTCTGCGTGGTGGGCGACGACGATCAGAGCATCTACGCGTTTCGCGGGGCCGACGTCCGCAACATCCTGGAGTTTGAGAAGGACTTCCCGCGGGCCAAGGTCGTCAAGCTCGAGCAAAATTATCGCTCGACCCGGGCGATCCTGGATGCGGCGTCGGCGGTCGTCGAGAAGAACGGTTCGCGAAAGGGCAAGCGCCTCTGGACCGAACACCTGGGCGGCGAGAAGATCACCGTGGCCAAGCTCGGCGACGAGGAGGGGGAAGCGGCGTTCATCTGCCGGACCCTGCGCGAGCACCTGCGCGAGGGCAAGGTCTACCGCGACTTCGCGGTGCTGTACCGCACGAACGCCCAGTCGCGCGCGATCGAGGACCGGCTCCGCAACGACGGAATCCCGTACGTCATCGTGGGGGGCTTGCGTTTCTACGAGCGCAAGGAGGTCAAGGACGTGGTGGCCTATTTGCGCGTGCTGGCCAATCCCTCCGACGAGATCAGCCTCAAGCGGATCATCAACGTGCCGACCCGCGGAATCGGCTCCACCACGGTGGAGCGGGTCGAGGCCTACGCGGTGGAACGAGGCCTGTCCTGGTTCGAGGCGTTGCGCGCGCTGGCGGCCGATCCGGACCGGCTCGCCGCCGCGTCGCGGCGCTCGATCGAGCGCTTTCTTGCGATGATCGACGGACTGCTGGAGCTGGCGCGCGGGACCTCGGTGTCGAAGCTCTTGGCCGCCACGTTGGAACGCGTGCGGTATCTCGACTTTTTGCGCGAGGAGTTGGGTCGCGAGGCCGAAGGACGGATCGAAAACATCCAGGAGTTGTTCTCCGCGGTCGAGGAATTCGAGGAACAATCCGAAGACGTCGGGTTGCCGGCGTTTCTCGACCGCGTGGCGCTAGTGTCCGACGTGGATGTCCTGGCGTCCAGCGACGGGGCCGTGCCGTTGATGACCCTGCACTCCGCAAAGGGCTTGGAGTTTCCCGTGGTGTTCATGGTCGGCATGGAGGAGGGCCTGTTCCCGCATTCGCGCTCGCTCCAGGATGCCGAGGCGATGGAGGAGGAACGCCGGCTCTGCTACGTGGGGATCACCCGCGCCAAGCAGCGGCTGTACCTGACCTACACCAACATGCGGCGGCTCTACGGCTCGATCCAATACAACGCGCCGTCGCGGTTTGTCGACGAGATCCCGGGCAAGTTAAAATGTGAGGCCCTGGTCGATGGCGGGCCGCGCGTGGGTTCGCTCTGGCCGCAGACGGCCGGTCCGTCCGCGGATCCGAGGGGGCGGTTGACGAGCGTCCCGCGTCGCGCCGAGGTCAACCCCTACAACCAGGACGTGGGAGACTCGCCCTATCTTGCGGGGGTGAGGGTCCGGCATCCGGTGTGGGGTGTGGGCACGGTTCAAAAGAGCGAAGGCGTGGGCGACGAAGCCCGCGTGGTGGTGACGTTCCGGTCGGCGGGGACGAAGAAGTTGGCCGTGAAATACGCGCGGCTCGAATTGGCGTAGGGGCGACCATGGAAATCACGCGATCACAGGTCGAACACGTGGCGAAGCTGGCGCGGTTGGCGATCGGCGAGGAAGAGAAGGCGCTCTTCGCGCGCCAGATTTCGTCGATCTTGACCTACGTCCAAACGCTCAACCGCCTGGACACGTCGAACGTGGAGCCGACCTCCCACGTCCTTCCCCTCCAGAACGTGTTCCGGGAGGACGAGGTGAAACCGTCGCTGTCCCGCGATCACGCGCTGGCCAACGCGCCGGATATCGATGGTGGGTGTTTTCGGGTGCCGAAGATCATCGAGTAGGAGCCTGTCCATGAACGGCCATCTGCTGCGTTGTCAGTCGGCCTTGCGTGCTCACGTACGAGCCGGTACGCTCCGCGCGCAAGGCCTCCTTCCGCCTTGCATCTGGCCGTTCCTGAACAGGCTCCCGCCGAACAGGTGGACGTGAGAAGAGGGGGGAAGGAGAGACATTCATAGATGCTGCGTTTGATGTTGCGTTCCAAGATCCACCGCGCCACGATCACGGGGGCGGATCTGGATTACGAGGGGAGTTTGACGCTGGATGAGGATCTCATCGAGGCGGCGGGGATGTTGCCCTACGAGCAGATCATGGTCTCCAACATCCAGAACGGCGAGCGGTTCGAGACGTACGTGATTCCAGGCCCGCGCGGGTCGGGAATGGTTTGTTTGAACGGACCCACCGCGCGGAAGGGCATGGTGGGGGACAAGGTGATCATCTTTTGCTACGAGTACTACTCCGAGGCGGAACTGGCCCGGTATAAACCGACGATCATCAGGGTCGACGAGAAGAATCGGATCAAAGGGTAGGGCCGAGGCGGGAGCGAAATGCAGATCGACGCATTACAACGACCGGAACTCGGGTTCATCCGCGCGCTGACCAAGCGCTTTCCCCAGGCCCAGGTCTATCTTGTCGGGGGCGCGGTGCGGGATGCCATGCTGGGGCGCGAGACGAAGGATCTCGACTTCGTGGTGCGCGGCGTGCCGGGCGACGCGCTGGAGCGATTTCTGGGAGGGGTGGGGCGCGTGCACTACGTCGGCAAGACGTTCGGCGTCTACAAATTCGTGCCCGAGGGGTGGGACCCGGCCGAGGCGATCGACGTCGCGTTGCCGCGCACCGAGCACTCCGAGACCCTGTCCGGCGCGTACCGTGAATTCGCGGTGCAGTCGGATCCGACGCTGCGCGTCGAGGACGATCTGGGGCGTCGTGATTTCACGGTCAACGCGATGGCGCTGGACGTGGCCACCGGCGATCTGGTCGATCCGTACGACGGCAAGACCGACCTCTGCAAGCGACGCCTGAGGGCGGTGGGAGACCCCGACCTGCGATTCGCCGAGGATTACTCCCGGATGCTCAGGGGGTTGCGACTGGCCTGTCAGTTGGATTTTGAGTGGGAGGCGGGGACCTGGGGCTCCCTGTGCCGGCTCATGCCGCAGATCAACGCCGTGCGGCGGGGGGAGCCCATCGTCCCCCGCGAAACCGTCGGCCGTGAACTGGTCCGCGCGTTTGCGGTGAATCCGGTGAAGGCGCTGGATCTGTGGGAACGGAGCGGCGCCGTCGCGGCGGTGATGCCGGAACTCGAGCCGATGCGCGGGTGCCCCCAGCCGCCGAATTACCACGCCGAAGGCGACGTGTGGGTGCATACCCGGCTGGCGCTGGAGCGGGTGATGTCTCCCGATTTTTCCGCGGAGTGGTCGGGGAAACGGCCGGACGCGGAGGTCATCTTTGCCGTCCTCCTGCACGACGTGGCCAAACCGGCGACGATCACGACGCCGGAGAAACACGGGACGGACCGAATTCGCTTCAACGGCCACGACCACGTCGGGGCGAGGATGGCGAAGACACTGTGCGAGCGATTGAAGTTCTCGCAATTCCCGCGCGAGTCGGCGTGGCACATCGACCCGGAGCGCGTGGCGTGGTTGGTCGCCCACCACCTCCTGCTGATCCACGGCTCGATCGCCGAGATGAAGAACTCGACGATCGAGCGGTATTTCTTCGCCGATGCCACAGCCGGGGAGCAACTGTTGATGGTCATGTGGGCCGACGGCTCGGCGACCGTTCCGCCCTCCGGCGTTCCGGATCTCTCGAATTACCGGGCGATGCGCGCGCGCATCGCCAAGCTCTTGGAACTGGACCGCGGACGGAAGGGGCTCCCGCCGCCCCTGCTCGACGGTCGGCGGATCATGGCCGAGTTCGGGATGGCGCCGGGGCCGAACGTGGGCAAGTACCTGGCCTTGGTTCGCGAGGCGCAATTGGCGGGCGACGTGACCACGGCCGACGACGCGGTGGCGTGGCTGCGCCGGCACGCGGGCGCGGCGGCGTAAAACGGCGGTGGGTGTCACACCTGGGGCGTTGAGTAATACGCCCCTACGAGGACCGGAAGGATCGAGGCTGAGGTGACGACCGATTTGTGGAAACTGACGATCCACGAGGCCCACGCGCTGCTCAAGACCCGCTCGATCAGCGCGCGGGAATTGTTGGACGGGGTGGAGACGCGGGTCGCGGCGGTGGAGGGGGAGATCCACGCCTACCTCACGTTCTGCCACGAGGACGCGCGCGCGCAAGCCGACGCCGCGGATCGGCGGTTGCGAAGCGGAGAGGGCGTCACACCGGTGACCGGTATCCCGATCGCACTCAAGGACAACCTCTGCACGACGGGCGTCACGACGACCTGCGCGTCGAAGATCCTCGAAGGCTTCGTCCCGCCCTACGACGCCACGGTGGTCGAACGCCTGCGCGGGCAGGGGGCGGTCTTCGTCGGGAAGACCAATATGGATGAGTTCGCGATGGGCTCGTCGACCGAGAACTCGGCGTTCGGCGGGACGAAGAATCCCTGGGATCGCGCGCGCATTCCGGGGGGATCGAGCGGCGGGTCGGCGGCGGCGGTGGCGGCCGACGAATGTGTCGCCGCGTTGGGGTCCGACACCGGCGGATCGATCCGCCAGCCGGCGGCGTGCTGCGGGATCGTCGGCTTGAAACCCACCTACGGCCGGGTGTCGCGCTATGGCCTGGTGGCGTTCGCCTCGTCGCTCGATCAGATCGGGCCGTTGACGAAGGACGTGACCGACTGCGCGTGGATGCTGAACGCGATCGCCGGACACGACGCGAGCGATTCCACGTCGGCCGACGTGCCCTACCCCGACTTCGCCGCGGGCTTGGGGCGCGGGGTGCGGGGGCTGCGCGTCGGGGTGCCGAAGGAGTACTTCATTCCGGGGATGGATCGGTCGGTGGAGGAGGCGGTGAGGGCCGCGATCGCCGCGTTGGAGCGCGAGGGCGCGGTGCCGGTCGAGGTGTCGCTGCCGCATACCGAGTACGCCGTGGCCGTGTACTACCTGCTCGCCACGGCCGAGGCCAGCTCGAATCTCGCGCGGTACGACGGCATCCGATACGGTCACCGCGCGAAGGCCCCGGCGGATCTTTTCGACCTCTACGCCAGGAGCCGCGCGGAGGGATTCGGCCCCGAGGTGAAGCGTCGCATCATGCTGGGGACGTACGCGCTCTCGTCGGGCTATTACGACGCCTACTACGCCAAGGCCCAGCGCGTGCGGACGTTGATCGCAGAGGATTTTCGCCGCGCGTTCGAGCAGGTCGACGTGATCGCGACCCCGACCGCGCCGACGCCGGCGTTTCGGTTCGGGGAGAAGACACAGGACCCGTTGCAGATGTACCTGTCCGACATCTTCACGATCTCGGTCAACCTCGCGGGCGTGCCCGCGCTGTCGATGCCGTGCGGGTTCTCGCCCGAAGGGCTGCCGATCGGGCTGCAATTCATCGGGAAGACGTTCGATGAGGAGACCGTGCTGCGGGCGGCGTTCGCGTACGAGCAGACGGCGAATTGGAGAACGATGAAACCGGATCTCAATCCCCCCATATGACGACAACCATCCCCACGCGCACGTCCTACGAGACCGTCATCGGTCTGGAGGTCCACGCTCAACTCTTGACGGGGTCCAAGATGTTCTGCGGGTGCGCGGCGGCGTTCGGCGCCGAGCCGAACACGCAGGTGTGCCCCATCTGTCTCGGCATGCCGGGTGTCTTGCCGGTGGTGAACAAGCGGGCGGTGGAGTTTGCCATTCGACTGGGACTGGCGATGCACGCCCGGATCGCCGCGTCGAGTCGATTCGCTCGCAAGAATTACTTTTACCCCGACCTTCCCAAGGGCTATCAGATCTCGCAGTACGAGCTGCCGTTGTGCGAGGGCGGATGGCTCGACATCGCGTGCGAGGCAACTATTGAGCATCACGCTAGACGCGAGGCAACTATCGAGCGTCCCGCTAGAGTGGAGGGGCAGTCGAAACGGATCAAGCTGACCAGGGCCCACCTCGAGGAGGACGCCGGGAAGAACCTGCACGACATGGGAAACGGCGCGAGCCACGTCGATCTCAACCGGGCCGGCACGCCGCTCTTGGAGATCGTCAGCGAGCCGGATCTGCGTTCTTCGGACGAAGCGGTCGCGTACTTAAAGGCGCTGCGCGAGCTGGTCGTCTATCTCGGCATCTGCGACGGCAATATGGAGGAGGGAAGCTTCCGCTGCGACGCCAACGTGTCGATCCGTCCGCGCGGGAGCGAGCGGTTCGAGACGCGGGTGGAGCTGAAGAACATCAACTCGTTTCGCTACGTGAAGCGCGCGATCGAATACGAGGTCGAGCGCCAGATCGGCGTGGTCGAGGGCGGCGGGCGCATCGTCCAGGAGACCCGGTTGTTCGACCCGCAGCGGGGAGTGAGCGTGGCGATGCGCTCCAAGGAGGCGGCGCACGACTACCGGTATTTCCCCGATCCCGATCTGGTGCCCATCGCGGCGCCCGAGGCCTGGATCGCGGAGATTCGGGCCGCGCTCCCGGAGTTGCCCGAGGCCAAGCGCGCGCGGTTCGTGAGCGAGTATGGGATCTCGCCGTACGACGCGACCGTGCTCACCGGGAGCCAAGCGCTGGCGGATTATTTCGAGGCCGCCATCCGCCACGGCGCGCCGCCGAAAACCGCGGCGAATTGGATCATGAGCGAACTCCTCGCGCTGCTCAATGCCGAGGGCGCGGAGATCGCCGGGCGGGAAGATTCCGCCCGCTCCATCGATACGGGCCGACGGGAATCGGCCCTATGCCGTGTCACGCCCAAGGCCCTGACCGCGCTCTTTGCGCTGGTCGAGGCGGGGACGATCAGCGGCAAGATCGCGAAGACCGTTTTCGAAGAAATGTATAAGACCGGCGCCGAGCCTGATGCGGTGGTGGCCGCCAAGGGGCTGGTGCAGGTCAGCGACGTGGATGCGCTCGTGGCGGTGATCGACCAGGTCATCGCCGACTCGCCCAAGGAACTCGCGCAGTACCGATCCGGGAAGGACAAGCTCTTCGGCTTCTTCGTGGGCCAGGTGATGAAGCGCACCGAAGGGAAGGCCAACCCTGGGAAGGTGAACGAATTGCTCAAGGCGCGCCTGAGCGCCCCGACCGCATGAGGTGGGCGCGGTGGCCGGGGATCGCGCTCGGGATGTTGATCGTGGGGGTGGGGGTTTCGGCCGGCGGGCGCGCGTTGGAGCGCAGCCCGACGTTCTGCGTGTCGTGCCATGAGATGGAACGGCCGGGGAAAGGGTGGAAGGAATCCGAAGCGGCGGAGGATCATCCCGACTGCATTATGTGCCACTCGGGGCCCGGGCCGTTCGGAGTCCTCGAAGCGCAGATGCGCGGTCTCGGCATGATCGTGGATCACTTCGTCGAGAGCGAGGAGGACTTACGCGGACCCTTCAAGGCAAAGGTGCCCGACCGCTTCTGCACCCAGTGCCACGAGCCGATGAAGATCGAGGGGCCGCACAAAAAGTTGCCCATGCAAGGCAAAGCGTGCCGGGATTGCCACAAGCACCGGGAAGACTGGGACTTCGCGGGCGAGGTCCGGGATGACCGAGGGACGATCGGCCGTTCGCCCCTCTCTAAAGAAGGGATCATCAGATGAGCGAGATCGTGCAGGTCTACGGGCGGGAGATTCTGGATTCGCGGGGCACGCCCACGGTGGAGGCGGAGGTGGTGCTGGACAGCGGGGCGTTCGGCCGCGCGGCGGTGCCGTCGGGCGCGTCGACCGGCGAGCGCGAGGCCGTGGAACTGCGCGACGGCAACGCCAAGCGGTATCGGGGCAAAGGCGTGCTCAAGGCCGTCCGCCACATCAACGAAACGATCGGCCCCCAGGTCGTCGGGTATGACGCCGCCGAGCAACCGTTGATCGACCGGCTGCTGATCGATCTCGACGGCACACCGACCAAGCACAAGCTGGGCGCGAACGCGATCCTCGCCGTATCCTTGGCGACGGCGCACGCGGCCGCGGGCGAGGCGGGCGTCCCGCTGTATCGGTACCTGGGCGGGATGCGAGCCCGGCGGTTGCCGGTGCCGATGATGAACATTCTCAACGGGGGCGCGCACGCCGACAACGGCATCGACATTCAAGAATTCATGATCATCCCGCGCGGCGCGGCGTCGTTCGGGGAGGCCTTGCGGATGGGCGCGGAGGTGTTCCAGGCGCTCAAGGACGTGCTGCGCAAAGCCAAGCACACCACCGCCGTCGGGGACGAGGGCGGGTTCGCGCCGAGAGTGTCCTCCAACGAGGAGGCGCTCGCGCTGGTGATGCAGGCCATCACCGACGCGGGCTACGAACCGGGACGCGAGGTCGCCTTGGCCCTGGACGTGGCCTCCAGCGAGCTGTATGCCAAGGGAAAATATCGCTTTCGGGCGGGCCAGACGGTCGACCGATCCTCCGATCAATTGGTGGATTGGTACGAGCGCTTGATCGATCGGTTCCCGATCGTGTCGATCGAGGATGGCATGGCCGAGAGCGATTGGAAGGGATGGCGGGTCTTGACCGAGCGCCTCGGCTCCCGCGTCCAGTTGGTGGGGGACGATCTCTTCGTCACCAACGCCGAGTTGTTGGGTCGGGGACTCGCCGAGGGATGCGCCAATGCCGTGCTGGTCAAACTCAATCAGATTGGGACGCTCACCGAGACGCTGGAGACCGTGGAGATGGCCCAAGCGGCTGGTTACGGGGTGGTGATCTCGCACCGCTCGGGGGAGACCGAAGACACCACCATCGCGGATCTCGCGGTGGGCGTGAACGCGGGCCAGATCAAAACCGGTTCGCTCTCGCGCACCGACCGCGTCGCGAAATACAACCAATTGTTGCGCATCGAGGAAGACTTGGCCGAAGCGGCCCGGTTCGACGCGGCGGATCTGTTCGCCGTCCCGCGATCGAAGGGGCGACGGTGAGGAGCATGAACGCGGCGGGACGCAGAAAGGTGCCCCGCGGAGGTCGATGGTCTCGGTCCAACCGGCGGACGGGAGAGGCCGGGCGGCGGGACCGCCTCGTCCAGGTCTGCGCGCTGACCGTCGTGCTGCCGGTGTTGGGGTGGATGATCGGGGCGTTGCTCTTCGGCGAGCGCGGTCTCCTCGCGTCGTCTCGCATGGCCGACCACCGCGAGCAGTTGAGTCGAGATATCGCGTCGATCGAAGCGGAGAACGCCACGTTGCGCCAAGAGATCGAACAACTCAAGCAGGATCCGTTGATGATCGAGGGCCTGGCCAGAGAGCGGTTGGGGATGGGACGGCGGGGCGAAATCGTGTATCGCTTTGACGAACCGTCCCCGGCGGCGCGGTGATGGTCGTGATGCCGGCCGATCGGGAACCGCCGACGCCCTTGGTCGGACCTTCGATGCCCGCGGTTTCATCAGGGAAGCGATTCCGCAGCGGAACCATCGCCCTCGTGGGCCGGCCCAATGTCGGCAAATCGACGTTGATCAACCGCCTGGTAGGGGAGAAGGTGGCGATCGTCTCGGACGTGCCCCAAACGACGCGGACCCGCGTGGTGGGCGTGGCGCACCTGCCGGAGGCGGAACTCGTGTTGCTGGACACCCCGGGGATCCACCGACCACGGCACCGCCTCAACGAGGCGATGGTTCGCGCCGCTCGCGCCGCGCTGGAGGAGGCCGACGTGGTCTTTTTCCTGGTCGACGCGACCGCGCCGCTGGGGCCGGGGGATCGCGCGATTCTCGATCTCCTCCGCGCGCAGCGCGCCCCGGTGTTTCTGCTCATCAACAAGGTCGATGCGGTCGCGAAGCCCCGGGTGCTCCCGCTCATCGACGAGGCTCGACGCCTGTTTGAATTCGCCGAGATCTTTCCGATCTCGGCGAAGGGCGACCCCGACTTTGAGGCGCTGCTGCGCGCCGCCGTCGCCCGATTGCCCGAGGGTAAGGCCGCCTACCCCGCCGATGAATACACCGATCAGACGGTCCGCACGATGGCGGCCGAACTGATCCGGGAGGCCATCCTCCACCGGACGCGCGAGGAGGTGCCGCACGCGATCGCGGTGCGCATCGACGAATTCCTGGAAGATGACGCGAAGGAATTGACGACGATCAAGGCCACGGTCCTCGTCGAGAAGACCTCGCAGAAGGCGATTCTCATCGGTGCCGGCGGATCGATGATGAAGCAGGTCGGAGAGCAGGCGCGTCACGAAGTCGAGCGTCTGGTCGGGCGCCGTGTCTACCTCTCGCTGTGGGTGGTCGTGGACGAGCACTGGCGCCAAAACGCCCGCACGCTCCACGAGTTGGGCTACGCATGACCGACTCCAAGTTCGACCTGATCGTGGAGAGCTTCCGGAAATTTTTGCGCCGGGGCGCGATCACGCACCTCTCCAACATGGTCAATAAGATGCGTCCCGCCGACGTCGCCCAGGTGATCCGTCACCTGCCCGCGGTCCAGGAACAGCGGACGGTGTTCGAAGTGATCCGCGACGTCAAAATGAAGGCGGCGGTCTTGAGCGAGGCGGAGGCTCCCGTCATCACCCACCTGCTGCTCGATATGCCGCCGCACGATGCGGTGGCCATCCTGCGCGAGTTGGCCTCGGACGACGTGGCCGACCTCCTGGGCCACCTGCCCGAGGACAAGGCGCAGGACATCCTGCAATTGATGAAGGTCGAGGAGTCCGAGGAAGTCGAGGATCTCCTCCGGTATCCCGAGGAAACCGCGGGCGGCATCATGACCACGGAGTTCGTTTCGCTGCACGAGGAGACGACGGTCAAGGACGCCATCGCCCACCTGCAGGAGACCTCGGCCAAGCAGATGGTGTTCTACCTCTATGTCACCGACGGCGACGGCCGCCTGGTGGGGGTGGTGTCGCTCCGCCAGCTGCTCACCGTCCATCCCTCCGCACCGCTCAAGAAGATCATGACCACCGACGTGATCAGCGTCGTCACCGACGTGGATCAGGAGGAAGTGGCGAAGCTCGCGGCGCGCTACAACATCCTCGCCATTCCGGTGGTCGATAAGGAGAACAAGCTGGTCGGGATCATCACGGTGGACGACGTGGTGGACGTCATCCGGGAGGAAGCGACCGAAGACATCCTCAAACTCGCCGGCGCGACCGAAGCGGATCTGTTCCAGATGTCCAGCCTGCGGGCGGCCAGGATGCGCCTGCCGTGGCTGTTGACGAGTCTGGTCGGGGGATTGGTCACCGGCGTCTTTCTGTGGTTTTTCCGACCGGCGATCCAACACGTGATCGCCCTGGCGAGCTTCATCCCGGTGATCACCGCCATGGGTGGCAACATCGGCCTGCAAACCTCGACGTTGGTGGTCCGGGGACTCGCCACCGGTCGGATCGAGTCGGCGGATCTCCGCGCCGTGTTCTTCAAGGAACTGGCGGTGGGCGTACTGATGGGGACGATGTGCGGGCTGATCGTCGGCGTGGTTGCCAATCTCTGGCACGGCCCGGCGATGTTGGGCGTGGTTGTCGGGGTGTCGATGTTCGCCGCGATCACGGTGGCGGCGGTCATGGGAGCGCTGGTGCCGCTCCTGCTCCGCCGCCTCGGGGTCGATCCGGCGATTTCATCCGGTCCCTTCGTCACGGCGTCCAACGACATCACGGGGCTGGTCATTTACCTGAGCCTCGCCACCGCGCTGCTGAGCCACCTGACTTGAGAGTCTGTGAACAAATCCCTTCCCGTCGCCGGGAGGCCGATCTGCTGTGCATCGCCGCGTTGCTCCTCCTCAGCGTAGCGCCTTGGCTACGCCTCGTCGTCGCGCCTTGCGCTGCTTGCATCTCGTCCTCCCAGCTCGGTCCAGGGATTTATTCACAGACTCTGACCACTCCGGCGCCGCATGTTGTTTGAGACCCAAGCGATCGTCCTGGCCGGGCAAAAGCTGGGCGAAGCCGACACCTTGGTCACGCTGCTGACCTTCGACCACGGTCTCCTCAAGGGCGTGGCCAAGGGGGCGCGCAGGATGAAGAGTCGCTTCGGCAGCGCGCTGCAACCGTTTTCGTACGGCCAGGCGATTCTCTTTGGAACGCGCCCCACCGTCCTCCGCCGCGTCAACCACGTCGATGCCATCCACTCGTTCCGGGGCTTGCGCGAGGATTTTGATCTCATGATGTGGGCGGCGACCATGGTGAACGCCACCCGCTCGCTCTTGCCGGAGGAACAGCCCTCTCGGGAAGCGTTCACCGTCTTGCTCCGCGCCTTGCGGGCCTTGGAGGGTGGGGAGGACGGCGCCCGGGTGGTGCTCTTTTTCCTCTTGGCCTTGCTCCGAGCGGCCGGCTACCAGCCGAGGGTGGATCGCTGTCTCGTAGGCCGGCATCCGTTCTCGGATGCGGTGAGCACGCGGGCGTTGCGGTGGTTCTTCGTCCCGCAATTGGGGGGGGCCGTCTGCGCGTCCTGCCACGCGGACCTTGCCGTACGCGTCGGTCCCACGGAGCGTCCACCGGCCGTGCCGCTCTCCTCGGGAGCCCACGCCTTCCTTCGGCAGGCCGTTCGGATGCCGCCATCGTTACAAGATCGACTCAAGATCGACGGGGCCCTCCTCCAGGAAGTCCAGTCGCTCATCGAGGCCTGTCTGGCCGCCCGCTCGCGGCGCGTGGCCAAGCGGCCGATCCCCTCCGCGCCGAGGGACGACGCGCCGGCCGGCGTTGGGGGCCGACACGGATGAATGCACGGCTCCCTCGCGACGTCTAAGTCCGGTGAGGATGGCGTGAGGTCCGGCGAGGACGCGGGAGAACCGACCGAGGCGCCCGACGAGGTGTGGGTGGCCAAAGCCCGGCAAGGCGATTCGAGCGCATTTGGAGAGCTCGTGACCCGCCATCGCCGGAGGGCCTATCAGGTCGCGTTGGGGATGCTGGGCCATCACGACACGGCGCTGGATCTGACCCAAGAGGCGTTCGTCCGCGCGTTCCAGAGCCTCGCTCATTTTCGAGGAGAGGCGAAGTTTTCCACCTGGTTGCGTCGCATCGTGACGAACGTGTGCCTCGATTATCTGCGAAAGGCCGAGCATCGCACGCCGATGGCCTCATACGACGAGGCGATCGGCGTCGGTGAGGACGATCCGGACACCGTCCGATTGGCGAGCACGCTGGAATCGCCCGATACGGGGGTGTGGCGCAAGGAGCTGGGGACGGCGATCGTCGCGGCCATGAACACGCTGACGCCCGAGCAACGCGCGGCGCTGGTTCTGCGCGAGATCGAGGGGCTCTCCTACGAGGAGATCGCCAAGACCCTCGAGTGCGCGACGGGAACGGTGATGTCGCGGTTACACTATGCGAGGAAACGCTTGCAGACCTTGTTGCGGGAGCATTACGAGCCGTAGAACGCGAAACCATGGATCCCCGAGAGTGTGAATTGATCGAGCCGGCCTTGAGCGCGTTGGCGGATCGCGAGTTGTTCGGCCCCGAACGCGAGACGGTCGCCGGCCACGTCGCCGTCTGCGATGCCTGCCGGCGGACGCTCGAAGACTACCGCGTCCTTGGGACGGCGTTCCGGGAAGGGATTCACGCCGGGTCGGAGCGGGACCTGTCGTCGATTACGTGGCCGCCTCGCCCGGAGCCGGCGCCCCGCGCTCCCTCGCGCGTCTTGACTCGATGGCGGCGCCTCATCTATGATGTCACGCGTTGGGTTGATCCCTGGCCGGTCTTGGCGGGCGCCGCGGCGCTGATCGCCTTGGTTCTTGGGATCGGGTTGATTCAACCCGCGCGCGAACCGGCCAACGCAGTGGAGATCGAACGGGTGGACGCGGCCGGTCCCGTCATGGTGATTCCAGGCAACGGGGGAAGGATGACGATCATCTGGCTCTTCGACGCCGACGACCAACCGGATCAGACGCCCACCCCGATATGACACGAACCGTCCCCATCATTCGTGCGCTTGGCGTTCTGCTCCTCGCCCAGTTCGCGGCGACCGTTCCAGGATCGGCCCAGACTCCCGTGCACCTGACCGTGCAGGTCATCCACGCGTCGAATACCGGCAGTGCGGTAGACCCCGCGCTCGCCAAGATCCGCTCGCAATTGGGGTCGATGAAATACTCCAGCTATACGCTGCTGGACACCCGTCCGTTCTCCACCGCGGTCGGCGGGAAGCACGCGATGCCGTTGCCCGGCGGCAAGACGCTGGACCTCTATCCCTACGGTCTCTCGGGGGGTAGCCTTGAGCTCATGGTGACGATCACCGATGGTTCCAAGCGCCTCCTGGATACGACCTTCCGATTAGCCAACGGCGCGACGATCCTCGTCGGCGGCCCGGCCCACGCCGACGGGGTGTTGATCGTCGCCATTTCGGGCTCGTTCTAGGAGCCTGTCCATGAACCTGGGCGCGCCGAGGGCGCGAATGCTAATTGGCCCGGAGGGGCCTTGCAGGTGGCGAAGCAACGACCATCTGCTGCGTTGTCAGTCGGTCTTGCGTGCTCACGTACGACCCAGTACGCTCCGCGCGCAAGGCCTCCTTCCGCCGGGACCACCATAGAAAGTGAGTCCGTCCATGTTGGGACACAGCGTCATGCCAAGATTCACACCAACGGCAATTGCCATCGGCCTCCTGTTGATCGCCGGACTTGAAGGATGTCAGCCGGGCCAATATACGTCGAAGCGCCGCGCCCCCGGCTATCAGCCTCCGACTCAGAGCCAACGCGCCGTGGTCTTCCGGGCCAAGGTCTCAACGCTCCCGACTGGAACCTTGACCGAGGGAAAAGCGCCGGACGACGTGATCGAAGTCGTGCTCCCCGGCCGGGTATACGCGCGGCCGCTCAAGGTGGAGCCTGTGGCGGGGCGCGCCGATGCCGACCGCCGCACGCCCGAGAAGGCGTCGGCGTCGGATCTCTCGGCGATGCGGGCCGGCGATCCGGGATGGATTCGCGAGACCTACCTTGAAGGGGACTATCCCCAGATCAAGGGATTCGTGGAAGATGCCAACCTGCGAAAAATGAATCAAAGGATCTTTAGGGGGTACCAGCAAAAGACCCTCGTGGCGCGGTGTACGTATAAGGGCTACGTGTTGGTGTTCGTTCAATACGATGATCTAAAAGAAAAAGGAATGGTCGAAGCGTACCAGAAAGTCGAGAGCGACTGGAAGCGCACCACGGCCCTCGCCGACGATGAGACGGTTGCGGTGCTTCAGAGTGCATTTCGAATGGGCGAACTCGTTGAACGACCAACAACAGACGCGAGCCCGTGAGACGCCGGCTGCTCAGCCCCGCCCCGTTGCTGAATAAATTCTTGCCGTCTTCGTCAGGCGTTGGTAGGAAGGGAACTGATCGAGACGCCGGGGAGGACTCGCCATGGCACGGACACGGGTCGTCGGAATAGGAGCGCTGGTCGCAGTGCTGTTTCTGGGATCGGGACAGGCGATGGCTCACGACGACTGGAACGAGCGTGATGATGACCGGCGGGCGGACATCAGTGGTTCGGTGTCGGTCGAGATGGAGGGTTTGGACGCGTACGGCGAGTGGGTATGGGACAACGACCGTGGCCGCGGTTGGCGCCCGCACGTGGAGCACGACTGGCGGCCATATTGGCGCGGACATTGGGCGTGGCGCGATCAGTGGGTCTGGGTTTCCGCCGATCCGTGGGGCGATATGCCATCCCATTACGGAGAGTGGATCTGGTCGTCGCGGTACGGCTGGGTCTGGATCCCCGGCACCGAGTGGGCGCCGGCTCGCGTCGTCTGGATCGTCTCGGGTCCGGTCATCGCCTGGGCGCCGATCGGCATCGATATTTCGATCGGGAATGACGCGCGTTTCTGGAGTTACGCCGACGCGGGGGCGTTTTATCGCCCCATCGTGCGGCCCCACCGGATCCCGCCACCGGCGATCCACCTGCACGGCAGAGCCCGCCACGACATCGCGCGGGTCATCGTCCCCGAACCGCGCGCGCCGCGCAGGGAGTTCCGCATCGCGACGCCCCGAGAGCCGATTCGCCCGTCCCCTGACGAGCGGCGCCTAATCGGACCACGCATGAGTGAAATCCCCCCGTCCCCCCTTTTTCAAAGGGGGGTAAGAGAAGATTCTCCGAAGAGTGCGATCAGCTCAGATACCCCTCGTTCCAGAAGTCGGGATCACAAGATGGGGCGAGGGTTTGAGCAGCGGGAGATCCGGTAGGTCAGACGATCGAGGGAGACTCGCCCCCCCTTTGTAAAAGGGGGGACGGGGGGATTTCGCTTAAGCCGTTCTTGCCGGCAGTGTTCGTCCCAGTAATCTCGCCAGCGCTGGGATTCCGAACAGTCGGAAGCCTCGGAGGGCTTCGGGGGGGTGGCCGGCAACGCAAACGATCGGCACGGTGTCGGCGACGCCCATGATCAGGGGTTTGCCGGACCGCATGGGCACGCCGTTGACGAGGATGCCGGGCGAGCCCAGCGCGGCGACGAGGTCTTTGATGAAGTCCCGTCCGCCGACCGCCGTTCCGCCCGCGATCACGATCATCCCGCAATGGGGGAGCGCGGCCTTCAGCGCGCGCAGGAACGTCTCGAAATCGTCGCGGACGACGCCGTAGACCTTGGGGATCCCGCCTTCCTGCCG
>Ga0180094_1000041_pt1 | contig 30523 bp, 27 predicted proteins | sample EasRivT47_16_1Da_FD_121786 | JGI IMG/M metagenome (GOLD analysis project Ga0180094, IMG submission 121786) | Soil microbial communities from meander-bound floodplain in the East River, Colorado, USA - East River metaG ERMLIBT47_16_1Da | ecosystem: Environmental > Terrestrial > Soil > Floodplain ... | reverse complement strand
CTCGGCGAGCTCCTGAGCAAAGTCCTGGGAGGGATGGAGGCCCACGCCGTCTTCATGGGATTTCCCGACCCCGACAAGGGACTCGTCCTGCAGGGCCGGCCGCACGCGATGACGAATCAGGAAGAGCTGGGCCACCTCGCCGAGTCCGTCATCCAACAGGTGCTCGAGGGCGGCCAGTTGATCGTCGTGTCCGACACGGCCCACGACTCTGAGTATCAAGCGTTCACGCGCCAGGTCAAGTCCTTCGTCGGCATTCCGCTCCGGTCGAAAGGAAAGACGGTGGGCGCGCTCGTGCTCCTCTACGTCAAGCCCAAGTCTCCGACCACCGAGGAACGCGAATTCTTCTTGTCGATCGGCCACCAGGCGGGGGTCGTGGTCGAGAACGCGCGGTTGCTCGCCGTCTTCAAGAATCTCGCCAATCCGTAGGGCGACCGGTTCGATGCATCACCTCGCGCACTTTGATTCGCGGACGCGCGAAGTTTTGGAGCGGACGGTCGCCGCCCTCGCGGCCCGGTACGGCTCCGACCTCATCGGCGTGTTCCTGTACGGCAGCGCGACCGGACCCGACTTCATCCCCGGGCGATCCGACCTCAACCTCCTCATCCTGCTTGCGAAGGTCCGGATGCCCGCCCTGGATGCCGCGCGGGCGCTGGCCGGACGGTGGCGGCGCGACCGGATCACGCCGTTGATCCTCACCGTTGCGGATCTCCACGCGTCGCTCGACGTGTTTCCGATCGAGATCATGGAAATCAAGGCGTCGCGGATCGTGCTCTTCGGCCAGGACCCCTTCGACGGGGTCTCGGTGCAACTGGGGCACCTGCGCCTCCAGTGCGAGCGCGACCTCAAGCGCCACCTTGTGAGGTTTCGCCACGCGTACCTCGGCTTGGGGCGAGGGACGCGGGAGCTCGAGCACCTGCTGGCCGAAGCCGTGACCGGCCTGCTGCCCGTGTTGCGGACCCTGGCGCGCGTGGCGCCGGCTGAGGTGCCCGCCGACCGCGGAGGACGCGAGGCCGTGATCGCGGAGGTCGCCCGGCGCCTGGGGTTTGAGCCGGCGCCCTTGTTGGACGCCCTGGAGATCAAACATGGCGCCCGGCGCTCCGCCGTCGAGTTGCGCGGCCTTGTCGACGCGTATCTCGCCCAAATCGAGCGGCTCGTCGACGTGGTCGATCGACTCAAACTGGAAGGCCACTGGGTCTGATGCCGTGCGCACCTGCGGGATGAGGTCCTCCGCGCACCGTCGTGGCCGGCTTCATATCGAGTTAGCCGGGGCGGGCCTGCTCGTTCTGCTCGTCGCGCCGCTCGCGCTCGGGGCCGCGGGCTTCCCGACCTCCCGCGGGCTCGTGAACGATTTCGCCGGCGTGCTCGACGCGCCGGCCGAGGCTCGGATCATCGCCCTCGCCGAAGGCTTACGCCGGGACCCCGGCGTCGAACTTGCCGTGGTCACGATCCCCAGTTACGCCCCCGAGGCGAGCTTGGACGACTATGCGGTGGGGTTGTTTCAAGCCTGGGGCATTGGGAAAGCCGGGGAAGACAACGGTTTGTTGCTGATCATGGCGCTGGCCGAACGGCGGGTGCGGATCGAGGTCGGCTACGGGTTGGAGCCGATCGTCACCGACGGGCGTGCCGGGGCGATCATCGACGCGGAGATTCTTCCCGCGTTCCGACGGGGCGAGTACGGCGAGGGGCTGGTCCGCGGCGCGGAAGCGCTGGCGCAACTCGTCAGTGCCCCAGCGGCGCCGGCCGAGAACCCCTCATCCCGTGAGGAGTTCTGGATGGCGGTGCTGCTCCTCGGCGGACTTCTGTTCCTCGCGTGGCTGGCTCAGAGTCGGCGTCGGCGGTCGCGGTGGGGTTGGTGGGACGGGGGCGCGTGGGGAGGGTCGGGTGGGTTCGGCGGCTTCGGAGGTTCCGGGGGCGAGTTTGGCGGGGGGGCCAGTGGAGGAGGCGGGGCCGGGAGGAGATGGTGATCGTGATCGCGACCACCGATGGGCGGTCGCGGTTCCGGGTTGCAGCAACGATGCGTGGAGAGGAGCGTTGAATGAGAGCACTGGGAATCGGGTTGGTGGTCATCCTCGCGGTCGTCGGCCTCGTCGGGCTGTCGGTGATGGGGACGTACAACCACTTTGTCCAGATGGACGAAACCGTCAAGGCCTCGTGGGCGCAAATCAACAACCAACTCCAGCGGAGAGCGGACCTCATCCCCAATCTGGTGAATACGGTCAAGGGATACGCCGCGCACGAGCGCGACGTGTTGGAGCATCTGGCGGACGCGCGGGCCCGCTTGGCCGGCGCCCGAGGCCCGCAAGAGGCGATCGCCGCCGATCGGGAGCTGTCGTCCGCCCTATCTCGCCTGCTGGTGATCGTCGAGAACTATCCCCAGCTCAAGGCGGATCAAACCTTCATGCGGCTGATGGACGAGCTGGCGGGCACCGAGAACCGCATTGCCGTCGAGCGCCGTCGCTACAACGAAGCCGTCCAGGCCTACAACCAAGCGCGCCGGCGGTTCCCCGGCTCGTTGATCGCGGGGTTCTTTGGATTTGGGGAGGCTGCCTATTTCGATGTCCCCGAAACCGCCCGGGAAGTTCCCAAGGTGGAGTTTGGGAAATAAGCGATCAGCGAATCAGCCATCGGCTCATCGCTCACAGGAAAGGTGAACGACAATCCCTTCAGGTTGTCTTGCTGCGAGCATCAACGATGAGCGATGAGCGGTCAGCGATGAGCGACGCACCTCGCCATCGCAAATCTCTCGGCCAGTGCTTCTTGACCGATCGGCGAATCGCCGATCGGATCGTCGCCTTGGCCGACCTCACCCCCCAGGACCGGGTCGTTGAGATCGGATCGGGCGCCGGGATCTTGACCCGGATCCTGGCCCGCCAAGCGGGCGAGGTCATCGCGATTGAAGTCGATCCTCGGTGGCACGCGCGGCTGGAGCCCGAGTTCCACGCGGCGCCCCACGTGCGCCTCGTCCGTGGCGACGCGTTGGACTATCCGTTCGAGGCGATTCCCTCACCGTATAAGGTGGTCGCCAACCTGCCCTACTACATCTCAACGCCCGTGCTCTTTCGCCTCTTGGAGGCGCGGGCGCGCATCAGCCGGATGGTCCTCATGCTCCAACGGGAAGTGGTCGACCGCATGGTGGCCGGGCCTGGGAGCAAAGCCTATGGCACCCTCTCGCTGACCGTGGCCTATGCCGCCGAGGTCCGCAAGGCCTTCAACGTCCCCTCCGCCTGCTTTACCCCCAGACCGGCTGTGGCTTCCGCGGTGGTGATCCTGACACCACGGCCCGCTCCAGCGATCGCGGTCCGCGATGAGCCCACCCTCGTCAACGTCATCCGCGCGGCCTTTTCCCACCGCCGGAAGATCCTCGGGAACGCCTTAAAGGACGGCGGATTCGCCCCGGACGCGGTGCAACGGGCGTTACAGGCCGCGGCGATTGCCGGGACGCGACGGGGAGAGACGTTGACGTTGGCGGAGTTTGGACGGGTGGCGGATGCCCTCGTCTCGGCGGGTGCTGGCGCGGCTAGAATCGAAGCGTGAAGTTCAGCGCGGCGGAGCGGCGGTCGTACGAGAAAGACGGCACCACCACGTCGCTTCCCGACCAGACGCGGTAAGCGTTGGCCGCCAATTGGGCCGAGGCGGCTCCCAGCAGAGTGGGGCGACTGAACCCCGTCACCTCGCGGATGCCCGAGGGGTCGTATCGCTGGTCCTCTTGGGGAGCGAGGTAGAACGCGAAGATGGTGTACCAGAAAAAGTCGGTTCCGCTGAAGAAGAGGAGCGCTGAATTGTACGTCGTTGGTCGGCGTCGGTAGCTGCGGAGCGAGAGTTCAAAAGTGTAACTCGACGCGATCTCCCCGCCCAGCTTGTACGTGAGCACGGATTCCTCCGGAAGGGCCGTCGCCGTGCTCAGGCCGAGAAAGAACGCGCCGTCGTCCTGGCTGAAGAACTTGAGCCGTGCGTCGCTTGCGCCGACGCCGTCAGCGATCAGATAATGCCCGGATTCATGGATGGCCAGATTGCTCAGAAAGGCCAGCCCGACTGCGAGCGGATCGGTCACCGACCATCCCTCCGCGGCCTGGGCCCCCTTGGGGGTCGCGACCACCACGGCGACGACCATCGCCCATCCGACGATCCGACATGTCCACGCTCGCGACATACGAAATGAGGATAGCCGACGCCTGGAATTTGTCCATGAGCGCGCGTGGCCGCGCCGTTTGAGGCCGGTCGGCCGGCATGGTATGATGCGGTTGATGCACGACAACCCCTTTAACATCCTTGGAAATCAGTCGTTCGCCCGCGGGGATCTCAGCGGCGCGTTGGCGTACTACCGACGGGCTCTCGACGCCGACCGCCGCCACGGCTCCGACCGCGAGCTGGCCGTGACGCTGGGGAATCTGGCCAACGTGGAGGCGAGTCTCGGGCAGCGCGAAGAGGCCGAAACATTGTACCGGCAGGTGTTGGAGTTGGAGCGTCGATTGGGCGACGAACGGCAGATCGCGCTGACGCTCCTCCATCTGGGCAACCTCGCCGCCGACGCGCTGGAAGCGCCTCGCGCGCGGGCCTACTACCTCGAGGCGCGCGACGTGTTTGAGCGGCTCGAGGAGGTCGGTGCCTTGGGCGTGCTCCATCAAAACACCGGGCTGCTGGCGAGGGAACTTGGGGAGTATGAGACTGCCGTCGAGGCGTTCGAGCACGCGTTGGGGCTGATGCGCCGCGCGGGTGATCAGCGCGGCGTCGGGGCGGTCTATACCAACCTCGGGCGGACGTACCACCTGATGAAGCGCTTCGACGACGCCTGGGCCTGCTGCACCACCGCTCTGGCGATGGCCGAGCGACGAGGCGATGAAATGGCCCTGGCGACCGCACGCTACCACCTGGCCGGGATCTGCGAGGCCCGGGGGGATCTGCGGTCGGCACTCGCCCACCTGTGCGTGGTGGTGGACATCGACCGGCGATACGGCTTGCCGAAATACGACGAAAACGTCGCGCGCCTCTCGGCGCTCGAAGCGGTGTTGAAGGGCGCATCGTGAGCGAATCGGTGGACGTCGTGGAGACCGTGAAGGCGTGGTTGGAGGGTCGGGGTTACCGGGTGGACCTCGACGGGGGCCGGATCGTGAGCTTTACCGCCGCCGAGGGCGAGTGCTTGGTCGAAGTGGACCCCGCGGGGCGCGTGCTCTGTCAGTTCGGGATCGACCTCGATGAACTGCGCGATCTCATTGCCGGCTCCGCCACGGAAGACCTCGGCGACGATGAACTCCAACGCGCCGCGCGGTATCACCTCCAGACGGTCACCAAGCGATACCAAGGCCGTTTTCTGGCTTCGGGGTTCGCCGAGGAATACGACGTCACGTCCGACCACGCCGTGATCAGCTTCACCCACCCCGTGGATTACGCGAGGCCCGACACGGTGGTGGCCGTGCTGAGCCGCTGCGTCGACCTGCTGCGGTGAGCGCTCCGGTCCCCTCCGACATCACGGTCTTTGCGCCGGCCTCGGTCGGCAACATCGGTCCCGGGTTCGACGTGCTGGGGATGGCCCTCGCCGGGTTGGGCGACACCGTCCGCGCCCGTGCGATCTCGGGCCGGGGGGTCGTAATCCGCGACATCCGCGGCGACGGGGGCGTCCTCCCTAAAGAGGCCCGGAAAAACACAGCGGGGATCGCCGCGGCTCGCGTGCTCAAGATGCTCAAGGTCTCGTCGGGCGTGGAATTGAACCTGGAGAAAAATATCCCTGGCAACGGCCTGGGGAGCAGCGCGGCGAGCGCGGTGGCGGGAGGCTTTGCCGTAAACGCCCTGTTCGGATCGCCCTTGTCGAAGCAGGAGTTGTTGCGCCCCTGCGCGGAGGCCGAGGCGGCGGTGAGCGGGGGCTATTTCCTGGATAACACCGCGGCATCGCTTTTCGGCGGGATCAACGTGACCAATCCCGTCGCCAAAACCGCGATCCCGCTCGGAGGCTTGGGCGGGGCGATCGTCATCGTGGCCACGCCACGGTTTGCCCTCTTGACCGCGCGGTCTCGGAAAGTCCTCCCTCTCCGCGTGCCGCTCTCGGCCATGGTCGCGAACCTCGCGCACGCGTGCGGGATCGTCGCGGCGGTTGCCACGGGCGATCCCAAGTTGCTGGGCCGCTCGATCGTGGACGTCGTGATCGAGCCGCGCCGCGCCAGACTCATCCCGGGGTTTCTCGCCGTCAAACGGGGGGCGCTCCGGGCCGGCGCCCTTGGGTGTTCGATCAGCGGCGCGGGGTCATCGGTGTTTGCGGTGACCGATGAGAAGTCCCGAGCCGACGGAATCGGCGAGGCGATGCGCCGCGCGTTCGCGCGCGCGCGTCTGGAATCCATCATCACCGTCACGACGATCGATCCCGAAGGGGCCAGAATCATTAGCGACCAGCGGTCAGCTCATCGCTCATAGGCAAGGGCTTGTGGGTCCAAAAAACCCTATGAGTTGTGAGCTGCGATGAGGTCCGCACAGCGGTATCCGCTGCGCACCGCGCCCTCAATCGATCCCGGCAACCCGGTCCGTGTCCAGTCCCCCGCCAAGAATAGGTTCGCCAACGGTGTGCGCTGATCGGGTCGGTGGGTGTCGCTCCCCAGGCGGGGCGAAAACGTCGCGTGCGGTTCTTTCACCACCACGCGGTGGAGGAGGCGCGCGTCCCGCGACGCGGGGAACAACCGGCGAAGCTCGGCGAGGGCGAGGTCGAGGAGCTCGTCGATCGAGCGCGTGATGAAATGGCCGGCCGCGCTCATGACGAGTGCGATGTGCCCGTCCGACGAGGGCTGGCCGAGCAGCGCCCGGCGATCGAACGCCCACTGCCATGCGGTTCCGATCATGCCGACGAACGGCCGGTCCAGCACGGGACGGTCAAACCAGAGATACAGCGAAATGATCGGAGAGGAGGCGAGGCCTTGGCTGGTCAAAAAGGCGATGTGGCCGAGCTGCACCTCGGAGGGCAGCAGCTCCGGGAGATTGATATACGGCACCGCGCTGACGTACCACGACGCGCCGAGTCGCTCGCCGGTGCTCAAGACGACCCCGCTCACGCGGCCCCGAGCGACCGTCAGTCCCGCCGCGGTGTGCCCGGCCAGGATGCGCCCCTCGCGGCGTTCGATGAACGCTTGCGACGCGTCGGTGTACAACGCGCTCAACCCCGTGCGGGGAAGCCCGATCGCGGACCAGGCCGCCCGGGTGAACAGCGCGTCGACCAACACGGTCGCGAACGGGGTCGCCGCCGCGAGGGCCGGGTCTTCGTTGAGCACCGCCAGGGCGAGAGGCCGCCACAGTCGCTCGCGGATGGCAAGGGGCTGCGCGTGTCGTTCCAGCCACTGGTCCACCGTGAACCCCGCAGTGTCCGCGCCACCCTGCCGCCAGAGCCGCCAGCCGAACGCCATGGCCGCCAGGCGATCGGAGAGCGGCAGACCGCGCGCAGCCAAGAGCCCGGCGGCGATGTGAAGCGGCGCGGGGAGCGGCCAGGCCGCCAGGCGCGTGATTGCGCCGCCCGGTCCGACCAGCTCGAGCGACAGACGGTCTTGAAAGACGAGCCGATCGAGTGTCCCGATCGTCGCGAGGAACCGGATCGTCTGTTGGTAGGCGCGGAGGAACACGTGCTGGCCGTTGTCGACTAGTTCGCCGGTGGTGGCGTCGACGTGAGAGGTGGCGCGACCTCCGAGCCGGGAGCGCTTCTCCACGACGGTCACGCGGTATCCCCGCTCGGCGAGCGCGACGGCGGCCGCAAGCCCCGCGAACCCACCGCCGATGACTACAACGTCACGGTCGTTCGTCATTTCGAGGAATGCGAAAGAAGATATGAGAGTTAGGAACCCCTGGCCGTCGAGGAGGCGTCAGATGCAAGGCGGAGCGAGACCTTGCGCCGGAGCGTACTGGTTCGTACGTGAGGACGCAAGGTCGAAGCGACAACGCAGCAGATGGCGCCTTATCGACGGCCAGGGTCAGTCGAGCCAGACGCGATCCGGGTTATCCGGATCATCCATGGGGGACGAAATGAACAGGACCTGCACCGGTTCTTGGTCGAACTCGGCGGCGTGGGGCGTGTTAGCCGGAATGACCCAGATATCGCCGGGGTTCACCTCTCGGGTGAGGTTGCCGACCGTGACCGAACCGCTTCCATGCAGGACGTAGCCGATTTCGTCGTGGGTGACGTGAACGTGTTTACGGAACGGTCCCTTGTGAGCTTGGAAGACGAACACGCTGGACTGCGACCCATGGCCGATATACGTGCGTTTGAAGACATCCTTTGCGGTCAATCGGTCCGCGTCAATGGCTTTTTCCAGGCTGGTCACGTCGACGTTGGTTCGATGCGCGGGTTGTTGGCAACACGGACATCGGTACATTAGGACCTCCCCTTCTCCAGCTCCAAGACCGCCGGGCAATGATCGGATCCCTCCACCCGAGGCAGTAAGTACGCGTTCTTGACTCGGTCACGCAGGCCCTGAGAGACGAAATGGTAATCGATGCGCCACCCAATATTGCGTTCACGGACGCCGGGCCGGTAGCTCCACCACGTATAGTGTCCCGGCTCCGGGTTGAGCTCGCGAAAAATGTCCACGTAACCGTGGTCGATGAACGTGTCGATCCACGCCCGCTCGACCGGGAGAAACCCGGTCGTGTTCGCGTTGGACTTGGGGTTTTTGAGATCGATTTCCCGGTGCGCGGTGTTGAAGTCCCCGCACACGATGACGTGCCGGCCCTTCGACGTGAGGTCGGTGCACAAGGCCAGCAGGGCGTCGCAGAAGGCCAGCTTGAAGGGCACGCGGCCGTGGTCGCGCTGGCCGTTCGGGACATACACGTTGAGGAGGACGAACCCCGGATACTCGGTGATGAGCACGCGGCCTTCGGCGTCATACTCGGAAAGACCGAGGCCGCAGCGAACCGCCTCCGGCTCCTGCCGGCAGAACGTCGCGACCCCGCTGTACCCCTTTTTCTCGGCCGGGTGCCAGTACGTCTGATAGCCGGGAGGGTTGCGCAGCGTTTCGTCGCACTGGCTCTCCTGGATCTTAATTTCCTGCACGCAGACGACGTCGGGTTGCTCGCGCGCCAGCCACTCAAGGAACCCCTTTCGGCAGGCCGAGCGAATCCCGTTGACGTTCCAGGTGACCAGCTTCATCACGGCGGCTCAGTGCCCGGCGGCCTTCGCCACGGTGGCTTCTTCGAGAATCAGGGGGTAGGTGTACCCCGCGCCGAAGTTTCGATCGACGGTGACGAGGCCCGTGACGACGACGTTGTCGCCCACGTGAACCTCTTGTTGGGTCGTCACGGTGAGGTCGTTGCTGCCCGCCTTGCCGCTCCCGTCTTGCAGGTGAAAGAAATTCTTCCCCATGATGCCCTCGTTCACTTTCACGACCTTGCCCTTGATCTGGATCCGCTGGCCTTTGAGTTGATCCTTGCCGGCGTACAGCGCCTCGATGGTCTTGACCGGCGCGTCGGCTGCGGCTGCGAAGGAGACTCCGGTGGCCAGCCACCCCACGCAAATTACCACACCAACCCATCGTCGAATCATGGCGTTCTCCTTATCGTAACGTGTGTTTTAGCATATTTAGTGGAAAAACAGCTAGGTCTCGGATCGAGCGGGTGTCGCGGTCAAGCGCACGACCAGCATGTACAGCAGGCCAAGAACGAGCACGAGGCCGACGAACCAGAGAGCCTTCGTCTTGAGCACATGAATCATCTGAGCGGGGTTGTCCAACAACTGCGGCTGGTCTCCGATCACCCGGGCGCCGAACCAGGCCAGGACCCCGCACCACAGGGCGGAGCCCGCGACGGTCATGAGCAGGTAGACAGAAAAGCTCATCCGCACGATACCGGCTGGAATCCCGATGAGGTGGCGCACGACCGGCAGCAGGCGCGCGAAGAACACCCCGCCCGCCTCGTACCGAGTGAGCCACCGCTCAGCTTTCACGAGGTTGGATTCCGACACGCCGACGTAGACCCCGTAGCGCAGGACGAGCGGCCGCCCCACCCAGCGGGCCGCCCAGTAGGTCGCGGCCGCCCCGAGCGCGCTCCCCACTGTTCCGGCGAGCACGACGCCCCACATCGTGTATCGCCCTTGCGCCGCCCAGTAGGCCGCGGGAGGGATGACCAGCTCGCTGGGGACGGGGAACACCGAGCTTTCCATGGCCATCAAGACCACGATGCCGAGATAGCCCCAGTCGTGTACCCACCCAAACCAGATTTCGATCAGACGATGCACAGGGTCACGATCCTACCGGAGCCGGGAAGCATTGGCAACCCCTGCCACGGAGAGGGCGGGTTGCCGGTTACCGGGTTGTCTGTGGCGTGTCTTCGGAGAAGGGGGCGCCGGCCGCTGTCGTCTGGCCGCCCGGGACCGGAGCGGCTCCGGCCTCGGGCGCTCTGGTGTGGGATCGATCGGGAGGAACGGCGATGTCTCCGGCGGCGGGATCGAGTGGCCCGAAGGAGATCGGAAAAAGGAACAGGCATGCCCAGATGATCGCCCATCGCTTCATCATCCGCTCCCTAAGCATCTTCATGGTGCCAGGGATCGGTGGGCCGTCAAGCCGGTATGTGGTCGGTATTTCTAACCAGGTGGACGACGACCGAGGGTTTCGGAGGCGGCAGCGCCCTTCTGCAACCACGCGGACCGCCGCGCGCGGGTGGCGTCGTCGACGTCATCGCGTAGCGCGAGCACGCACGTGTCGGCGGGCGGGGGCTTGAGCGTGACGGCGAACTCCATGAGCTCGTCGTGTCGAAAGGCGTGGAGTCGAATCGCGGCGCCGATGGTGAACGTTCCGATCAGCGTCTCGATATTGGCGCGGGTCGTCCGAATCCCATCCACGGCGACGATGACGTCACCCGCGGCGAGCCCCGCCGTCTGCGCGGCGCCTCCGTCGAGGACGTGGGCCAACGCGGCCTCGGGGCCGCTTTCGCCGAGGCGCACGCCCAGCACGGGGCGCTCTTCGAGCGCATGGCTCGGCTTGGCGGCGGGTTTGCCGCCCTTGTCTTTTTCAGACTCGGCTGGGCGGAGGGTGGACCGGATCCCGACGTGAGAGAGCAGCTCGTCGAGCGCCAGCTCGTCGGTGCTCCGCAACGCCCGATCGAAGAAACGGCGCAAGTCCAGGCCGGAGATCTCGTGGGCGAGGCGTTCCACCCCGTCTTCCGGCACGCCGATGCGGGGTTTGCCGTGTCGCTCCCAGAGCGCGCGCATCACGTCGTCGAGCGACCGCGTGTCCCGTGTGTCCCGCCGGATCGTCAGGTCCAGGGCCAAAGCCACCAGCGCGCCCTTCGTGTAATAACTCACCACGGCGTTCGGGGTGTTCTCGTCCGGTTTGTAGAACTTGATCCACGCGTCGAAACTCGACTCCTCCAGGGTCTGTCGCAGCCGTCCGCCGCTGCGCAGAAGACGCGTGATCGTCTGGCCCAAGAGCTCCAAATAACTGTCGGGCGCGATCAGGCCGCTGCGCACGAGCGCGAGGCTGTCGTAGTACGAGGTGATGCCTTCGAAGGCCCAGAGCAACCGGGTGTAGACCTCGCGCTGGAGGTCGTATGGCCGAAACGCCTCCGGCGTAATCCGTTTGACGTTCCAGGCGTGGAAATACTCGTGACTCGCTAGTCCCAACAACGTCCGGTACCCCTCGCTGATCGCCTTCTCTCTCGGGTGGGGGAGATCGTTGCGGCTGCACAGCAAGCTCGTGGAGGCGCGGTGCTCGAGCCCCCCATACCCCTCGTTCACCGCGGTGATGAGAAACACGTAACGATCCATCGGTGGCGGCTCGCCGAAAAACATGATGTGGTGGCTGCACAGGGTCTGGAGGTCGGCGCGGAGCCGATCGAGATCGGCCCGGTGCCGACCGGTGAGGACGATGTCGTGGGGTACGCCCCCGGCCTCGAACGTGGCGAGGGCGAACTCGCCTAGCTCCACCGGGTGGTCCACCAGCTCCTCGTAGTCCTTGGCCCGATACGTTCCAAAGCCATAGGGCGCGGCGCCGTCGCGGGTCATCGCGGTGCCCACGCGCCAGCGCCGGGCCGTCCCGCCGGACGGAGGGCGAATGTCGACGCGGCAGGCGCGGTCGGTCTGGCCGTGGACCATCAGGAAGACGTTCGCGCCGTTGAAGAACCCGTGAGTCTCGTCCAAGTGGGCGCCCCGCACGGAGCGATCCCAGGCGTAGATTTCGTAGGTGAGGACTAAAGGGCCGTCGCAGGGCGCGCAGACCCACGTGTGTTTGTCGAGCTTGGTGACAGCAACCGGGCCCCCGGGCGAGGAGGCCGACAGCCGCACGACGTGACGGGCGAAATCCCGGATCAGATAGCTGCCCGGTATCCACGCCGGGAGCGAGATGCGTTGGCCCGCGGGGTCGGGGTGGGCGACGGCGCACTGCACTTCGAACAGGTGCGCGGACGGGACGTGGGGTGTGATGCCATACTGGATCGGAGGTTCGTCAGTCACCGCGCGATTGTATCAAAACCCGTCGGCTTGGGCGCTGGAAACGCCCGATCAGGCGGCCTGCGACCAACGGGGGGCGTCGTCGAGCAGCGCCGTGGCCTCGTCGTCGCTGACCGGCTTGGAGAAGTGATAGCCCTGGCCGTATTCGCAGCCGAGCGACGCCAATTGGGCGAACTGCTCGTGCGTTTCCACGCCTTCGGCAATCACGTCCATCCCGAGGCTGTGCGCGAGCGTGATGATCGTGCGGACGATCTCCGAGCCGTCGCCGTTGGGTTGCATCAGCGTGACAAACGAGCGATCGATCTTGAGGGTATCGATTGGGAAACGGTGCAGATAACTCAGGGAAGAATACCCTGTTCCGAAGTCGTCGACGGAAATCCGCGTCTCCAGCGCCTTCAATCGCGCCAACGTGGCGGCGACCCCATCGGGATCCTCCATGAGGACGCTCTCGGTGATCTCGATCTTCAGGCTACCGGGGGCGAGGCCGACCCTGCAGAGGAGAGCTTCGACCCGTTCGCTCAAATCTGTTTGCGCGAACTGCTTTCCGGAGAGATTGACACTGATCGTCAGCGGGGGATCGACGCGAAAGCGTTCCTGCCACGCCTGCATCCGACGACACGCCTCGTGAAGCCCCCACTCGCCGATCGCGACGATCAGGCCCGTCTCTTCCGCCACCGGGATGAACTCCGCCGGGGAGACGAGGCCGCGGTCGGGGTGCGCCCAGCGCATCAGGGCCTCGAACCCCACGATGGAGCCGGACTGCAGCGACACGATGGGCTGATAATGCAATCGAAGCTCGTGTCGGTCCAGGGCGCGCCGAAGGTCGGTTTCCAACCCCTGCCGTGTCACGGCGCGCACCCGCATGGTCGCGTCGAACACCTCGTGCCGCGCGGTGCCGAGCGCCTTGGCGCGATGTAGCGCGATGTCCGCGTCGCGCAGGAGGTCTTCCGCGCGAGCGTATCCGGTCCCGCTCAGCGCGATCCCCAGACTCGCGGTGGTAAAGGCCTCCTGCGCGTTCAGCATGAACGGCTCAGCGAGCCGTCGCTGGATGCGATTCGCCACCAGCACGGCGTTGTCGATCCCCGAAAGCTCCTCGAGGAGCACGACGAATTCGTCGCCTCCCAGTCGCGCGACCGTATCGCCGGGGCGTAACAGGGTCTCCAGCCGGCTCGCGACGGCAATGAGGAGTTGATCGCCTATCCCGTGTCCCAAGCTGTCGTTGACGAGCTTGAAGCGGTCGAGATCCACCAGCGCCACGCCAAATGCGCTGTCCGGGTGGCGCTCGATGCGCAGCAGCGCGCGCCGCAGTCGGTCGATGAAGAGCGCCCGGTTGGGCAGGCCGGTCAGGGCGTCGTGCATGGTGCGTTCGGTGAGATCGGTCTGGGAGCCGGCCATCCGCTGCGGGGCGCCCGAAGGAGTGCGAACGACCATCCCGCGGCTCAGTACCCACCGGTACGAGCCGTCTTTGTGCCGCAGACGGTGTTCGTTTTCGAAAAGGGGGATGACGTCGGCGCGATGTTCCGCGAGCGCCGTGGTCAGCCGATCGAGGTCGTCCGGGTGGACCAGATCCAACCAGGCGCTCGGGCGGTTCCCGATCTCCCCGTCCTCGTACCCGAGCATCGCCTTCCAGCGGGGAGATAAGTAGATCTCGTCGGTTTCCAGGTTCCAATCCCAGAGACCTTCGTTCGCACCACGCGCCGCGAGCGCGTACCGCTCCTCGCTCTCGCGCAGCGCGTGCTCCACCCGCTCCCGCTCCATTACCTCGAGGACCAGCGCGGCTTTCTGTTCGACGAACTGGGCGACGAGCCGGGCGAGGTGGCCGAATTCAGATGTATCCTCGCGCAACGCCGTGGCGGCCGACCCATCCTGGGCGTCCAAGCTCCGCGAAATGAGCTTCAACGGCCGAGTCACCCACCGCGCGAGGAACACGGAGAGGCCGATGAGCACCGCGAAGGAGAAACTCAGGAGCAAGCCGAATTGTTGATTCGACGAGTGATGGAACTCCCGCGCGATGGCCGATTCGCCGCGGACCATGAGCCGCCGCGCGGGCGTGCCATCCCATCCCGGTAGGACCCGCGAAAATTCGATGGCGCCGTCCTGGCCGGCGCCGGTCGCGCGCGACGGGGTGGCGGCGGTTGAGAGCACCTGCAAGGTCAGGCTGGTGAGCTCAGACAGCTCCCCCACATAGGCATCGCTCCACACGCGTCCGACGAGGAAGTAGCCGCGCGCCGGGGTCTTGCGCTGGTTGTCGTGGCTGGGATGAATCGACGCGCCGCGGATCTCGACCAGGCCGGCAGGAGTCGCGAGGAAGAAATGGGGAGACGGCGTCTCGCCGAACAGGGTCTGGAGGGTCGCTTGGGACAACGGCGTCTCCCGTAACACCGGGTCCTTGACGTTCTCGACCGCGTAGACGAGTGAAAAATCGGTCCGGTACACCCAGGCCGCGTTGGCCTGGTAAGTCGGAAGGGCGGTGTCGATGATGTCGGCGGCCCACTGCTTGTCGCCGGTCGCGACGAACCGCACCATCTCGTCCCAGTAGGTGTAATCGTTGACGAGGGTTTCGAGCGACGAGCCCTTGAGGCTGATCAGTCGGTCAAAGAACTGCTCCTCTAATTGTTGCTCGGAGCGGAACAGCGAGGCGGCGCGATGGCGTTCGAAGTGAAAGAGGAACAGCAATCCCACGAAGAACACGACGACAATGACGCCCATCAGCGCCGTGAGCTTGGTTTGGACCTTCATGAGGGGATGGACGCCATGCGGTTCGGTGCGAAAGGATAGCACCGAAACGGCTAAGCCACCACACGCTCACGGGCCCGTCGGGGCGACGAGCGCCTTCAGGTCCTCGCCGGTCATGGTTTCTTTCGCCAAGAGCGCCGTCGCCGCGCGGCGCAGCGCGGCCTGGCGAGCGAGGAGGATCGCCTTGACCCGCGCGTACTGGGCGTCCAGAATCTCGCGCACCTCGCAGTCGATCTCCCGGGCCGTTTCTTCGCTGTAATCTCCCGGCGCCTGACCGGTCGGGAGGAACGCGGGTTGGCGACTCCCATCGAAGCTCACCCCGCCCAGTTTGCTGCTCATGCCGTACGACTTGACCATGCTCTTTGCGATGTCGGTCGCCTTGACCAGATCGTCCTGCGCGCCGGTCGAGACCTCCTGGTAGATGATCTCCTCCGCGATACGCCCGCCGAGCAGCGTGGCGATCTTGTTTTCCAGTTCGGATTTCGTCATGAGGAAGCGATCTTCGGTGGGGAGCTGCAACGTGTAGCCGAGCGCGGCAATGCCGCGGGGGATGATCGAAATCTTCTGCACGGGGTGGGTGCCGGGGATGGAGAGCGCGACCAGCGCGTGCCCCACCTCGTGGTGGGCCACCCGCTCGCGCTCCATGGGGTTGAGCACCCGATTCTTCCGCTCGAGCCCCGCGATCACCCGCTCCACCGCCTCCTGGAGTTCGGCCAGCCCCACCGCATCCTTGCCGCGCCGGACCGCGAGCAGGGCCCCCTCGTTGACGATGTTGGCCAGATCCGCTCCCGCGAACCCCGGGGTCATCGCCGCGATCACGTTCAGATCGGCGTCGGGCGCCAACGGAACCCCACGCGCGTGGACCTTGAGGATTTCCACCCGCCCCACCTTGTCCGGCCGGTCGACCACCACGTGGCGGTCGAAGCGCCCGGCACGCAACAAGGCGGGGTCGAGGATTTCCGGCCGGTTGGTGGCCGCCATGAGGATGACCCCCACACGGGGATCGAATCCGTCCATTTCCACCAGCAACTGGTTGAGCGTCTGCTCGCGTTCTTCGTGGGCCATCGGTCCCATGCCGCGCGCCTTGCCCAGCGCGTCGAGCTCGTCGATGAAGATGATACAGGGGGCTTTTTCCTTCGCCTGCATGAAGAGGTCGCGCACGCGCGCGGCGCCGACCCCGACGAAGAGCTCGACGAACTCCGAGCCGCTGATCGAGAAGAACGGGACCCCTGCCTCGCCGGCCACGGCCCGCGCGAGCAGGGTCTTCCCCGTGCCCGGCGGCCCGACCAGCAGAATGCCCTTCGGGATCTTTCCGCCCAGCCGCGTGAACTTGTCGGGCGTCTTGAGGAATTCGATGACCTCGCGCAGCTCTTCCTTGGCCTCATCCACCCCCGCGGCGTCGGCGAACGTGACCTTGACCTCCTTCTCCATGTAGACCTTGGCCTTGCTCTTCCCGACGGTCATGAACCCTCCCTGCCCCTGGCCCATCCGCCGCAGGAGAAACAGCCACACGCCGAGAAAGACCGCGATGGGAATGAGCCACGAGAGCAGATCCCGCCAGAACGTGGTCTCGATCACGCCCTTCACCTTGACGCCATGGGCGGCGAGGTCCCGGAGCAGGTCGGGGTCCTCAACCCGCACGGTGTTGAAGGCGCGACCTTCGACGCCCTCGCCTTCGGGCTTGAGCCGGCCGTGGACGTGGGTGGCCGAGACCGAGACTTCGTCGACTTTGCCCCCCGCGATCGCGGCCTTGAGCTCGGTGTAGGACAGCTCGGTGGGGCTGAACGAGGGCGTGACGAAGACTTGGATCAGCGTGATCAGCCAGAGGGCGACCACCAGGTACCACACCGAAAACCGTATCTTTTTCGTATCCATGCCTTGATCCGCCTTTTTGTCGGTAGGGGCGTATTGAAATACGCCCCTACTCTGTGCGCTCGTCGTCCTTGACGCGCTCCGTGACCAGCTCCTTCCACAGCGGTTGCCCGCGCCGCAGCAGGGCGTATCCCTCGCGGCGGACCCGCTCGATCTGTTCGGCCATGCTGTGAACCGGGACCTGGTAGTCCTGCAAGACGAGGCCGAAAATCTCGATCGAGGTCTCAAACTCCTCGGGGACCACCTGGTCGGCCCCCAAGGCGCGGAGGTCGTCGATCTCCCGAAGATACCGCGTCCGCGCGATGATCCGAATCGACGGATTGAGTTGCTTGGCGACGCTGATCGCCCGCCGCGTCGCCATGGGATCGGAAATGGCCAGCACCAGCACGCGCGCGTGGTCGATGCCGAGGCGGCGGAGGACCCGTGGGGCCGTGACATCCCCGTAGTAAACGGGCAGGCCCTTCTTCCGCGCCGCGTGCACCGCCTCGCCGTGGAGGTCGACGACCACGAACGGGATATCCGACTCGCCGAGGATCCGGGCGAGGTTGCGCCCGTTGATCCCGTACCCCGCGATGATCGTGTGGTCGCGCAGCTCGATCGGTGGCGCTTTGTGCGGGCCCGAGGCCCCGTCCGGGAACCAGCGGCGGAGGCGGCGCGTGGTCTCGATCCATCGGACGACCGGGGTCGACGCGCGGATCAGAAACGGCGTCAACATCATCGTGATGATCGAGACCGCCAGGAAGATCTGGAACGATTCGGCCGACAGCAGGTTGACCTCCCGCCCCACCTTCGACACGAGGAACGAGAACTCGCCCACCTGGGCGAGCGCGAAGCCCATCAGGATCGCGGGCCGCCACGGGTAGCCCAAGACGATCGCCGCGCCGCCGGCCGTCACCGCCTTCCCGACCACGATCGCGACCACCAGCGCTCCCACGAGCACCGGGTGCTCGGCAAGGATGCGAAGGTCGAGCAGCATCCCGATCGAGATGAAGAACAGGCTGATGAAACCGTCCCGCAGCGGGAGGATTTCCGCGAGCGCCTGATGGCTGTACTCCGATTCCGAGACGATGAGCCCGGCGATAAACGCGCCGAGGGCGAGCGATAAGCCTGCCAGGGCGGACAGCCAGGCGATGCCGAGGCAGATGACGATCACGGTGACCAGGAAGAGTTCACGGCTTCGGCTTCGAACCACTTCGGCCAGCAACCGCGGCACCACGAATCGCGCCGCGATCAGGATGAGGCCGACGAACACCACCGCCTTGCCCAACGGCCAGAGGATCGACGCGAGCTGTCCGTCGCGCTGAAGGCCCAGGACCGGGACGATCACCATGATCGGCACGACCGCGAGGTCCTGGACGATCAACACCCCGGTGGCGAGCGCGCCGTGGGGCGACGTCGTCTCATTGCGCTCGCTGAGCATCTTGAACACGATCGCGGTGCTGCTCATGGCCGTCAGGAATCCCCACAGGACCGCTTGGTTGGCCGGAAGGCCCACGCCCAGGCCGACCGCCGCGGACAGAAGGATGGCCAGGCCGATTTGCAGCAGGCCCCCGCCCACGGCGGAACGTAACGAGCGGATGTGGGCGAGCGAGAACTCGACGCCGATCGTAAAGAGGAGCAACACGACGCCGATCTCGGCGAAGATCTCGACCCGCGCAATGTCGTGGACGACATTCAGACCGTACGGGCCGAGCAACGTCCCGGCGACCAAAAAGCCCACCAGCGCCGGCACACGCAGCTTGTCGAACGCGTACACGACCCCGATCGAGACGCCGAAGACCACGACCAGATCACGAAGAAAATCGAGTTCAGCCACGAGCCGACTCCCGATACGCTGTCCCATTCATACACGGCGAGGGGGTGAAGAGCAAGGGACAGCCTTGCCGGGCCACGCGGCGGTCTGCTAAGGTCCTGGATGCCATGACGCGGTCTCCGAACAAGCGCCGCGCGGATCTCGCGCTGGTGGAACAGGGCCTGGCACCCAGCCGGGCGCGAGCCCAATCGCTGATCCTGCAGGGGCTCGTCCGAGCGGGCGACCGTCCGATCACGAAAGCCGGGGAGTTGGTCGCGGTCGACACCCCGTTGCACGTGACGGCCGAGGATCATCCCTACGTGGGGCGCGGCGGCGTGAAGCTGGCCGCGGCGTTGGACGCGTTCGGCATTGATCCCGCAGGGGCGATCTGCCTCGACATCGGCGCGTCCACCGGCGGCTTTACCGATTGCCTCTTGCAGCGCGGCGCGGCCCGGGTCTGGGCGGTGGATGTGGGCTACGGTCAACTGGCGTGGTCGCTCCGTACCGACCCGCGGGTGCGCCTGCTCGAGCGGACGAATATTCGCGAACTGGATCGCGCGGCGATCTCCGATCCCATCGCGCTAGTGACGATCGACGTGTCGTTCATCTCGCTGCGCCTCGTCCTGCCGAAGGCGCTGGATTGGTTGCAACCGGGGAGCCGCGTGATCGCGCTCGTCAAGCCCCAGTTCGAAGTCGGGAGGGACGAGGTGGGCCGGGGAGGGATCGTGCGTGATCCCGCGGCCCGGGATCGCGCGGTGGCGTCCGCCGCGGCGCTCGCCGCGGCGCTGGGATTGCGACCCGTGGGCCGGATCCCGTCGCCGATCACGGGCCGGGACGGGAATCAGGAATACCTGCTGGGTTTCCTCCGTGCCTGACCGCCCCTCGTGCTTGAACGACCGGGGGTCTTCGAGTACGATTTTGGGATGCCGGTTGCCGCCCGAATCGCCGTGAGCCTTCTGCTGGTGGCGACGACCGGGTGCACGTTCCCCTCCACGTTTCAGGCGATGCGAAGCGAGATCGCGGCCCTCGACTCGGAGCCGGCCCCCCCGATCCTCGACGGGCTCCAACCCTATCGCGGCGTCATCCACGTCCATTCGCGCCTCTCGCACGACAGCCGAGGGGACGAGGACGAGATTCTGCACGCGGCGAAGGCCGCGGGGTTGCAGTTCGTGATGATGACCGATCACAACAGCCCGGAGGTGTTCCAACACGACTCCGACGGCCTCCGCGACGGGGTGCTGGTCGTTCGTGGCGCCGAAATCCGAGCCGAGGATGACTATATCCTCGCGCTCGGGATCGACTCGTTCATCGACACCGCCGCGATGACGTTCGCCGAGGTCACGGCCGCCGTGGTGGCGCAGGGCGGCGTGCCGATCGGCGCGCACCCCAATCGGTTCCGGCATTGGCACGATCCGAACCTGGCCGGCGTCGAAGTGTGGGATCTCTACGACGAGGCGATGTCCGATCGCTGGCGGTACGCGGCGCTGGCACTCGACGTGCTGGTGTCGTACGACGACTACCCGGAGCAGATTCTGTTCCGACTGGTCCGCCATCCGGCGCGGGCACTCGCGGCGTTCGACGCCGAGACCCGCCGTCGCCGCCTCACCGCCATCGGAACGCCGGACGCGCACCAAAACATCCGCGTGCTGGGACGCCAACTCGATCCTTACCCCCTCGCTTTGCGCCTCGTCACGACGTATCTCTTGGCGGAAGAGCACAGCCGGTCCGCGCTGTTGGAGGCTCTGCGCCGCGGCCGAGGGTATTGGGCGTTCGACATCCTGACCCCGGCGTCCGGGTTCGATGTCCGGATCGTCGACGGCCGCGGCACGACGTGGCTGATGGGCGACGAGCCGGCGGCGGCTCCCGATCTGACGCTCCGGGTCTTCGCGCCCCATCGGGGCCGCATCACCGTCCTCCGAGACGGGGTGGTGATCGGCCAAACTGATGCCGCGAGGCTCACCCTCCCCGTCGAGGGCCGAGGGGTGTACCGTGTGGAGGTGGCGCTCTTGGCGCAGGGTCGGTGGCGGCCCTGGATCTATTCCAACCCCATTTACGTCCGGTGACGGGACCCGCGCGCGCGGCGCTGATCGCATTGGCCTGGGGGATGGTGGCGTGCCTCCCCATCGACCGGACGCCCGTGGAATCGACGCCCGCGTTCCGGGCTGCGGTGGCCGAGGCCGAGCGGATCGACGGGCCGGCCGAGGGGCCGATCTTCGCCGGCGCGGCGCGGGAGGAGATCACGCCCGCCGTCGCGACCCCGCTCGCGGGGTACGGGAATCGGCTCGGGCGCGCCGCCCGCGGCGTGCATGACCGCCTGTACACCCGCGCCCTCGCGCTGCGCGTGGGCGATCGCGTCGTCATCGTGGTCGCGGTCGATCTGCTGGCGATGACCGACGACATCACCCGCGAAGTCGAGCGCCTGATCCGGCGAGAGGTCCCGCTCTCGCCGCAGGGCCTGATCCTGACGGCCACCCACACGCACTCCGGCTTCGGCGCGGTGGCCCGCCGCGTGGTGGAGGGTTTCGCGGCCGGCGAATACGACGAGCGCGTCTTCCGCGCTTTGACCGAGCGCATGGCGCGTGCCGCGATCGCCGCGTATCGCGGACTGGCGCCCGCCGAGATCGCCTGGGGCGAGACGACGGCGCCCGAGTTCATCACCAACCGGATGATCCCAAACGGGTTTGTCGATCCGGCGGTGCCGTTTCTGGCGATCCGGAGACTCGATCGCGCGCCGGTCGCGTACCTCGTCAATTTCTCCGCCCATCCCACGGTCCTGAAGGCGGACAATTTTCTGTTGTCGGGAGACTTTCCCGGTGCGATGGCGCGCGCCCTGGAGGCTGACGGCGCGACCGCGCTGTACACGGCGGGCGCCGTAGCCGATCAAACCGCGGTCGCGCCCCGCGCCGCGGATCGCTTTACGGCGGTGGAGGCGATGGGGCGGGAACTGGCCTCCCGGGTCCGGGCGTCGGTCGATGCGCTCGCGGCCGCGGCGTGGACGGGCCGGGCGCCGCTCGGCGCGTGGCGGCTTGACCTTCAACTACCCGACGCGCAGGTCAAGATCTCGCCCCATCGGCGGCTTCCCACCGCCGTCGCCAACCTCTTCTTCGATCGGCGGACCTGGATGGAGATCGTGGTGATCGGGGATCGGGTGCTCATCGGCGTGCCGTGCGACCTGAGCGCCCACATCGGCGCGTCCTGGAAGGCGGAGGCGTCGCGCATCGGCCGCCGGGCGGTGATCCTCGGATTCGCGAACGACTACGTCGGCTACGTCATTCCTTCGGAGTATTACGAGATGGCGCATTACGAGGCCACCATGTCGTTCAACGGTCCCGCCATGGATCGGTACTTCACCGCGGTCGTGTCGCGCGCGTTGGCGCGCTTGGGACCGTTCACCCGAGCGAGCGAATGATCGGCCGCCCATCGGGATGCGGTCAGAGCCAAGGGGACAGCGGATCGGCAGCGCTGAAGCTCCCCGCAGCAAGCTGCAGGGAATCTTCGAAGTGCAAGGAAGTAAAGAAGCACAATTTCCATGTTGCTCGCATACCCCGCAGCAAGCTGCGGGGTATGCGCTCGCAATGCACTTTCGTGGGCGCGGTCGGCGCCGCACTGGCGCTGGCGCTCGTCGCCTGCGCCGCGCGGCCGCTCGTCGCCGATCACCGGTCTCCGGCCGTGCCCTCCCGCCACACGGCGCTCTTTGCCGAGCCGGACGAGCCCCTCCGTCCGACGTTGGGGCCGGTCAGGCGTCGCGGGACGTACACCGTACGCGCCCTGACCTTTGCCTCGGTGCTCGACGCGCCGGGGCTCGAGCCGGTGGAAGTGCTGTACTATGTGCCGAATCAGGGCCGGCGGTTTCCGCTCGCCCTCATCCTGCCCATCTCGCGGGGTGACTTCTTCACGCGGCGGTTCGCGATCTATCTCGCCGAGCGCGGCTACGCGTGTCTGCAGTTCAGGAGTTACGGCGACCTCGGACGGCTGTACGGCGACCCCGTCAGCGTGCCGTTGTTTCGCGACCTGCTCCGGGCCAGGGTGATCGACGCGCGCCGGGCGCTCACGTGGGTGCTCGCTCATCGCGAGATCGACGGCGACCGCGTCGGCCTGGTGGGATTTTCCCACGGCGCGCTCCTTGGCGGCCTCCTGACCGCGGTGGACGCTCGCGTGAAGGGATCGGTGTTGATCCTGGGCGGGGGCGATCTGAGCGGGATTATCAGCACGTCGCACGACCGCGCGTTAACGCGCCTCCGTGAGGGGGTGATGGCCGACGAGGCCTTGACCATCCAGGAGTTTTACGAGTCCGCCGCGGCCATCCTGGAGGACGTCGATCCGCTGACCTACGCGCCGCTGGTAGCGCCGTGGCGAGTGCTCATGATCAACGCGAGATTCGACCGGGTGATTCGACGACCCTACATCGACGCGCTGTGGCGGGCGTACGGTCGGCCGGAGTTGGTCTGGCTGCCGAGCGGGCACTACACGGCCGCCCTGTTTTCACCCTATGCGCGCCACAAGGTGCTCAACCACTTTCGTCGCGTGTTCGGAGGCGATCGGTGATCGGGTCGTCGGCGTCAGGGCGCGAGCCGAAAATCGAGCGGCGTCGGCGCCAATCCGACGTTGTTCGTCTCGTCGCTCTCGGCCACCGCGCCCGAGCCATCGGCCTTCCCGAGCAGGTAATAGCGGCCGGTCGTGAGACGGCGACGGGGCAGGGCCAGTCGGGTCTCGGCCCGCGAGTCGGCGCCCGGAGCGAGCGCCGGAACCAGCCGGTAGCCGATCGGCACGTCGCCCGGATCCAGCACCCCGTTGCGCGACAGGAAGAAGGAGATCCCGCAAGGGTCCGACGGCCGCGTCCCCCGATTGAGCAAGGCGTCCTGGACCACGAGCGAATCCGGCTCGGCAGTGACCGCGGAGAGCGCGGTGATCGAAAGATCGGGGCCGAGGCGAAACTCGCGCTCGCCCCGCGCGACGTTGTTGGTGGTGTCGGATTCGGCGATCCGATGATCGGGATCGACCTGGACGACCAGCCGGTATTGTCCGGTTGGAACGTCCGAGAGCGGGATGATGCCTTCAAACCGCGTCGAGTGGCCGCGGGGCAGATCGCCGACCTCGGCCGCGCCGAGAGCCCCGGTGACCGCGCCGGTCTCGTGCTCCGCCAACGAGGCGCTCACGCGAACGGCTCCGGCGGTTCGCGTGCCGGCGTTGGTCACGCGGCCCCCGACGCGGAGGGTCACGCCGTCCTCGATCTGTCCGTCGATTTCGTCGACCAGCAGGTCGGGGCCGATCGCCAGCGGCGCGCCCCAAAGGGTCTGACGGATCGACGGGGGCGCCGCCCCGTCAGCCGCGCGGAGGCGCGCCACCACGTAATACCGTCCTGGAGGCACATCGGGGACCGAGGCGGAGACGTCGACCACGAACTCGGCGTGCGGCCCGAGCGGGGCGATCGGGCGGGCGTCGAGCCTTGCGTCGCCGGAATCGATGAGGCCGTCCGTGGAGAGGTGGACCTCCAACACCGCGGCGTCGGTCGGCCGGTTGCTCCGGTTGGTGACCGTGACGCTGACGGCCAGGGACGCGGCGTCGGGTGCGAGGGTGCCGCGGATGGCCGTCGGCAGGGGAAGGTCACCCGCGCCGGCGACCCCGGATCCCATGGCGGAGGAGAGCAGGATCCCGCAGGCAAAGGGGACCCGCCACCGGCTCATTCGTGGGGTGTGCCCCGCGTCTCGCCGCCGTCGCCGCCGGTTCTGATTTCGCCGAACCGGACTTCGTAGCGGGTGAGGTTTTCACGGAGGGCGAGGAAGAAGCGCTTGGTGTGCAACGGGCTGGAGATGATGCGCGCCCGGACTTTGGCCTTGGGCTGCTGCGGCTGCACGAACAGAAAGTCGAAGAGGAACTCCGTTTCCGTATGCGCGATCAGAGACAGGTTGGCATAGATCCCCTGCGCCGTGGCATCATCCAGTTCCACCTGGAGCTGGTGGGGCGGTGGCGAGGGCGGGGGAGCATCGGGTTGATCCATGGGACGTCCTCGTCGACGGAACGGGAGAGGACTCTATCCGAACGAGATGTCCAAGTCAATCCGGCGCGACACACCGGGGAGCAGGCAGGAGCCTGTCCGGGATGACGCCCCCTTGGATCGAGCGGCGACCGCTGATCATCGCCCACCGCGGCGCATCCGCGCACGCGCCGGAAAATACATTGGCGGCGTTTCGGCTGGCGCGGCGACGCGGCGCGGCGATGGTCGAATTGGATATCCACCAGACCAAGGATCGTCGCCTGGTCGTCCTCCACGATCCGACCCTGACCCGCACGACCGGGGTGCGGGCCGCGGCGGCCGCCTGCTCCCTGGCCGATCTCGCTGACCTGGATGCGGGCTCGTGGTTTGCGCCGCGATTTGCCGACCAACGGATACCGACGCTGGGGGCGGTCCTGACCGCGCTGGGGACACGGATGGCCGTGAACGTCGAACTCAAGTCGTGCCCCAGGCCCTATCCCGGCCTGGAGGGCCGTCTCGTGGAACTGCTCCGGCGACGGGGTTGGCTGCGTCGCGCACTCATCTCCTCGTTTGACCTCGATCAACTCGTCCGGGTGCGACGTCTCCACCCCGCCATCGCCATCGGCGTGTTGGTGCACCCCTGGTCCGTGGAGACCGCGCTCGCCCGGGCGCGACGACTGAACGCGCGGTCGGTACACCCGCCGGCTCGCGAGGTGACGGCTGCGCTGGTGCAACGCCTCCATGCGGCCGATGTTCTCGTGCTGCCGTACACCGTCGACCGACCGGAAGAAAAGGCCCGTCTGCTTCGTTTGGGCGTCGACGGATTCTTCACCAACGATCCCTAACAGGCTTTACCGAGTTTTTCAGTGCCCTGCTGAGTGATTCTTCCGTTGCGCTGGTGATTGGGCTTGACGGTGAGGAGGACCGACACTACCTTATAACAGCGCATCGGCCTCCGCGAGAAAAGGAACCCATCATCCAAAAGAAACGGCTCGGAGATCTTCTGGTTCAAAACGGTGTCATTGCCCAACCGCAGCTCGACGCGGCCCTGACCCGCCAGCGCGAGACCGGCCAACGGTTGGGTGAAGTTCTGATCGGCCTGGGCTATGTCACCGAGTCGCAAATCTTCCGCGTGTTGGCCGACCAGCTCGGTTTGCCGCACGTCGATCCCGAGACGGTTCCCGCCGACCCGGAGATTCTCCTGCTCATTCCGGAGACACTCGCCCGCAAATACATGGCGATTCCCCTGCAGTTCGAGAAGAAACGGCTCGTCGTCGCGATGGCGGATCCGATCGATTACGATGCGATCAAGGATCTGGTGTTTTGCAGTGGATCGCCGATCCAACCGGTGCTGGCCACCCGCCGCGCGGTCGCGGACGCCATCGACGCGCGGTACGCGCGGTCAAGCGCGGACCGCCAGGAAGCCACGGTCGAGTCCATCGTGGAAGAGAGTTCGGCGCAGTTCGACGAGGCGCAGATCGAGCTGGTTCCCGAGATTTCGCTCTCCCCCGAGGAGACCCGGTCGCTCAGCGAGGGGAGCCATCTGGCGCCGATCGTTCGATTGGCAAACCTCATCCTCACCAAGGCGGTGAAGCTCCACGCGAGCGACGTGCACATCGAGCCCGAGAAGAGGGATGTCCGCGTCCGGTTTCGCGTCGACGGGCATCTGCGCGAGGATATGCGCGTACCGAAGTGGGTGCACGGCGCGTTGGTATCGCGGATCAAAGTGTTGGCGAAACTCGACATCGCGGAGCGGCGGATGCCGCAGGATGGGGCCGTCCGGGTCCTCGTGGATCGGCAAGAGATGGACCTGCGGATCTCGGTCGTTTCGACGCAGCACGGCGAAAAAGTGGTGATCCGGGTTCTCAACCAGTCGGCCGCCCCGCAGACGCTGGAATCGTTCGGCATGTCGGCTCGGGACCAGGAGATGGTCGCGTCGCTCCTGCGCCACCGCAAGGGGCTGATCGTGGTCACCGGTCCCACCGGGAGCGGCAAGACCACGACGCTCTTCGGGATGATCCAGCGGCTCAAATCTCCCGCCGTCAACATTGCCACGGTCGAGGATCCGGTGGAGTATCAGCTTGAGGGCGTCAACCAGATGCAGGTCAACGCCGACATCGGGCTGACGTTCGCCACGTGTCTTCGGGCGATCCTCCGCCAGGATCCCGACATCATCTTGATCGGCGAGATCCGCGACGCGGAAACGGCGCAGATCGCGCTTCGCGCGGCGATGACGGGTCACCTCGTCCTCTCGACCGTCCACACCAACGACGCGCCCGCGACGCTCTCCCGGCTGGTCGATCTGGGGGTTCCGCGCTTTCTGGTCGCTTCCCAGGTTGTGGGGATCATCGCCCAACGCTTGGTGCGCCAGTTGTGCGCCCGTTGCAAAGAGGTGGACACGCCGCGGCCCGAAGATCTTCTGGCGCTGAAGATCCCCCTCGACGCCGCGCAGGGATTGACCCCCTATCGCGCCAAGGGATGTCCGGCCTGCGTCCACACCGGCTACACGGGACGGATCGGCCTCTACGAAATCCTGGGCATGACCTCCGCCCTGCGCGAACTGGTGACGAACGCCGCGCCCGATCACGAGATCCAGCGCGAAGCCCTGGCGGGCGGAATGGTCACGTTGTTTCAAGACGGGATCGAGAAGGTGCGCGACGGCAGCACCAGCATCGAGGAGTTGCTCCGGGTGGTGGAGGTCGAGGGCATGTACGAGACCGTGTGCGTCCAGTGCCACGGCGTCCTCCACTCCGACTTTCTGACCTGTCCCATCTGCGGCATATCGGTGGCCAACCGCTGCCACCAGTGCGGGAAAACGCTGAGAGCGGGGTGGTCGTTCTGCCCCCGGTGCCGCCGCAAGGACGACCACCAAGCGAACGTCGTGGCGCCCGCGTTCGGCGCCCGCCGCGGGCGCCGCGCCGCCAACCACTAACATCGGGCTACCGTCCCCCGGTTGTGTTTTCCCGGCTGCATCCCTATACTCCCGTTGGCTGCGTGGTAACCACCGAATCCGTGGGTGTGTGGAGTGTGTTGATCGCTGCTCGCCGCAACGAGTCTTCTCTCTCCGCTTCCCCGTTCCCATGCCCATCCCTCGATGACTAACCCTCGCTCCGGCTGGCACGCCGTCTGGCTCGCGCTGCGGACCTGGCGCACGGCCGCGGTGAGCCTCCTCTCCTTTTCATCAGGGTTACCGCTCGGCCTGGTCTGGATCGCGATCCCGACCTGGATGGCCCGCGAAGGCGTGGACATCAAGATCATCGGCCTGTTCACCCTGGCGCAGGCGCCGTGGACGTTCAAGTTCCTCTGGTCACCGTTGATGGATCGCTACGCCGTGCCGATCCCGGGGTTCGGGCGCAAGCTCGGCTGGACGCTCGCGATGCAGATCGCGCTGTGCGGCCTGACGCTGGGCCTGGCCGGACTCGCGGGCCATCCCGACGCGGTGTGGCTCATCGGCGCGCTCACGCTGGCGATCGCCTTCGCGTCCGCCAGCCAAGACATCGCGATCGACGCGTACGCCGTCGAAGTGCTCCGGCCGGACGAGCAGGGCGTGGCCGTCGGCGCGCGGATCGCGGTCTATCGCGCCGCGATGTTCACCGCGGGCGGCCTCGCCATCTCGCTGGCCGGTCTCTGGTCGTGGCCCGCGGTCTTCATTGTGCTCGCCGTCCTGTACGTCCCGCTGATGCTGGTGACCTGGTGGGCGCCCCCCTCCGAGGCCGATCGATCCCCGCCGCCCCTGTCATTACGCGAGGCGGTGTGGGAGCCGTTCGTCGGGTTCCTGGCCACCCGCCGGGCGATCGAGATTCTCACGTTCGTCGTGCTGTACAAGCTCGCGGACAACCTGGCGGGCGCGCTGGTGCGGCCGTTCTTGGTCCAGATCGGGTTCAACGATTTCGACGTGGGCATCGCCACCGCCACGATCGGCCTGATCGCCACCCTGGCCGGAACGTTCCTCGGCGGGATGCTCACCACCGCGCTGGGCCTGGGCCACGCCCTCTGGGTCTTCGGCGCGCTCCAGATCCTCTCCAACTTCGGCTACGTCGCGGTGGCCGAGGTCGGCGTCAATCGCCCGTTGATGTACGCGGCGATGGGGTTCGAGAGCCTGACCACGGGGATGGGCACCGGCGCGTTCAGCGTGCTCTTGCTGCGCATGACGCAGAAGCGCTTCTCCGCGACGCAGTACGCGCTCTTCTCCAGCCTCTTCGCCCTCCCGCGGTTTCTGGCCGGACCGGTGACGGGCGTCGTGGTGGACGCCGTGGGCTGGCGCGACTTTTTCCTCTTCACGATGGTGATCGGGGTTCCGGGAATGGTCATGCTCCAGCGATTCTCCCCGCTGGGAACCCGGGAGCCGCGCCTCGCGATCGAGCCCCAACGCGCCGCGCAACCGCTGGGTCGAGGCGCGCTGGTGATGCGGGCGGTGGCGGGCGGAGCCGTCGGGTTCGCGGCCGGCGCGGCCGCGACGGCGGTCCTGACTGCTATGAAAGCCGCGCACAAAAATCCCGAGAGCGGTTTTGACGTGCTGACGCCGCTCGCGACGCTCCTGGCGCCGGCGACGATGAACGGGTGGATCCAGTTGGTCGGCGTCGTATTGCTCAGCCTAGTGATCGCTCTCGCGACGGCCGCCACGGCCGCGGCACGGGCGGGGGTGCGGCCGAACCGGTAGACGTTTTCCGGAACAGGCGCACCGCGCTCCCCACCTTGACTTTCAAGTGGCAGTGTATTACAACTCCGGGCCTGCGAAGCGGTTTGCAGGCGGGGTCAGTGAGAAGAACGTACGGTCAACAGCATCTCGCAGCCGCGCGCCGGGAAGACAGGCGCTGCGTTGCGCTACGCAAGCGAGGTTGGAAGAAACCAGTAAGGTCAACGACATCTCCGAGCCTCGGGCCGGGAAGGTAGGCCCTGCGTTCGGCTACGCAAGCGAGGTTGGGTCCCATCGTCTAGTGGCCTAGGACGCTGGCCTCTCACGCCGGAAACACGGGTTCGAAACCCGTTGGGACCACCATGTTTCCCTCGTCCGTCCTCCTCGGTGGACCGTTCCCCCGCAGGTCAAAGTCGGTCCTCCTCGACTGCCCTCTCGATGCCTGCGATCGTTCAGGACATGGTCGTCCCGCGCCACCACTCCCTCGTATCGGTTGGTGTACCGACGACTTCTCCTCTTCCGTTCGTCTCATCTGATAACTCGCATCAAAAATCGTATCATGTATCGGCATGATGAATGATACGCCGGTTTGAGAAGTCGTCCCCTATGCCAAAGCGTATTCGAGAAGGGACGCGTGTCGTCGGCGAAACCTGGATCGCGCCGGCGGCCGTTATCACCCTGATGGTTCTGTCGCCCAATGCGTGGGGTGGCGTCGGGCTTCCCTGGTTCGATCCGTTCGAATCCGACGCCGCGGTGGCGCCAGCACCCGGGGTCCGGTGGGAGTCCAGGGACCCGCTGCCGGTCGTGCCGGAGCCCGCTGTGCCCGAGTCGTTGAAGAACGGGGCGCCGTTGACGCTGCCCGAGCTGACGGAATTTGCCCTTCGGAACAATCCGGCGACGCGTCAGGCATGGCTGGCGGCGAGAGCGGCGGCGGCAGGCGTCGGCATCGAGGAGGCCGCCCGTTTGCCGGAGGTCAGTGGAGTGTTCGGTCTGACCCGCAGCGAACAAGTGTCGGCGAGCGGGACGTCCGTCCCCTGGCAGACCCGCTATGGACCCTCGGTCAGCTTGAGTTATCTCCTGTTCGATTTCGGGGCCCGCGCCGGCCGGGTT
>Ga0180094_1000040_pt1 | contig 30774 bp, 28 predicted proteins | sample EasRivT47_16_1Da_FD_121786 | JGI IMG/M metagenome (GOLD analysis project Ga0180094, IMG submission 121786) | Soil microbial communities from meander-bound floodplain in the East River, Colorado, USA - East River metaG ERMLIBT47_16_1Da | ecosystem: Environmental > Terrestrial > Soil > Floodplain ... | reverse complement strand
TGTAATCCACGAGGCGATCATCCTTGAGCTGGGGATAAACCCCTTCGAGCGCTTGACGGAGCGCGTGGTCGAGAGCGTTGGCGGGGCCGGCGCCGACCGACGCAGTATGCTCGATCTCCTGGCCGACGCGCACCATGATGGTGGCCTCGCACAGCGGTTCCTCGCCTTCCCGGCGCTTTTCAACGATGACGCGAAAGCCGATCAGATCGAAGAACCGCCGGTGGGTGCCGAGCGCCTTGCGCATCAAGAGTTCAAAGGATCCCTCGGCCCCCTCAAACTGATAGCCCTGCCCCTCGAGTTCCTTCAGCGTCGTCAGGATCCCTTGGAGCCGAGGGTCCGACGCATCGAGGTCAATGCCGTATTCGGCGGCCTTCTCGAGTAAGCTCCCCTTGCCCGAGGCATCAGAGACCAAGATCCGCCGCCGATTTCCCACCAACTCGGGACGCACGTGCTCGTAGGTCTCCGCTCGTTTGCGCACCGCATGCACGTGGACGCCGCCCTTGTGCGCGAACGCACTCTCGCCGACGTACGGCTGTCGCTTGTGTGCGGGCAAGTTGGCGATCTCAGACACGAAGCGAGCCGTGTCGGTCAGATGGCGGAGCTGGGCGTCGGTGAGGACCGGGCGGCCAAGCTTGAGGCAGAGGTTCGCGATCAACGAACAGAGATTCGCGTTGCCGCAGCGTTCACCGAAGCCGTTGATCGTCCCCTGAACCTGCACCACCCCCTGCTCCACCGCGACCAGGGAGTTCGCGACGGCCACCTCGCCGTCGTTGTGGGCGTGAATCCCCAGCGGCGTGCGGACACGGGCGGCCGCCGCGGCGATGATTTCACGCACTTCCAACGGCATCGCGCCGCCGTTGGTGTCGCACAGCGCGATCCGATCCGCCCCCGCGGCCTCGGCGCGCGCCAGGGTGTCGAGCGCGTACTCGGGGTTGGCCTTATAACCGTCGAAGAAATGTTCGGCGTCGTACACCACCATACGCCGCTTCGACTTGAGGTACTCCACCGAATCACCGATCAGGTCGAGGTTCTTTTTCAGAGAAATTCCCAGCGCCGCCGTCACGTGCAAATCCCAGCTCTTGCCAAAGATCGTGATCACCGGGGTGTGGGCCTCGAGCAGCGCCTGAAGCGACGGGTCGTCCTGGACGCGGAACTTGGCCTTGCGGGTCGCGCCGAAGGCGGCGATCTGGGCGTGCTGGAGCGTGAGCTTGCGGACCTCCCGGAAGAACTCGCCGTCCTTGGGGTTGGCGCCCGGCCATCCCCCCTCAATATAGGGGATGCCCAACTCGTCGAGCTTTTGCACAATGCGCAACTTATCCTCGACCGAAAACGCGATGTCTTCGGCCTGGGCCCCGTCACGCAGCGTCGTGTCGTACAGCTCGATCAGCGGTTTATCCTGATGCTGTTTCACACTTGGCCTCTCACCCCACCGGGAAACCGTTCAGGAACCTGAACGCGCCCAGGGCGCGATGGTGACCTTGGCCGAAGGCTCCTTGCAGGTGGCGAAGCAATGGCCGGATGCAAGGCGCACAGGGCCGACGGAGTCGGCCAGTGGCAATATTTGCGCGGGCGCGCGCTGCGCGCCCTGTGACCGGGACGGTAGGGGCGTGATTCATCACGCCCTCCTAATCGGGCGCCATGAATGGCGCCCCTACGAAGACGTGAGGACCGGGAGCGGAGCGGCAACGCCGCAGACGGCCATTCATGGACGGTTTCCCAACCCGAAGGCGTCGTGGAGAGCGCGCACCGCCAACTCCGTATACTTGGCGTCCATCACACAGGAAATTTTGATCTCGCTGGTGGAGATCATCATGATGTTGATGCCCTCTCGGGCCAACGTCTCGAACATGGTGGCCGCCACCCCTGAGTGGGATCGCATCCCCACCCCCACGATCGACACCTTGGCGATGTCGTCGGTGAGCTGCACGTCATTGGCCCCGATCTCCCGGGCGAGCGCGGACACGACGTTCATCGCCTTTTTGGCATCCACGCGGGGCACCGTAAACGAGATATCGGTCAGGCCCTCCTGACTGATGTTTTGAATGATCATGTCGACGACGACGTCTTCCCTCGCGATGCCCCCGAAGAGCCGGGCCGCGATGCCGGGGCGGTCGGGAACCCCCAACAGCGTGATCTTGGCCTGATTCCGGTCGTAGGCCACCCCCGATACCACGACCTGTTCCATCTCCCGGTCCTCCTTCGTCACCAAGGTCCCCGTCGGCGCCTCGGAAAAACTCGAGAGCACCCGCACGGGCACATGATAGTTCATGGCAAACTCGACGGACCGCGTCTGCAGAACCTTGGCACCCAGACTCGCCATCTCCAGCATCTCTTCGTACGAGATCTTCTCGAGTTTCGCCGCGGTCGGCACGATGTTGGGGTCGGTGGTGTAGACGCCGTCGACGTCGGTGTAGATGTCGCAGCGGTCCGCCTTCAGCGCCGCCGCCAGCGCGACCGCGGTGGTGTCGGATCCGCCGCGACCAAGGGTGGTCACATCCGATTTCTCATTGATCCCCTGGAACCCCGCGACGACCGGAATCACGCCTTCGGCCAGCGCCTCGCGCACGCGATCGGCGGCCACCCGCTCGATACGAGCCCTCGTGTGGACGTCATCGGTCACAATCCCGACCTGGCGCCCGGTGAGCGACCGCGCGGGATATCCCCGCGCCTTGAGGGCCATGGCGAGCAATGCGATCGTCACCCGCTCGCCGGTGGACAGCAACAGGTCGAGCTCACGCTCGTCGGGAGTGGCGCTCATCGTGTGGGCCAACGCGAGAAGCCGATCGGTCTCGCCGCTCATCGCGGACAGCACGACCACCACCTCGTCGCCCTCCTTACGCGTGCGGATCACCCGCTCCGCGACCGCCTGAATACGTTCAGGGGTGCCGACCGAGGATCCTCCGTATTTTTGAATGATTAATGCCATAGCGTCCGGTAGGGGCGGGCGGCGTCCGCCACGCGGACACCGCGTGTGAACGCCGCCCCTACGTCATCATCCTTTGAGGAAATGCTCCATCAGCCGGTGGCCTTCGGCAACGAGCTTTCCCCCGGCTTTTGCGGCGGCCTCGCTGAACTCCGTCACCGAGCCCCCCCCCGACGACTCCGCGCCTCCCCGTTGGCACAGGACATACGGCACCGGATCAGACGTATGGGAGCGCGTCGACACCGGGGCGACGTGGTCGCAAAGCGCCAAGATACGGCAGGCCGGTTCGGTGGCGATCGCGGCCAGGAGGGGCCCGACCACCTTCGCGTCGAAGTCCTCGATCGCCCTGATTTTGGCCTCCAGATCCCCGTTATGGCTGGCTTCGTCCGGCGCCTCGACGTGGACGACGACCAGATCGTGCGTCGCCAACGCCTGGACGGCCGCATCGACCTTGCCCTGGTAGTCGGTGTCGAGGTAGCCCGTCGCGCCCGGCACGGGGATGACGTCGAAGCCGACCGCCAGCGCGAGGCCCTTCATGATATCCACCGCCGCAACCAGCGCGCCCCGCTTGCCGAATCGCTCGACAAAGGGGGTGAGCGCGGCGGTCTTGCCCTGCCCCCAAATCCAAATGCCGTTGGCGGGTTTGAGTCCCTGCTCGATCCGCTCCTCGTTGAGCGGATGGACCGTCAGGACGGCGGCGGCGCTCTCCATGACCTTGCGCAAGACGTCCGCGCCGTCACCGGTCGGCATCCCCCCCACCACCGGCTTGCCCGCCAGATCGAACGGCGGGATACAGACGACCCGGGACTTCCCGCCGATCCACACCATCAGGTGCCGATAGCTCACCCCCGCGTAGAACTGGAGGATCTCGGTCGCCAACTGGTTGTTCAGCTCCTGAATCAGCTCGCGCGAATCGTCGGAGCCGATGTGCCCTGCGCTGGGATCCTCCAGCACCACGTGGGGGTCCAACCGATCGATGGCATACCCCCGCTGGGTGTCCTTCAAGGTGACGAGGTTGCAGCGGAACACCACGTCGTCCTTGCCGACGCTGACGCCCAAGCTCGCCGCTTCCAAGGGGGAGCGGCCCAATTGAGGGTACTTTCTGGGGTCATAGCCTAAAATCGAGAGGTTGGTGACCTCGCTGGTGGGGGAACACCCCGGCGGCGTCGTCCGCACCAATCCCACGTCACCCTGGCGCGCGAGCGAGTCCAGATTCGGAGTTTTCGCGGCCGCGAGCGGCGTGCGGTGATTGAGTTGTGGAAGCGGCAGGTCCGCCATCCCATCAGCCAGCAACACGACATATTTCACGGCTCGCCCTCAGTGGCTCTTAGTATCCCAGGACCTTGACCACATCATCCAATCGAGCCTTGATCGTCGTCGGCTTCTGCGACACGGTCATCGCCATGTCGGGATCCTTCAACCCGTGCCCGGTCAGCGTGCAAACGACCGTTTCGCCGCCCGCAAAGTACCCCGCCCGGTTGAGCTTGATCACGCCGGCCACCGACGCCGCCGACGCCGGCTCACAGAACACGCCCTCCAGGCCCGCGATCATGCGGTAGGCCTCGACGATCTCGTCGTCCGTCACGAGGTTGATTTCTCCCCTCGATTCGCTGGCCGCCTCCACCGCCGCTTTCCAACTGGCGGGATTGCCGATCCGGATCGCCGTGGCAATCGTGCGGGGTTTCTCCACCACGTGGCCGAGCACGATCGGCGCCGCCCCGGCGGCCTGAAACCCCACCATGCGGGGCAGTGATCCCGTCTTGCCGCCGGCGTGGTATTCGCGATAGCCGCGCCAGTACGCCGTGATGTTCCCCGCGTTGCCCACCGGCAACACATGCACGTCGGGCGCGCGATCGAGCTGATCGCAGACCTCGAACGCCGCCGTTTTCTGTCCCTCCAACCGATAGGGGTTGATGGAGTTCACGAGCGTGACGGGGTACCGCTCCGCCACGGCCTTAACGATGGCCAGGGCCTCGTCGAAATTGCCTTCCACCTGGATGACGCGCGCGCGATGGATCATGGCCTGCGCCAGCTTGCCCATCGCGATCTTGCCTTCCGGAATCAAGACGAAGACCGCCATCCCCGCTCGGGCTCCATAGGCCGCCGCCGACGCCGAGGTGTTGCCGGTCGACGCGCAGATCACGGCGCCGGCGCCCGCTTCCGCCGCCTTCGAGATCGCGAGGGTCATGCCGCGGTCCTTGAACGACCCGGTGGGATTCGCCCCCTCGAATTTCAGAAACACGCGCAACGCCGGATTGACGGCCGCGGCCAGGTTCTTCGCTTCAATGAGGGGGGTGTTGCCCTCGTTGAGGGTGATCACCGGCGTCCGGTCGGTGACCGGAAGAAACTCCCGGTAGTGGTGGATGATCCCGCGCCACAGCCCCATCCTCAATCTCCCTCGCCCTCGACGCGGATCAACACCGTCTTGTCCAACACCGAAGGCATTCCGTCGATCTCGGCCAGCGCCTGGCGGACGTCGCGCTCGCGGGCGCGGTGGGTCATCATCACCACCGGCACCGCCCCGCCCGCCTTACGCCCCTTCTGAATCACCGACGAGATACTGATGTTGTATTTCCCGAGCACGCCCGCGATCGTGGAGAGCACGCCGGGATGATCCACCGCCGCGAACCGCAAATAGTACAGGCTGGTGATTTCGTCCATCGCCAGCAAGCGCTGGTGGCGACGCCCGTCGGCGGGGTACGACGCCGGCGGCACCCGACCGACACCCCCCGTCCGTATGTTCCGCCCGATTTCGATCACGTCGCTCACCACCGCGCTCGCCGTGGGCCGATCACCCGCGCCCCGACCGTAGAAAAGCCCTTGGCCCAGGTAGTCGCCCACCACGTAAATGGCGTTGAACACCCCGCCGACCTGGGCCAGGAGATACTCCTCAGGGATCATCGTGGGGTGGACCCGGGCCTCGATCGCCCCCTGCTGGGCCTTGGCGATCGCGAGCAACTTGATGCGATACCCGAACTCCCGAGCGAACTCGATGTCCAGCGGGGTGACCCCGGTGATGCCCTCGGTATAGATCTCCTTGAGGTTGACCGGTGTGCCGAACGCCAAGACGACGAGGATCGCCAGCTTGTTGGCCGAATCCAGGCCCTCGATATCGCTCGTCGGGTCGGCCTCGGCGTATCCCGCGCGCTGCGCTTCGGCCAGGACGTCGGCGAACGGCTTGCGCTCGTCGGTCATCTTGGTCAGGATGAAATTCGACGTCCCGTTGATGATCCCATAAATCGATTCGATGCGGTTCGCCGACAGGCCTTCCTTGAGCGCACGAACGATCGGGATGCCGCCGCCCACGGACGCCTCGAATTCGAAATCGACGCCGTGGGTCGCCGCCGCTGCGAACAAATCCTCCCCCGAGGCGGCCAGCAACGCCTTATTGGCCGTCACGACGTGCTTGCCTCGCGCCATCGCGGTCAGGATGTACTGCTTGGCCGGTTCGAGCCCTCCCATCAGCTCGATCACCACATCCACCTCCGGGTGGCTGAGCACCTCGTTCGCGTCGGTGGTCAGCACATCCGACGGAAGCGCCACCCCGCGATCCCGCTTGAGATCGAGGTCCGCGACCTTGATCAGCTCAAGAGGAATCCCCAGGCGACGGCGCAACACGTCCCCGTTGTCCCGGAGCAGTTTCACCACCCCGGACCCCACGGTGCCGAATCCAATGATCCCGATTCCGATGCGCGATTTCGATTTCATGAGTAAATGTGAGGTGGGCCTGCGCGCCTTACAGTCCCCGCTTTAACACCCGCTTGAGGCCCTGGATGGCTTGGCGCGTGCGGTGTTCGTTCTCCACCAGCGCGAAGCGGACCCCCTCGTCGCCGTACTCCCCGAACCCAATGCCAGGGGACACCGCGACCTTGGCGTCGGTGAGGAGACGTTTCGCGAACTCCAGCGAGCCGAGCGGCCGAAACGCCTCGGGAATCGGCGCCCACACGAACATCGTGGCGCGCGGTTTGTCCACCGGCCATCCGATTCGATTTAACCCGTTGACCAACACATCGCGCCGCTTCCGATAGGTTTCGACCACCTCGGCGACGCACGCCTGCGGACCGTTGAGCGCGACCGTCGCGGCAATCTGGATCGGTTGAAAGATGCCGTAGTCGAGGTAGCTCTTGAGCTTCGCCAGCGCGCCCACCATCTCGCGGTTCCCCACACAGAATCCGACACGCCACCCCGGCATGCTGTAGCTCTTCGACAACGTATAGAACTCGACCCCCACGTCCTTCGCACCGGGCACCTGCAAGAAGCTGGGTGCGCGATAGCCGTCGAAGACCAGATCGGCATAGGCCAGGTCATGCACGACCAGCAACCCGTTTTCCGAGGCGAAATCCACGATCTGCTTGAAGAACCCCAGCTCGACCACGCGGGTCGTCGGGTTGTGCGGAAAATTGATGATCAAGAGTTTCGGCCGTGGCCACGTCTGCTTATAGGCCGCGGTCATATCTTCAAAGAAGTCCGAATCGGCGCGGAGCGGAATGCTTTTGACCTGACCGCCCGCGATGATCACGCTGTAGGGATGGATCGGATACGTAGGACTCGGCGTCAACACCACGTCCCCCGGCTCCACGATGGCCAGCGCCAAATGCGACAGGCCCTCTTTGGATCCGATGGTGGCGATCACCTCGGTCTCGGGGTCGAGGGTCACGCCATAATGGCGACCGTACCAGGCCGCCATCGCTTCGCGGAGCTTCGGAATCCCCTTCGAGAGCGAATACCGATGATTCTTCGGGTTGCGGACCGCTTCGATGAGCTTGTCTTGGATGTGCTTGGGCGTGGGCATGTCGGGATTGCCCATCCCGAAATCGAGGATATCCTCCCCGCGCCGTCGCGCCTCCGTCTTCATCGCCGTCACGATGCTGAAGACGTAAGGCGGAAGACGTTTGATCCGTGAAAACGCGTCCACCAGCCCCCCAGCTCGGGCCCCGCGCCTGGCTCGTCTGGCTCGGGGATCCCCAAAAAACCAGGCCCCATCATACGGAATGGGCAAGATTTTGTCAAACCGATCTCGGATGAAAGCCACGCAATTCCAGGAGGTTGGAAGCGCCGGAACGATCAGGCCACGCGCCGTCTTGATTTTTGACCGGGCCGATGCCACAATGCCGCGCGACCGGCGGGATCATGAATGGCACAGCTTGGGGTAAAGCTCGACCATGTCGCGACGTTGCGACAAGTTCGCGGCGGCGTCGAGCCCAATGTGGCCACCGCGGCCGTTTTGGCCGAAATGGGGGGGGCGGACTGGATCATCGCCCACCTCCGGGAAGACCGGCGGCACATCCAGGAACGGGATCTCTACGCGCTCCAACAGGTTGTGGCGTCGAAGCTCACGCTGGAAGTGTCGCTCGCCGACCGCATGCTCAAGTTCGCGCTGGACCTCCGTCCCGCCCGGATCACCCTGGTCCCGGAACAACCACTCGAGCTGACCACCGAAGGCGGATTGGATCTGATCGGCAAGCGGGACGTCATCCTGCAGGCCGTCGCCATGCTGCGGCACGTCGGGATCCCGGTGACGCTGCTCATCCAGCCGCTGGTCGACGACGTGAAGGCGTGCCACCGGTTGGGGCACGCCGGCCTGGGCGTTGAACTCAACACCACGGCCTACGCCATGGCCAAAACCCCCGCCGATCGTCACGCCTGGTGGGACCAGACCGCGAATGCCGCCAAGTTGGCCGCCAAGCTGGGGATGCCCGTTCAGATCGGGCACGGACTGACCGCGGACAGGGTCCGGACCTTCACCGGACTCGGAGAAATCGCCCAGTGCAACGTGGGATACGCGATTGCCGCCCGCGCCCTGCTTGTGGGCATCGACCAAGCAGTCCGGGAAATGAAAGCCGCGGCGGCGCCGCGCATCTAGCGCCGCCATCCACCCGCCGGCGACGGTATCGTAGACACAAAGGAGCACGGACGACACGATGAAAAGCCTGTGGTCTGATCGCGACGCGCAAGGTCTGGATGGTCTTGCCGCCTTGGTGTATACATCCCGCCTCATCGGGGCGTCCCCCGAGCTGGTCCTATGGGGAGGCGGCAACTCCTCGGTCAAGGTGACGGGAAAGGATCACACCGGGAAGCCCACCCGCATCTTGTACATCAAGGGCAGCGGCTCGGACATGAAGACCATCACCACCCAGCAGTTCACGCCGCTCCGCCTGGACGATCTCATGCCACTCATGCCGCGAGCGGCCATGACCGACGAGGAGATGGTCGCGTATCAGTTGAAATCGACGTTGGAACCATCCGCCCCCAAACCGTCGATCGAGACCTTGTTGCACGCCTTCATCCCGGCGCCCCACATTTACCACACCCACGCCGACGCGATCTGTACGTTGACCGACGTTCCGCGGGGCCGGGAGATCATCCGCGACGTGTTCGGGGACGAGATCGTGATCGTTCCCTACTCCCGGCCGGGCTTTCTGCTCTCCAAGCGCACCGGCGAGGCGGTGCTCGCGCACCCCAGGGCGCGCGCGGTGATTCTCGACAAGCACGGGCTCATCACCTGGGGGGACACGGCCCAAGCGGCGTATCTCGACACCATCCGCTACGTCACGATGGCCGAGCGCTACATCCACGCGCGCCTCCGGGCAAAACCGCGCCCCCCGAAGACCCCGGCCCGTCGGACGGGGCCGGCGCGCCGCGTGCTCGCCGCCGCGATCGCTCCGGGGTTGCGGGGAGCGGTCAGCCGCCACAAACCGATGCTCCTGTGCTACGACGACCGCCCGGAGGTGTTGGGCTTCGTCCGCACGGTCGATCCGAGAAGCCTGACCGGCCCGTTCACCCCCGATCACCTGCTCTACACAAAACCACGGCCATTGCTGCTCGACCCTCGGGCCGCGCGCGACGAAGCGTCGCTGCGAGAGGCGCTGCCAAAAGCCTTGGAGCGGTACCGCCAGGACTACCTCGACTATTTCACCAAATACAAGACCCCCGGGGTGACGATGGGCGACCCGAACCCGCGGATCGTGTTGATTCCGGAGGTCGGCATGTTCACCACCGGGAAGACCCGCCGCGAAACCGTCATCGCCCGCGATCTGTACCTTCATACGATGGGCGTGATGCAGGCCGCCTCGGCGCTCGGCGGGTACCAGCCGCTGCCTGCTCGCGACCTCTGCGATTTCGAATATTGGCCGATGGAGAACTTCAAACTCACCCTGGCGCCCCCCGAACGGCCCCTCTCGCGGGCCATCGCGCTCATCACGGGAGCCGCGGGCGGGATCGGTCGCGCGAGCGCCGAGCGCTTGTTGGCCGACGGAGCGGTCGTGGTTTTGACCGACGTGGATCTCGACGCGACGCAAAAACTGGCCGAGGACTACGGACGGCGATTCGGCGCCGACCACGCGATCGCCATCGAGATGGACGTCACCGACCCGCGCGCGATCCGACGCGCCTTTCGCGAGGCGCTGCTCGCCTTCGGCGGCCTGGACATCTTCGTCTCCAACGCGGGGATCGCGCGGTGCGCGCCGATCGATCGCCTCACCCTCGCCGACTGGCAAGCCTCCCTCGACGTGAACGCCACCGGCCATCTGCTCGCGTCGCAGGAGGCGATCCGCATCATGCGGGCGCAAAATCTGGGCGGGTCGATCGTCGTGATTTCGACCAAGAACGTCTTCGCTCCGGGCCAGGACTTCGGCGCCTACTCCGCCTCCAAGGCGGCCCAGCACCAGTTGTCGCGGATCATGGCCATCGAAACCGCTCGGGACGGAATCCGGGTCAATATGGTAAACCCGGACGGGGTGTTCCTCAACTCGGGATTATGGTCGCCGGAAATCCGCGCCGAGCGCGCCAAAGCGCACGGCATCCCCCTCGCTGAGGTCGAGGAGTTTTACGCGAAGCGGAACCTCTTGCAGACGAGAATCCTCCCCTCGGACGTGGCCGAAGCCGTGCTCTTCTTCGCCTCGAATCGCTCGTCCAAGACCACCGGCGCGGTGCTGCCGGTTGACGGCGGCGTCAAAGAAGCCTTCCCGCGTTAAGCAGGCTGCTGAAAAAGTCCATCTGCTGCGTGCTCGGTCGTTGGAACTCCTCACGTACGACCCAGTACGCTCCGGGTTCCTCCTCCCTGCGACCTTGCATCTGGAGCTTTTTGAGCAGCCTCCAGGCTTGACCGAGTGTTTCAGCACTCTGTTAGGTCGGCAGCACCCGCCGCGCTCCAAGGAACCTGGTGCGCCAGTAATCGAGTGCCAGACTCTGGACATTCACGGCGCCGTTCGTGCTCGGCGCGTGGACGAAGCGTCCTTCGCCGATATAAATTCCCACATGCAGTGATTTCTCGCGCTCGATCCGAAAGTACACCAGATCGCCCGGCTGCATCGCGAGGGGCGTGATCGCCTCACCGAATTGGACTTGATCGACCGACCGGCGTGGAAGCCGCATCCCGGCCGCGTGTCGGAACACGTACGCGACGTACCCCGTGCAATCGAAGCCGGCGGGCGTGGTCCCGCCGAAGTGGTAGGGCGTTCCGAGCAGCGAGGCGGCGATCCCGATGACGCGCTGCCGAACCTCCGCGATCGGTTGAACCGGCGCCGCCATCAGCGAGTCGTAGTCCAAACCCCGCGCCGCGGGCCCGGGAGTGGACCGCGCCCCCGCGCACCCGACCAGCACCAGCGCCAAAAGTCCGATCGCAATCGCTCGCCCCATCGCACGAGACGATAGCAAACTCTCCGCGATCAGCAAATCCTGCGATGGAATGATCGACCCGGCGGGGTCGTCTTGTCGATGTGGGCGTTACACCCCGATCAGGGGAATACAGGTCGGTGACGTTGGTGCGGGTGGGGCCGGTCTGGAGGGTATGGGGCAAGCGTATCCCCAACACCCTGGCGCGGTCGGCTCCAGTACGTGTGTAGGTGGCTACCGATAGACCTCCTTGCGGTGCCCCACCTTGACGACGAAAACCAACAGGTCGCGATCCTGGATCTCGTAGACGATGCGATATCGCCCTTGACGGATGCGGTACCGGTGGTCTTGACCGGCCAGCTTTTCGGAACCGACGGGTCGAGGATTTTCTGCAAGAGCGTGAATCTGAGAGACGATCCGCTGTCGATCCTGTTTGGAAGGGAGAGCCTCGATTTCCTTGGCCGCGGAGGCCTTAATGAGGAGCCTATAAACGGCCACGCCGCTTGAGGCTCTTCACGAAGGTCTCGAAGGAGAGACTCCTCTCGTGTTTCCGCTCTTCAAACGCCGCGAGGTCTTCCGCATCCTCCGCAAGCGCCGCCTTGACCGCTTCATTGACCATGTCGGAAATGGACCGGTCAGCCGCTGCCGCCTTGAGCCGAAGTGCGCGGTGAATATCGGGGTGGAAGTAGACCGTGGCTCGCTTTTGGGCATCCATGGCGATGCATTATAACGTTGTGACGCTATGACGTCAACTGCGACTTCACCCCCGAACTAAAACGCCGCTTACCGACGCAACAAGCGACAGCGCGTGATCACCACGGAGAGTATCTCATACGAGTATTTAAGAAGATAGACCATTTTCCCCTTGCCGCCAGGACCACTTTATCGTTGCCACAGGCCCTGGAAAAGTGGCCCGTCACCTTTAATCCTCCCATCCCCTTTTCATCGTAGGGGCGTATCGCGATACGCCCGCATTTTCAGGCAAGAAAATAAATCCGTCCCCTTTTATTTCTTCATTCCTTTCAAAAAACAAGCGGAGCACCGTTTTCTGCGGATCCACATTTAAGCCCAGGGAGGAACCACTATAGCTCCCGGCGAAGTTGATCGATGACATCCTGAAGTCCGAGGATCTCGAATCTCTGGCGAAAAATATGTCTCAGGATACAAAGACTACCCACGCCAATTTGCGCAGTTGTCTTGAGGGCATGATCTAGGGATAGGGAATCGTCGTGCAGATAAACCTGATGTAGTTCAACGCATCCCGGTTGCTGCTCAAGCAACATGCTGCCGGTGATCGCCCGTTCATTCGGATGTGCACCAAAGTCCACCGTGCGCTCGTATAGCTGTTCGATGATTGGGAGCAAGGCCGCGTCGCGAGCGCGAAGAGTTTTCATCACAGCGATATGTTGAAACTCCTGCTTAACCGCGCGGCGAGTGGCCTCGTCATCGTGCCGCCTGAGCCATACTTCTCCGAGACCAGGCTGATGGTTAATATGAAGCGCGTACAACGAATACTCCAGACACGCCCTCAACACCGGGAAGGCGTCTGACACTTGACCGCTCATCGAGAGACGACACGCCGCACGAAACGCTGAGTGTGACCGGAGGAGGAGAAGTGCCCCGAAGACATCGGGGGGATTGACAAGATTTTCACCGATCATCGAGAAACTCTGATCGACGCGAACTAGCAACGTGACTCCATGCCTTTTTCGAACAAACGTCGCGAGGATATTCTTGAACCCGTGGTCCAAGAACGAAGATAGGGGGTCGTCACCCCAACGTGGGGGGGAGCGGCATGGATGTTTCGTGGTCGGCCATCGTGGAGTCTAACACCATGGATGAGCGACTGTCATTATCGGCGGCCCGCTCCAGCAACTTAGGCAGCTATTGGGTCCGCGACCCATAGTACGTTACGCTTCGAAGCTCGATGAGCAGATGCTCAACGTAGTCGAATTTCGCTTCCGTTTCTGTAAACATTCAGAGATGCCGCATCCTTCACCTCTGGGAAGATAACCCGCACATATCCGGAGCCATCGATTGCAAAGAAGGTTGTGAAAGCCCCACTTTCCTCCCGAAACATCTCCTTGTTTTCTCTGCTGGCCCAGTAATACTTTGCGCCGATCTTGCTGATGACACATTTCAGGTTGGCGGCATCCTTTCGGGCTAATTTTTCGGGGGATCGCTCAATCCCGCCTTCGCTGATTTTGAGGGTGGGCATACCAGAAAAAATCGTTTCTGATTGGGCGAATGAGACGGGAACAATGAATACTAAAAAGAGCGGAGCCAGAAATAATACTTTCATGCTCTACACCCCCAATCGTAGCAGCCTAACCAGATGTAAACTGGTGACAGATCTATCTTCCAGATTCCCAAGGATGTTCACTGCCCTTCCTGGACGACTGCCTGGATCTTTCGTTTCAGCTCTGGCAAATCACGCTCAAACTGGAAAATGGCCTGATTTATTTTCTTCCAGAAATTATCAGCGGAATCTCGTCGCGAGCAGCTTACTTCCCGATCAGGGCGCAGTACAGGTCGGTGACGTTGGTGCGGGTGGGACCGGTTTGGATCGTTTGGGCCATTGTGTGGAAGAAGGTGTGCGAATCGTTCTGATCCAGGAACCGCTGGGGCTGAAGTCCCAAGGCGTGGGCGCGTTCCACCGTGCCACCGTCGGCCACGGCGCCAGCCGCGTCGGTGGCGCCGTCTGAGCCGTCGGTGCCGAAGGCAAAGACCGTGACCTTTTTCAAACCGGCGACTTCCATCGCCAAGGCGAGGGTGAATTCCTGACAGCGTCCGCCCGAACCTTGACCTTGAACGGACACCGTCGTTTCGCCGCCGGCCAGCAGCGCGACGGGACGTTTGATCGGTCGGTCGGTCGCGACAATTTCTCGAATGATGGCCCCGAACACCTTGGCCACCTCGCGGGCTTCGCCGGTGAGCGACGAGGAAAGGACGAACGGGTGGTAGCCGAGTCGTCGGGCCTGAGCAGCCGCGGCATCGAGCGAGACGCCGACATCGCCGATGATCAGGTTCTGGACCCGGGCAAACGCGGGATGACTTGGCTTGGGCGTTTCGCTCGACCCGCTTCGACTGCCCTGGACGAGGTGGTCTTTGATCGCTTGCGGAATCTTGTCCCACAGGTCGTAGTGGTGGAGGATCGCCATCGCGTCGTGAAACGTGGTGGGATCGGGCACGGTCGGTCCGGACGCGATGCTGGACAGGTCGTTACCCACCACGTCGGAGAGGACCAGCGCCAGCATCGTCGCCGGAGCCGCGGCGGTCGTCATATTGCCGCCCTTCAGGTGAGACAGGTGCTTTCGGACCGCGTTGAGTTCCTGGATCGTCGCGCCCGCGCGCAGGAGCAACGCCGTCACCACCTGCTTATCGGTCAAGCTGACGCCCTCGACCGGGGCCGGCAACAGAGCCGAGGCCCCGCCGGACAGGAGAACGATGACCAGATCCCGCTCGCCCGATTTTTTCAACAGTTCGAGGACCCGCTGGGCCGCGGCAACACCGGTTCGATCAGGAATCGGATGCCCCGCTTCAACCACCTCGATCCGCGACAACGCCCCCCCGTGCCCGTAGCGGGTGACAACCAGTCCCCCGTCAATGCGGTCTTTGAGGAGCTGCTCGATCGCCGAGGCCATGGGAACGGCCCCCTTCCCCCCACCCACGACAACCACGCGCTCGTATTTGTCGAGGGGATAGGCCGCTTTCCCAACAAGGAGGCGGCGATTTTTCAGGGAGAGCGCCCGCTTGACGAGGGTAGCGGGATCAGCCGCCTTGAGGGAGGCGGCAAGAAGGGTCATGATCGGTTGTCGGACTCTTGTCTGATCCGATGCCAGGTGGAGAGCCCCCCGACCGGAGTTCAACGCATTGAGCTCCGGTCCGTTGTTACGTCGTCTTGGGCAGTTTCTCCCAGTCCGACAGGAACTTTTTCAACCCGATGTCCGTGAGCGGGTGCTTAGCCAACTGCATGAGCACGGCATACGGGATCGTGGCCACATGGGCGCCCATCATCGCCGCCTCAACAACGTGGAGGGGATGGCGGACGCTGGCCACCAAGACCTGCGTCGAAAATCCATAATTCTCATAGATCGTGAGAATCTGACGGACGACCTCCATGCCTTGCTCGCTGACATCGTCGAGTCGCCCCACGAACGGACTGATAAATGCGGCGCCCGCCTTCGCCGCCAGTAACGCCTGGGTCGAAGAAAAACACAGCGTGACGTTCGTCTTGATCCCTTCGCTGGCAAACTGTCGAACCGCTTTCAATCCCTCGGGAATCAGGGGAACCTTGACGACAACATTGGGATGGATCTTGGCGAGCTCCCGGCCTTCCCGCAGGATGCCCTCGGCCTCCACCGCGGTCACCTCGGCACTGATCGGACCGTCGATAATTTGGCAGATCTCTTCGATCACCCGTCGAAACGGCCGACCTTCCTTCGCCACCAGCGTCGGATTGGTCGTGACGCCGTCGATGAGACCCATCCCCGCCGCCTCACGAATCTCCGCGATGTTGGCGGTATCAATGAAAAATTTCATGGCTCACACCCTTGATGATCCATCCGGACCCCCTGCGGCGCTGATTTCGCCGCGAAGGAGTCGGCGCATTCCCGGCTGCAGAAATGATAAGTCACTCCGCCGATCTGTTGCCTCAGGGCCCTTGTACTCGGGAGATAAGTCGAACAGGCGGGATCGAAGACCATCGCCTCCCCCGCTTCTTTCCCTTGCCGCCGCGACCGGGGGCCCCGCACCCACGCCAGCCACACCATCGCGAGCAGGACCCCCAATCCAGCGTATACCGCCAGACGAAGTGTCATCAGTCAAGACCGCCCTCGTTATACTCCCTCCGCGCTCAGGCTGTCAAGCACTGGTATTCAAGTCAGGCATATCCGCGCCCGGCGGCCTTGGCCGTCGCTGGAACCCACGAGACCACTTAACTACATGATCTTACGAGAGTTTCTCATGATCATCGGCGCTGGCCCACCACCACCAGCATCCAGACGACCACCACCCTCCCGATCCGTCCGACGACCGTCACCACGGTTCGACGACCGATCAGGAACAGCTTGGCGGTCATTTCCTCGGCGAGAAACGGCGACACGGTGCGAACCTCGCGGATCAGGGGAAGGAACTTGAGGGACACGAGGAGCCGGAGCACGGCTGACAACAGGAATAAAACCTGGATATTCGACACCAAGGACAGATGAAACCCGCCCAGGGCGAACGCCGCCGGAAGCCATGGAATCAGGAGCCCGCCCAGCGAAGCCCCGAGAAAAATCCCCACCGCGTTGGCCGAGTTGTAGACGGCGACGCATTGGGCTCGCTTGGGGGGAGAGACGGTGTCGAAGAGGAAATTGCCCATTGCGAGCGAAAAACCTGCCCAACTGAGGCCCGCGAACATTTGGATGGCTACGATCGCGTAAAAATTCGTCGTGAACAACCAGAAGAGGGGGATGATCGGCAACAGGAATCCGGTGAGCCTGAGCACCTGTTTATTGCCAAACCGGTCGCAAAACCGTCCCCAGGCCGGAAGCGTGAGAAATTGCGCGACCACGGTAGCTGCCGTGGCAAACATGAACTCGAGGTACGTGAAGTGGAGATCCCGCAGTAAGTACGGTGCGATAAACGGCGCCGACACTTGCACCGCAAAATGGGTGAAGGCGATGTACCCCACGAATCGACCGAAGTTCGTGCGCCGTCCGTCACGGAGAAACTGCCAGAGCGAAAACCGATCTTCGGCGTTCGCCACGTACGGCGGCTCCACCATGCGGGTCAGGTAATAGGCGGAGATCAGACGCGCGGCCATCGCGGTCAGAAAGACGAGGGTGAATCCGAACACGACCGAGCCCACCTGCTCCGCCCGATGGAGGAGAACTCCAGCGAAGCATAATGAACCAAACGCCGCCACGCTCATCGCCCGATTGCGTCGCCCGAAATACCGTCCACGTTGGTTGGAGTCGACGAGGTCGCCCATCAGGCTGTTCCACGGCGGTAACGCGAGATGGCCGAGGACGAAGTAGAGGGTGACCGCTCCGACGAGCCACCAGATCGCGCCGGCCTGAAAGAGAAATGGGATCGCCAAAATAAACAGCCAACTCAGCGCTTGGCCCAGCACCCCGGTCAGAATAATGACCTTGCGTTGCTTGAAGCGGTGCAACACCCACACCGAGATGAACTGAAACCACACGCCAAGCAGTTGCGGGAGGGCGGCGAGGGCGGCGATCTGGGCGTTGGTCGCTTTGAGGTAAATCGCGAACGCCCCCAAATAGGTCTCGCCGAACCCCGTCATCACCGAGGCCCAGACACCGTCTCGATTGGCGAAGCGGAGGCTCCGCCGAATCTCGGAGGCAGAAGCCGAGTGCGCGTCGCGGAGGGGAGGCGGCTCGGGATCGAGTCTTCTTGCGGCGTCGGTGATGGTCGTCTCCTGGCGGGGAACGGTCCTCAGTATAACAGAGGGTGGTGCGGCAACTCGCGGACGCGACGAGGGGTTAGACCGTGGTATGCCGGATAATCTTCCCCTCGACGAGGTAGACAACCATCTCGGCGACGTTGGTGGCGTGGTCCGCGATCCGCTCGATGTATTTCGCGACGAACGTGATCCGGATCGCGCGGCGGATCGTCTGGGGGTCTTCGATCATGAAGGAGAGCAACTCCCGAAAGATCTGGCTCGTGAGCTCGTCCACGAATGCGTCGTCGCGGCAGACCTTCCGCGCGAGGTCGGCGTTGCGGTTGACGAACGCATCGAGCGCTTCCTTGACCATCTGGCGCGCCCGTTCGGCCATCCGCGGGATGTCGATATACGGTTTGAGCTGGGGTTCGTCGGCGAGTTCGACCGCTCGCTCGCAAATATCCTCGGCCAGATCGCTCATCCGCTCGAGATCGGTCGAAATTTTCATCGCGGTCGTGATAAAGCGCAGATCGCTCGCCGTCGGCTGGCGCAACGCCAAGAGGCGGATGCACTCCTCGTCGATCTCTACGTCGTAGGCGTTGACTTGATGATCAGTGGCAATGACGGTCTTCGCCAGCTCAGTATCGCGCTCGACCAGGGCTTTGATCGCGCTCGCGACCTGGGTTTCGACCAGCGCTCCCATCCGGAGGATGCGCTCCTTCAGGGCATTCAGTTCTTCGTCGAATCGTCTCATCCCATGACTATCGTATAGGTTTTCTTGAGGTCAAGCAACAGCTCTTCGATCCGCCCGAGCGAATCATGTCCCCCAAAACAAGGCCAGCACGACGAGGCCAAAGACGATCCGGTAATACGCGAAGACCCGGAACGTATGCCGCTTGATGAAGGCCAAAAACAGCGCGATGACGGCCAGAGCCGTGACGAACGCCGCGGCAAGCCCCAGGACCAGCCACATCGCGTTCTCCTCCGCCAGGAGTGCGCGGTTCTTGTACGCGTCGTAGAGCGTCGCCGCGAACATCGTGGGCAGCGCCAGAAAAAATGAGAACTCCGACGCGGTCTTGCGATCCATCCCGACCACGAGACCGCCCATGATCGTCGCGCCCGCGCGCGACACGCCCGGAAAGAGCGCCAAGCACTGCGCCAGCCCGACCCACAGCGCCGTGCGCGGTCCTACCGCTTCGAGGTCGGTCACTCCCGCCGCGCCGCGCCGGGCCTCGATCAGGAGAATCGCCACGCCACCCGCGATCAACGCCAACGCCACCGTCTTCGGCGTGAACAAGTAGGCCTTGATCGCGCCATGCGCGACGAAGCCGACGATCGCCGCGGGCAGGAACGCCAGCGCCACCCCCGCGACGAAGACCCGCACGCCGGCGTCCGTCGGAAACCGTCGCGCCAGATCGACCAGCCGCGCGCGGAAGTACACGACGACGGCCAGGATCGACCCCAACTGGATCGCGATCTCGAACGTCTTCGCGAATTCGCCCGTGAACCCCAGCGCGTACCCCGTGACGATGAGGTGCCCGGTCGATGAGACGGGAAGAAATTCGGTCAGTCCCTCGACAATCCCGAGGACAATCGGAAGCCACCAGAGCCCCACCTAGGGCGCCTCTCCACGGCTCCACGCGAGAGGGCGCGCCTCCGCGCGATTCCCGTGCCGGGGCATCACGCGGCCCGAGTCGCCGGTTGGGTGGGCAGCGTGACGCAGAACGTCGAACCCTTCCCCAGGCGGCTCTCAACACCCACCGTCCCGCCGTGCGCCTCGACGATGTGCTTGACGATCGACAGCCCGAGCCCTGTTCCGCCCAGGGCGCGCGAGCGGGCCCGATCCACGCGATAAAAGCGCTCGAAAATCCTCGGCTGGTCGGCCGGGGGGATCCCGATGCCGGTATCCCGAACGCGAATCACCGCGACACCGTCCCCCGCTTCAACCTCCACGTCGACCGCCCCCCCTTCCTCGGTGTATTTGAGCGCGTTGTCCAACAGGTTGAGCAGCACCTGCATGAGCTTCTCGGCGTCCGCGATGACGTGAAGCGCCGGAATCGTCCCCGCGCAGCGGAGAGCGATCTGCTTTCGTTGGGCCAGCGGCGCGACCAGCCCCTCGGCGCGGCGAACCAGCGCCACCACGTCGACCGAATCGCGGCGCCACCGGTACTCGCCCGATTCGATCTGCGAGAGCTGGAGCAAGTCGCTGACGAGGGCGTTGAGCCGGTCGCCATGCGTCTTCATGATCCGGAGAAATTCCTCGCGCTGTCGGGGCTCTTCGTGGGCGCCGTCCAAGAGCGCCTCCAGGTACCCGATGATCGAGGTCAGCGGGGTGCGCAGCTCGTGCGAGACGTTCGCGATAAAATCCGAGCGGACTCGCTCGAGGCGCTTGAGGCGCGTCACATCGTGGAAGACGAAGACCGACCGGCGCTCGTCGTCACCCGCGTCGGGACGGCGCGCCACGGAACCCTGCACCGCAAACGTCCGCGGGCCGTCTAGTGTGACGGACGAATGCTGCTTCCCGTCTCGCGTGACGGACGAATGCTGCCTCCCGCCCGGCTCGTCCACCACGATCTCGGCCGTCTTCGCTTCGCCCGACTTGAGCACCGCCGCGATCAGCTCGTTGAGGTCGTGCTGGCGCACGATCTCGATCCACCGGTGGCCGATCGCCTCGTCGGGTCGGCAGCCGAGCATCCGCTCCAGGGCCGGATTGATGAGCAGCACCCGGCCCACCCGATCGAGCACGAGCACGCCTTCTTCCATCCCCGACAGAACGGCCGCAAAGCGCGTCCGGTCCTCGGCCACGGCGGCGATCCGGCGCTCCATCCCCGCGGCCACCTCGTGAAGCGCGGAGGCCAGCAATCCCAGTTCGTCGCGACGGCCCGATTCGACATGGGCCACATGGGGTTGTTTCCCTTCCGCTCTAGCGTGACGGACGAATGCTGCTTCCCGGAGCTGCGCGGCGGCGGTCGCGATCGGCGCGATGCGGGCCGCCATCCACCGGCCGCCCACCCATCCGGCGACGCCTCCCGCCCCCACCGCCATCCCCAACGACGCGAACCACCACCGGCCGCCGAACGCCGCGCCGCCTTGACTCAACGCGAACGACGCCGCTCCAATCCCCGCACCCGTCGCGGCGTACACCGTCGCCACATGGCTTCTCACGGGACCGCCGCCTCGTCCTGTAATTTGTAGCCGTACGGTTTGACGGTCACGATAGCCGTGGCCAACAGGGGAATCTTTTCCCGCAGCCGCCTAATGTGGACATCGATCGTGCGGGTGGTCACGTCCGCATCGTAACCCCATACGGCGTTGAGCAGCGCGTCGCGCGTGGCGAGCCGGCCTCGGTGCCGGAGCAGGTACTCCAGCAGGCCGAACTCCTTGGCGGTCAGCCCGACCGGGCGGCCGTCCACCGCCACTTCGTGTCGATCGGCGTCGAGCGTCACGCTCCCGTAACGGACTCGACCGACCGGCGCATCCGGCGCAGACCGGCGAACGAGCGCCTTGATGCGGGCGACGACCTCCTTCGGGCTGAACGGTTTGGTGACGTAGTCATCGGCGCCGAGCTCGAGGCCGACGATCTTCTCGGCCTCGTCGCCCTTCGCGGTGAGCATCAGGATGGGAAGCGCGGCCGTGGTGTCCGTGTCCCGAAGTCTCCGACACACCTCGTACCCGTCCATCCCGGGCAGCATGACATCGAGAATCACCGCCGTCGGCGTGGTCTCGCGCGCCGCTCGAAGCCCGTCGAGTCCATTCGACTCGGCACGAATCCGGTAGCCCTCCTTCTGCAAGTAGTGGGTCAAGAGGCGGACGATGTCGGGATCGTCTTCGATGATGAGAATGGTCTTCATCTCAAATCAAATCCCCCCGCGACCACGAGGTCCTGCGGGTCGGTGAGCACCAGATAGGGTTCACCCCACTGATCGGGATCGTCGAAGCTCCACGTGATGCAGCGTTCGTCCGTCACACTAGACGGATGCGCACGGTCGATGGGGCACAGGCGGATGCCCCACGCGCCCCCGAACACCAGGTAGGCCACGCCCACGCCCGAGTCCTCCACCCGCCGCACGAGCGCCTGCCCCCACGGCTCCGGACCACCCCCTTGCACGGCGGTGATCAGACACCACTCGCCTTCGTCGCGGCGGTCGAAGATCCGGACCCTGACGATCGGCTGGGCGGGCCCCAGCTCCCGATACCGCATCGCCTCGCGCGCCGCGCAATTGGGATTCTCTTCGACTTCGATGTACATCGGGCCGGATCATAGCAGGGGCCGGGGGACGGATCAATCGGTGATTGCCTTCGGTCGCCGACCTCGCCTATACTGGCGTTGGGCTCTGGGGCCCCTACTGGGTATCGGGAGGCATTCGACATGGAAAAAACGTTCGACGACGTGGTGGATTTTCACCGGCACCTGTGCCTGGACATCGCCATGGGATATCGTGTCGGGAAAGCGCTCACGCGCGAGATGGGGAAGGAACTGCGCAACATGAAGGACGTGTTCGCCATCGTGGAGAACGAGACGTGCGCGGTCGACGCGATCCAGGAGTTTACGGGGTGCACGCTGGGCAAGCGTAACCTGATCCTTTCCGGCACGGGAAAGCCGGGGTACATCCTCCAAAACGCCAAATCGGGCGTCGCAGTGAGGATCTACTGCAAATACTGGGAAACCTTCGACGCGGACGGCTCGTTCGGCAAGCGGCGCAAGCAGGCGTCCTCTCCCGAGGCCACCACCGAGGAGCAGCAGCTCTTCCAGCGCGAGCTTAACTCAAAAATCAAAGAAATTCTCAGAGCCCCCGAAGAGACCCTGTTCACCATCCAACGTGTGACCCTTCCGGCCCCGCCCAAATCGGGCAAGTACAAAGCGGAGGCCTGCGCGGGCTGCGGCGAGCACACCAACGTCGAACGGCTGACGCTGGTGGGCGGGCGCAAGCTGTGCCGCGCGTGCCAGGCGGTACCAGCCGGGGTTTGAGCCACACTAAAACACAATCGCAAAGAATGTTCTTTTATGCTTTGTAGGGGCGGCCCCCCTGGCCAGCCAGGGCAGGCACACGAGCCTGCCCCTACAACGTATAAACAAGAGGGGGCGGCCGGATGGCCGCCCCCTCTTGTTTGGTGTGGCGATCGTGAAACGATCGTCAGAACGTGTAGCTGAGTTGAGTCACCAGGACTGTGGCGTTGTCGGTCACCCCCGTGTTAGCCGGAGCCGATTGGACGTAGTCGCCAACCAACAGGTAGCCGACACCCGCCAACCAGTTCAGCCGCTTCGTGAGCGTCCACGTGAGGGTGGCATCCAGCTCAATGCCGATCGATTCATCCGCAGGACCCGCGCCGTCTGGATCCTCGGATGCCCGGGCCCAGATCGCCGCCAGGTCGACCACGTGGGGACCATGCGTGACCCCCGTCGACACCTTCAGCGCGGTGAGACCATCGCCGCCAACGCAGGCTGGCGATCCGCCGCCGTAAGCGGCGGACCCGTTGGGGCTTAAGCAGGTGCCGTCCGTGACTCCCAGTGAACGAGCGCCCGAGTTGGTAATGATAATCCCCACCGGATAGTTACCGCTCAATCCGTTCATATTGACTTCCGTCGCGGAGGTGTTGTCTTGACCAGACGTGTAAATTAGATCCACGCCCAGCGGAACTGGGCCCGCCTGCAGCTTGGCGCCGAGCACGATGTTGTAGCCTTTGATGTCGATGTCGGATACGACCGCCTGATTGGCAGTCCCGTCCAGATAATCCAGTTCAGCTTTAAGCTTGAGACCGTTCAGGTCGAGGTCGGTGGCGGCGCCAATCATCCACACCGTCGTCTCCAGACCGCCTACACCCCCGAGCACTGCGCTCCGGTCGTTCAAGTATGCCAGGAAGAGGTTCGTTCCACTGGTCATCCCCATCTGGCCTAGACCGGCGTTTACAAAATAGAGATCCGCGTCGTCGCCTGGCCCTCCCGAACCAGTGTTTTGGATTCCGACGACTGGCTGAACGCCAGCAGTAGTGGGATCCGCGTCACCACCGGTTAGCTCAACCAACTTGGCGGTACCGACGGTGAGCTTGGTGCCTCCCAGCCCAAAATCGGCCCAGGCTCCGTCCACCCAGTCATCAAGAACCACGCCGTTTCCTAATTTAAGGCCAGAGCGTCCGGCCGTCAGACTCCACGTCTTGAAGTCCGCCCTGATATACGCTTCGAGCAGGTCAACGGAGGTCGTGGATGGACCCTCGGGACCGAACGGCGTGGCACCGAGCAAGCGGTTACCGGTGGCGTTGGTGGACCCCGCGAGCAGCGTCACGACTCCGCTCACGCCGTCCTCTTTCGCGATGGTCGTGAGCATGAACCGCGACGAGTAGTACGCCGCGGAATCCTGAACGGTCTTGTCGCCGTCCGTCAAATTGTCGATGTAGAACCCGCGCAGGCGGTAATCCCCGCCCCACTTCACGTCCATCGCCCACGAGAACGAGGTCGCCCCCAACAGCACTCCCACAACCACACCTAATATTATGATTCGTTTCATCATCGTTCTCCTCCTACCTGAAGAGATGGTGTGATGGCCGATCCCTCATCACCTAGGGCAACCCGCACTGCGCCGGTGGCGCGGACTGAGAATCGTCCACGATCCATCCGGGTGGCGCAGTCGTGTCAGACATCATGTCTCACCGTGTCAACGCGAAACGATAGCTATTCGCACGGCAATCCGTGTTTCGCTCACGGATCCGAGCAGTCGCGCATGAATCCGCAACGGCGACAGACCAACTTGCAATGAAGATCGAACAACGGAAACCCACACAGATCGCACGGTGGGTCCGACGACATCTCGAGCGGCATACCGGTCGGCGCCGCAAGAACGTCAATGGATTTTATCGATGGTGATGTCCACACCGCTCTGCCCAACATTCACCGGGTTGCCCTTGTGCTCGCCCTCCATGTCCCCGGGCTCCGGCGGGCCGGCGTTGCCGTCTTTATCGAGCTTGGCAAAGACATTGACCTTCCCGCTGAACGTCACCCCTTCGAGAAAGACATCGGCCTGGCTGACCGAGTACTGGACCGGGAAGGTCAGATTGGTCATTCGCTTGGCGGCGATCGGCGGACCGAAGGGCGGGGCGTCGGCGGCTCGCACGACGACGAAAAGGATGTAGTTGGGGGTCGCGTCCTTGGCCAGTTCCGGCGCGACCGTGATAGTCCCCGAAATGGTCTGTGGGACCTTCTTGGCGCCCTCACCCTTCTGGCACGCCATCCCTCCCCAGAGGAGAGTCGTCGCCAGAACGAGCGTTGAGCCCAGCCGCGTATACTCCGTCATTGCGAACCTCCGATCACAAACGGCCCGAATTATCCCTCAACAACACGCCATTGTCAACGAGAATGCGAGCAGAAAATGCGCCTAGCCCGTTTGGAGGGTAATGCGGTACGGGGCCACTCAAGTTGTCCGCTGAGGAACGCGTGTGCTAGGATGCGGGGTGATCACTTGGTTTCGCATGAGTCCCATTCGATGAAGCAGTCCTCCCTGCTGGCTCACCTTCGCAGCCACGCTGCCGTCACCGTCACCGTGGGTGAGTGGGAGATCGTCGCCCGCGTGGGCACGCTCGAAGACGACTACGCGGCGATCAGACACCGCGCCGGCGCGATCGATCTCTCGCACCGTACGATGCTCCGGGTGACGGGCAACGACCGCGTCAAATTCCTCCAGGGAATTATCAGCAACGACGCCTCGGTGCTCACCCCCGGACGCGGGCTCTACGCGACCATCCTCACGTCCAAGGGCAAGATGCAGACCGACATCACCGTGTTCGCGCTCAAGGACGCCGCCATCTGGGTGGACGCCGAGCCCGAGGTCGCCGAGAAACTGCTCCGACTGCTTATCCGCTACACGATCGGCACCGACGCCAAGATCGAGAGCGTTTCAGGCAGATACGGCCTGCTCGGCGTCTATGGTCCGAACGCGGCAATCACCATCGAGTCCGTCCTCCCCGGCGGTCGCCTTCCGACCGCGGCGCTTGGCGTGGTCGAGTTCATGTGGAGGGACCATCCGGCGGTCGTTGTCGAGTCCGGTTATCCCGGCACGCCGGGCTACCGCATTCTTCTGCCCGCCGACGCGTTGCCCGCCGCGTGGAGCGCGATCGTGGGATCCGACGGAGGAAGCCCCGTCAAGGCGGTGGGCATGGACGCGCTGGAGGCGGTTCGGATCGAAGCCGGCGTCCCGCGATTTGGAAGCGACATGAGCGAGGAGAATTTTCCCCCCGAGGCGCGGATCGAGGACCGTGCGCTCAGTTATACCAAGGGGTGCTACATGGGCCAGGAGACGATCGCCCGGATCAAAACCTACGGGCACGTCAACCGGTTACTGGTGGGCTTGCTGCCCGACACTGATCGGCCGATCGCGCACGGCACCGCGCTGTACCACCCCGACGTGACATCGGTCCTGCGCGAACACAAAGAGGCGGGCTACGTGACCTCGTCCATCGTGTCCCCGGCGCTCAAACGCGTGATCGCGCTCGGCTATGTCCACCACACGCTGGCAACGCCTGGGACCGTCGTGTCGGTCGGGTCCGAGAACCCAATCCCAGCCACCGTGGTCTCGCTCCCGTTCGTCTCGACGCCGTAGGGGCGACCAGCCGGGCACCCCTACGTCTAGGACCCCGACGCGCGAGCATGGTGCTGAAGAACTCGATAAAGCCTCGCGGGCTGCTCAAAAAGCTCCAGATGCAAGGCCGCAGGAAAGAGGAAACCGGAACGTACTCGGTCGTACGTGAGAACCCGGTTTATGGGTGGCGCAGCAATTTCCGACGACCGAGCACGCAGCAGATGGACTTTTTCAGCAGCCCGCTACGAATGGATCTGGACAGCGGTGAGCTTGCCATCCTTCTCGACGAAGCCGACCATCACCTGATCGCCAGGCTTGACATCCTTGAGCTGTTTCGCCGTCGCCGCGAAGGTGATGGGTTCGCCGGTTTCGGCGTCCGTCATCGTCAACGTCAGGGCCTGCAGGTCGACAGCGGTCACCACACCCACGTGCTTGAATGCCCCGGCGCTCTTGCAGGCCCACGCGGCGGCAGGAACACCCGCCAGCAGAAATAGCACCACGAGCCATCCCACCCTTTGTCTGACCTTGTGAGTCATCTCGATCTCCTTCCTGCGCGACGCGATGCCTACCGAGAGAATCGGCCCGTATCCTATCGTCGGGACGCCATCACTGTCAACGCGGGACCGCTTGGCACAGAACGGCGCATGGTCGGCCCCAAAGCGGTGTGGTATGATGCCGTCCATGGCGGATCCGACACGCGAGCACGCCGAGTTCCTGACGATCGCCATCGAAACCGCGCGGGCGGCGGGCAAGATCATCAGGACCGGGATCCATGCCACGCTCGACATCCGGTACAAGGGAAACATCAACCTGGTGACCCAGATCGATCTCGCCTCGGAGCGCGCGATCGTCGACCGCCTGCGGGCGCTCCTGCCCGACCACGGCATCCTGGCGGAAGAGGGGTCGGCCGCGGAAGGCTCATCGGGATACCGTTGGCTCATCGATCCCCTCGACGGCACCACCAATTACGCGCATCGCTTTCCCTTTTTCTGCGTCTCAATCGGGCTGCGGTACGAGAAAGACGCGATTCTGGGCGTGGTGTACGACCCGATACGGGACGAGCTGTTCACCGCGTCGCGCGGAGCGGGCGCGTGGTGCAACGGCCATCCCATTTCGGTGTCCTCCACCCCCACGATCGAGACCAGCTTGCTCGTCACCGGCTTCTCCTACACCGCGCGGCACAGCGCGGATGACAACTTCCAGCACTTCATCGACTTCAGCCGCGCCGCGCAGGGCGTACGGCGAACCGGCTCGGCCGCTCTCGACCTCTGCTACGTGGCCGCTGGTCGATTCGACGGCTTCTGGGAACTCAACCTCTCGCCCTGGGATACCGCCGCCGGCCAGGTCCTCGTCGAAGAAGCCGGCGGCCGCCTCACCGATTTCACCGGCGCCGCCTTCTCGCCCTACGGCTCGCAAGTAGTGGCAAGCAACGGCAAGATCCACAACGCCATGCTGGACATCCTTTCCAAGGCTTCCTAAAATTTCGTTGGACTCAAACATCCTACCCCACGGGCGCGAAGCCGCCGGCCGTCGAGAAGGAGGCGAATGCAAGGCGGAACGAAGTTTTGCACCGGAGCGTACTGGTTCGTACGTGAGGACACAAAACTGAAGTGACAACGCAGCAGACGCCCCTTATCGACGGATCGGCGGTTTCGCGACGGGAACGGTGGGCGTGGTGCGGCTACGACTTCGCCAACTCCGCCTTCACGACCATCATCGTCACCGTCGCCTACAGCGTGTACTTCACCCGCGTCGTCGCGCCCGACGGAACGGGCGAGGCCTGGTGGGGCCGAGGCTACGCCGCCTCGATGCTGCTCGCGGGCCTGCTCTCCCCGATCCTCGGCGCCGTCGCCGACGCCACGGCGTCCAAACGCCGGTTTCTGGTGGTGCTTACCCTCGCGTGCGTGGCGCCCACTGCGTTATTGGGGCTGGTCGGCCCCGGAGACGTGGCGTTGGGGCTGGGGCTTTTCATCATCGCCAACGTCAGTTACAACGCGGCGCTGCACCTCTACGACGCCTTTCTCAACGAGCTGGCCCCTTTCTCGGAGATGGGTCGCCTCTCCGGCTGGGGGTGGGCCTTCGGGTACATTGGGGGCTTGACCTCGCTGGCGCTGGTCTATCCGTTCCTCGCGGGAGGCATGGAGGGCGACCATGCCACGCGTTACCGTCTCGCCTTTCCGATGACTGCCGCGTTTTTCGCCGTGGCCGCGTTGCCGACCTTCCTGTGGTTGCGCGAACGCGCCGTCGCGGTGCGACGCGACGCCTCGCCCTGGACCGTGGGCGTGCGTCGCGTCGGGAAGACGCTGCGCGGCCTCGGTCGTTACCCCACCCTGATTCGATACTTCGTCGCCTACTTTCTGTACAACGACGCCGTCAATACGGTGTTTGTGTTCGCCGCGATCTTCGCCAGTCAGGTCTTGCAGTTTTCGGCGCAGGAGGTCGTGATGTTCTTTATCGTCATGCAGGTCTCGTCCGCCGCGGGAGCATGGGGCTTCGGCGCGGTGACGGACCGTCTCGGCCCCGTCCGGGCTATTTCCGCGACCCTGCTCGTCCTCATCGCCATCACGGTGTGGGCCGCGCGGGTCCAGAGCGCCTCGGAATTCTACGCGATCGGCCTCGTCACGGGCGCCATGCTCGGAGCCAACCAGGCCTCCAGCCGCACCCTGCTGGCCCAGTTCGCGCCCGCCGGACGGGGGGCCGAGTTCTTCGGGTTGTTTTCGCTGACGAGTAAATTCGCCGCGACGCTGGGACCGCTGCTCTACGGCGAGATCGCGACCGCAACCGGCAGTCACCGCGCCGCGGTGCTGTCCATCGGCGGCCTCTTTCTCGCGGGGCTGGTCCTGCTCCAACGGGTGGATGAGACGAAAGGAAGGCAGGAAGCCGGCGGCAGGCCGTAAGGGTTCGGCATGCCGAACCCTTACACTGAGAAGGGAACCGGGGTGAAGGTTAAGACGAAGATCACGAGGCTCGCCCACGCGATCAGACGCTGACGACGCCCCAGCGGGAGGTCCTGATCCACGACCGGCGGGTGGCGGAGGCCGATGATCGCGCCCAAAATGCCCCACACGAACCAGCCCGGCCATCCCACCACCCCTAGGATCGCCAACGCGAGCACCGCCATGATGGAAATGATGCGGTGCTTGCGCCCGAAGAGCGCGTACGTGATGTGTCCACCGTCGAGCTGGCCGATGGGGAGCAGGTTCAGCGCGGTGACGAACAACCCAAACCATCCCGCGACCGCCACCGGATGTAGCGCGAGGTAGAACCCCTCCCCGGGAAGCCCGACGAGCCACGCCGCCAGACCTGAGAACAGCAGCGGGGAGCCCAGCCAGATCTGGGACTCCGCCGGGGTTTGCGCAACCGTCGAGTTCTCCAGACCCACCCACACCGCCACGAACGCGACCACAAAACCAGCGATCGGCCCCATAGCGCCGATTTCCAGGAGCGCCTGACGCTTCAAGATCGGTGACCGCATACTGATGAACGCACCGAACGTCCCGATGGGGTTGAGAATCACCGGCGGTGCGGGAATGAAATACGGAAGGCTCGCCTTGACCCCGTAATACCGGGAGGTGAGGTAGTGCCCCATCTCATGGGTCAAGAGGATGGCCATGAGCGAAAACGAAAATGGGATGCCCCGGTAGATCTCGCTAGGGTGACGAAACGGAAAAAACGGGTCTCCGCTGTCCATCGCCGCGCCGGCCAACAGGGTCGTGCAGAGGGTCGCGATGAACAAACCCAGCGCCAGACCGTACGACGGCCGCGGTTCGGGTTGAGCGATCGGGATCTCGGTAATGAGGGTTTCGGGGGGAAGATGGGACGCCCACGACGATCCCGCTCTGGACTCTTGCGCCATGGCGCTCCTCCGCGGGAAGGGTTAGGCCGCCGCCCGCACCGCGCTGATGCTGGCCAACGGGAGCGTACAAGAACCCGCCGTGGTCACAAGGTAGAGATCGGTCTCGTCGGCGCCGACCAGACGACCACGGTAGAGGATGCCTTCGTACACCACCTCCACCTCGCGTCCTTGCAGGACGGTCAATTCATCGGGCATCATCGCACGATATCTATTATATCGACAAGCCCGGCCCAGTGCAACGCGCCCGGCTGCGGCGCCGTGTGCATCCCCCACCCGGCCCGCGCGGGGTGCGGCTGGCACAGTGTTATTAGCAAGTGAAAGTGACCGGTTGGTTTGACAAGTGATCTGTCCGCTTGCGTCGTTTCTCCTGGGGTGATGTGGCATAGCGTCCGAGCAGTCGGGTGCCCCACCAGACCGTGTGCTC
>Ga0180094_1000039_pt1 | contig 31097 bp, 34 predicted proteins | sample EasRivT47_16_1Da_FD_121786 | JGI IMG/M metagenome (GOLD analysis project Ga0180094, IMG submission 121786) | Soil microbial communities from meander-bound floodplain in the East River, Colorado, USA - East River metaG ERMLIBT47_16_1Da | ecosystem: Environmental > Terrestrial > Soil > Floodplain ... | reverse complement strand
GGGCGCGCAGTGCGCGCGAACTGCTCCTGCTCCTCGGGCAGCAGCAGTCGTTCGACGAAATGCTGACCGTACTTACGGTATACGCGCTGGATACGCTCGAGTTCGAGCACATCGATGCCGATGCCGAAAATCATGCACTGCGCGCCGCCAGCATCAGGTGTTTCATTTCGCTCACCGCGGCGGCGAGCCCGTGAAACACGGCGCGGGCAATGATGGCATGACCGATGTTGAGCTCGACGATTTCCGGAATTGCCGCCACCGGCTGGACATTGTGGAAGTGAAGCCCGTGACCCGCATGCACGGTGAGCCCCAGTGCCGCCGCATGGCGCGCGGCTTCCCGCAGACGGTGCAATTCCGCCGCCCGCTCGCCACCGTTGGCTTGCGCATACGCGCCGGCGTGAAGCTCAACCACCGGTGCGCCGCTCCTGGCCGCCGCATCGAGCTGACCGCGATCGGGGTCGATGAAGAGCGAGGCCCGCATGCCCTGTGACTTGATCCGGGCGCAGGCCTCTGTGATGCGGCCCAGCTGCCCAGCGACATTGAGGCCTCCCTCGGTGGTGAGCTCGCTGCGCTTCTCGGGGACCAGGCAGCAGTCCTCGGGCCGCACGCGCTCGGCGATGGCCAGCATCTCATCGGTCACCGCCATCTCGAGATTCATGTGCGTCTGGATCACCGCGCGAATCGCCAGCAGATCCTGATCCTGAATGTGGCGACGGTCCTCACGCAGATGCAACGTGATGCTGTCGGCGCCGGCCTGCTCGGCCATCAACGCGGCGTACACCGGGTCGGGATAACGCGTGCCCCGCGCCTGTCGGAGCGTTGCCACATGGTCGATGTTCACGCCGAGCGCGATCCAGCCAACCTTCCTCGCGTTCACGCCTTCATCCCCTGCGCACGCACTGCCGTCATGACCTCGCGGCTCTTCAAGCCGCGGCCGTCGAGGCACGTTGCCAGCGCATCGCGCAGCAGTCGACGGGCATCCCGCAGGCATTGGGCGTCGTCGAGCGCTTCTTTTGCCAATGCGGTCAGCGAGCTGCCGCGATAGGTCGACGGCGACTCGGCCACCGCCAGCGACGCCCCGCGATCGGCACGGAAATGATAGTGGCGGTCCGGATCGAGCACCGCACCGCTTTCCGCATCCCGCTCGAGATTGATGCCGTAGCCGATCACCTTTAGCAGGCGCTTCTCGAAGATCCGCAAGGTGCGTGCCTCGGATGCCGTCGTGCCGAGCCCTGCGAGCGCTTCCTGGTAATGGTCGAAAAGCTCAGGGTGACTGTCGCTCCGCGCGAGGAGTTTCAGCAGCAGCTCGTTGAGGTAGAAGCCGCTCATCAGGCGGGCTGCCGGCAGTCCTGCGGGCGCACCGTCGAACTCGGCCGCATTCAGGTTCCCCGCCTCACCTCGCCCCGACCATGAAACGAGCACTCGCTGGAACGGCTGCAGCACGGCACGCAGTTCGGAACGCTGACTGCGTACGCCGCGCGCGAACAGGCTCACGCGCCCGTGCTCACGCGTGAAGAACTCAAGGATCCGGCTGGTATCCCGCCACGCCATGTGGTGCAGGAGATACGCCGGAGCCAGCGTGATGCGCCCGTTGTTCTTCATCACGATTCGTAGCCGAACGACTTGAGCGCCTGCTCGCTGTCGGCCCAGTTTTCCTTCACCTTTACCCACAGCTCGAGGTGCACGCTCTTGTGCAACAGTTCGTTGAGCTCGAGGCGCGCCAGGCGTCCGATCTCCTTGAGACGCTCGCCGCCGGCACCGATCACGATGGCCTTCTGCCCGGTCCGCTCGACCCATACCACCGCGCCGATGAGCACCCGTTCGCCCTCCTCCTCGAAACGCTCGATTTCCACCGTAAGCCCGTACGGCAGCTCCTCGCGCAGGCGCCACGTGAGTTTCTCGCGGATGATCTCGGCGGCGAGAAAGCGCTTGCTGCGATCGGTCACCTGGTCGGTGGGAAAGAGTGGCGGCGACTCGGGCAGCAGGCTCTCGATCATTTCGGGCAGCTTGTCGAGGTTCTCGCGCTTCTCGGCCGACAGCGGCACGATCGCCTTGAAATCGGCGCGTTTCGACAACTCGTCGATGAAGGGCAGCAGCCGCGGCTTGTCATGAACCCGGTCCACCTTGTTGATGATCGCGATCACCGGACGCCCCGAGCGCCGCACGCGCTCGAGCACGCGTTCATCGTCGTCCGTCCAGGCCAGCGCCTCCACGACGAACAGCAGCAGGTCGGCGTCATCCAGCGAACTCAACGCCGATCGGTTCATGTACTGGTTCATGACGCGCCGCGCGTGCGAGTGGATCCCGGGAGTATCGACGAACACGATCTGCGCCGTCGGGCGGGTGAGGATCCCGAGGATGCGGTGACGCGTGGTCTGCGGCTTCGGCGTCACAATGCTCACCTTGGTACCGATCAGCGCGTTGAGCAGCGTTGACTTGCCGACGTTGGGGCGCCCGACGATCGCCGCGAACCCACATCGGTACGGCATCGGCTCGCCCTTACGACGATCGCGCGCCATCACGATCCAGCTTCCGGCTCGGCCGCCGCAATCGCTGCCAGTACCTGCTTTGCCGCCTCTTGCTCTGCGCTGCGCCGGCTCGGACCCTGGCCACTGCCCTGCAGTTCCAGGGCCGCAATCTCGCATCTCACCTTGAACCGCTGCATGTGACTCTCGCCCTCGACGCCCTCAACGGCATACTGCGGCAACGCCAGACCGCGTCCCTGAAGATACTCCTGCAACCGAGTCTTGGGGTCCTTGAGATCCGACTCCCCGGCCAACTCCTCGAGGCGAGGCGCGATCACTCTCTCGATCGCGGTGCGTGCCGCCTCAAACCCGCCGTCGAGGTAGATCGCCCCGAACAGCGCCTCGAGTGCATCCGCGAGGATCGAGCGTCGCCGAAACCCGCCGCTGCGGAGTTCCCCGGCGCCCAAGCGCAGCTGTTCTCCGACATCCAGTGCGACCGCCATCGCCGCGAGGGTCTCACCACGAACCAGGCGCGCCCGCAAGCGGCTGAGCTCGCCCTCGTCCGCGCCCGGGTAGCGACGATAAAGAAGGTCAGCCACAACGCAGTTGAGCACCCCGTCGCCAAGGAACTCCAACCGCTCGTTGTTCGATCCGCCGGCGCTGCGATGAGTCAGCGCCGCCTCGATCAGCGATGGCTCGCGACTGCGATAGCCGGTCTCGCGTTCGACCCATTCGAGGGTACGCCGTAGCGCGTCGTCCGACATGCTGGCTGGGAGTGGTTCTACTCGATCGTGACCACTTTGCTGAAGTCGACCAGCAGGGACACGTTGGCGATGAAGGGCACCGTGTCGTAATAGGTGGCCTCGACAGTGTAGCCAGTGCCTTGCTTGGTGATCTTGAGGTCGTCCCTTTTGATGATGCGCACGTCCTCGATGTCGAAACGGCGCTCGATCGCACTTCGCAGTGCGCGCCCTTCAACGGCTTCGCCCGAATACTCATCGCGGACCTGTTCCAGGGTACGCGCGATCTTCATGTACTCCAGGTAGATCGGCGTCAGCCGGAGGCCCGCATACAGCACCATGCCGACCGGTATCAGGATGACCATCCACCCGAGAAATGTCACACCACGCTCGTGATGACGCATCTTGCCCCCCGTCGCTCGATCTCGATTAGTGGATCGCATCGCCGATGCGGCTCCAGATCGGCCCCTTCGGGCCGTCCCAGTTGAACCAGATCCTGACTGCCTTGCCGACGAGGTTACCCTCGGGCACGAAGCCCACGCCTTCGTAGCGGCTGTCCTGACTGTTGTCGCGATTGTCGCCCATGAAAAAGTAGTGTGCCGCCGGCACGACGTAGGTGCCTTCGCGGCTGTCGCGGCCGGGCCAATAGAGTACGCGGTGTTCGAGCGCGCCGATGCGTTCGATGCCGATACGGACCCCGTCATGGCCATGACCCTCGTAGACTCCGTCGATCTCGACTGGCAGCGGCGCACCATTGATGTACACGCGCTTTTCGCGCACTTCGACCCTGTCGCCGGGCAGCCCAACGAGCCGCTTGATGTAGTTCGTTGAAGGGTCGGACGGTTTGCGGAACACGACCACGTCACCACGTTGCGGCGACCCAAGATCGACGATGCGGGTGTTCAGGACCGGCAAACGCAGGCCATAGGCAAACTTGTTGACGAAGATGAAATCGCCGTCGAGCAGCGTCGGCATCATCGAGTCCGACGGAATGCGGAACGGCTCGAACAGGAAGGAGCGGATCAACAGCACCAGCAGGATTACCGGAAAGAACGACCGGGCATACTCCACGACCATCGGCTCCGCCGCCGCGGCCGGGCGCTCGCGTTTCAGCATCCATGCATCAATGGCCCAGATTGCCCCTGTCAGGAATGTCAGAACGACGAGCAGCAGCGCGAAATCGAAAACCATTGATCACCCGAGAAAAAAACCGCGCGCAGTATTCTTGATTTTCACAAGAGCCGCAACAACTTGCGTCACTGCCGCGAAACCGGCGAGGCTCACTTGCGGCCCACCTTCAGCACCGCCAGGAAGGCTTCCTGCGGGATCTCCACTTGGCCGACCTGCTTCATGCGGCGCTTGCCCGCCTTCTGCTTCTCGAGGAGCTTGCGCTTGCGCGTCACGTCGCCGCCATAGCACTTGGCGAGCACGTTCTTGCGCAGCGCCTTGACAGTGGCGCGCGCCACGATCTGGCTGCCGATCGCGGCTTGTACGGCAACCTCGAACATCTGCCGAGGGATCAGTTCCTGCATCTTGTCGACCAGCTCGCGCCCGCGCGCATAGGCATTGTCGCGATGAACGATCATGGAAAGCGCATCGACCCGTTCACCGTTGATGAGGATGTCGAGCTTGACGAGTGGTGCGGTCTGGAATCGCGTGAACTCGTAGTCAAACGAGGCGTAGCCGCGGCTCGCCGACTTCAGCCGGTCGAAGAAATCGAGCACCACGTCGGCGAGCGGCAGCTCATACTGCAACGACACCTGGCTGCCCAGGTATAGCATGCGTTTCTGCGCTCCGCGCTTCTCGGTGCACAACTTAAGCACCGCCCCGACATGGTCCGGCGGCACGAGGATAGTCGCAGTGATGATTGGTTCACGGATCTCCGCGACCTTGTTGCCCGGCGGCAGCTTGGCCGGGTTGTCCACATACTCGACGCTGCCATCGGTCAAGGCGACTTCATAAACGACGGTTGGGGCGCTGGTCACGAGCTCTAGGTTGTATTCGCGCTCCAGACGTTCCTGAACGATGTCCAGATGCAGCAGGCCGAGAAACCCGCAACGGAATCCGAAGCCCAGCGCCGTCGAGACTTCCGGTTCGTAATGCAGCGCCGAATCGTTGAGCTTGAGCTTCTGCAATGCATCGCGGAACGCTTCGTAGTCTTCGGTATTGACCGGGAATAGTCCCGCGAATACGCGCGGCTTGATCTGCTTGAATCCGGGCAACGGCGACTCGCACGGGCGTCCGTCGAGCGTGATCGTGTCGCCGACCGGCGCGCCGTCGATCTCCTTGATCCCGGCCATCACGAATCCGACTTCGCCCGCGCTCAATGTTTCGCGTACCACGGACTTCGGCGTGCGCCGCCCGAGACGGTCGACGTAGTGCGAACGCCCCGTCGACATGACCCGGATCTTGTCGCCGGTCTTAATCGCGCCATTGACCACGCGCACCAGCGAAACGACGCCGACGTAATTGTCGAACCAGGAATCGATGATCAACGCCTGCAAGGGTGCCTGCGGATCGCCCGTCGGCGGCGGGACACGCCGGACGAGCTCTTCCATCAGCTCCGGTACGCCGGCGCCCGTCTTGGCGCTGACGAGTACGGCGTTCTTTGCCTCGATGCCGATAATCTCCTCGATTTCGCGGATGACCTTCGCCGGCTCGGCGGACGGCAGGTCGATCTTGTTGATGACCGGAACCACCTCGAGACCCTGCTCGATCGCGGTGTAGCAGTTGGCGACGCTTTGCGCCTCGACACCCTGAGCGGCGTCGACCACCAGCAGAGCACCCTCGCATGCCGCGAGCGAACGCGACACTTCGTACGAGAAGTCGACGTGTCCGGGTGTGTCGATGAGATTGAGCTGGTACTCGATGCCGTCGGCGGCCGTGTAGTACAGCGTGACGCTCTGCGCCTTGATGGTGATGCCGCGCTCGCGCTCGAGGTCCATCGAGTCGAGCACCTGTTCCTGCATTTCGCGTTCCTCGAGCCCGCCGCAGAGCTGGATGAAGCGATCGGCGAGCGTCGACTTGCCGTGATCGACGTGGGCGATTATCGAGAAGTTGCGGATGTTCTGCATCAATGGGCGTCAGATAAAACGCGATTGTACGGCACTCGGAGCCGGCGGCCGGGAGGTAATGCGCACTTGGAGCCGGTGGCCGGTCTTTTCCTGCTGCAGACCCGGTCGGTGTAGGTCTCGCACGAATCCGTTTCCGTCCACTACGGTTACCCGGCTATGGGTGAGGGACGTCATCGCACGAGGGTCGTCCCTGAAAGTCGGCCCAGGCCGCACCTCCCTGTGCGGCGGTTCGATCGGGGCTGCAACATCTCTTGCCCGGGCACCGGCGCCGAGTGCTACTGCCGCTTGAGTAGACGTGCGACTTCAGTGGCGTCGAAACGCGCGTGGCAGACCGGTTCACCTTCGAGAAGCAGCACCGGGATCTTGAGTCCGTAGCGGGATTTGAGCTTCGGATCGCTATCGACGTCGACCAGCTCGATGGACACGTCCCGGCCGGCGCAAAAGAGCTGCAGTTCAGCCAGCATCTCCTCGCACAGCTCGCAGCCAGCGCGGGTGAGTAGAGTGAATCGTGCGGTCGCGCTCATGCCGCGGCGAGCTCTGTGTCGCGCACTGTGCGAGGAAGCGGTGGATTACCGCGAACGAGGCGCCGCATTAGATGCGGCATCCGCGTCGGGTCGGGTGGACCCGGCGATGAACTGCACCGTCTGCGCCGGGACCTCGCCCACCGCGGTCACCAGGTGACCCCGCACCGTAGTGGAGAAGGCAAATGCCGAGCCGACACGTGACAGCCCGTTCAACGGATCGTGTTGAGGCGACTTCGTTTCGATGAAGACGGAAACGGATGCGAGCCCGTCTGAATAGACCAGGTGAGCCACCGGCGACGTCGAGCCCTCCATCATCTGGCTGTTGGTCGCGGTCAACTTGAATCCAGGCGGTACTTTGCTGGCCCGCCATAGCTGCGCGAACGAGGCCATACCTTGCTTGGGTGAGGGTTGCCTGAACCACTGGAGACCATCGCCGTTGACCTGCGGCTCGACCGCAGACTTCGGAATGCTGTCCGGGAGCGTGATATTGGCGAACAGCACCTGTTCGACCACATTGCCTTTTTCGTCGCAGAGCTGCGTCTTGAGGGGCAGCGCCGTACCCTCATCGATCCACAGCCGGTAGCCAAACCGATAGGCATCCTTGGGGTTGACTGCGATCACCTGTGTGATGCGGCCAAGCAGACGCGCGCGCGGCAACATCTCGAGGCGATAGTTCTCGGTCACCGCGGCACCGAACGCCGGCAGCGTGCCGAGCAGCGCGCCCTGCTCCTGGCGGGTCTCCACCAGCACACGGCGCTGATCGGGCAGGTAGCAGGTCAACTCTTCGTCGTTGCGGACGATCTCGCGGCCACTGCCGTCGAGCGACACCAGGCGTTCCGATACCTTGCCGTCCTCGACCCGGTGAATGATGCGCAGTGTCTCGACCTTGCCGTTGCGCACGTGAAAGAACGTGCCGTCATAGTTGCGGGTGGCGAGCGCGCGGTTCATCCGCTCGAGCCAGGCGCGCGCATCGTCTTCGGCGACTGCCGTGCTCACGACGAGCGCCAGACAGAGACCGGTCAGCAGTCGGACTTGCATCGCCACTACTTCTGCTGTCGGGACTGGTCGGTGGAAGCGGCAGAAGGTGTCTGAATTTCTTCGGGTGCCGCGAGCGGCGTCGGATCCTCCGCGACGATTCCCGACAGCACATTGCGACGCCCCAATGGTGAGGAGTATTCGCTGTGGGCGACCACGTAATTCGTCAGGCGAGTGGCCGAAACGAGCGCGGTGGATGTAGCTGGCGCCGGGACCGTGTAGCTCGGCTGCGCCGTAATTGTGGGTTCGCCGATCACGACACTCGCCGTTTCGCCGTTTGCCGCGAGCTGCGGGGCCTGCTCGAGCGCCGGATCCTGCAGGCGTTGCAGGCCAAAAAGCGCCGCCGTAGCCACGGTGGCGGCCACTGCGAAACCCGCGACGGGCTTGAACCAGTCCCAGCTAATGCGCGCCGCCGTTTCCCCGTCCAATGGTCCATCGGCTTGTACCGCGACCCGCACGCGTTCGGCGAACGCTCGCGACGGCCCTTCCGCCGGGCGCGTTCGCAGGCTCTCGCCGATCACCGTATAGCGCGCCAGGGTGGCGCGCAGTTCGGCGTTGCCATCGAGCCGTTTGAACAGCAACTCGATCTCATGTTTCGGCAGCTCGCCGTCGATGAAGGCCGACAGCTGGTTTCGCAGATAATCGCTCATTGCCCCTTAGTCCTCGGGTCGGCCCAGGCCACCGTCAAATATCGGCCGCAGGCGTTTGTCGATCGCTTCGCGTGCGCGGAAGATCCGCGAGCGCACCGTGCCAACGGGGCACTCCATTGCCGCAGCAATCTCCTCGTAACTCATGCCTTCCAGCTCGCGCAGCATGATGGCCGTGCGCAGATCCTCGGGCAAATCGGCAATTGCCGCATTGACCGTCTCGCGGATCTCGTCGGTGAGCAGCAGGCCCTCGGGCGTCTCTGAGTCCTTGAGCCGCGCCTGCATTTCGTACTGCTCAGAATCCTGCAAGTCCAGGTTGTATTCGACCGGGCGGCGCTTGCTCGACACCAGGGAGTTCTTGGCGGTGTTGATAGCGATACGGTAGAGCCAGGTATAGAAGGCGCTGTCACCGCGAAAGCTCGGCAGGGCGCGATACGCCTTGATGAACGCCTCCTGCGCCACGTCTTCCGCTTCCACCGGGTCACGGACATACCGCATGATCAGCTTCAGGACCTTGTGCTGGTACCTCAACACCAAATAGTCGAACGCCCGGGCCTCACCCCGTTGGACGCGCTCAACTAGCATCAGGTCGCTGGCCTCGGTGCCCATCTGGGCTCTCACTCCGGTGTCCAAGCCAGCCTGCGCCCCCCCTGTGACCCTGCCCCTTCGGGAAAGTTCGCGTAAGTACATGCCGCAGTTGGCTGTGACGGACTTCAAATGACGGAGGATTGTAGAGGCTGGCGTCTCCTTGCGCATGTCGGCTGAGCCGCAGGCGCACGCGGAGCCGGCGATATGCGTCCCTGCCGACCGTGCCAGGCGTCAGAATTGCCCAGCGGCGCCGTGTTTCCGTCCGCCAGACCAATATTGTGACGCGCCCCCAACTCCGGCTTGCCGCTGCCAGCACGGCGGCCCATTCGCGGCCATGCCCATCGCGAAGGTACCAGGTACCGTCGGCACGCCAGTCGATTCGCGACAGCGCGCGGGAAGCACTCCCGGAGGTCAGCTCAAATATCGGCAGCAGTGCGACCCCAAGAACGGCGCCGGCGAGCGGCAGCCATGAGCGCAGTGCCCCCTCCACCCGCCACAGTCCGACACCGATGGCGAGCAACCAGCAGACAAACGCCGCCAGCAGCCACCAGGGCGTCTTGAGCTCAAGCTTGAGGTTCGGTAATGGATTCGATGACACGCCGCGCGACCGGGTCCGCAGGCGCTGCACCGCCAAGGAGATAGGCGTGCAATGTCGGATCCGGCAGCTCGAGCAGCATTGCGAATGCCCGCCGTTCGGACAAGTCCGCATTTCGATAGCGCCCGGCGAGATAGCGCTCGAGGAGCGCATCAAGCTCCTTCATGCCGCGGCGGCATCGCCACGCGAGGCGCCCGTCGCTCACTGCCCTCTCCCCGCCAGCATCCTCTTGATCGCCGCGATCGCGCGCGCCGGGTTGAGATCCTTCGGGCACGCCTCGGTGCAGTTCATGATCGTGTGACAGCGATACAGGCGCAACGAATCATCGAGGGCATCGAGACGCTCATCGGTCGCCTCGTCGCGGCTGTCCACGATCCAACGGTAAGCCGCCAGCAGCACGGCCGGCCCGAGATAACGGTCGCCGTTCCACCAAGAGCTCGGGCAGCTCGTCGTGCAACAGGCGCACAGGATGCACGCCGAGGGCCGATCGACTTTTTCCTGCTGTTCCTTTGATTGCCGACGTTCGCGGTCGGGCGGCGCAGGCGCGCGTGACTGCAGCCAGGGGCGAATCGAGGCGTACTGGGCAAAGAACTGCGACAGGTCCGGGACCAGATCCTTGATCACCGGCTGGTGCGGCAACGGATAGATGCGCACTTCGCGCCCCAGGTCCTGGCAGGACTTGATGCAGGCGAGCGTGTTGAACCCGTCGATGTTCATGGCGCAGCTGCCGCAGATGCCCTCGCGACAAGAGCGGCGAAACGTCAGGGTCGAGTCGATTTCGTTCTTGATCTTGATCAACGCGTCGAGAACCATCGGCCCGCATTCATCCTTGTCGATCTCGAACGCATCGACACGCGGATTCTCCCCCGATTGCGGGTCGAAGCGGTAGATGCGAAACGTGCGCAGAGCGCGCGCACTCGCAGGCGCCTTGTGCACCCGGCCAGTGCGAACGCGTGAGTTCTGCGGCAAACGAAATTGTGACATCGGCGTCTCGAACGACCTCAGTAGATGCGGGCCATTGGCGGAATAGGAGCGGCCTCGCTCGTCAGGGTCTCAAGATGAACCGGGCGATAGTCGAGCCGCACCCGTCCCCGTTCGTCCACCCAGGCCAGCGTGTGCTTCAGCCAGTTGGCGTCGTCCCGCTGCGGAAAGTCCTCGCGCGCCGGCGCGCCGCGGATCTCGCGGCGGTTCTCGGCGCCGTGAATCGTTGCGGTCGCCTGCAACAACAGGTTCTCGAGCTCGAACGTCTCGATGAGATCGGTATTCCACACCAGCGAGCGGTCGCTGATCACAACCTCCGCCATGGACTCGGCAACGCCCGCGAGCTGCCTGATTCCCTCGCGAAGCACTTCGCCACTGCGGAACACGGCGGCGTGATTCTGCATCGTGCGCTGCATGTCGAGGCGGATCTGAGCCGTGCGGCGCTTGCCGTTGGCGTGGCGAAGCCGCTCGAGACGGCTGAGCGTCGGATCGCAGCTATCCTTCGGCAACGGGCGGTGTACCGCGCCGGATCTGATAAGTCGCGCGCAGTGGCGCGCGGCGGCGCGTCCGAACACGACCAGATCGAGAAGCGAGTTCGAACCCAGGCGATTGGCGCCGTGCACCGACACACACGCGGCCTCGCCCACGGCCATCAAGCCAGGCACCACGGCCTCCGCGTCGCCTCCCTTGAGCGTGACCACTTCGCCGTGAACGTTGCTGGGAATCCCGCCCATGTTGTAGTGGGCGGTCGGCAGCACGGGAATCGGCTCGCGCGTGACGTCGACGCCCGCGAAGATGCGCGAGGTCTCCGCGATCCCCGGCAGGTGCTCGTGAATCACCTCGGGCCCCAGATGTTCGAGATGCAGATGGATGTGGTCCTTCAGCTTGCCGACCCCGCGCCCCTCGCGGATCTCGATCGTCATCGAGCGACTCACGACATCGCGCGAGGCCAGATCCTTGGCGTTGGGTGCGTAGCGCTCCATGAAGCGCTCGCCGGTGGCATTGGTGAGATAGCCACCCTCGCCGCGCACACCTTCGGTAATGAGACACCCGGCCCCGTAGATGCCCGTCGGGTGGAACTGCACGAACTCCATGTCCTGCAACGGCAACCCGGCACGCAAGACCATCCCTCCGCCGTCGCCGGTGCAGGTATGCGCGGAAGTGCACGAGAAATAGGCGCGGCCGTAACCACCGGTCGCGAGGATGACCATGTGCGCGCGGAAGCGGTGCAAGGTCCCCTCGGCGAGATCGAGCGCGATGACTCCGCGGCACGCGCCGCCCTCCATGATCAGATCGAGCGCGAAGTACTCGATGAAGAACTGCGCCTGGTGCTTGAGCGATTGCTGGTACAGCGTGTGCAGCATCGCGTGACCGGTGCGATCGGCCGCGGCGCAGGTACGTTGCGCGATACCCTTGCCAAAGTGAGTCGTCATACCACCGAACGGACGCTGGTAGATCCTGCCATCCGCGGTCCGCGAGAACGGCACGCCGTAATGTTCAAGCTCGATCACGGCGCTCGGCGCTTCTTTGCACATGAACGCGATCGCGTCCTGGTCGCCGAGCCAGTCGGATCCCTTGACGGTGTCGTACATGTGCCAGCGCCAGTCGTCCTCGCCCATGTTGCCGAGTGCGGCGCTGATTCCACCCTGCGCGGCGACGGTGTGACTGCGCGTCGGGAAGACCTTGGTGATGCACGCGGTCGACAGGCCGGCCTCGGCCAGGCCGAAGGTGGCGCGCAGACCAGCGCCGCCGGCACCGACGACGACGACATCACAGGTGTGCTCGATAAACGAATAGGCGCTCGTCATGTCGCACCTCCACCGGCGACGCGGATCACCGCGAGAACTCCGGCAGCAGCAATGACCACGTGCGCGAATCCGGCCAGCCTGACGGCAGTGCGCTGCACTCGCTGGTCGTGAACGTAATCCTCGATCACGACCTGAAGTCCGAGTTGCGAGTGCAGGCTTGAGAAGAGCACGAAAAGTGCAACGACGAGCGCATTGAGTGGACGCGCCAGCCAGTCGCTCACGCTGCCGTAATCGAGCACGTCAAGCCTCGACAGCGAGAATACCAAGCACAATCCGAGCGGGACGAGTGCGAGCGCGGTAAGGCGCTGCCACCTCCAGTGCGACACGCCGCTCTTGATGGCGCCGGCGCTCACGACATGCCACCGTGACGCTCAAGCGCCACCCAGACAAACCCGGCGGTCATCACGGCGGCGACCATCACCACGATCCAGCCGCTCAAGCGCGCGTGCGACTTTTCGAACCCATAGCCCAGATCCCAGGCCAGGTGACGGATGCCGTTGGCCAAGTGGAAGCAGAAACTGAAGAGCCAGCCGAGCAGGAGCAGCCTGAAGAGCCATGAATCGAGAATGTCGTCGACACGCGCGTAAGCATCGGGTCCACAGGCCAACGCCAGCAGCCATGCCACCAGCACGAGACCGCCGCCAGCGAGCAACACGCCGGTGACGCGATGGGCGAACGACAACACCATCGTGTAGTCGAAGCGATAGATCAGAAACGGTGACAGCGGTCGTTCGCGGCGGGTCATTCAGAAATCGATGCAGCGCCCGGCTTTCTCCCAGTCGCCATAGCGCACGGGATCGGGGCCTGCGCGTCCCCCGATTTCGTGTGCCGGTGTCGCGGACGGAGCAGCGCGCTCCGCTACAGGCGATTTGGCTGCCTCATCTCCGGGAGTGAAAGATCCGTGGAGTTCTGGCCGGTCATGACTGCCCGACATCGTACAAGTCTGCCAGAATTGAACTCTCATAACCATACGGACAGCTTGAAGAAATGATCGAGATTGCGGCTGCCGGCGAGAATCTCGCGCTCACCGACTTAGGCGTCATCCGCATCGGTGGTGGCGACGCGCGCGCGTTCCTGCAAGGTCAGTTGAGCAATGACCTGCTGCGCCTGACGCCCGACCACTCACTGCTCGCCGCGCTCAACACCGCGCAGGGCCGCGTGATTGCCGTTCTGCGTCTATTGCAACGGCCGGACGGAATCTTCGCCATTGGGCCGGCGGGATTGTTGGCAACGGTGATTGCCGGTTTGCGCAAGTACGTCCTGCGATCCAGGGTCACCCTCAGCGATGAATCCTCGCAGCACGCGGTCGTGGGCCTGCTCGGCCCCAATGTTCGAGAGCTGTCCGTCCTCCCGCGCGCCGACCTGATTGCCACTTCGCGTCCGGCCCCGGAACCCGAGACGTCGGGTGAACGCTGGCGGCTGGCCACGATTGAAGCAGGCGAACCGCAGATCTATCCGGAAACGAGCGAGTTGTTCGTCGCGCAGATGCTGAATCTCGATCTGGTCGATGGCTTGAGCTTCACCAAGGGTTGCTACACCGGCCAGGAAATCATCGCGCGCACGCAGCATCGAGGCCGGATCAAACGGCGCATGTTGCGCTACCTGATCCGCGGGGCAACGCCACTCAGACGCGGTGAGCAAGTGCGCCTGGATGGCGGCCGCATCGGCCGCATCGTCGAGCGCGCGGCGCGCAACGCCAACGATATTGAAGTCCTCGCGGTCGTCCCGCTGGACGCCACTGACCGTGAATCGGCTGAGAGCACTTTGCCCCAATTCAACGTGGAACGCTTGCCGCTTCCCTACGCCGTGCCGGACCTGAGCTGAACGTCAACCACGAGCGACAGTATTCTCGCGGCAGAAGCTCGCCGTCGCCTTCCTCCCCGACTTTTCCACGGTTCCCCGTCCTTCTTGATCGACGTGGATAAGCGGACAGCATATCCCGCGATCGCCGACGCTTCGTACGAGGAAACGGTGGCACGTGTCGGGAACGGTGGGAAAGTCGGGGAGGAAAGCGACGGCGGCGGCAGGTTCCTCTAGAGGTCGACCAACTCCACGCCTGCTTCGTCGATCCGCTCGCCAAAGAAGCCGCTGCCCACGCGCGCGAAGCGAGATGTTCCATCAGTTGCCAACAAGCGTATCGGGCCGGGCTGCGAGGCACTGCTCGTCAAACCCTGCTGCTCGAGCAGCTCACGGACGCGGCGGGCAGTGGTCTCCGCAGAGTCCACGATTGCGACGCTTGAGCCGAGCACCGTTTCCATCACGGGCTTGAGAACCGGGAAGTGCGTACAGCCGAGCAGCAGGCAATCCGGGTGCGCTTCGATGTCGGTGGCGAAGATCGGTTCCAGATAGCGCCGCACGATGCCTTCGACCAGAGGTCCCTCGATCCAGCCCTCCTCCGCGAGTGCCACAAAGAGGGCGCACGCCTGCGCGACGACTCGTGCTTCCGGACGAATGGCGTGAATAGCCGCTTGATACGCGCCGCCGCGAACGGTGCCCTCAGTCGCAATCACCGCGATGCGCCCGCTCACGGATGCGCCGCAAGCCGCTTTCGCTCCCGGCTCGACGACGCCCACCACCGGCAACGGCGCGTAGCGCTCGCGCAGCGCGTTAAGCGCCACGGCCGAAGCCGTGTTGCAGGCGATCACCAGACACTTGATCTGATGTTCAACGAGAGTGTCCCCGGCCTGGATCGAGTAGCGCACCACCGATTCGGGGCTCTTGGTTCCGTACGGAAGTCGCGCGGTATCCCCGAGGTAGATGAACCCCTCGTGCGGCAACACGGCGCGCAGCGCGCGCAGGACCGTCAGGCCGCCGACTCCGGAGTCGAATACGCCGATCGGCAGATTCACCGGCGGGCGAGCCTCACTCTGGCCTCAGATGCGGGAACAGCAGCACGTCGCGGATCGACGCCGAGTTGGTGAAAAACATCACCAGCCTGTCGATGCCGACACCCAGGCCCGCGGTGGGCGGCAGGCCGTACTCGAGCGCGCGGACGTAATCCGCGTCGAAGAACATGGCTTCCTCGTCGCCTGCAGCCTTGCGCGCTGCCTGTTCACGGAAACGCGCGGCCTGCTCCTCCGGATCGTTGAGCTCGGAAAACCCATTGGCGATTTCGCGGCCCGCCACGAACAGCTCGAAACGGTCCGTGAGAAACGGGTCCTCGTCATTGGCGCGAGAGAGGGGCGACACTTCGGTCGGATACGCGTACACGAACGTCGGATCGAGCAGCTTCGCCTCGACCGTCTTCTCGAAGATTTCGATCTGCAGCTTGCCCGCACCGTCAGTCTTCCTGTAGGGGATCTGCAGGCGGTCACACACGCGATGCAGGTAATGCTCCTCGCGCAGCGACATCGGGTCGAGATCCGGATTGTGCTCGAGGATCGACTCTTCCACCGTCACGCGACGGAACGGTGGCTCGAGGTCATACGCGCGGCCCTGGTACTCGAGCTTCCTCCCGGCATGCAGGGCATCCGCCAAACCGCGGAAAGCCTTCTCGACCCAGTCCATGACGTCGCGGTAATCCCCATAGGCCCAATACAGCTCCAGCATCGTGAACTCGGGATTGTGCTGCGTGGAGAGGCCCTCGTTGCGAAAATTGCGGTTGATCTCGTACACCCGCTCGAATCCGCCCACCACCAGCCGCTTCAGATAAAGTTCCGGCGCGACGCGCAGGTACATGTCGAGGTCGAGCGCGTTGTGATGCGTGACGAAGGGTCGCGCGGCCGCGCCACCGGGAATCAGCTGCATCATCGGGGTTTCGACCTCGAGGAAATCGAGCGCGTCGAGGAAGTCCCGCAGAAAGTGCACGATCCGCGCGCGCGTGCGGAACACTTCGCGGCTCGGCGCGCTCATGATCAGATCGACGTAGCGTTGCCGGTAGCGCAGTTCCGTGTCCGCGAGCCCGTGCCACTTGTCGGGCAGCGGCCTCAGCGACTTCACCAGCAGCCTGAGGCGCGTCACCCTGACCGACAGCTCACCGGTCTTGGTCTTGAACAGCACACCCTCGGCACCGACGATGTCGCCGATGTCCCAGCTCTTGAACTCCTCATGGGCATCGCCCAACGTACTCTGCTGAAGGAAGATCTGGATCTGGCCGGTTCGATCCTGCAGCGTCCCGAAGCTCGCTTTGCCCATCACACGCTTGAGCATCAGCCGACCGCCAACTCGCGCGTGCTGCGGGTTCTGCTCAAACCATGCAGCCGGCCGCTCGCCAAACCCCGTATGCAGCTGCCCGGCCAGGGCGTCGCGGCGGAAGTCATTGGGGTAGGCGACGCCCGCCTCACGCAACCTCGCGAGTTTCGCGCGTCTCTCTGCGATCAGCTTGTTTTCTTCGTTGTCCACTAGAGCCCCTGCTTCAGACTCGCTTGCATGAATGGATCGAGATTGCCGTCGAGCACCGCCTGCGTATTGCCGATCTCGACACCGGTGCGCAAATCCTTGATGCGCGACTGGTCGAGGACATAGGAACGGATCTGGTTGCCCCAGCTCACGTCCGACTTCGAATCCTCGAGCACGCGCGCCGCCGCATTGCGCTTGTTGACCTCGAGCTCGTAGAGCTTGGCTCGCAACATCTTCATCGCCGTCGAGCGGTTCTTGTGCTGACTACGCTCATTCTGGCACGCGACCACGATGCCCGTCGGCGCATGAGTGATGCGCACGGCCGATTCGGTCTTGTTGACGTGTTGCCCGCCCGCCCCGCTCGAACGATACACGTCGACGCGCAGGTCGGCCGGATTGACCTCAACATTGATGTCATCGTCGATTTCGGGCGAGACGAACACGGAAGCAAACGACGTGTGGCGCCGGTTGCCCGAGTCGAACGGCGACTTGCGCACCAGCCGATGCACCCCAGTCTCGGTCCGCAGCCAGCCATACGCATAGTCGCCAGCGAAACTCACGGAAGCACTTTTTATCCCCGCGACCTCGCCGTCGCTCTGATCGATGACTTCGGTCCGGAAACCGTGCGCATCGCCCCATTTGAGATACATGCGCAGGAGCATCGACGCCCAGTCCTGCGCCTCGGTGCCTCCGGCCCCCGCCTGGATGTCGAGAAACGCATGGTGGGAGTCCATCTCGCCCGGGAACATGCGCTTGAACTCGAGACGATGGATTTCCTTCTCCAGCCGCTCCACATCCGCTTCGACGCCCCTGATCGTGTCAGCGTCGTTCTCCTCGACTGCCATCTCGAGCAGCTCGCGCGCATCGGCGATGCTTAAGCTCAGGCGATCGAGCGCACCCACGACCTCGTCGAGCCGGGCACGTTCGCGACCAAGTTCCTGCGCCTTGCCGGGCGTGTTCCAGATGCCGGGATCTTCGAGCTCGCGGGTTACTTCCGCGAGGCGATCCTTCTTGCGCTCGTACTCAAAGGTACCCCCGTAAGGAGTCCAGGCGCTCTCCGAGGTCGGCCAGCGTACGGCGCAGCTGAGTGAGTTCCATCGATGCATTCACCGGGAAAGATACCGCGAGAATGATAACACGCGCCTCCAACACCGGGCCCCGCGAAATTGAGTGGCGCCACAATGCCCGACCTCTCCGACGTGCGAATGCCACTCAATCTTGTGGGCGGCCATCAGGACGTCTCGAGGTGCTCGACCACCAGCTGCAGGCGGCGCGTTCCGAGATATTCATTGACGTCGAGGCGATAGGCCAGCCGTGCACGGCCTTGCGGAAGCGCACGCCGCGGGGCAGCGCCGTCGGCATAGCGAAAGGCGATCGCGTCAAAGACTTCACCGCTCACCGACGGACGCACGCGCATCTTGAGATGGCATTCGCCGACGATGCGACTCTCGAGCAGCACGAACTCGCCGTCGAACGCTGGCTCCGGAAAGGCGCTTCCCCACGGTCCCGACTCGCGCAACACCAGCGCCGTCGAAAGCGTCATCTCCTCGGGCGTCAGCTCGCCATCGGTCTCGACGATTCCTTGTGCTGCCGGATCGAGCCAACCACCGACTTCCTCGGTGAAGGCGCTGGCGAATTGATCGAGACGATCCGATTGCAGCGTGAGGCCGGCCGCCATGGCGTGGCCGCCGAAGCGCTCGATGAGCCCGGGATGCCGCGTGGCGATTGCTTCCAGCACGTCGCGAATGTGCACGCCGGGAACCGAACGGGCCGAACCTCGCAGCGTTCCGTCCTCGGCGCGCGCCAGCGCGATGACCGGCCGATGCACGCGGTCCTTGACCCGGGCGGCGACCAGTCCGACCACGCCCTGGTGCCACGACTCATCGTAGAGACACAGCCCGGGAAGCAGTTCGCCCCGGCTTTCGAGATGCAGACGGCCCACAGCCTGAAGCGCTTCGGACTGCATGCGCAGTTCGATCTCACGCCGTTCCTCGTTGAGGTCGCTCAGCCGCGCGGCGAGCTGCCGAGCCTCGACGATGTCATCCGTCAGCAGGCATTCGACGCCCAAGCTCATGTCGTCGAGGCGCCCGGCGGCATTGAGGCGCGGCGCCACGGCGAACGCGAGATCTTGCGCCACCACGCGCGGCAGCGATCGATTGGCCTGCTCGAGGAGCGCCGTGATGCCCGCAACGCATCGTCCCGCGCGCAATCGTTTCATCCCTTGCGCGACCAGGATGCGATTATTGTGGTCGAGCGGCACCATGTCGGCGACCGTACCGAGCGCCACCAGATCCAGCAGTTCCGCGACGCTGAAGCCACTGGCCCCCGATCCACGCGCTTGCAGCGCGCGCGCCAGTGCCGCCATCAGATAGAACGCCACGCCGACGCCGGCCAGTGCGCGGCTCCCGAAGCGGGCATCGACGAGATTCGGATTGACCGTCGCAGCGGCTCGCGGCAGCTCGCCCGGTGGCAGATGGTGGTCGGTGATCAGCACTTCGATGCCGCGTCGCCCAGCCTCCGCCACTCCCTCGTGGCTGGAAATACCGTTGTCGACCGTGATGATCAGCGCCGGCGAACGTTGTGCCGCGAGGACGACGATCTCGGGTGTCAACCCGTAGCCGAACCGGAAGCGATTGGGGACAAGATAGCCGGCGTCCACGAAGCCAAGGCGCCGCAGACTGCGCACAACGAGCGCACTGCTGGTCGCGCCGTCGGTATCGAAGTCGCCAATGACGAGAACGCGTGATCGGCGTTCGAAGTGGCGCAGCAGCAGCTCGACGGCACTGTCGATACCGTCGAGCGTGCTCACCGGCAGGAGCTGATCCAATCCGAGCCCGAGCTCTGCGGCCGACCGCACGCCGCGGCCCGCATATACGCGCCGCAGAACGGGGTGCATCTCGGGCGCGAAATCCTCCGCTGGGACGGACGTGCGTCTCTGGATCTTGCCAGCCTTCAACTCAGAGCCTCGAACCACGGACGCTGCTGACGCCAGAGCCGCCACAACCCTGGCCGGTCGAGCGCGTAGAGGCGGTCGTTGGCGTGAAGCTGCACGCACGACAGCTGCCCGCGGCGGAGCGCCGCGATGGCCGGGCCAAACCAGTCGCGTTCCAGGGCAACCAGGGCTTGCGCGGGCGTTTGAGATGACCCGGGTGTGGACTCCAGGGCAACGACGACCGACGGGTTCGCAGCAAGATTGATTGCGTCGAGCGATGCCGGCAAGGGGACCTGCGCGCCGCCCTGCATCTGCCAGAGCCCGCTCAAAAACGCATCTGTGCCGAACAGGGCCGGCAGCGCCCCTGCCGTGCCACGGTCGGGCAACATGCCCCCACCCCAGATCCACAAGGCATTCACGGTTTCGATTCCTCGTTCCGCGCGCCGCATGTTAACGGGATGGTCGTGCAGCCACATCTGAATTTCCGTCATCAGGCGCTTGAGCCCGACGGCGCCAGGCCCCGATGGCAACCCAGCAAGGATGTCGGAGCCGCGTACGCGCACCGGATCGATCGTATCTGCGTCCATGACGGCCGTGCTTGCCAGACAGGCCTGATGGCCGCTCCCGCCAACGAGCGATTGTCCCGTCGCACCGAAGCTCTGGTTGAACCCCTGTTCGATTTCGCGCCATTCGTCCGGGGTGAACGGAGGTGGCGGCGAGACACTCGCATACACGCGATCCACGCGCGCCTCCAGATGGATGCACTGCGCGAGCCAGTATTGCGCTGCCGGCCGGTCGCGCGCGTGCGTGAGCCGGGCAATTGGCGCCACCGGGATTCTGCCCGCGACCGGCAATGCCACACGTCGGCAGCTCCACTCTCGCCAGTCGCCATGCTCGCGCACGACACCGCGCCCAAGCAGCGTCTCGAATCCAGCCAGCCTTGGCACGGACGCGTCGGTCTGCGCAGCCGGCCCACCGCCAAGATAAAGGTCGGTGACGATCAACGTCACCTCGCGCATGGCCGCTCCCGCTCCATTCGTTGGTTTCCACGTTCCGGTCAATGCTCTATCGTAACGGCATGAAGTTCACGCTGCAGGCGCCGTCGTCGAGCAACCTCGTGCAGGCGTGCACGGAGGAGGAGATCATCGTGCGCGATCACGTGATCCGCGCGAGCGTGATTCTGACCGCCGGCGAGATCGTCTTTGACTGGCCGCCCACGAGCATCGAGGACCTGATACCGCACCATCTACAGGCCGTGCTGCAACTCAAGCCGGACGTCATCCTGCTCGGCACGGGAAAGCGACAGGTCTTTCCCGATGCGTACGTGCTGGCTGCGGTGCGGAATGCGGGCGTTGGGCTCGAGGTAATGGATACGCGCGCCGCCTGTCGGACCTACAACGTTTTGGTGCAGGAAGGACGCAGCGTCGCTGCTGCACTCATCGTTGAGGGCACGGCTGATGGTTTAGGCGGGGTGGGCCGGTGATGTCAGTCGACACGGGCACACCGAGAGAAGACACAGGGAACAAAAGCTTCAATCAACCAACCAATCATCCGAAGCTGACAGATTCGAACAATTGCACGTCTTCTTGTTTTTCTAGTTTGTTCTTGTTGTTCTTCTGACTTCCCCCTTCGCCCCTGTGTCTTCTCGCGGTGTGCCCGCGGACTGTCTGAGATTGGCGACATGGTAATCACACGCCACCTTGAGACGCAACCTTGGAACCCCGCTAAGTCCCGGGAGCTAAAGGCGGGACGGGTCGGCCGGTCGCTAGACTTGATCTAATGCGTTGATTTTTGCCGCAGCTGCACAAATCGGATGGCTTCCACACAAATTTTTCACAATCCGCCCGCCGACCGTTGCGGCAGGTACAGGCGCGGGTCCACCGGCATCCCGTTGTAGCGAATCTCGAAATACACCATCGGTATCCGATCGGGTCCCAGTCCCATATCCGCGATCAGCTGGCCAAGAGCGACCTCGTCGCCGTCCTTCACATGCAGCGCGCGATTGTGACCGTAGGCGCTCAGGAACACGTTGGTGTGCTTGACGATGATCAGCTGGCCAAAACCGCGTAGACCGCTACCTGTGTACACGACCTTGCCCCGTGCGGCCGCGCGGATCACCTGCCCCTCTCGCCCGGTGATGGTGATGCCCTGAGATCCCGTTGGCGCATGGCGAACGGCGGTTGCAGTCCCTTCGGTCGGCCAGGTCCAGGACGTGACATTTTCGGCAGGCGAAGGCGTCGGTGGCCTCGCATTCATCGCCGCTGATGGCGGCGTGGACCTGCGTTGATCCTTTGCACCGCGCGCCGTCCCACTCGGCTTCAGCCTGAGCACCTGGCCCGGGTGTATGCGGTAGTCAGCGGACAGATTGTTCCAGCGAGCCAGGTCGCGGTAGTCGACGCTGTGACGCCAGGCGATCGAGTACAGCGTGTCGCCCGAACGCACGGTGTAGGAGTGGGTGTCCGGCTTGCGATAGGGCCCACTGCAACCCGGGACCAGCAGCACCACTGCCGCGAGCAATCCGGCGACACGAAGACCAAGTCGACTGCTCTGCGCGGATCCTCTCACGCATCACGCCCCGGCCGCACAGCCTGCGATCAGACGGGCCCTTGAATCAGCGGCACGAAAGACACTGCCCCGAGCCGCTCGCGCTTCAGGCGAGCCTCCTCGCGCGTGACGCGGATCAGCTCCTGCTCGCCTTCCGCGCCAATGGGCACGACGAGGCGTCCGCCCGGCGCGAGCTGCTCGAGCAGAATCTCTGGAATTGCGTGGGGTGCAGCCGCGACGAGGATGCCGTCGTAGGGCGCGTGCGCCGGCCAACCTTGTGCACCGTCCCCGTGTCGGAATCGCACGTTGCGGATCTCCAGCTCCTTGAGGCGTTCGCGTGCGCGCTCGAGCAGCGGCGCAACTCGTTCGATCGTGAACAGCTTGCCGACAAGTGGCGCCAACACAGCGCTCTGATAACCGCAGCCAGTGCCGATCTCCAGCACGTTGTTGAGCGGCCCGCCCTCGAGCAACGCCTCGCTCATGCGCGCCACGATCCAGGGTTGCGAGATCGTCTGGCCGAAGCCGATGGGCAGCGCGACGTCCTCGTAAGCCCGACTCGCGAGCGCTTCATCCACGAACACATGGCGGGGAACGCTGCGAATGCGGTCGAGCACCGCGGGATTGCGAATGCCGTTGTCCTTCAGCCGTTGCACGAGCCGCTCGCGGGTGCGCGCGGAAGTCATGCCGATGCCGCTCATGCGCAGGTCAGTCATGCAGGCCCCGCAGCCAGCCGCCGAGCGATTCGAGCGCCGCATGTCGCGTTAGATCGATCTGCAGTGGGGTGACTGAGACGCAGCCTTCCGCCACAGCACTGAAATCGGTTCCCGGCCCGGCGTCCTGCCCCGCGCCGGCAGGCCCGACCCAGTAGATCGGCGCGCCACGCGGGTCCTGGCTGCGCACGACGCGCTCCGAGCGGTGACGATTGCCCAGACGCGTGGCGCGCACACCCTGGAGGTCGGCATAGGGGCGGTCGGGGACATTTACGTTGAGGATCATGGAGGAGTGCAGCGGCGCCTTCAGTAGGAGCATCACCAGCTCGCGTGCAATTCGTGCCGCCGTTTCGAAGTGTCGCCCGCTCACGGGGTCGGTACAGAGCGAAACGGCGATCGTCGGCAATCCCAGAAACCGGCCCTCGATGGCTCCCGCGACGGTACCGGAATACAGCACGTCGTCGCCGAGATTGGCGCCATCGTTCACGCCAGAAACCACGATGTCGTGCTCGTGCTCGAACAGACCCGAAATCGCCAGGTGCACGCAGTCGGTGGGCGTACCATTGACGTAATACGTGTTCTCTGTCACCTGGAACACTCTGAGCGGCGAGTCGAGAGTCAACGAATGGCCCGCCCCGCTGCGATTGCGCTCCGGCGCGACGATGGTCACCGACCCGAGATCTTCGAGAGCCTCGGCCAGGCGCCGGATGCCCTCGGCGCGGTAGCCGTCGTCGTTGCTCAGGAGAATCTTCACTTGGAGGGCCGGTCGCTGGCGGGAGAAAATCCGCGCGCCACTATACTGGAAGCGCCGCTGGCCGGCATAGACGCGCGCGTGAGCGCGCCTGCCTCGAGGACGTTGGCGATGAGTGACGAGCGCGACGACAAACACCTGTTTCGCGAAGCGGTGCGCGACGTCAAGCGTCTGCGCACGCAGCCCCGCATCACGCCCCCAAAGCCGCGTCCGCGTGCCCGCTTCGCGCGCCTCGACAATCTCGAGGTGTTGAAGGAAAGCCTGGATATCTCGCCTGGCGACCTACTGGTGGAGAGCGGCGACGAATTGAGCTTTCGCCGTGCCGGGGTGCAGGACGCCGTGCTGAGAAAATTGCGCCGCGGACAGTTTCGCGTCGAAGCCGAGCTCGATCTGCATGGATTGACGGTGGCGCAGGCGAAGATCGAGTTGCGCGATTTCCTGTTGAACGCGCAACGCTCAGGGATGCGCTGCATTCGCATCATCCACGGCAAGGGCCTGCGATCGGGCCACCGCGGGCCGGTGCTCAAGCACACGGCCAATGCGTTGCTGCAGAAAACCGCCGCGGTGCTCGCATTCTCGTCGGCGCGACCTGTCGATGGCGGCACGGGAGCGATCTACGTCCTCCTGGGCCGGCGTTGAATCGGCGGAATCCGCTGACTTCCGGAGTTTCGCCGCTTCGATCGGCGCATCCCCGAATTCTCAGCTTCCTCCCTTTAGCCGTTCCACTAGCTGACGCAGCGTCTGCTGCGTCTCGTCGCTGAACCAGACGTCGTTCATGAGCTCGTAGTCGCGCTCCGTGATGTGGCTGAGCAGCTCGATCAGATCCGCACGCGCAATGGCGCGGGTGACGGCTACTGCCCGCGGAGGCAAAGAAATCATCTGCTGCGCCCATTCGATTGTGGCGGGCACGACCTCATGCAACGGAACCACTCGATCCACCAGATCAATGGCAACGGCCTCCACTGGACTGAGCAACAGGCCGGCGCTCACGAGGCGCTCCGCCTGCCGCGAACCCACGATCCGGCGAAGCACCGCACAGATCACGGGTCCGGGCGTGAGACCGACCTGCACCTCGTTCAGCCCGATCTTGAACTTGCCATCGGCCATCACGCGATAGTCGCAGTACAGCGCAAGCACCGCGCCGCCCGCCGGACTATGACCGGTAATGGCCGCGGCGACCGGAACCGGTGAAGTTGCGAGGTGCGCCTGGGCGGCGAAGAACACCTTCCAGCACTCGAGCATCTGCAGACGATCGAGGCGCAGCAGTTCGGGCACGTCGAGTCCCGCCGTGAACATCCCCGGCTGCCCGGAGATGACGATCGCACGCGCGCCCGCGGCGATCGCGGCAGCCATTTCCGTGTTGAACCGCCGCATCAGCTCCGGATTGAGCGCATTGACCGGCGGGCGCGCCAGGCGCAACTCGCGGATGGGTCCGTGGTCCTTGATCTCGATCATGCGTGCGCACCTGCCGTTGAGAAGTCACCGAGTTCACGCAAGACGGCCGTGGCAAACTCGCCGGGGCCGAGCCTGAAAGTGATTTCGAGCCCGTCCTCCAGCCGTTCCGCGGCCAGTTCAGCCACTTTCATTCTCAGGCTCCTGCGCTCCTGCTCGAGACCGGCGGCCGCGAGCGCACCGGCCACCGGTCCAAACCGCTCGACCACAGTTTTCTCCAGATCCGCCACGTCGCCACCCGCGCGTGACTCGCCCTTTCCCCATTGTGGACCGGTGGGATGTATATCCAGTGCCGCGCACCTTTGCTCGAGCTCGGGCGTCGGCGCGGCTACGCCAAAAATGCTGCCGCTGCCATCGAGATTGGCGACATCCCCGGGCAACAGCCGGTCCCAATCACTCCGCAGGACCCGCTCGGTGAGTACGGCATTGAAGATCAGGCTTCGCCCCGCCGACAACGTAAAGCTGCGCTCACTGCGCGACCTTAAGTGCCGTCCGTCAATCGCCCATCCGGCCAGCGTGGTCAGGTTGCTCCCGTCAGATCCGAAACGTTGTGATCCAAAGTAATTTGGCACGCCGCGGGCACGGATGAGCGCGAGCCGCTCGATGATCGCCTCCGGATCGCCGCCGAGCGCGCGCACCCGGATGCGGAAACGATTGCCGGCGAGCGCACCGCGTCGCAGTTTTCTCGAGTGAGCATGCATGGCGACGACCTGGAACCCCGGTTCCCGCAAGTCGAGCCACGACCGGGCTCCCGCTGCACGCAGTGGAACGCTGAACCACTGCTCTGCGATGGAGCGGCGATCCTTGAGTCCGGCAAACCCGACTGCACTCACGGGAACGCGAGCGTGGCGGGCCAACTGGCGCCCCACCCATTCGGTATTCGCATCGCGCTTGCGGATCCTGAGGAGCAGGTGCTGACCGGCGCCGTCGGGTTCGAAGCCCAGCTGTTCGTCGACCGCGAAATCCTCCGGTGTGTCCCGCAATCGGCCGGTGACCGGCAGAGCGGCAAACGCGTGGGGAGGCTCGAGCGCCGCCGTGCGCCAGAGGTCCGGCACACCGCCCAATTCAAGCCTCCCGGGCGAGGCTGTCGACCAGCACGACGGCGTGGGCCGCAATGCCCTCGCCCCTGCCGATGGCCCCCAGCTGTTCGGTGGTCGTGGCCTTCAGATTGACCGCCTCGGGCGCCAGGCCCACGAGCTCCGCGAGACGATGCCGGATGGCCTCACGGTGCGGTCCGATGCGAGGTCGTTCCGCGATTATGGTGACGTCGACATTCACCGGCTCAAAGCCACGCGCCGTCAGCATCGCCACGACTCTCTCGAGCAGGAGACTGCTGGCGGCACCACGCCATTGGGGATCGGTATCGGGAAAGTGCTGGCCAATGTCGCCCAGCCCGGCCGCACCCAGCAACGCGTCGCACAGCGCATGAATGACGACGTCGCCATCGGAATGTGCCCGCACACCGTGCTCATGGGCGACCCTCACGCCGCCCAGCATGACGTGATCGCCGGTGCCAAACGCGTGCACGTCGATGCCAAAACCGACCCGGGAACTGACACTCACGCGCGACCCGGTGCAGCGGTCAAAATCACCTCCGCGAGACTCAGATCCTCGGGCAGCGTGACCTTGATATTGCGCGGGCTGCCCGAGACGAGTCGCGGCCGCTCACCGAGCGCCTCGACGGCACCCGCCTCGTCCGTCACCTTAAGACCTGTGCGCACCGCGCCATCAAGCGCGCGATGCAGCAGCTCATACCGGAACATCTGTGGCGTCTGAGCCGCCCACAACCCCTCGCGCCCGACGGTCGCCATCACGTGTGCGCCAGCCCTGTCAGCCCGTTTGAGCGTGTCGCGAACTTGCACCGCCAGAAGGCCACCGACCGCATCATCCTCAAGAGAATTGATGAGCCGCTCCAGGTCGGCGCGATCGAGACAGGGTCGCGCGGCATCGTGAACCAACACCCAGTCAGATGCCTGCGCCTCGCACGCGAGCTCGTTGAGCCCATTGAGTACCGAGTGCATCCGTTCGGAGCCGCCGGAGACAGCACGAATGCGCGGATCAAGTGCCACCGGCAAGTCGCTCCAACGGCTGTCACCCGAAGCGATCACGACCACGATGCCGCTCAGCGCCGGGCACTCGACGAATGGGCGCAGCGTGTGCTCGAGCAGTGTTCGACCGCACAGGCTGAGATACTGTTTGGGCTGCTCAGCCGACATCCGTTCGCCCTGGCCAGCCGCCGCAATCACGGCCCAGTGGCGTGCGGCACGCTCCTGTCCGCTCATCGGGCCGCAGCGTGTTGTGAGCTCCGCGACAAGGGATCGCGCGGCATGGACTCCATCGTTGCACCGGTGCCGCCTGCCACCTCGGTGTCCGCGATGTCCGTTCTCGATTCCGGTGCGGGGATGACGACCTGGTAAAAGGTCTCGTTGGCGCCGACCATGCCGAGGTCACTGCGAGCCCTCTCTTCGACGGCGTCGAGACCCTTCTTGAGATTCTCGACTTCCGCTGCGAGCTGCGCATTGCGCGCTGTCAGCCCGTCATTTTCGCGCTCCTGCGCGACCACGGCGTTCTCCAGCCGCCGCACCTCGCGCACGCCGTCATCCGAAAGCCACAGCCGATACTGCAGGGCGAGCAGTGCCATGAGCAGAATGGCCGCGAACAGTCTCATCGGTGCCAGCGTAGCAGATTCACCAGCAGCCTCGTTACTTCACCGGCACCGGGAAAGCGCCCCGGCCTGCGTAGCGCGCGTGCGCACCCAGCTGCGCTTCGATCCGCAATAACTGGTTGTACTTCGCGACGCGGTCGGAGCGCGACATCGACCCGGACTTGATCTGCGTGGCGCTGGTGGCGACCGCGATGTCGGCGATGGTGCAATCCTCGGTCTCTCCGGAGCGGTGCGAGACTATGGCGGAATAACCATTCGCGGTCGCGAGATCGATCGCCGCCAGGGTCTCCGTGAGTGTGCCGATCTGGTTCACCTTGATGAGGATCGAGTTGGCGATACCCCTGTCGATGCCCTCTCTGAGGATCTTCGTGTTGGTCACGAACAGGTCGTCGCCCACCAGCTGGATGCGACGGCCCAGTCGCTGCGTGAGCAGCGCCCAGCCATGCCAGTCTCCCTCGCTCATGCCATCCTCGATCGTGATGATGGGGTAGCGTCCAACCAGGTCGGCGAGGTAATCGACAAACTGCGCCGCGCTGAACTGTCGGCCCTCGGACTCGAGCGTGTAGACGTTTTCGCTGAAGAACTCGGAGCTCGCGACGTCGAGACCGAGATGAATGTCACCGCCAGGCGTATACCCGGCCAGCTGGATCGCCTCGATGATGGTCTCGAGCGCGGCTTCGTTCGATGGCAGGTCGGGCGCGAAGCCGCCTTCGTCGCCCACCGTGGTATTGAGGCCCTTTTTGTGCAAGACCCTCTTGAGGGTATGAAACACCTCGGCGCCATAGCGCACGGCTTCGCTCAACGACGGCGCGCCGACGGGCACGATCATGAATTCCTGGATGTCAACGTTGTTGTCGGCATGTACGCCGCCGTTGATGATGTTGAGCATCGGCACGGGCAGCTCGAGCTCGCGGTTCCCGGCCAGGTGCCGGAACAGCGGCAACTTGCGATCATTGGCGGCGGCATGCGCGGCGGCCAGCGAAACGGCGAGGATGGCATTGGCGCCCAGATGTGACTTGTTATCGGTGCCGTCCAGCTCGATCATGCGCTCATCCAGTCCGCGCTGGTCCTGCGAATCGCGGCCGATGAGCGCCTGGCGGATTGCGCCGTTCACGTTCGCTACCGCATTGAGGACACCCTTGCCGAGGTAGCGCTTCGGGTCTCCGTCGCGCAGCTCGACTGCCTCGCGCGTGCCGGTCGATGCGCCGGACGGCACGGCAGCGCGGCCCATCGCGCCCGAGTCGAGCACGACATCGGCTTCGACCGTGGGATTGCCACGCGAGTCGATGATCTCGCGCCCGCGGATCTCGGCAATTCGGCTCACAGACGCGACTCCTCGTAGGGCTGCGCCTTCACTGCCCGATCGAGCGCCTTGAGCGTCGTGAGGAGCGGGAGCATGCGGTCGAGCGGCCAGGCATTCGGGCCGTCGCTCAATGCCATTTCGGGATCCGGGTGGGTCTCCATGAACAGCCCCGCAACACCCGCGCCGATTGCCGCCCGCGCCAGCAGCGGCACGAACTCGCGTTGTCCCCCGGAAGCCGATCCCTTGCCACCGGGCAGCTGCACGGAATGGGTCGCATCGAACACCACCGGACAGCCGGTGGACCGCATCACCATGAGCGAGCGCATGTCCGACACGAGGTTGTTGTAGCCGAACGAAAATCCCCGCTCGCACACCATGATCTGCTGGTTGCCGGTGGAACGCGCCTTGTCGACCACGTTCTGCATCTCCCACGGCGAGAGGAACTGGCCCTTCTTGATGTTGACCGGCTTGCCCTGTGAGGCGACGTTGACGATGAAGTTCGTCTGTCGGCAGAGAAATGCGGGCGTCTGCAGCACATCGACGACGGCGGCCACTGCGCCGAGCGGTGTATCCTCGTGCACGTCGGTAAGCACCGGCAGCCGGAGCTGGCGTTGCACTTCACCGAGTACACGCAATCCCTCATCGATTCCGGGCCCGCGGAAACTCTCCCGCGCGGTGCGGTTGGCCTTGTCGAACGAAGCCTTGAAGATGAACGGAATCTTGAGCTGAGTCGTGATTTCCTTGAGTCGCCCGGCCGTATCGAGAACCAGCCCCTCGCTCTCGATGACGCACGGTCCAGCGATCAAAAAGAAGGGCTGGTCGGCGCCGACGTCGAATCCATGGAGCTTCATGCGCTGGCCGCAGCAGGCAGCTGCGAGGCCCGATAGTGGCGCGCGGCGCGGATGAAGCCGGTGAACAGGGGATGCCCATCGCGCGGCGTGGAAGTGAATTCAGGGTGAAACTGGCAGGCGATGAACCAGGGATGCCCAGGCAGCTCGATGAGCTCGACCAGTCCGTCCTTCGAGAATCCCGAGAACTTCAGACCCGCTTTCGACACGCGCTCCAGGTACCGGTTGTTGAACTCGTAGCGGTGGCGGTGTCTCTCCATGATCAGGTCGCGCCCGTAGATGGCGTGAGCAAGGGTCCCGGGAACGATGCGGCATTCCTGCGCGCCGAGGCGCATCGTCCCACCCTTCTCGGATGTCTCGTTGCGCACTTGCGCGCCGTGCACCTCGTCCTGCCATTCCGTAATCAGCGCGATCACCGGATGCGGCGTGGCCCGATTAAATTCCGTGCTGTGCGCGCCGTCGAGTCCAGCGACGTGCCGCGCGTACTCGATCACCGCCACCTGCATGCCCAGGCAGATGCCCAGGTAAGGGATACCGTGACGCCGGGCGTACTCGACCGCCCTGATCTTGCCCTCGATACCGCGCTCACCGAAGCCGCCCGGCACCAGGATGGCATTCATGCCATCGAGACAGTCCGTGCCCTGCGTCTCGATGTCAGCCGACTCGATGTAGTGCACGTTCACGCGCGTGCGCGTACGTACGCCGCCATGAGTAAGCGCCTCGTTGAGCGAAATGTACGAATCGCGGATCTGCACGTACTTGCCGACCATCGCGACGTTGACCGTCGCCTCGGGATTCATCTTGGCGTTTACGACCTGGCGCCATTCAGCGAGGTCGGTGGGCGCGGCCTGTAGGCGCAGCTTGTCGACGACGATGTCATCGAGCCCCTGCTCGTGCAACAGGATCGGGATGCGGTAGATGTCGTCGGCGTCGCGCGCCTCGAAGACCATCTCGGGCATGACGCTGCAAAACATCGCGATCTTGTGCCGGTTGGAGTCGCCGAGTTCGGTCTCGGTGCGGCAGAGGAGCATGTCGGGCTGGATGCCGATCTCGCGCAGCGATTTGACGCTGTGCTGGCTCGGCTTGGTTTTGAGTTC
>Ga0180094_1000037_pt1 | contig 31655 bp, 34 predicted proteins | sample EasRivT47_16_1Da_FD_121786 | JGI IMG/M metagenome (GOLD analysis project Ga0180094, IMG submission 121786) | Soil microbial communities from meander-bound floodplain in the East River, Colorado, USA - East River metaG ERMLIBT47_16_1Da | ecosystem: Environmental > Terrestrial > Soil > Floodplain ... | reverse complement strand
GCTCGCGAGCCCGAAGCCGCTCCCGTACCGGTGGGCATACTATTTTGTTTGTCCCAAGACGTATCTGGCGATGCCGAAGGTCGCGGCGCTCATGGAGTGGCTACGGAGCGCGGGGACGGCGTTTCCGACTCCGGCCGAGGCGCTTGCGAACCACACGATCGAGTATCGGCCAACGTCCGCGCCATCGGTTGCAAGACCCACCGTGTCGCGGAAGGAGACGATCACGCCGTCGACGGCACGCAAGCTGCGTGCGAAGAACTAGCGCGTCACGTCCGCAGGGTCTGCTCCAGACGGCTGACGACGTCGGGTCCGACCTGCGTTCGCAGGTAGTCGAGCATGATCGGCACGAATTTCTGGGCGTGATCGGTCGACAAGTTGAGCCTCGAGAACCCCGTGACGATGGTTGCGAGCAGCGCGGTATTGCCGCCCGCGAGCGAGGCCAGGCTGCCGAACAGTCCGCCGCCCGATTGCGGGGCCTGCCTGACCAGCATGTCCAGGCCAGCGACCGAGCCGAGCATCTGGCTGAACTCGGTGTCGCCCAGCTTGTCCCTGGCCGCTCTGAACAGGATCGCCGCACCGCCCTGGGCCTGTCGTTCATCGATGCTCAGCTGTTGCGACAGGATTACTATCAGTTCTCTCATCTCTCACCTCGCTGGATTCGCACGCGGTCAGCCGCCCAGCGTGAATGCCGGCCGCGGCAGGCCATCCGTGCCCGTCTGCCATGGCACCCACAAAAGTGTAACTCGCCCCACCGCGATGTCGGACTTGCGCGGGCTCAAGTGAACGGGGCGGATTGCGATCATTTGCGGATCGAGTGCGCTCTGCAACGCCGCGACTTCCCGTTCGCATTCTTCCGTGAGGGCAGCGAGGCGCTGTCCCAAGACCTCGACGTTGTCCTCGGCACGCGCGATGTCCTCCTTCTCGCGGCCGATTCGGCCCGCGGAACGTGCCGCCGTGGTTGCCCGGCCGATGGTGCCGCTGCTGACGCGGCGCGAGCCGAACAGTGCGCCCAGAACGGTCGCGCCGATCGAGATCGCGCTCTGCATCTTCTGTTGTGAGTATTGCGACTGTTCGCGCGCCACACGTTCCTCGGCGCGGCGAATCTGGTCCTTGAGCGAAGCGAGCCGCGGCGCGAACTTCGCGCGCAGCTTCTCGACCTCAGTGTCGCGTTTCTCGCGCAGCGCCAGCGAGAGACGCACCCTGAAATCACCCTCTGCCTCGCCCGGCTGCGAAGACAGTGCGAGCGCGTCGCACGCCAGGAGGTCGAGCGTGCCGTGCTGATACAAGTGCGATTCCAGGGACCTGGCCCAGCCGGCGTAACTGGTCGCACGCGCGGCGGGCGCCGGGAGCTCAGCAAAGCGCGCATGAGCAACGGGCGTCGCTTCGAGCCGGTGGGCGAGACCATCGGCCGCGCTCGCCTCCGGCCACAGGGCTTCCTTGCCGTCATTGGCAAGGGGAGCGACGTAGGTTGTTTCGCGCCAGAAGTCGATTCCCGACCTGGCATCGGCGAAGTGCAATCGCGCCACGCCCGCGACCATTGGTCGATACGTCAGCTCCTTGAGCCCGGGATCAGTCGGCCTGAGGAATTTCTCGCTGACGTCGCCGGTAATCATCGGCCGCGAAGCTGCTGATGCGGCTGGCGCGGTCTCGGTTGCCGCCTTCGCCCGAGGCGTTGTCACTTGTTCGACTCGGGTTGTGCGGCGTCCATCCATGAGAACACGGATCTCGGCGAGGGTGAGCGGACCGCGCAAGTACGACAGTGCCCAGCGGCTCTTGAACAGCACCGGTCGATCGTCGTGGACGTTGCGCATCAGGAACACGCGGCTGGTCAGATTCGAAAGCAGGCGCTCGATCGCCGCCCGGTCGAGGTGATCCGCGCCACCCGCGATCGCGCTCTCCAGGCCTTCGATCACGCGCAGCTTGTCGCGCTCGGTCTGCAGGCGGCCGATGAACCAGGTGCCCGCGTTCGACAGTCCCTTGTAGTCGAGATCGACCGGGTTCTGGGTCGCCAGCACCACGCCGACGCCGAACGCGCGCGCCTGCTTGAGCAGCGTCAGCATCGGCGTTTTCGAGGGCGGCAGAGCGCTCGGCGGAAAGTAACCGAAGATCTCGTCCATGTAGAGCAGCGCGCGCAGACTCGAAGTGCCAGACTGGTTTCGCATCCACGCGATCAGCTCGTTGAGCACCAGCGTCACGAAGAACATGCGCTCGGCGTCATTGAGATGCGCGATCGACAGGATCGCGAGCCGCGGTTTGCCCTCGGGAGTGAAGAGCAGGCGCTGGATGTCGAGTGGCTCGCCGCTCATCCACGCGGAGAACCCCGGCGAGGCGAGCAGGTTGTTGACCGACATCGCCAGCTCGAGGCGTTCCCCGGATGGAAAGAAGGTTTCGAGATCGAACACGCCGATCTTGTCGAACGGCGGCTTCTGGATCGCATGGATGATCGCGGCTATGTCGAGATTGCGTCCCTCGCGCCAGGCGTGCTCGAAGACGTTGGCGAGCAGGATGTGGTCGCGGCTCTTGAGCGGGTCGGCATCGATGCCGAGTAGTCCCAGCAGACCCGCCACCGCTGAGCCGATGCGGTCGCGCAGCGCGGCGGTATCGCTCGCGATGGCGCCTGTGGGCGCTGCAAAGGACTGCAGCACTGACAACGGCAAACCTGCATCACTGCCGGGCGTGTAGATGGCGATGTCCACGGCATCGCGGAATCGCGCGATGCGCGCCGGGTCCTGTCCCCACTCAGCCAGGCCTTCGCGCCACTTGCTCGCGAGATTCGCGGCATAGTCATCGACGCTCAGCCCTTTGCGCTGTGCTTCGCCTGCATCCGCCCACGGCTGGAAGTCCGCGGGTTTGAGCTCTGGAAAGGCGAGCAGCAGGTTGCCGAGATCGCCCTTGGGGTCGATTACGATGCTCGGGATGCCGTCGATTGCGGCTTCCTCGATCAATGCGATGCACAAACCGGTCTTGCCGCTGCCGGTCATGCCAACGCACACGGCGTGCGTGGTGAGATCGCGCGAATCGTAAAGCAGCGGCTCATCGGCTAGCGCATTCGTGGCCGGATCGAGCTCCCGGCCGAGATAGAAGGCGCCCAGCTTCTCGAAATCGACCATCGTTCCCCCTTCGGCGTTCGCGAGTTGCAGCTACTATAATGCCCGACCCAACAAGAAGCGGCCGGAGGGCGTGTCATGGCGTTCACCGAGTGGAGCATGCAGGGGGTCGAGTTCGTCAATTGCAACTGCGACTGGGGCTGTCCCTGTCAATTCAACGCACCGCCTAGCCACGGCGATTGCCGTGCATATTCGTTTGTGCAGATCGAGAAGGGTCGATTCGGTGACACTCCGTTGGATGGCCTGCATTGGGGCATTCTCGCCTCCTGGCCGGGACCGATTCACCTCGGAAACGGCACGTTCCAGGCCATCGTCGACGAGCGTGCCGATGCCCGACAGAGAGTTGCTCTCGAAGCGGTCGCACACGGCCGCGAAACGGACCCCGGGTCGCTGATCTGGCAGGTGTTCTCGACGACGGTGACCAACGTGCTGCCGACGTTGTTCAAACCGATCGAGCTCAAGGTCGACATCACCGGCCGCACTGCAAGCGTGAGGGTCCCCGGCGTGATCGAAGGCAGTGCCGGCTCCATCCTGAACCCGGTCACAGGCGCGCCACATCGAGTGGGCATCAAGTTGCCCGCCGGGTTCGAATACAGCGAGACGGAAGTCGTGAGCGGCAAAGCCAAGACTCAAGGCCCGATCGTGCTCGACTTCGACGGCACGCATGCGCATCTCTCGCGCATCCACTGGAGCACGCACGGCGTCGTCCGCTAGCGTGCACCCTCTCGAACGATGGCCCACGATCGTTGCGCTGGGCGTGGTCGTCTTGCTGTGCTGGGCGTGGATCGTGCCGATGGCACGGGACATGTACGGTCCAATGACCGGATCCGCTGCCTGGATGATGACCAGCCGCTGGGATACCGCTCATCTTCTGCTGCTGCTGGCGATGTGGGTGGTGATGATGGTGGGGATGATGCTGCCCTCCGCGGCACCGACGCTACTTCTGTACGCAACCGTTCTGCGCAAAAGTGTGCCGGGCGCGAACGCGCCGTTGCTTGTCTACGCATTTGCCGCCGGATATTTGCTGATCTGGACGTCATTCAGCTTCGCCGCCACGGTCCTGCAGCGACTGCTGAGTGAGTTGCTGCTGTTGTCGCCGATGATGGAATTGCAGAACCGCGCGTGGGCGGGCGCGCTGTTGGTGATCGCTGGTGCCTATCAGCTCACTCCGATGAAGCGGTCCTGCCTGGAGTCTTGCCGTTCACCCGCTGCGTTCATCGCGCAGCACTGGCGAACAGGCGGTCTTGGCGCACTGCGCATGGGTCTCGCGCACGGCCTGTACTGTCTCGGTTGCTGCTGGGCACTGATGCTCTTGCTGTTCGTCGGCGGCGTCATGAATCTCTGGGTGATCGCCGCGATCACATTGTTCGTGCTGCTGGAGAAAGTCGCACCCCACGGAGCACAGGGTGGGCGATTGAGCGGCGCACTCTTGATCCTGCTCGGCCTCTCGACGGCGATGTTCCGCTAGCGATAACCCTGCGCCTGCAATTCGAACAGCCTGGCGTAGCGCCCGCCGAGCTTGACGAGCTCGGCGTGACTGCCCCGCTCAACGATCCGACCCTCTTCGAGCACGACAATCTGGTCCGCCATGCGCACGGTGGAGAAACGATGCGAGATCAGGATCGCTATGCGATCACGCGTGAGCGAACGGAAATGTTCGAACACGGTCGCTTCCGCCGCGGCGTCGATCGAGGCAGTCGGTTCGTCCAGCACCAGGATATCCGCCTGCGTGCGCATGAATGCGCGTGACAGCGCGACTTTCTGCCACTGGCCCCCGGAGAGCTCGCGGCCGTCCTTGAACCAGCGTCCGAGCTGAGTGTGAAAGCCGGCCGGAAGATCGCGCACGAAGGGTGTGGCCATGCCCTTATCCGCGGCCTCGCGCCAGCGCGCCTCATTGTTGAAATCGCGCACGTCACCCGCGCCGACGTTCTCGCCGACGAGCAGCTGGTAGCGCGCGAAGTCCTGAAAGATCACGCCGATGCGTTGACGCAGGGCATCTTCTTCCCAGTCGTTGAGGTCACGCCCATCGAGCAGGATCCGCCCGGTCGTCGGCTGGTAGAGCCGCGTGAGCAGTTTGATCAGCGTGGTCTTGCCGGAACCGTTCTCGCCGACGAGCGCCAGGCTCTCCCCAGGACGGATGTGGAGCGAGATCTCTTTGAGCGCCGGCTTGTCCGCACCGGGATAGGAAAAGGTCACGTTCTCAAAGCGGACGCCATCGCCCGGATCGGGACCCCTCACCGTGGTGCCGCTCGGCAGCCTGACCGGTTGCTCGAGATACTCGTATAGCGTCGACAGATACAGGTTGTCCTCGTACATGCCCCCGATCGCGGACAGGCTCGCCGACACCGCGACCTGTCCCTGGCGGAACAGCATCAGGTACATCGTCATCTGCCCCAGCGTGATCGTGCCTTTGATGGTTTCCACGGCGATCCATGCATAGCCGCCGTAAAGTGCGACGGTGCTCACCAGGCCCATCGCAAAACCCCAGGTGTCGCGGCGGATGGTGAGATCGCGATCCGCCGAGAATAGCCGGTGGAAGATGTCGCGATAGCGACCGAGCAGGAGCGGACCCAGCGCGAACAGTTTCACCTCCTTGGCGTGATCCTCGCGCGCGAGCACGGTCTCGAGATAGATCTGCATGCGCGATTCGGGCGAGCGCCAGCGAAACAGCCGGAAGGCATCGCCGGAAAACTTCGCCTCTGCGATGAAGGCGGGCAGCCCGGCGAGCAGCAGCACCACCACGGCCCAGGGTGAGAAATGGACCAGCAGCGTCGCGAAGCTGATCAGCGAAACGCCATTCTGGGCCAGCCCGAACGTGCGCATCACGAGACTCAGTGGCCGGCTCGAAGCCTCGCGACGCGCGCGCGTCAGCTTGTCGTAGAACTCGCTGTCCTCGAACTGTCGCAGTTCGAGCGTCAATGCTTTCTCGAGGATCATGACGTTGACGCGCTGACCCAGCAGCGCGCGCAACAGTGATTGACACAGCGAGATCGCGCGCTGGGCCGCGGCAATGGCGGCGACGATGAGCGCTTCGAGGGCGACGAATTGCAGCACTGGCCGATAAGCCTCGGCACCCACGTCTGCGTACGTGCCCACTGCGGCGACGACGCTGTCGACGATGAGCGCGCCGACGTATGCCACCGCCGCCGGCAGCGCGCCCGCCAGGAGCGTCAGAGCGGCGAGCGCGATCGTGAGCGGACGGCTCGTGGTCCACACGAGATCGATGGCACGACGGCTGTAGCGAAACACGCCAAAGAAGCCGCGCGCGAACGCGGGATTGGTGTTGTCGGAGTAGAGGTCGGCGGACAAGGGCGGATGACGTCTCACGAACGATTCAGGGCCACGATCGGCTGGCGATGTGTGCGGTACGAGCGGCGAAATGCAAGGCGGGGTGAGAATTGAATGGCGGAATTCACAGAATGTCGCGGTGCAGCATTGCCTTTCCGATCAAGCAGGATTATCAATATCCTACAGTGCCACCGCACGGCGCTCTTTCGACCGGCGGGTGGCTGGAGTGCTTGATGACACGTTCGAAGCCAACATCCAGCGACGACAAACTTGCGGACGATAAGGCCGAGACGCCCGAATCATCGACCGAGAAGAAGTCCGGACGCGTCACTTTCGACGCGCGCGGCAACGCCGTGTGGGAGTGGTCGATGTCGACTGGCATCTTCGGGCGCGACGTCGACAACGAGCGTCTGAAAAAGCTCGAAGCGCCAGACCTCAAGATTGCGGACGATCCGCCGCAAGAAACCAAGGCGTTCGGTACCTCACCCGATGAACGTGGCCCGGGGTTCGATCCGTACAAAACGCATGTGCACAGGCCGACGGAACCACAACCGAAGACCACTGGCGTGGATCCCTACAACACCGTCAGTTCCGGTCGCGGCAAGACCGTCGATCGCTCCGGCAAGCCAACGGACTTGAAGCGCCTGAGCGAATGGATCAAGCGCCAGCGCGAGTTGCAGAAGAAGGGCGAGTAGCCGGACATCCACTAGGCCTTGACCGCTGCCGCAAGCTTCTTGCGGTGCTTGCGCGTCAGCTCGACGAATCGTGGCGTGTAACCGGCATCCTCGTACACCGGATCGCCCTGTTCATCGGTCGAGATGACTTTGCTACCCCGCACGTACGGCATCGATGCCGACAGTTCCCTGAGAGCGACCGACAACAGGTCAGTGATGATCTGTTCCCTGTTGCAGCCTGGGAACATCTCCGCCAACGCGTGCAAGCGTGCGGCATCATCGACGGGCAGGCGCACGGGGTATTCCGTGACAGTCAGCATCGGTGCTTCACGCTGCTGCCACCGGTCGAGCAGGCTCTTGAACGACACGCGGTAAAGCTCCCTGCACAAGCGCTGAATGGGCGACGATTATACGCGCCGCCACCCCCATAGCCGCGGGCTTGGCATCCATAACCACCGAGTATTTACCCCGCAGCCTCGACCCTGAATATAGTCGGGCGCGATGTATCGATACGACACCATCGACCAGGCGCTCGTGGACGAGCGCGTCGCGCAGTTCCGCGACCAGACGCGGCGTTTTGTCGCCGGCGAGCTGAGCGAGGACGAGTTCAAGCCACTGCGGCTGCGCAATGGCCTGTACATCCAGCGGCACGCGCCGATGCTGCGTATCGCGATTCCATACGGCCTGCTGTCGTCACGCCAGCTGCGCACACTTGCCCACATCGCGCGGCGCTACGACCGCGGTTTCGGCCACTTCACGACGCGACAGAACCTGCAATTCAACTGGCCGAAGCTCGAGGACGTGCCCGACATCCTTGCCGAGCTGGCGCAGGTGCAGATGCACGCCATGCAGACGAGCGGCAACTGCGTCCGCAACGTCACTGCCGACCACCTCGCGGGCGTGACGCCGGATGAAATCGATGATCCGCGCCCGTACTGCGAGATCGTGCGCCAATGGTCGACGCTCCACCCGGAGTTCTCCTACCTGCCGCGCAAGTTCAAGATCGCCGTCACCGGTGCGCCGGTCGACCGCGCCGCCTCGCAGGTACACGACATCGGGCTGCACCTCAAGCGCGGACCGGATGGCGAGATCGGCTTCGAGGTACTGATTGGCGGTGGACTAGGGCGTGCGCCCGCGATCGGGCACGTGATCCGCGAGTTGCTGCCGCGCGAGCATCTGCTGTCCTATCTGGAAGCGATCCTGCGCATCTACAACCTGCTCGGCCGGCGCGACAACCTGAACAAGGCGCGCATCAAGGTCGTCGTCAAGAGCCTTGGTATTGCCGAGTTTCGCAAGCGGGTCGAGGAGGAATGGGCGCAAATCCGCGACTCGGCGCTTCGCCTCGACATCGAAGCGATCGATCGCATCCGCGCCCATTTCACGCCGCCACGCTACGAGACGCTCACCGATACTGACGTCACCGCGGCTCGCGACGCGGCATTCAAGGCCTGGTATCGCTACAACACCCGCGCACACAAAGTGCCGGGTTACCGCGTGGCGTTCATTTCGCTGAAGACGCATGGCGAGGCGCCCGGCGACATGACAGCGGAGCAGATGGACCTGGCTGCGGAGCTTGCCGACCGTTTCAGCTTTGGGTTGGTCCGTGCCACGCACGATCAGAATCTGTTGCTGGCCGATGTGCGCCAGAGCGACCTGCACGAGCTGTGGCGCGCGCTCGATGCCGCGAGGCTTGCGACACCCAACATCGGCACTCTCACCGACATGATCTGCTGCCCGGGCCTCGATTTCTGTTCGCTGGCAAACGCCGGCTCGATCCCGGTGGCGAAGCAGATCCAGGCGCATTTCGCCGACCTCGACTACCTCTACGACCTCGGCCCGATCGAGATCAAGATGTCCGGGTGCATGAATGCCTGCGGCCATCATCACGTCGGACACATCGGCATCCTCGGCGTCGAAAAGCGCGGCGAGGAGTGGTACCAGATCACGATCGGTGGATCGGCGCGCGAGGATGCCGCGCTGGGTGAAGTCATCGGCCCATCGGTGCCGCAAGCCGCGGTGGCCGAGACGATTCAAAAGCTCGTCGACGTGTATGTCGAGGAGCGAGTGGAAGAGGAGCGTTTCATTGATACAGTGCGCCGCGTCGGCATCGAGCCGTTCCAGAACCGCGTGTACGGGGAGCGTCAGCGTGCGCAACATCATTCGGCGGCGTGAGATCGTCGCGGACGATTGGCGCTACGTCGACGAGGACCCGGATGGCGCGGAGCTGGCGCTGATCCTGCCGCTCGCACGCTGGCGCGAGGAAAGAACCAACTGGTGGCTATGGGCGGGTCGCCTCGGGGTGCGGATCGGACCGGCCGACCGCGTCGAGCTGCTCAAGCCGGATCTCACGCGCCTGTCGCTGTTCGCGATCGAGTTTGGTGGACCGTCCGAGGGCCGTGGCTACACGCAGGCCAGAGTGCTGCGCGAGCGCCTCGGGTTCACCGGGGAACTGCGCGCGGTCGGTTACGTCAAGCGCGATCAGCTTTTTTTCCTGGCGCGCTGCGGTTTCGACGCTTTCGAAGTGTCCGAGGGCGTGGATCCCCAGTCGGCGTTGACCGCCTTCGACGATTTCGACGTGGCCTATCAGCCGGCGACGGTCGCCACCCGCAAACAGCGTGGCTTCTACGCCCGCGACACGTGACACGCAAGCAAGCGGACACACCCCTTTTTCCTAGCGCAGCGGCAGCTCGATGTCGCTGAAGAGCTTTTCCACTTCCTCGGACGAGGCGGCGGACTGGGCACGATCGACCAGCCGGCGGTTGAGGTGAGGCGCAAAGAGGTGCATGAACTCATACATGAACTTGCGCAACAACACGCCGCGGCCGAACCCGATCCAGGTCACGTGCGCCGGGAACAGATGGGAGGCGTCCAGCGGCACCAGGTCACGATCTTCGTCGGCTTCCACGGCCATGTTCGCCACGATGCCGACGCCCAGGCCCAGTCTCACGTACGTCTTGATGACATCGGCATCGCGAGCCGTCAGCACGACGTCGGGCGACAGACCGGCGCGGATGAAGATCTCCTGCAATGACGACGGGCCGGTGAACCCGAAGACGTAGGTCACGATCGGGTACGCGGCCAGATCCTTGAGCGTCAGCCGTTCGAGCGTGGCGAGCGGATGACCGCGCGGCACCACGACCCGACGGTGCCAGCGATAGCAGGGCAAGAGGACCATGCCCGCAAAAAGCTGTTGTGAGCCGGTGGCGATCGCGAAGTCGATGCGGTTGAGCTCGGCCATCTCGGCGATCTGCTCGGAGGTGCCCTGGTGCAGGTGCAGCCGGATGTCCGGAAAGCGCTCGCGAAACGCCTTGATGACGCTCGGCAAGACGTAACGTGCCTGCGTGTGCGTCGTGCCGATCGACAGCGAGCCGCGTGCCTCGTCGCGCAGTTCTTCCGACAGGCTCTTGATGCTCTGGACCTCGCGCAGAATCCTGAGCGCGCGCTCGATGACCTGCTCGCCGGCCGGCGTGATCCGAGTCAGCGTGCGCCCGTCGCGGGCGAAGATCTGGAATCCCAGCTCATCCTCGAGCAGCTTGAGCTGCTTGCTCACGCCTGGCTGCGAGGTGTGCAGCTTCTGTGCGGCAGCGGTGATGTTCAGGCCGTTCTGGGCGACTGCCGCGAGATAGCGCAGTTGATGGAGCTTCATGGGCCCCAGACTCTACGCAAGGAGCCGAGCTTTGACTATGTGCACTCTGCCGACATCACATAGCCGTCGACGTCGGCTGCGCGCTGCAGTGCGCGTGCGCGGCACGCCGCCCGCGCGAATTCGAGCTGGCGCATCCTGCGGTCCTGCTGCGCGGTCCTGAGGTTGAACAGGTCGTCGAGCGTCGCGAGGCCGTTGAGCTCGGCCCAAGGGCCGATATCCGCACGGCGGCAGCCGAGGTGGATGACGCGCACAGCGGGACGCGAGGCCAGGAGTCTCGCCCAGCGCGCATCGAGATTCGCCGCTCGCGGCACGCAGAGGACCACGTGGTCGGCCCAGTCGATGGCGGCTTGAGCGTCATCCATCTCGAATACTCGGTGCACGAATTCCGGAATTTCGGTGGGACGCGTGCGGTTGATGAGACCGAGCTCAAAACCACTCAGCATCGGCATGACCGCTCTGGCAAGCGCGCCATTGCCGACCACGAGGATGCGTGTGCCGGCTGAAGGGCGCAGGAGTTTGCGTGTCAGCGTTCCATACGAGTGCCCGCCGATGTCCTGCAGGAAAGCGGTGCGGATTGCGCGCGTATCGACGAACAGCGTGTCCATGAGCGTCGCAAAGTCGCGGACGGTGACCGGGTCAGCCTCGCGCAGATAGTCGCGCCAGCCTGCGCGCAATTGGCCGAAGACGTTGGTTTCGCCCGGAATCGCGCTCAGCAACCCCGTCGCGATCTCGAGCAGGAGCCGATAGGCGTCGATGCCACGGAAGGCGGCTCCGGTTGAAACGATGTCGGCTGAGTGGCGAAAGAGAATGTCGACCTCGCGTTGACAGGTCGTCAGGCGAAATGTCGAGCGTGTCGGCGTGGCCAATACGCGTGTCCCTGGTCTTTCCGACGACTCGGGAATGGAACGGTGGAACACCAGTAACTGCTCGAGATCCACGTGGCCTCGCAGGGGCACCACAAGTTGACCTGATTGCCACGTTAGCGGCGGGAATCCGCCGCTCAAAATAACCAATCTCTCGGTTCCCATGCCCGCCAGTTATCGGTGTTACCCGGCGGCGCTTCGAAAGCGACCGGGACATAACCGGCCCGCATCGTTCAAGAAGCAATGATTCGTTCTGGGCTTTTTTGGGCGTTGTTAGAGTCCGATCGCACCCGTGCTGAAGCCGACCAAGGTGTCGTCATGACGCAGAGCCTGAGCCCGGAAGTTGAACAGAAGTCTCAAGCCACCCGCCAGCTGCTCGCGAAGGCAGCGGCCGATTTCGGCAGTCTCACCTACGCCAGCAGCCTCGGTCTCGAGGCCATGGTGCTGACTGACATCATCTGGAGGCACGTCCCCGGTATCGAGATCTTCAGCGTCGACACCGGTCGGCTGCACGAGGAAACGTACTCGCTGCTCGATCGCGTGCAGCGACGATATGGCAAGCGCATCAAGCTCTACTACCCGGACGCCGGGCGCCTCGAGCAATACGTGGTGCAGAACGGCATCAACGGCTTTTACAACGGCCTCGACGAGCGGCTGACTTGCTGCTCAATCCGCAAGGTCGAGCCGTTCCGCCGCGCGATCTCAGGGCACAAGGCCTGGATTACGGGCGTGCGCCGCGAGCAGTCGGCGGCACGGGCGCAGAGCTCGGCGATCCAGTGGGACCAGGAAAACGGGCTCTACAAAGTGAGCCCGCTGCTCGACTGGACCCAGCAGGACATCTGGGAATATGTCCGCGCTCATAAGTTGCCCTACAACCCGTTGCATGATCGCCAGTTCCCCAGCATCGGTTGTGCGCCGTGCACGCGCGCTGTCGAGCCCGGCCAGGACAGCCGCGCAGGCCGGTGGTGGTGGGAGAATTCCGATTCACGCGAGTGCGGCCTGCATCCGCGAATCCGGATCGTCGCAGCGGCGGCGGCGCGCTGAGCCATGGATTTCCTGCCGATATTCCTCAACGTTCGTGATCGCGCGACGGTGATCGTCGGCGGTGGTGCAGTCGCTGCACGCAAGGCCGAACTACTGGTCCGTTCCGGCGCCCGGGTCACCGTGATCGCGCCGCACCTGGCGCCGGCCTTCGACGGATTGCTGGCGGCCGCGCGGATCGAACATCGCGCTGAACGCTTCACACCAGTTGCGCTCACGGGCGCTTGTGTTGTCATTGCTGCGACGGACCAACCGACGATCAACGCACACGTTTCCGAGGCCGCGCGCGCACTCGGCATTCCGGTCAACGTCGTCGACGATCTCGAGCTGTCCACCTTCATCGTCCCCGCGATCGTCGATCGCGATCCCGTCATCGTTGCCGTCGGCACCAGCGGCAACGCACCGGTGCTGGCCCGCTTCGTGCGCGAGCGCATCGAAGCTCTCTTGCCGCCACAGCTCGGCAGGCTCGCGTCTCTGGCCGGGCGGTGGCGGCGGCGAGTGGCAAGGACGCTGCGCACGGTATTGGAGCGGCGTCGCTTCTGGGAGTGGGTGTTCTCAGGTCCCGTCGCCACGCACGCACTTGCCGGGCGCGAGGCGCAGGCCGAGTTCGAATTGCGGCGCGAGCTCAAGCGATCCGATACTGCGCAATCCAGCGGCGTGGGCGAGGTCTACATCGTGGGGGCCGGGCCGGGTGATCCGGATCTGCTCACACTGAAGGCGGCTCGACTGCTGCAGCAGGCCGATGTCGTGCTCTACGATCGGCTGATCTCGGACGCCGTTCTGGATCGTGCGCGGCGCGACGCCGAGCGCATCTACGTCGGCAAGGAAGCCGGCGATCATCACGTCACGCAAGAGCAGACCCAAAAGCTCATGGTCGAGCTGGCCTTGCAGGGAAAGCGTGTCTGCCGGTTGAAGGGCGGTGACCCATTCGTGTTCGGACGCGGCGGCGAAGAGCTGCAGGCCCTTATCGAGCATCACATTCCCTTTACCGTCGTTCCGGGGATCACGGCGGCGCTCGGTGCCGCGGCGTACTCGGGAATTCCGCTGACTCATCGCGACCATGCCCAGTCAGTGACGTTTGTGACCGGTCACACGCGCGAGGGCGGTGAGGCGCCGGACTGGCGCGAGCTCGCCCGTCCGGGGCAGACGGTCGTTTTCTACATGGGACTTTCGCAACTGCAAAAGATCGTCGCGGAGCTCGCGGCCGCCGGCGCACCGCTGACGCTTCCGGCGGCGGTCATCGAGCGCGCCACACTTCCCGATCAGCGCGTGATCGCGGCGACTCTGGGCACGCTCGCCGCCGAGGTTGACGCCGCGCAGGTGCGCTCGCCGGCATTGCTGATCGTGGGCGAGGTCGTCGCGCTGCGCTCCGCACGCGGAGCTCGCGACGCCCGGCGAGATGCGTCCTTTCCAGGGGTCCTGCCGATGCGAGCACGCAAAGCATGACCATCCTGCACGGTTTCTCAGGCAGCGTCGGGAACACGCCGCTCATCCGGCTTGTGATCTTCAGCAAGGAAACCGGCTGCGAAATTCTGGGCAAAGCCGAGTTCCTGAATCCCGGCGGATCGGTCAAGGACCGGGCCGCGCTCGCCATCATCAACGACGCGGAACAGCGTGGTGCACTCAAACCCGGTGGCACAGTCGTCGAAGGAACGGCAGGCAACACGGGCATCGGCCTCGCGCACGTGTGCAATGCACGCGGTTATCGCTGCGTCATCGTGATGCCAGACAACCAGTCGCCGGAGAAGTACCAGTTGATCGAGGCACTCGGCGCCGAGGTGCGCTCGGTCAAGGCTGTGCCCTACAGCGATCCCAATCACTACCAGAAAGTCGCGGCGCGCACGGCTCAGGAGATCCCTGGCGCCGTCTGGGCTAATCAGTTCGACAACACGGCCAACGCACGCACTCACTTCGAAACCACCGGCCCCGAGATCTGGGCACAGACCGAGGGCCGCATCGATGCTTTCGTCGCAGCGAGTGGGACTGGTGGCACGCTGGCCGGCGTGTCGCGGTTCCTGAAATCCAAGCTTCCGCAAGTTCGCGCGGTACTCGCGGATCCGCCGGGCAGCAGCCTGTACGAGTTCGTGCGTAGTGGTGTCCTCAAAGTCACCGGATCCGGTTCCATCACCGAAGGGATAGGCATCGGCCGCGTGACCGCGAACTTCGCCACTGCGCAAGTGGACACGGCGGTACACGTCGAGGACGCGGAAACGGTGCAATTCGTCTACCGGCTGCTCCACGAGGAGGGGCTCCTTCTCGGCAGCACCAGCGGCATCAACGTGGCCGCTGCGGTGCGCGTCGCGCGCGAGCTCGGCCCCGGGCATCGCATTGTGACCGTGCTGTGCGACGGTGGCGCCAAGTACCTGTCGCGGCTGTTCAACCGATCGTGGCTCGAGCAGAAAGGATTGCTCCAGTCTGCCGCGCACGTGCGTGCGCCGGGCGCCACTCACCTGAGGAATGTCCTTGTCGCGTGACGCTCAAATCCCTCTCATCGACGGCCCGGTGATCGACACCGACGTCGTCATCGTCGGCGCAGGCCCGGTTGGACTGTTCCAGGTGTTCGAGCTCGGCCTCCTCGGCCTCAAGGCGCATGTTGTCGATTCGCTGCCGGCCGCCGGCGGCCAATGCATCGAGCTGTATCCGGACAAGCCGATTTACGATATTCCCGCCGTACCCGTATGCACCGGTCGCGAGCTCATCGAACGCCTGCTCGAACAGATCCGTCCGTTCGACGCCGGCTTTCATCTCGCTCAGGAAGTCACCGAAGTGCATCGCCGCGACGATGGGCGCTTCCATGTTGCCACCAGTCGCGGCAGCCATTTTCGCGCCGGGGCCATCGTGATCGCTGGCGGTGTCGGCTCGTTCCAGCCGCGCCGGCTCGCGGTGGAAGGTGCGGAGCGCTTCGAGGGACGCTCGATTCACTATCGGGTGAAGGACGCCGCCGCGTTCGCTGGCGAGGATCTGTTGATCTTTGGCGGCGGCGATTCCGCGCTCGACTGGACGCTTGAACTGGTCGAGCGCGCGCATTCAGTCGTCCTGGTGCATCGGCGTCCCGAGTTCCGCGCCGCGCCGGACACGGTGAGGCGCATGTTCGAGCTGCGCGATGCGGGTCGGCTCGATTATCTCGAGGGACATGCACAGGAAATCATCGAAGTCAATGGCAGGCTCGCTGGCGCGACTGTGCGTGGCGGTGACGGCGTCACACGCCGCGTGAGCGCGAGCCAGTTGCTGGTGTTCTTCGGCCTGCATCCCAAGCTGGGGCCGATTGCGGAATGGGGGCTTGAGCTCAATCGTCGCAGCATCCGCGTCGATGCCGAGAGGTTCGCAACCAGCACGCCGGGCATATTCGCAGTCGGCGACATCAACGACTATCCGGGCAAGAAGAAGCTCATCCTGAGCGGATTTCACGAGACCGCACTCGCGGCCTTTGCGATTCAGGCCTATCTCGAGCCCGGCAAGAAGGTCCACCTGCAATACACGACGACCAGTCCGATAATGCATCGTCGGCTGGGACTCACGCCGCAGTCGGCCGAAACCGACGAACCCCTGCGGCGCTCGGGCACGGCCTGAAACAGCCGTTGCGCTCGGCGTCGGGCGCCGACTTAGCGCGCCTCCTGTCCCGTGCTACCTTAAGCCGCTGTCAACTTTCGGGAGTCCGTCATGGAACAGCCCAACAGTTCCGTTGCTGCATCCTCGATCAGCAAGGAGGAGCGCAACTGGGCGATGCTCGCGCACCTGAGCGCGTTGCTGGTTTACCCCACCTTGATCGGCGGCATCGTCGGACCGCTGGTCATCTGGCTCATCCGCAAGGACGACATGAGTTTCGCCGCGGATCAAGCCAAGGAGACCCTCAACTTCCAGATCACCGTGTACCTCATCGGTTTGGTATGCGCCGTTCTGTTCCTGATCCTCGTTGGTTTCGTACTGATGGGACTGCTGGTGATCGCCCACATCGTTCTCACCATCGTCGCGGCGGTCAAGGCAAGCGAGGGCGTAGCCTATCGGTATCCGTTTAATCTGCGCCTGATTTCGTGATCGATCGCGCCTCTGACGGATGTACATTCCAGCGCACTTCAACGAGACGGATCTCAGCCGGCTCGACTGGCTCGCGGCGCACGACGCATTCGGCACGCTGATCTCGAACGTCGAAGGCGCCCCGTTCGCGACGCACCTGCCGGTGCTGTACGCGCGCGACTGATCAACCAGCGCGACACACTCGAGAGCATCGTCTCGAAGCTGGCGGAGCGATACGAAGGCGACGGGCCCAGCGCCTGGCGCCTCGCCGAGTCTGACCCGGACAACCGCGCGATGCTGCGGGGCATCGTCGGCTTCGAGCTGGTTGCCGATGTCGTGCAGCTCAAGTTCAAGCTCAACCAGAATCACCCGGCCGGTAATGTGGAAGGGGCGATCTGCGGGCTGCGTGCCGTGGATTCCGAGGACGCTCGGCACACCGCAGCGCTGATGAACGGCGTCGCAGCGCGGCCCGGCAAGAGCACCAAGCGCCCGACGGGTGAGCCCTAAGGCGCCGAATGGCGATTCGATAGGATGTCGAGGCGCAGGTTGTAGAGCGCGACGAAGAGCGGAAACAGATTGGAGAGAATGCCAACAGAGTCGTTCTTCCCGAAGACGAAGTAAGCGAGCAGCAACACGCTCCCCAGGCCACTCATGTACCAGAAGGCGCGCGGCATGACCGGGCGTCCACGCACACGCGAGGCATAGAGCTGCACGAACCAGCGGCCGGTGAACAGCGCCACGCCGAGGTACCCCACGAGTTTCCAGGGTGTGATCACCAAGCCAAAGAAATTGATCAGCACGGTATCCATGGCAGTCCCCGCAATTCATCAACCGGTGCGGGCTTATAGCGGACCCCTGTCCGAGCGGCAACCGCGCGACAGCGCTTTCTTGACGCCCCGCAGGGTCGCGGCGATACTGCGATGCCATGAATACGCGCACCGCAACAGGCCCCGCAGAGATCCGCTGGTGGTGGCGTCGCTCGTAGACGGAGTGGGCGCCCGCGCGTAACGAATTCAGGTTCACACACAAAACCCATCTCCGTGCGTTACCGGGGATGGGTTTTTTGTTGCCCGCTCCCCGGGGATGGCCCGATACGAGGAGCACATGCAATCGCAGTTCGACATTGCCGCGGATCTGGATACGCCGGTCTCGGCATATCTCAAGCTCCGGCCGTTCGCGCCGCGCTTTCTGCTCGAGAGCGTCGAAGGCGGTGAACGGCTCGCGCGCTATTCCTTCATCGGCTTCGGGGACGTGTTCGAAGTCAGGCTCGATGACAAGGGATTGACAGCCGGCGGCCGCCACACTCCCCGGCCCGCAAACCGTGAAGAGCTACTAGCGGGCCTGCGTAGCGCGCTGGCGCATGTTCCTCAGCCACGGCCGGAGCTGCCGGCAGTCCCACTCGCCGGTGGCCTCGTGGGAGCGGCAAGCTACGATCTCGTGCGTTTTTTCGAGCGGCTGAGATCGCAGAAACCCCCGACGCAGGACGGCACCGACAGCGCAGACGAATTGCCAGATGCGCATTTCGTCGCGCCCCGATCGCTGCTGGTATTCGATCACCTCACGCGTGGCGTGGCGCTGTTGCACGACGGCGCAGAGAGCGAGCGCCAGAGCCTGCGCCACGAAGTGATGCGCGCGCTGCGCGGCGCCATCCCGGAACAACGCAATCATGCGGCGTTTGCCGTGCCGCAGCCGAGCCTGAGCGAAGCAGAATTCATCGAACGAGTCCGTCGCACCCAGGACTACATTGCGGCGGGCGACGTCTATCAGCTGGTGCTCTCGGTCCGTTTCGCCGGGCGCCATTCGCTCTCACCTTTCGAAGTCTACCGGGCGCTCAGACTCATCAATCCGTCCCCCTACATGTACTTCTGTGAGCTCGGGCCGGTAACCGTCGTCGGTTCTTCACCCGAAGCATTGGTACGGCTCACTGGCCGGCAGGCATCACTGCGGCCGATCGCCGGCACGCGGCCACGCGGCATCGACCCTGATCAGGATGCGCAGCACGAGCGGGAACTGCGTGCCGACGCCAAGGAAAACGCCGAGCACGTGATGCTGGTCGATCTTGCGCGCAACGACCTTGGCCGCGTGGCGCGAGCAGGTTCTATTCAAGTCGATCCGTATCGCGCCGTTGAACGGTACAGTCACGTCATGCACCTGGTGAGCGGTGTCAATGGCACGCTCGCGCCCGGTTGCGACGCGTTCGATCTGTTTGCCGCCGCGTTTCCGGCCGGCACGCTGGTGGGCGCACCGAAAGTGCGCGCCATGGAGATCATCGACGAGCTCGAACCGGTACGCCGTGGACTGTACGGTGGCACCGTCGGCTATTTCGGCGCGCGCGGCGACATGGACCAGGCGATCACCATTCGCACCCTGGTCTTCAACGGCGACAGCTACAGCTACCAGGCGGGCGCCGGCATCGTTGCCGACAGCTCGCCGCGGACCGAGCATGCCGAAGTGCTGGCGAAGAGCGCAGCGCTCAAGCGGGCGCTCGAGATCGCGAGGGAGGGCCTGTGAAACCCCGGCTGCTCGTGATCGACAACTACGATTCCTTCACCTACAACCTGGTGCAGGCCTTCCTGGTCCTCGATGCGGAAGTGCTCGTGCAGCGTAACGACGCAATCACAGTGGCAGGTGCGCGTGCGCTCGAACCGACGCACCTGGTGATCTCACCGGGTCCTGGTACGCCGCAGGATGCGGGCATCTCGATGCTCATGATCGAGGCATTCGCGGGTCGGATCCCGGTGTTGGGCGTGTGTCTCGGGCATCAGGCGATCGTCGCGGTGTTTGGTGGGGCGATCGTGCGCGCTCAGCGCCTTATGCATGGCAAGACTTCACCCGTGACTCACGATGGACGCACGGTCTTTTCCGGTGTGAGCCAGGGATTCGAAGCCGGCCGCTACCACTCGCTTATCGCCCAGTCCAATTCGTTGCCGTCCGTGCTCGAAGTCTCCGCGCAGACGGCGGAGGGCGAAATCATGGGCGTGCGGCACCGCTCGCTGGCCGTCGAAGGTGTGCAGTTTCACCCCGAGAGTATTCTTACGCCCGAGGGCCCGAGGATCATGGAAAACTTCCTGCGCCTCACGTACGGCGGCGTCACGGAGCCAAGGCATGGCACAGCCACTGCGCGCCACGCTTGAACAGCTCCTGGAGCGACGACACCTTACCGAAGCGCAAGCCGGTGAGCTGCTGGTGGCATTGACCGACCCGGAAGTCGCGCCGGCAATGGCCGGAGCATTGCTCGCGGCGCTCCGCAGCAAGGGAGTGACCGCCGATGAAGTCCGCGGATTGGCAGGGGCCATGCGCCGGCTGGCGCGCCGCCCGCGGATCTCGCCCGGGTCGGCGATCGTCGACGTCGTGGGAACGGGTGGTGATGCATCCGGAAGCTTCAATCTATCCACCGGCACCGCATTGCTCGCGGCGGCCTGTGGATTGCGCGTGGTCAAGCACGGCAACCGCGCCGTTTCGAGCCGCTCCGGCAGCGCGGATCTGCTCGAAGCGCTGGGCATGAGAATCCCGCTGGATGAATCTGCGGCAGGTCAGTGCCTGGACGCTACCGGGTTCACGTTCCTGTTCGCCCCGCATTACCATCCGGCGCTCAAGGCGCTGGCACCGATCCGCAGCGCGCTCGGTGTGCGCACGGTGTTCAACATGCTGGGACCGCTCGCCAATCCGGCGGAGCCGCCGTTTCACCTCATAGGTGCATTCAGCCTGGAAGCGGCCGAGTTGATCGCGCAGACTCTCTCGGGAATGGCGATCGAACGCGCTTTCGTCGTGCACGGAGAGCCCGGATGGGATGAACCGACGCCGGTGGGTCCGTTTGCGCTTTTCGACGTGCGACCGGGCAGCGTGGCGCAGCAAGTCCGCGAGGCGGCGCACTACGGGCTCAAGTCCTGCGGCGCGGCCGATCTCGCCGGTGGCGACGTCAGCCACAATGCTGCGGCATTGCGAGCGGTGTTCGAGGGCCGCGATCGTGGGGCGCATCGAGATGCTCTGCTCATCGGCGCGGCATTGACTCTCGAACTCACCGGCCGGGAGAACGACCTGCGCCGGGCGGTGGATCACGCCGCTTCGGTCATAGACTCAGGGCAGGCGCGCGACCTGCTCGATCGGCTTTCGCGCTTTGGAGCAGCAGCACCATGAGCGGATTCCTCAAGGAAATGGCGCAGTCGAGTCTCGAGCGGCTCAGCAAGGCGCGCGCCGTCGAGTCCGAGAAGGAGTTGTGGCAGCGAGCTTCGGACGCGCCACCGGCACCGCCTCTGGAGCTGAGCGTGGGCGGCTTCGACGTGATCGCGGAGCTCAAGCTGCGCTCACCGGTCTCCGGCGTACTTCGCCCGCGCACTGAGGACCTGGTTGCGCGTGTCAGCGCATATGCGAAAGGCGGCGCGGCCGCCGTGTCGGTGCTGACCGAGCCGTATCGATTCGATGGCTCCATGGCGCATCTCGCACGCGCCTCCACAACGCTCGCACCGCTGTGCATCCCGACACTGCGCAAGGATTTCCTCATCGAGCCGTACCAGGTCATGGAGGCCCGCGCGCTCGGGGCTGGTGGAGCTCTCGTCATCCTCCGCATGCTCGATCACGGCCGGATCACCGAGCTGCTCGATTGCGCAGCGATGCTGCACATGTTCGTGTTGATGGAAGCCTTCGATGAGGAGGATCTGGCGTGCGCACGGCAGCTGGTGACCGAGCGTGCCGGGCGTGTCGAGACGCTGCTGGTCGGCGTCAACAGCCGCGATCTCGACACACTTAAGGTCGTTCCGGACCGGTTCGAGACGCTCGCCGACAAATTGCCGGCCGCAGCGCCACGAGTGGCGGAGAGCGGAGTGGCGACTCCGGAAGATGCCGCGCGGCTGGCGCGGGCGGGTTACCAGGTGGTGCTGGTCGGCAGTGCACTGATGGCGGACGATCATCCCGAAACACTCGTCAGCCGCATGGTGCACGCGGGACGCGCCGCGCGCGTTCCATCGACGTGATTTCTGTCCGCCAACCGCCAACTGTCAACTCTACATCGTGTTCATCAAGATCTGCGGCATGACGAGTGAAGCAGCAATCGTTGCGGCCGTCGAGTGTGGTGTCGATGCGATCGGTTTCGTGTTTGCGCCGAGCCCGCGGCAGCTGACGCCGCAGCAGGCTTCGATGCTGAGCGCGGCGGCACCGCCCGAGCTGGTGCGCGTGGCCGTAACGCACCATCCGGACCAGGTGCTCGTGAATGAGATCTGCCGCTGGCTCGACCCCGATTGGCTGCAAACCGACTTCGAGGACCTGGCGGATCTGGAAATCCCGACGGACGTGCGAACGTTGCCGGTGCTGCGCGCGGGTGGATTGGCGCCGGCTGAGCTTCCGCCGCGCCTGCTGTTCGAAGGACCGATGAGCGGTCGCGGCGTCGTGAGCGACTGGAGCGGTGCTGAGGACCTGTCGAGGAATGCGGAGGTGATTCTCGCCGGTGGTTTGAACGCGACCAATGTTTGCGCAGCGATCACGCGGGTGCGTCCGTTCGGCGTCGACGTGAGCAGCGGCGTGGAGAGTGCGCCCGGAGTGAAGGATGCACGGCGCATGGCCGAGTTCGTGACCGCCGTGCGCGGGATGGAGGCTGGGACATCATGACTGCAGCGGGTTCGATTCGCGACCAGGTGTCGCTCGACGAGGTCGTGCGAGGCGTTTTTCCCGACGCACGCGGACGATTCGGACCATTCGGCGGCCGCTATGTCCCAGAAACGCTCATGCCCGCGCTGGCGCGGCTCGAAGAAGGCGTGCGGCGTTACCTGTATGCGCCCGACTTCCAGGCCGAGTTCAAGCGCGAACTGCACGGCTGGGCCGGGAGACCGACCGCATTGACGCCAGCGCCGACACTGAGCCGGCGTTGGGGCGCCGAGGTCTGGCTCAAGCGTGAAGATCTCGCTCACACCGGGGCGCACAAGATCAACAACGCGATCGGCCAGGCGTTGCTCGCACGGCGGCTCGGGGCAAAGCGCATCGTAGCGGAGACGGGTGCCGGTCAGCATGGCGTTGCAAGCGCCGCGGCATGCGCGCGACTTGGGCTGCCGTGCACCGTGTACATGGGCGCGATCGATATGGAGCGGCAGGCGCCGAATGTCGGACGCATGAAGCTGCTCGGTGCGACGGTCATCCCGGTGACGAGTGGCGATAGAACGCTGCGGGCTGCGATCGATGAAGCGTTGCGGGACTGGGTCTCGGATCCGACCGGCACCTACTACCTGCTGGGCTCCGCAGTCGGTCCGCATCCCTATCCATTGCTGGTGCGCGAGCTGCAATCGGTCATCGGCCGTGAAGCGCGCGCCCAGATCCTCGATCTGGCGGGGTCGCTGCCGGACGTCGTCGTGGCCTGTGTCGGCGGAGGTTCGAACTCGATCGGCATGTTCCATCCCTTCATCGGCGATCGCTCGGTGGAGCTGCTCGGAGTGGAAGCGGGCGGTCGCGGTTCAGGGCTCGGGGACAACGCGGCAACGCTGTCATTCGGGCGTCCGGGTGTCCTGCACGGTAGCTATTCGCTGCTGCTCCAGGACGCAAGCGGCCAGATCCAGGAGACGCACTCGGTATCGGCCGGTCTCGATTATCCCGGAGTCGGACCCGAGCACAGCCTGTGGAAGAGCGTGGGCCGCGTGCACTACGTGCACGCCTCGGACGATGAAGCGCTCGCTGCCGTGTCCGAGTGCTGTGCCAGCGAAGGGATCCTGCCCGCGCTGGAGAGCGCGCATGCGCTCGTGGGCGCGCGTCGCTGGGCCGAAACTAATCCGGGCAAGCGGATCGTCATCTGTCTGTCCGGGCGCGGCGACAAGGACATGCCGACCTTGCAGCAGACCTTGCTCAAGGAACGTGCGTAGTGCGATCAGGTGGTGCCGCCATTTCGGCCGCGATTCGCGCTGCGGCAAGACATCACGAGCCAGCGATCGTCGCATTCCTGACGGCGGGATTTCCGTCGCGCGAGAAATTTCGGGCGCACCTCGCCGCAGTGGCCTCGGTCGCTGACGTCGTGGAGATCGGCGTGCCGTTCACCGATCCGATGGCGGACGGCATGACGATCCAGCGGGCAAGTCATGCGGCCTTGCAGTCGGGCGTGACGCTGGCATGGATTCTTTCCGAGCTCGGCGCGCTGGAATCACGTCCTCAAGCGCCCCTTCTCTTGATGAGCTATCTCAACCCGCTACTCGCATTTGGGCTGGCCAACCTGCCCGCGGCCGCCGAGCGCGCGGGCGTCTGCGGGTTCATCGTGCCGGATCTGCCTTATGAGGAAAGTGGCGAGTTGAAGGCGGCCCTGGGAAAGAACGGTCCGGCCCTGGTGCAGATGGTGACGCCGGTGACACCACCCGATCGACTGCAGAGATTGTGCGCCGCCAGCGAAGGGTTCGTGTACGCGGTAACGATGACCGGAACTACGGGAAAGACTGTCGCCGTGCCACACGACGTCATCGAGTATCTCGACCGCGTACGCCAGGTCGCATCGATCCCGGTGTGCGCGGGGTTCGGCATCCGCAACCGCGAGCAAGTCGAATTGCTGCGCAATCACGTTGACGGGGTGATCGTCGGCTCCGCACTGGTTGAGGTGCTCGAACGCGGCGAGGATCCGGTGCGATTTTTGCGAGCGCTGCGAAATCGGCCGGCTTGATCATGCTGCGTCGGATCGCCGTCAGCACCCTGATGTTCGCGTTCGCCGGATGCCAGAGCGGCGGCACGTCCCCACGTCACGATGCGGTCGCGGCGGGCATCCCGGGAACGGACACGCCAGCTGTCGAGATCGAGCTCCATCCGTACTTCCGTGGTCTGCGGATGGTCGAAGGCGTCGTTGGAGACGGCACTCTCACGCTGCTCCTCGATACCGGTGGCGGCTCAACACTCGTCACACCGTCGGTGGCTTCCGGTCTTGGATGTCGCCCGTACGGTCGCGACGTCGGCCATCGAAAGACCGGCGAACCGGTCGAATTCCAGCGCTGCGATGCCCTTGACCTCGCCATCGGCGAATGGCATCAGAGCTTCGCGCCGGTTGCGGTGTTCAACGTCAATGCGTTGCTTCCGCCTGAGCTTCTTCGTCTCGACGGCGGGCCCGTCACGCTCGACCTGCGGGATTCCCGCTGATTGTCATCATGCCCGACATTCACAATCGAGGGGGTACACCTGTGAAACCATTTACCTCAGCAGCCGCGATCCTTCTGCTCGCCATTTCGGTGGCGCATGTGCTGCGGCTTCTCTACGGCTGGCAGGTCACCGCGGCGGATCGCATCGTTCCGATGTGGGTGAGCGGGGTGGCGGCCGTGGTGACTGGCATTCTCGCGGTGCTGGTCTGGCGCGAGAACCGCAAGCAGTAGCGCTTCGCGGCCGGGCTCCGGCACGAAGCCGCGACGCCGGGCGCGATTTGCGTCCTGTCCTATAATTGCAATAGAATGATTGTGTTATAGATGTTTCTGTGGAAAGAAAATGCCACGAACCGCAGCCAGGCCTCAGCCACAACCGCGCCAGGTGCTGACCAGTGCGGTATTGCGCGCAGCGACGCTGCTCGGGCTCAACCAGGCGCGCGTCGCGGATATCCTTGGCTTGAGTGCGGCAACGATCTCACGCATGGCCAACGGCACGTACGCGCTCGATGCCGACAAGAAGGAATGGGAACTGGCGGCGCTGTTCGTGCGGTTGTTCCGATCGCTCGATTCCCTGGTGGGCTCGAATGACGAGGCGGCACGTGCCTGGCTCAACGGCGACAATCGCGGCCTCGGCGGCAAACCGGTCAACCTGATCCGCAGCGCCGAAGGGCTGGTCCGTGCCGTCCACTACCTGGACGCCGCGCGCAGTCGCATCTGAAGCGTCGCGATTGCGGCGGCGCCTGTGGCGCGCGGTCGAGGCCCAGCACATCGCCTCGACCTTGCGACTGGTGGCGAATGCGGAGCAGCAGCTCGCCCTGGAGCGCGTCCTCGAGGCGAGCAAGCCGCCCGTTCCGCCAGAAGCCGTGAGACTGCACTACCTCCTGTCCACGCCGTTTCGCTACCCATCACCGTTCGGGTCACGTTTCCGGGCGCCCGCAGAACCGGGCGTGTGGTACGGAGCCGAGGCCGTTCGCACGGCTTGCGCGGAGCTCGGTTTCTGGCGTTGGCGCTTTCTGACGGATGCCGCCGGGCTCGAATTTCTCGGGCCATCGCCGCAGACCGTATTCCGCGCCGGGATGGACACTCGTGCCATCGATCTGACGCGCGCTCCATTCAAGCGCGATCGAGCGCGCTGGACGCACCGCGTGGACTATTCTGCTACGCAGGAATTTGCAGTCGTCGCTCGTGAAGCAAACGTCGGCGCGATTCGCTACGAGTCGGTCCGTGACCCGGAACACGGCGGCGCCGTCGCGGTACTGCGTGCCGATGCGTTCAAGCCGTTGCGCCCGATCGAGCAGACGACTTGGTTTCTCACCGTGAAGCGCGAGCGCGTCACGTGGCAGCGTGAAAAAGAGGTGCTCGAGTTCGACGCGGCAGACTGGTAATCGCACCCTCACCCCCGCCCTCTCCTGCGTCCTCGCGGGAGAGGGTCTGAGGACGATCCTCTCCCGCATGCGGGAGAGGGAGTGGAAGGTCAGTTGCGATAGTCGAGCGGCGGTGCCCGATCGCCCAGCAGCGGACGGTACTGAAAGTCCGCGCCGCGCCGCGACTCGAATTCCCGCCGCGCTTCCTTCACGAGCCTGGGATCGCGATAGAGCGCGACAGCTGTTCGCGCCAACGCTTGCGAGGCGACCCGCATCCCCTTGAAGCCGATGCTCATGCCGCCCGCCGCCACCGCTTGCCAGCTGTGCGCCGGCGTTCCGGGCACCCAGGTCGCGACTTGTGGACCCGCCGTCGGCACCATCCAGCTCACATCGCCGACGTCGGTCGATCCGTACTGCTGCCGCGGCAGGTAGGGCTGAACTTCCGCTTGGGTTCCGAGGGCGCGCACGGGCTGTGGCAGGTTGGCCTGGAGCTTCTCGGCGAATGCCTGTTCCTCGGGCGTGTACTGCACCCCGCCGATCGCTCTGAGTTCACGATCAAAAACCTTCGAGAGCGTTTCGTTGTTCAGCAGGCTGTAGACGCCATGGATGACCTCGTGCTCGACGCGCGTTTCCGTGCCCATCGCCGCGCCGTCGGCAGCCTTGAGGACCCGCGCCCAGATCCCAACCAGAACTCCGGGATCGGGATGGCGCACGTAGTAGTAGACCTCGGCGAAATCCGGCACGACATTGGGTGCCGATCCACCCTTCGTGATCACGTAATGGATGCGGGTCTCCTGCGGCACGTGCTCGCGCAGCAGGTTGACCATGTTGTTCATGGCCTCTACGCCGTCGAGCGCTGAGCGGCCGCGGTCGGGCGCCGCCGCTGCATGGCTCGACTCACCGAAGAAACGGAACTTGGCCGAACGATTGGCTTGTGACTCCACGGGACTCGCATCGTTGGTGTCGTCGGGATGCCAATGCAGAACGACGTCCACGTCGTTGAACAGTCCCGCGCGCACCATGTACACCTTGCCCGCGCCACCCTCCTCGGCGGGCGTACCGTAGAGCCGGATCGTCCCGCTCACCCGCGAACGCGCCAGCCAGTCCTTGATTGCAATGGCGGCGGAGGTGGAGCCCACGCCAAAGAGGTGATGGCCGCACGCATGACCGCTCTGACGTCCTTTGATCGGCGAGCGCTCGGGCATCGCATCCTGCGAGAAGCCAGGCAGCGCATCGAACTCCGCGAGGATGCCGATCACCGGCTTGCCGCTGCCGGCGGTCGCGACGAACGCGGTCGGCATGTCGGCGACGCCCGCTCGCACTTCGAATCCCGCTTCGCGCAACTGCGATTGCAGAAGCTCGGAGCTCTGCTGCTCCTGGTAGCCGACCTCGGCCCATTGCCAGATCTGTCTTGCCACCTCGGCATCGTGCGCCTGGCGTGCCGCGATCAGGTCGCTCACGATCTGCGCGTCGCGTGAGCCGGCGGATGAGGCCGCCGGCGCGAGCATGATTCCCGACATGGCGATTGCCAGGGCCAGTGATCCGGATGCGGGGGTCGACATCGGATGAATCTCCTTCCGCACGCGAAAGCCGACAAGCGAGCGCGCATGATAACGGCAACGCTTGCCACCGGGTTGACCTCGAAGGTACCGGGCGTTAGGTTCGCGCGAGCCGCCCCCGAGGAACTGCATTGCAGATCATTACCATCGCGCCACGCTTCTGTGGTCCCCCGGACTCGGGCAACGGCGGCTATGTGTCGGGAATGTTGGCGGGCCAGTCGGACGTGCCGGTGCGCGTGCGATTGCGCAAGCCACCTCCCCTCAATGTGCCGCTGATCGTCCATCGATTCGAGGGAGGGCGGCTCGAGCTCGAGCGCGACGGCGAGGTGATCGCTGAGGCTGAACCGCACGACTACCAGCTGGACGTGCCCGCAGCACCTTCGTACGTCGAGGCGCTGAACGCTTCGCGCCACTACAGCGGATTCAAGCAGCATTCCTTTCCCACCTGCTTCGTCTGTGGGCCCCAGCGTGCGCGCGGTGATGGATTGCGTATTTTTGCCGGCCCCTGGGGCGACAGCGGTATGGTCACCGCACCTTGGATGCCCGACGAATCGCTTTGCAGCGCGGACGGCAAGGTGTGCTTCGAGTTCATGTGGGCGGCGCTCGACTGCCCGGGATTCTTCGCGGCGCGCATCGATGGCCGCACGATGATGCTCGGTCAGATCGCGGCGCGGATCGACCGCCGCGTGCACGCCTCGGAGTCATGCGTAGTGGTTGGCTGGAAGCTCAGCCGCGAGGGCCGCAAGTACACCGTGGGTACGGCGCTGTATGACGACGATGGCGAGCCGTGTGCGCGCGCCATCGCTACCTGGATCGAACTGCGTTAGTTAAGGGCGCGCGGCGGCAATGCGCTAGTCCCTGCGCCAGACACCGAACACCCAGATCGCTCCAGTGACCGCGAGAACCCAGCCCGGCCAGGGTGGATTGTGGCCGACCGCAACCCAGACGATGCCGCCGAGCAGCAGCACGCCCGCAATGGTGATGGCATCGCGGCGTGCATTGGTTTCGCGCACGGTGCGCTTGAGATCCTCGATCCCCGGCGAGTCGACCTGCAGCCGGAAGCGGCCATCCGCCACCTGCTGAATCACGCCCTGCAGCAGCTGCGGCAGCGTCTTGGCCGCCTCCGCCAGTTCCGGCAGGTTCGAGCGCAGCCGCTCCACGATGGCGCGGCCGCTCGTGCGCTCGCGCATCCAGTCGCGCAGGATCGGGTGCGCCGTCTTCCACAGGTCGAGCTCGGGGTAAAGCTGCCGGCCGAGCCCTTCGATGTTGAGAAGCGTCTTCTCCAGCAGCACCAGCTGCGGCTGAATCTCCATGTTGAAGCGCCGCGCGGTCTCGAAGAGCCGCACCAGCACCTGGCCAAAAGAAATGTCCTTGAGCGGCTTGTTGAAGATCGGTTCGCACACCGTGCGCACGGCCGACTCGAGCTCGTCGACCCGTGTCTCCGGAGGAACCCAGCCGGAGTCGATGTGCAGTTTGGCGACGCGGTGGTAATCGCGATCGAAGAACGCCAGGAAATTCTCGGCGAGGTAGTACTGGTCGCGCGGGCTCAAGGTGCCGACGATGCCAAAGTCGACCGCGGCATACCGCGGTTTCTCCGGATCGTCGACGAGCACGAAGATGTTGCCGGGATGCATGTCGGCGTGAAAGAAGTTGTGACGGAAGACCTGCGTGAAAAAGATCTCGACGCCGTTTTCCGCCAGCCTGGCGATGTTGGTCTTGAGGCTGCGCAACCGTTGCACATCGCTGATCGGAACACCGTGGATGCGCTCCATCACCATGACGTTGGCGCGGCAGTAATCCCAGTACACCTCGGGCACATACAGCAGCGTGGAGCCGGCGAAGTTGCGCTTGAGCTGCGCGGCGTTCGCCGCTTCGCGCATGAGGTCGAGCTCGTCGAGGATCGTCTTCTGATACTCGCGCACTACTTCGATCGGTCGCAGCCGCCTGCCATCGATCCAGTACCGCTCGGCGAGGCCGGCGAGAGCATGCAACACCTCGAGATCGCGACCGATGACGAGCGCCATGTCCGGGCGCAGCACCTTGACGACAACGTCCTTGCCACCGTGCAAGGTGGCGCCGTGCACCTGGGCGATCGACGCCGCCGCGAACGCGTCTTCCTCGAAGGTCGCGAACACTTCGCTCAACGGCCTGCCGTACGCACGTTCGATGATCGCTCGTGCCTCGGCCCCCGCGAATGGCGGCACCTGGTCCTGCAGCTTGGCGAGCTCGGTCGCGAGGTCAGCCGGTAGCAGATCGGGGCGCGTCGATAACGCCTGCCCAAACTTGACGAAGATGGGCCCCAGCTCCTCAAGCGCCAGCCGCAAGCGTACGCCGCGAGGTTGGTCGCGAAGCGGCCGAAACCAGTTCCAGGGCAGCAGGTAGAGAATCAGCATCAACGGCCGGTACAAGTGGGTCGCCGCCACGAAATCGTCGAGCCCATGGCGCACCAGCACGCGCTGGATCTGCAACATTCGCCAGGCGACGCGCAGCTTCATGGGGATCCAGGCCTGTCCGGTGATTTCTTTCCCTCTCCCCGCTTGCGGGGAGAGGGTGCGGGTGAGGGGTCGGCCACCAGTCGGTCCACGCGCGCATGCAAGCGATCCGCCGACTCGCGCAGCTCGTCCACGCCCGCCAGGAATTCCTCGATCTCCGTGCGCGTGACAAGATCGCGGCTCTCCTCCTGCAGGTACTCGCTCACGTTGGCAGCAAACGTTTGCGCCGATTTCCTGCCCCAGCCCGCTGTCACCCGCACGAAGTTGCCGATCTGGTGTGCCGCCACATCGCCGATCAGCCGCGACAGTTCCTCTTCCAGGTCGGGCCGCGCCGCGCGCAGCAACTCGTGAAAACTCTGCGCGATCTCGGCGTCCCCCGAGATCGTGACGGCGCCGGATCGCAATCGTCCCTGGGCGTCCTGCGCGAAGAGAGAGAGGAGCGACAGCGGCGTGCCCGACACTGTGGAATCCGGCTCCGGCTCGCCGCCGTTCACCAGCGTGATCTCTCGTGAAGCGATGCGCGCGATGACGTGGACCGGGAGCCCCTCGACCCGCACGCCGAGCGCGCGGCCTTCCAATCGTTCGCACAACTGCTGCGCGCGCGAGGACGCGGCGACACCGCGATTCAGAACCGTTGCGATCTGCTCAAGGATCATGGCGATGTCGCGACCGACCGCGATTGCGGTTCAGTAGCGATACCCGCGATGAATGGCGACGATGCCGCCGCTCAAGTTGTGATAGCGGCACCCGTCGAGACCGGCCTCGTGCATCATGGCGAGCAGATTTTCCTGGTCCGGGTGCATGCGGATGGACTCAGCGAGGTAGCGGTAGCTGTCGGCGTCGTTGGCGACCAATCGCCCGAGCAGCGGCAGGACGCGAAAAGTGTACGCGTCGTAGAGCGGCTTGAGTCCCGGGACGGTCGGGTGCGAGAACTCGAGAATCAGGAGCTGACCGCCGGGTCGCAGGACACGGGCCATCGAGGCGAGTGCGGCCTGCTTGTCGGTGACGTTTCGCAGCCCGAAACCGATGGTCACGCAGTCGAACCGCGCATCGGCGAAGGGCAGCTTCTCGGCGTTCGCCAGGCAATACGAGACGTTTCCGGCGATGCCGGCGTCGATGAGTCGTTCGCGGCCGCGCTCGAGCATGGCGGCATTGATGTCTGACAGGACGACATGACCCTTGCGGCCGACCTGCCGCGCCAGACCAATGCTGAGATCCCCCGTGCCGCCCGCGACATCAAGCGCCTGCTGGCCCGGTTTGAGCCCGGTGACGGTCAGGAAGAACTGCTTCCACAGCCGGTGCATGCCACCCGACATCAGATCGTTCATCAGGTCGTACTTGCCCGCAACGGAGTCGAACACGCCTCTTACACGGCGCTCCTTCTCTTCCCAGGCGACCTGCTCGAAGCCGAAATCCGCCGTCTGACCGGTTGAATCGTTGTTGCGGGAGGTGGTCATTGCCTGCAGATTGTACGTGGACCTTGCCGCACGGGAGAACTCAATTGGATCGTGTGTACCCGC
>Ga0180094_1000036_pt1 | contig 32139 bp, 29 predicted proteins | sample EasRivT47_16_1Da_FD_121786 | JGI IMG/M metagenome (GOLD analysis project Ga0180094, IMG submission 121786) | Soil microbial communities from meander-bound floodplain in the East River, Colorado, USA - East River metaG ERMLIBT47_16_1Da | ecosystem: Environmental > Terrestrial > Soil > Floodplain ... | reverse complement strand
GTCCAGGCCCGCGCGCACCGCGTCGAAGTGCCCGACGCACTCCGGGCCGAGATAGCTCGTGATGGCGGGCGCGTCGCGGGTCAGCGCGCGGCACTCCTCCCGCTTGCAATCCAGCACGCGCAGGGGGTTGGTCTCGATCCGCCGCCGGCACGCCTCGCAGAAGCCGGACGCGCGGGTCATGAGAAAGGTCCTCAGCGCGTCCCGATACGCCGGACGGCAGAGCGGGCAGCCGAGGCTGTTGAGGAACAGCGTGGTGGGCGCGACCCCGAGCGCGCGGAAGAACCGGTCGAGCAGGACGAGCTGCTCCACGTCGAGCAGGGGACTCGCCGAGCCGATCGCCTCGGCTCCGATCTGATGGAATTGGCGGAACCGCCCCGCCTGGGGGCGCTCGTGGCGGAACATGGGGCCGACGTAGTACAGCTTGGTCAGCGGCGACTCGGTCCAGAGGTGGTGCTCGATGTACGCCCGGATCGCGCCCGCGGTGCCCTCCGGGCGTAGCGTGAGCGACTTGCCGTCGAGGTCCGGGAACGTGTACATCTCCTTCTCGACCACGTCGGTCGTCGCGCCGAGCCCCCGCGCGAACAGCTCGGTGGCCTCGAAGATCGGGATCTTGATCTCGGCGTAGCCGAAGGTGTCGAGCAGCGCCCGCGCGGTCGATTCGAGGACCTGCCACGAGGCCATCTCGCCGGGAAGAATGTCCTTGACGCCGCGGATAGCCTGAATCTTGGGAGCGCTCACGTCACCGTTCCGTCCGATTGGGCGCTCATCGTACCGTTGACGGGCGCGCGAAGTCAATTTGCGTTGATTTGACAGTGTTCGCGCCCATTTGCTATAAGGGACGAGCCTGCGGCGGCGTACCCAAGTGGCTAAGGGAGCAGTCTGCAAAACTGCGATGCGGCGGTTCGAACCCGCCCGCCGCCTCCACCTTACCTTCCCCCATTCCCGATCGAGTTCCTGGAGGCCGAACAATGGGCATCGATGATCTCTTGAAGGCGAAACGGCAGGACATCTTGCGAATCGCCGCCAAGCACGGGGTGCGCAGCATTTGGGTCTTCGGGTCCGTGGCGCGTGGTGAGGCCGATGAACAGAGCGACGTCGACTTCCTCGTGGAGATGGAGCCGGGACGGAGCCTGTTCGATATGGGGGGGCTGCTCATGGACCTCCGCGAGTTACTCGGCCGCAGCGTGGATGTCGTCTCGGTGCGTGGGTTGAAGCCGCGTATCCGGGAGCGGGTCCTTCGAGAGGCCGTCGGCCTGTGAGAAATCCCCGAGAACGCCTTCGAGACATTCTTGACGCGATCGGTCATATCGAGCGCTACACGCTGGTGCACGACTACTTCGGCATGATACGGAAGTCGTTTGGGATGTCGTCGAGCGCGATCTCCCGGATCTCAAGCGAAACGTGGAAGCGCTACTCTCGACGCTGGGCTGATCGGGAACATGCCGGTCGGACTCTCTCACTTTGACCGCTAAAGATTAAAGATGCGACCCCTCTGCCGTGTTTTTCCCGGTGCGCGTGAATCGTGGGGGGCGAAGCGGCGGGCGATTCGCTGGGGTGGTAGAGCGCTTGCTTCACACTCGGCAGGACCCGCCCAACTCCCACTCACTCCACCTCACTAAATCCAGCTCCAGCCAAGAGACTCGCGTTCTGCCAACTTTGGCCTGAGTAGGCCTGAATAGGCTGGAGAGTGGTAGAGTTGAGCACAAAACGAGCACAGCCTGGTGGGGTGACCCCCTCTGGTGAGACAGTTTGGGATTGTCACACTGGTCGATTAACCCGCCCAGCTACCAGAAGGATAACGCGGATGGATGGGACTGAAGATACTTGGAAGATTTCAGCAGGGAAACCTATTTTCGTATGAACTTCCACTTAGCGTGCCCGAAATGCGGAGAAAAGTACCGCCACAGAGATTTCTGGGGTGTCCAGCGAGTTCATCGCCTCGAGTGCCAAATCTGTCATACCTCGATTCCCGTAAAGTGGTACGCCCATTCATTCGCGCTACTAGCCGCCGCTCTGGCATGCTTCGCAGCGTACGAGTCCTTCGTCAGCGTTGTATTCAGGAATCTACTCCCACTATCTGAGTCCTCCCCCGTCAGTCGCCTCGGCGTATTTCTCGGTGGAACTGTCGTCGGTCTGTTGGCATGGTGGATTGTACACCGCACTGTCTTGATCGCCTTTATTCGGAAACAGTACGGACGGTAGTACTCCAGACTGACGGGCGACGGTATCCGAAACCATAATTCCCAGTGTGCCAAAAACCACCACCCATGCGCCAAATCTAGCGGGCCTGAAATCGTGAGGCAATCTGGAATGGAACCACCCGCTTCAAAAACAACACTTTCTGGTTAGGGTTGTGTTTCTTGAAGTATTTCTTTTACGACTCTTGCGTGTCTCTCCCCAAAGAAACGACCGAGCCACAGGGAGACAAGAAAAAATACCACTGACGCGACGACAGAGGCCATCACGCCGACAGGATTCATGTCTATATCGCCAATTGTGTTTTCTTTGAAAAGGTCGACCAGTTGAAGGGTAAAGGCAGCAAAGAGATACCCCGCTCCTATTCTAGCGTCTATCAAAGACCGCGAAAGATTCTCAGCAAGAAATGGGGTCCCGCCAGAGTAGGACTTCGCTAACCTGGCAATATCCTGTACAGATAACCCGATTGAGCCCTTTACGAGAAACACTCCGGATATGAATGTGAATGTCAGAACAGTAACTCGGAGAAAGGTCCTTACAACGGTTGGGTCAAGCAGAAAACAGGGATCATTTATCATAGACGTCCGAATATCCTTATTCCGGTGACATCGTGGTTATATCGACCGCCACCGCTAACATAGCGCAGTGAAGATTATCCCACTGTAAACGAGTCCAAAAATCGGAGGAATCGCCAGCATAGCAGAAGATGCCGGTATTCTCCCTCTCTTAACTTCTGACAGTTTGACTTTGAGACGAGCAGCGTCTTTTTCGTAGATTCTAATTGCATCCCAGGTACCTATTATGTCTTGGCGGATTCTCCACTGCACAATAATCCACACGACACAAACAACTAACCCGATTAGAGAAAGGAAGATACGTAGGTTATAAAATTGAGTGCCCATAGCAGCAAATAGGCCAAAATGGAGTGCGATGAACTGAGCGAAGTACGTTTTATATCTGTCGTGATTTAGGGTCAAAGTTCCAACAAGCTGCTCGTAACCGTCATCCATGAGAGTGCCTCGTCCGGTTTAAGCTGTTCCCTTATAGTGGCGGACCTTGTTCATGTCACTAGGTTCCACAGATATTTCCTTTTGGACCATCGAGATCGGTCCCGAAAAATCATGAGAAACCAACGCCCGTTACCCCCGGAGGGTGAAGGGGTTTCTGGCCCCGCCCACAGCATTGGGATCGCGTCGAGTCCTTCGATCCGCGCCGCCTCATGCAGCGGGTGGTGAGCGAGTCACGCCCGTCTAGCCCGGAATGCCACACTTGTATCCCGACTCGGAACCCGGTGTCAATGTGACGGCGCTTCCGCGGCGTCAGCGGGGCCGCTTGGGCGGGAGCACGTCGGCGTCGCGCGACGGCTGCGGCGGGCGCCCGCGCGCGATCCACGACACCGCCGCGACGAGCGGCGCGAGAAGTCCCGCGGCGGCCGTCACGCCGAAGACCCCGTAGAATATCCTCGCCAACGTTCCCATCGGCCCCGCGGCGTACGACTCCGCCGCGCTGTACTGCCCGCTGTCCGCGAGCTCGTATGCGAAATTCGAGAAGAGGTAGTAGGCGAGGACGGCTTCGGCCGCGAGGGCCACGAGGCAGGTGACCGAAATTTTCAACGCCGTCGCGAACGTCATCGTCGTCGCTTTCGGAAAAGCCGAGGGCCGAGGCTATCGGCCTCGGCCCTCGACGTGACGCCCCGCGGCTACGCCTGGCCCCGCAGCGCTGCGATCCGCGCCTCGATCGGCGGGTGGGTGGCGAAGAGGTGCAGCCAGCCCCGGCTGTTGCCCGAGATCTTCATCGTCGCGAGCGCGTCCTGAGTGGAGTACTGGATGCGCGCGGCCTTGACGAAGCGGTCGATGCCCTGGAGCGCCGAGATCATCGCGCCGGGGCCGAACGCCGTGGCCGCGTACCGATCCGCAGCGAACTCCCGGCGGCGCGAGAAGTAGCAGATTGGAATCATGGCCAGGAACGAGAGCACGGTCTGGATGAAGAAGTAGGCCACGAAGGCCAGCATCTGGTTGCGCTCGGCGATGTGGCGGGTGATGATGTTGCTGATGAAGTACACGAACGTGTTCATCAGCCCCATCAAGACCGTGGTCGTGAACATGTCGCCGTTGAAGACGTGTCCCATCTCGTGGGCCAGCACGGCTCGCACTCCCGGCTCGTCCAATTGCCGCAGGAGTCCCGTCGAGACGGCCACCATCGCGCTGTTCTTGGTGGGGCCGGTGGCGAACGCGTTCGGATCGGGGGAGTCGTACACCCACACCTCGGGCATCGTGATCTGCAGCCGCTGCGCGAGGTCCTGGACGGTCCGGTAGATCAGTTCTTCCTCGGCTGTTCGGGGTTGGGTGATCCGCGCCGCACGTAAGCCCGCGCGGGCGAGCCGCTTCGACATCAGTAGGCTGATGAACGCGCCCCCGAAGCCGAGCACGAACGACCAGAGCAGCATCGATTGGTTCACCGAGTGGCGAAGGTCGATGCCGAAGGCCGGCAGCACCACCTGGACCAGAATGGTGAACGTGATGGAAAGGGTGATGAAGATCAGAACGTTGGCCAGCAGCAGCAGGCCGATGCCTTTCAAATTTTTCATCGCGGTGCGGTCTCCTTCCGTAGCGGGTTGGTTCGATGTTCCAACGGCCCCCGATTCTACCACGGACCCGGTGGCTGGACAAAATTTGGCCGCGATCCTCACGCTCCAGACTGGTTTCACGTCGATCCTTCCTTCCGGTGGGACGATCGTGGCGTTCGAACTACTTGAAAACGCACAACTGACAGCGTTGTTCGATGATTCCTCAACAACCACCGGCACTTCGTCTAATTCTTGCATTGGATAAGAAGTCCCGGACTTCCGGGGGACAATCGTGGGAGCGCGATGGGCATTCGACGGTCGGACAACGCGGACGTGAAGGTGTATTCGGTTCGGGAGATCTGCCGAACCATCGGTATCAGCGCGCGGCAGCTCGGGTATTGGAGACTGATCGGCGTGGTCTCGCCGACGGTGGAGCACCGAGGGGCCAAGACCTTCTATCGGTATGCCGACGCGGATGTGAACGTGCTGCGCGAGGTGGCCCGATTAACCAGCATCGGACTCCCGGTTTCCCGAGCCGTCGAATTGGTCCGGTCCGGGAAGAGCAAGGGTCCCGAGGTCGAGGCGCTGCGCGGGGAGACCGGTTGATGGAGCCGGAACGGCGAATCGAGATCCTGTTGGTCGAAGACAACCCAGACCACGCGGAGTTCACTCAGCGCGCCTTGTCGAAGAGCGGTCTCGCCAATACGATCGTGTGGGTGAAAGACGGGATGGAGGCGCTGGACTATCTCCATCGCAGGAACGCCTTTCAATCGCACGCTCTCAAGCCCTTGCCTGGACTGGTGCTGCTCGATATCAGTCTGCCCAAGCGGAATGGTTTCGAGGTGCTCATGGACATGCGATCCAATCCGGTGTTGCGGCTCATCCCGGTCATCATGCTGACGACCTCAGGGCGAGAGGAGGAGATCCGGAAGAGTTTCGATCTGGGGGCGAATAGCTTCGTGACCAAGCCGGTGCAGTTCAACGAGTTTTTGGAGACGATCCGCCAGATGGAGATGTACTGGCTGTTGGTCAATCGCCTCCCGGCTCCGGTGGTGAATCCTCCGGTGCGAGCGGAGTCGGGTGGACCATGGGAGCCGGCGGCGTGAACATTCTGCTGGTGGAAGATAATCCCGATCAGGCTCTCGTCATGCAGCGAGCGCTGACGCGGTATCAGTCGCAGTGGGACATCACGGTCGTGACCAACGGGGCGTCCTGTCTCGAACGGCTTTCCTCGGCAACGTATCCCATCGTGATTCTGGATTACAGCCTCCCGGGCATGGACGGGTTGGAGGTGTTGCGGCGGATCACCGAATCGTACCCGCTGTCGTCCGTGATCATGGTGACCGGACGGGGTGACGAGCAGATTGCGGTGAACGCGATGAAGGGCGGCGCCGTCGATTACTTGGTCAAAGGTGAGCACTATTTGGTGAACCTTCCCGCGGTGGTCGATCGGGCGATCGAACAGGACCGACTGAAACGGGCGCTGGCCGAATCCCAGCGCCGGCTGAGCGAGCTCTCGCAGGTCTCGCTCGATCTGTCGATGGCATCGGATCTCGACCGGGCTACTCAGATCTTGGCCGATGGCGCGCGGCTGCTCACTCGATCCGGGGTCGCCCTCACGGTGTTACTCGATCCCGCGACCATTCTGGTTGAGCGCGTGGCAACGTCAAGGTTGACGATCCACGAATCACTGGTTCAGACCTCCCTTCAAAACCGCGGGATCCTGGGCGTGCTCTTGACATCCCCGGCCCCGGTGGTGTTCAACGACCTCCCCCAGCAGCCGAATCGCGACACCATGCCCGCGCACTCGCCCCTGATCGAGACCGCCCTTGTGTTGCCGATCATGCACCAACAGGACGTGGCCGGAATCGTGCTTGTGGGTAACCCGGAATCGGGCCTGCCCTATCACTCCGATCAGATGGAGGCGCTGCTCAATCTCAGCCTGCACGCGGCGAGCGTCATGAAGAACCTACGCTCCGTCGAAGAGGCCCGGCGACAGGCGGTGACCGATGGACTGACCGGCCTCTTCAATCACCGCGAGTGCCAGAAGCGATTGGCGGAAGAGTTGGAGCGCGCCCAGCGGTACGGGCGGACGTTCTCGGTGTTGTTGGTGGATGTTGATCATTTCAAGAGTGTGAACGATGCCTGCGGGCATCAGGTGGGGGATCGGGTCCTGAAACAGGTCGCTCAGCGCACGACCCAACACCTTCGCCAGGTCGACATCGCCACCCGATACGGAGGAGAGGAATTCATGGTGATCCTTCCGGAGACGGCGGGCGAGGCGGCGATGTTAGTGGCCGATCGGATCCGCCAAGCGGTTATGTCCGAGGGAGTTGACACGCCGTCCGGCGACAAGATGCTCTTGACGGTAAGCGTGGGGGTCGCCACGTTTCCGGAGGACGCCGACACACGGGAAGGCCTGATTGCGTCGGCGGACCATGCGCTGTATGTCGCGAAGGAAATGGGCCGGAATCAGGTGTGCCGTTACAGCCGGGCGACACAGCCGAGCGTGGTTCACGAGCCGGAAGCGGTAAGTGCGCTGCTCGGTGATCCCACGCTGAGGCGGCTCCGAGACCTCGCGGCGGCGGTCGACGCGAAGAGCGCCTACACGCGGGGCCATTCATTCGAAGTCACGCGGTTTGCCGTGCAGTTTGCTAATCATCTGGGGCTGACCGACGACCAGAAGGAAGGGCTCCAGATCGCGGGTCTGCTCCACAATTTGGGGGTGGTGAGCGTGCCCGATCGCATCCTCGCGAAACCGGGACCCCTGACGGAAGAAGAGCGCAAGATCATTCAAGCCCATCCGGGTCTGGCCGATCTGCTGGGCCGCGAGGCGCCTCGGTTCAAAGCCGTTGCGCAGGCCATCCTCTATCACCACGAGCGGTGGGACGGCCACGGCTACCCTTGCGGCCTCAACGGGGAGGAGATTCCGCGTCTGGCGAGAATCCTGGGGCTCGTCGAAGCCTACCACGCGATGCTGTCGGCGCGGCCGTATCGCCGCCGCTTGACCCCGGACGAAGCGATTCTAGAGCTCCGCGCGGGCGCCGGGAGCCAGTTCGACCCCTATCTGGTGGAGCGGTTCATCGAGATCCTCGGCAAGAACCGTGGCGCACCGCCGAGCGCTCAAGAGAAGGACGCGGCCTAATTCGTGTTCCGGCCGCTCCGATCGCGCATTGACTGGCGCGACCTCACGTTGATCCGACGCCTCCCCATCCGGCGACGGTTGCTCATGGGGTTCCTCAGCATCGTGACGTGCATGGCGGTGGTCGTTCTGCTCCTGATGTTTCGGTTAATTCAATTTCAACGTACGATGGCGACCATTGAAGACTTTCAGTCTCGCGAAAGCGAAATCCTCGACGTCATCGACGGCCACTATCGGGACCTGAGCGCGACGGCCCTGATCATCCTCACCGACCCGGGGGACGGCATGGCACCCGAGCGGTCTCAAGCGCTCAAAGTCGAGACCGAAGCCAGTCTCCGACGGTTCCGGGCGACGATCGAGGCCATGATGAGCTGGGGAGAGGGTGAGACCATCGAGCGCATCGACGGCGACCTGCTGAATCTGAATGCATATAACGAACGCCTTTTTAACGTCATCGACTCCCTTCGCAGCTCCCACTCCACGGATGCGTTCTTGGGGTACACCGCGGTCGTGGACCAAGTCCGAGACCGGTTACGCCGTCTCGAGAGCCGCCTGGACGCACTCGCATTACGGCAGCGGAACGCCCTGCGAGGGCGGGTCCACGAACTGATCTGGTTCACGTTGGCCTCGTTCGGAGTTGCCCTCTGCTTAGGTCTCGTGATGAGTGTCGCCATCGCCCGGTCGCTGATTGCCCCGATCAGCGCGCTGTCGGAGTCCGCCGGTCGGCTGGCGGCCGGCGATTTCGACGCGGCATTGCCGACCCAACTCGATCCCGGCGGCCACGACGAATTGGCCAATCTTGCCCGGTCATTTACCACCATGGCCAACGCCCTCAAACAGCAGGTTGAGAAACTGAACGAATTGAATGCCACGCTGGAGACGCGCGTTGCTGACCGCACCGCCGAACTGGCGCGTCGCAACGAGGAGCTCGATACCTTTACCTACACGGTCTCGCACGATCTCAAGAGTCCGGTGGTCGCGCTCCAGGGGTTGGTGTCGATCCTGGTCGAGGACTACGGAGGCCGGTTCGATGCCGAGGGCCGTCGGTACCTCGACCGTTTGGCGGCCAACGTAACGCACATGGACCGGTTGATCCGGGATCTTCTGGCCCTGTCCCGCGTGGGGCGGACGGAGGTCCGTTATGAATCGGTGGCGGTGGAGGAGTTGGTGGAGGAGATTGTGGCGATCTACGCCGAGACGATCAACGTGCGACGCGTTTGTCTGGACACGGGGTACCTTCCGGTGTTGGTCGCGGACCGGTCTCGGCTCCGGCAGGTGCTTGAAAATCTTCTCAGTAACGCCCTGAAGTTCTTGGGTGATCAGCCGAAGCCCTGCGTCGGCGTCCGGTGTGAAGCACTGGAGGGATTCGTCCGGTTTGAAGTGCGCGACAACGGAATCGGCATCGACCCGGCGTACCACGATAGGATTTTCACGATCTTCCAGCGGTTGCAGGATGTCGAGGTCGAGGGAACCGGCGTGGGGCTCGCGATCGTCAGGAAAATCGTCGAGCAGGCCGGGGGGCGAATCAGCGTGCAATCGAGCAAGGGGCAGGGCAGCGTGTTTTCGTTCACGTGGCCACGCCGCCGAGCGGAGCACGCCGCGGCCGCGTGACCGCCGCGTGGCAGCTTGACCCCTTCCCGAGAACTGGTGTATAACGGGCTACGATCGGTCGAGGGGCGGGGACATGAAAAGCCGAACGGCGCGGTGGGCGGCGGGTGCGGCTGCGGTGGGGTGGCTGGCGGCCGGATCACCAGGGGCCATCGCCGATTCCACGCTGCACCAGATCGTCGTCGAGCGCGAGAGCTTCACCTTCGCCCCGCAAGCCCTGTCCATCCACGTGGGCGACCGCGTCCAGTGGACCAACCACGACGGGCAGCTGCACATGGTGGTCACCGCCAAGCCCGGCTCGGACGGTCGAGAGCTCGAGATCTACACGCGGCTGGATCCGGAGAAGAGTTTCGAGCACCAGTTCGACACCCCGGCGGCGTACTATTACTACTGCGCGATCCACTTCCAGATGTGGGGCATGATCTCCGTCAACCCGTAGGGGTTCCGCCGCGACCGTTCCCGCCCTCTTGATCGCGCTCCTCCTCTGGGGATGCGCGTCGTCCCTTCCTCCCCGGTCCGCGCCGGTTCCGGAGGGCGTTCGCGTGGCCGTCGCCGAGGGGATCGCCGATCTGTATCGGCGAGACTATGAGCAGGCCGTGCGTCGATTGCACGCGGTCCTCCGCGTCGATCCGACCAACCACGAGGCGCAGCTTCGCCTGGGGAACGCCTTCTTCCGGATGGAGCAGTACTCCGAGTCCGCCCGCTTCTACCGATCCGTCCTCGATGCCGATCCGGAGGACCCCGACGCTCGGTCGGGGCTCTGGGCCGTCAGGCTTCAGGAGGCCGCGTATTCCGCTGAGGCCAAGGCGGCGGTGCGCGCCGAGATCGACGCCTGGCTCGCCGGGCGCCCCCGTCGCGTCTCGCGGCGGCTCGCCGCCTATCGCGGGTACGACATGCTCCACGACGACACGGCGAGCCGGAACCTGCTGGTTCTGCTGCTCCACGAGCGGTTGGACGGCGACGCCCGCGAGGAGGTCGCGCAGGACGCGTTCGAGGCGGCGATCGGCGAGGAGGATCCGTCGGCGCGCCGCCGACTCGCCGACGCGTTCCTGACCGGGTTTCCCGAGTCGGTCTACCGTCATCCGTTCTATCAGTATCATCTGGGGTGGTTCGCGCGGGTCCGCGGGGAGCGGGAATTCCGCCATGAGGCGCGTCGCCTGCTCCGGCGCGATCCGGACAACCGGACCCTTAACTTTGCCTCGGGATACTGGACGATCGACTTCGGCCGGGACCTCGAGTGGGGGGTGGCGCGGATCCGGCGGGCGCTGGCCGGCCTCGACCATCCCGACGTCCGCGAAAAGCTGCCCTACGTGACGATGGATCGCTGGCGGCGGATGCTGGACGAGACACGCGGCCGGTACGAGGACACGTTGGGGTGGGGGCTCTTTCAACTCGGCCGCACGGAGGAGGCCGGGGCCGCGTTCGAGCGGGCGCGGCCGCTGCTGCCCCGCGACCATCGCGCGGCGTATCACCGGGGCCGGTGGCTGGAGGCGTCCGGCCGCGATCGGGAGGCGCTGGAGGCGTATCTCGAGGCCGTCGAGGCCCCGTCGGCCTCGCGCGTCGAGGATGCCGTGGTCGCGCTCCGGCGGCTGGCGACCCGGCTGGGCGTGATCGGCGAGGGCGAGCCCGATCCGTGGCGGGTGTTCGCGAAGCGGGACGGCGTCGCCACGTTCACCGACGTCACCGAGGCGGCGGGATTGAAGGGCGTCGCGGGCGGCCGCGTCGCGTGGGGGGACTACGACGGGGATCGGGCGGAGGATCTCCTGATCAACGGCCGCCGGCTCTTTCGCAACGACGGCCACGGCGTGTTCCGCGAGACGACGGCCGAGGCCGGCCTCGACAACCCCTGGGGCAACGGCGGGATCTGGGCGGACATCGACAACGACGGCCGCCTCGATCTCTTCACGATGGGGTCCGGCCGGGCGGACGTCGCCGGATCGTCCGGGCGCGTGTGGATGAATCGGGGGGACGGGACGCTTCGCGAGGGCGCGGCGATGTGGCCGTCCGGTCTGATCCACGGGGCGCTCACCGAGGGCGCGGGGTGGGGCGATTTCGATCGCGATGGGTTCGTCGATCTGTACCTCGCCAATTACGAGAAGCCGACCGACCATGCGGTCGGTCTCAGCATCTGCACGCCCGATCATCTGCTGCGCAACGTTGCGGGGCGGCGGTTCGAGGACGTCACGACCGCGGCGGGCATCGTGAGCGCGGAGCCGATGTGCGGCCGCGGGGTGGCCTGGGCGGATTACGATCGCGACGGTTTTCCCGACATCCTGGTGACCAATTACCGCCTCGACCCGAACTTCCTGTGGCGCAACCTCGGCAATGGCCGGTTTGAAAACACGGCGCGGGCGGCGGGGGTGGCGGGGGTGGAACAGGAGGGGGCATTCGGGCATTCGATCGGCGCGGAGTGGGCGGACGTGAACCGCGACGGGGCGCCGGATCTGTTCATCGCGAACCTGGCGCACCCGCGGTACATCGGCTACTCGGACGTCGGCCGATTTCTCGTGAGCGACGGCGCGCAGTCGCCCCGGTTCACCGATCGGTTCGACGAGGCGGGGTTCGCGTTCGACGAGACCATGAGCGAGCCGTCCTGGGGCGATTACGACAACGACGGCGACCTCGACCTGTATCTCACCTCGATCTATCCCGGCCGGCGGAGCGCGCTCTACCGCAACGACGGCGCGGGCCGCTTCACGGACGTGACGTGGCTTGCCGGGGCGGGTGTCGAGAACGGCTGGGGCGCGGCGTACGCGGACATCGACGCGGACGGCGACCTTGACCTTCTCGTCGGCAGCGGCGGGGACGTTCGTCTGCTCCGCAACGACGGCAACGCCAACCACTGGCTCCACGTGCGGGCGGTGGGGACGGCGAGCAACCGTTCGGCCATCGGGGCCAAGGTGACGGTAACGGCCGGGAGTCTTCGCCAGACCGCCGAGGTCCAGGGCGGAAAGGGCACGGGCAATCAGCATTCGTTGCCGGTCGAGTTCGGGCTCGGGTCGTGGAATCAGCCGGTGACGGTCGAGGTCTGGTTTCCCTCGGGTCGGACCCGGCGCCTCAAAGGCGTCAAGGCGGATCGCCTGCTGACGGTGACGGAACCGAGCCGACGGGGGGCACGATGAAGATGCGCAAGCTCTTGCACACCCGGATGCGGGTGGACGATCTGGAGCGAACGATCGCGTTTTACCGCGACATCCTGGGTCTCGAGGTGGTGGAACGCCACGACTCGCCGCGTGGATCGCGGCTCGCGTTTCTCAAGGCGGCGGGGAGCGACGAGCTAATCGAGATCTGTTCCTACCCCGCGGCCGGGCCCGTCCGGGTCCAGGAGGACCTCGTCCACCTGGCGTTCGAAGTGGACGACCTTGACGCCACGATGGCCGAGCTGTCCACGAAGGGCATTCCGATCACGGATGGACCGACGACCACCTCGTCGGGGACGCGCTTTGCGTTCATCGATGCGCCCGAGAAGTACGAGGTCGAGCTGATCGAGCGGAAACGGCGCTGAGGCGCCGGCGTCGTCTTAGCCCGCGAGCAGGTACCCGGCCGCGGCCAGCGCGGCGGCGACCGGCAGCGTCGTCACCCACGCCAGCGCGATCGAGCCGATCGCGCCCCACCGCGCCTGACCCGTGACGGCGCCGATCCCGAACAGCGAGCCGCACGACACGTGCGTCGTCGACACCGGCAGGCCCCACCACGATGCCCAGATGACCATGAACGCCGTGGCAAGGTTTGCGGTCAACCCCTGGCCGTGGTTCATCGCCGTGATCTTGTGGCTCATCGTCTCGGCGACCCGTTTGGCGCTGACCAGCCCCCCGACGGCAATCACGGCCGCGACGATCGACGACGCGAGGGGAAGGTGGACGGCTTGGGCCGCCACCAGGAGGGCGACGACCTTGGGCGTGTCGTTGAGGCCGCGCGCGAAGCAGACGGCCCCCGCGCTGAGGTAATGCAGCCGATCGACGAGGGTGTGAATGTTCACTCCCGCTACGCGCCCGGAATACCGCGCGAAGCACTCCTGGGGGCTTGCGATGGTCACCGAAGGCAGCGCGTGGGTGACCGATGCCGCGAGGGCTCCCCCGCGCGGTTCGACGGCGATGATGCGGACCTCCTCCCCCACACAGACGCACGTCTCGCGGGCGAAGCCGAGAGCCTTCCTGGCCCCGTGGAGGAGTGGGTAGGCCACGGCGGTGAGCGCGACGGCAGCGAGCGGGGCGATCAGGAGCGGCGCGACGAAGGCCGTCCCCAGCGACGCCAGGTTCATGCCCCCGACGCCGCGCGCCGCGAGTCCCGCGCCCACCAACCCGCCGACGAGCGCGTGCGTCGTGGAGATCGGGAATCCCAACCGGGTGGCGAGGAACACGGTGCCGGCGGCACCCAGTCCGACGGCTGCGATGAATCCGGGATCGGCGAGCACCGTCTCGGGCACCAGGCCCTTGCCCGAGAACTTCACGACCAGTCCCGCGCCGACGACGCTCGACGCGAGCGAGCCCGCGAACGTGGCCGCCGTGGCCCAGCGCAGCGCGCCGCGATAGTCGCTGGCGCCGGAGCCGAACAACGTGGCGACGCCCTTGAAGTTGTCGTTGGCGCCGTTGGCGTAGGCGAGCCCGAGGACGATCAGCGCGATCAGCAGCAGGGAGGTCATCAGCAGCACCCCGAAGCGGGATCGCAGCCTCCCGCGGCCGGATCGACCTTGCTCGTGATCCCCGTGACCAGGAAGAGCCCGGCGTACGGCGCGTGGGAGAGCTTGGCGGCGGTGTCGGTGCAGACCTCGATGGCCACGTTCCGCGGGAACCAGTGCCCCTCCTCGTCGCTCACGCCCTTGAACGGGCCGATGTACGTCGCGGTTTGGCCGACGTACACGCAGCCCGCGGTCTTCTCGAACTTGAAGCCTCGGACGGTGACCGAGTAGAACTCGAAGCCCTCGACCTCCTTCCAGAAGCTCTTCGTGAGGACCTGTAGGCCGTAGAACCCCGCACGCTCCAGTGCGGCGAGGAATTCCTCCTCGGTCAAGGCACCGCTGATGCACTCCCCCCAGAGCCGGGGGTCCTTGCGCTGGTGCGCAGGGACTTCTTGATCGGCGACGATGTCGGCGACCACGATCCGGCCGTGATCCTTGAGCACCCGCCACATCTCGGCGAACACGCGGGGCTTGTCCGGCGAGAGGTTGATCACGCAGTTGGACGTGACGAGGTCCACGGACTTCGTGTCGGTAGGAATCTGTTCGAGGAACCCCTCGCGGAATTCCACCACGTCGTACCCCAGCGTGTTGGCGACTTCCCTCTGCGCGTCGCGCGCGACGGCGAGCATCTGCGCCGTCATGTCCACGCCGATCGCCCGCCCCGTGGGTCCCACCTTCTTGGCGGCGATGAACACGTCGATCCCGGCGCCGCTGCCCAAATCCAGCGTTGTTTCGCCGGGCTTGATGCCGGCCGCGCCCACCGGCGAGCCGCAACCGTAGAAGCGCTCGACGACCTCTTTGGGGATGTGGGCGAGGTCTTCGGGGTTCGGCTGGACGGGGCAACACAACTCTTCTTGCGGCGCCTCGGCGGCGTTGCCGTAAAACACGCGGACGACTTTGCGCGGCGCGTCCAAGTCGAACGTCAGCACGCACTCCGACCGGCTCGTCATCACCTCGCCTGGCGTGTTGTCGGTCGCGCAGGTCACGGCGGACTCTCCCATCCCGGTATAGACGATCGGCGCGGAAAATCCCGAGCGCCGGTTGGTGACGAGCGCCTTCCGCTCCTCGGTCAGCTCGTGCAGGGCGTCGGCGATCATCGCCTTGTGCAACTCGCAGTAGGGGTCGTGGGCGTTGATCGACCCGCCGTAGAAGTACGCGTGCTCGATGTCGCCGCCGCCGCAGAGAAACTTGAACGAGCACGTCGAGCAGATCGGCTTGTCCTCCACCGTGGCCCGAGAAAACTCGCCCGCCACGGCGCTCGATCGCCAGACGTCGGCAAGCGATTGCTCCAGGATCGACCCGCACGCGAGCTCGGTCACGTTGGCCATTGCCGCCGATGGGTAGACCTGGCCGTCGGAATAGACGCACAGGCTGGAGACCCCCGCGCTGGCGAGGTCTCGTTTGGTCCCCGCCGGATACCGGAGGCGCGTCTTCACGGCCTCGTGGTTGTCGACGATCACGCCCACGGCGCGGCCGACCTCGCGGGCGAGGCGGACGACCTCGGTCACGCGCTCCACCGACGGCGTGCGGTCGACGCCGTTGTCATCCGCTCGGCCCCGCTTGTGCAGCCACAGGAGGTGGTGCGCCGTGCCTCCGAGTCGGGCGACCGTGCGCGTCACGTTGGGAACATCATCGGCGTTCGACTCGGTGATGACGGTGCTCACGGTGACGGAGAGTCCCGCGTCGATCGCGCCGCGGATGCCGTCGACGATCTTGCGAAAACTCCCGGTTCCGCGGATGGGATCGTTGGTCTCGGGTCTGGAGCCGTCGAGGCTGATCTGGATTCGCAATCGGGCCGGGTCGCGGCGGCGCAGCTCCTCCAGTCGGGTCGGGGTGAAGAGGATGCCGTTGGTCAGAATCGCGAGTTCCGCTTTGGGATCCTCAAGCGCGGTGTCGATGAGCGCAAGGATGTCCTTTCTGAGAAACGGCTCGCCGCCTGTGAAAAAGAACCGACGAACGCCGAGCGTTCGGGCGTCGGCGATCACCTTCAACAATGTGTGGGTGGGCAGACCCCGGTCGCCATCTGGTCCCGAGGACACCAGGCAGTGGCTGCACGAGAGGTTACAGGAGTTGTTGGTGTGGAGCCAGAGTTCGGTCAAGCGGCGCGAGCCGAGGTGCGACGCACGGCCGCGGTAGGGCGGGCGGACAATCGGGGCATCCGCCAGCATGCCCCGGCGGACGGCATCCCGCGCCAACGTGTCGACGTGCTGCCACGCTGCGGCGCCATCCAGCTTGGCCTCGGCGGCGTATGCGCGGACGACTTGCCCGAACGTGCGTGAGCCATCGAACAGTTCGAGGATTCGCCGGCCGCGCCCGTCGGTTCCGATCCAGTTTGGGCCGGCGGGGTCGACGAGGACCGTGACCCCGTCGAGCGCCAGCGTCTCGCTGAGGGGTGCGTGCAACACGGTGTCATGAGTCAGGTTCATACCACCTCCTTCGGAAAAGCCCTGAGGCAATCTACCTGCGCCAGCGCGCTGGTGTCAATCGCATCGGCGCCGTAGACGTGACCCCGGCCCTCCGGCCGGCCGCTCCCGCGCTTCATGATGACGCCATGGCGCGGTTCGATCACGCGGCGGTGACGCGCACCGCGTGGAGTCCCGAGGCATCGCCGGGGAAAGGGTGCCGTCGCCCGTGCTCTGGGCGGTGCGGTACCGTCGATAGCCCGCGCCATGAGCGAATACGCGCCGGGTAGCCGTGTTCAGAGGGCAGGGGTTCGCCGTTCATCAAGTGCGCGATGAAAACATCGGGTTCGAGGGCGCCGTCGGATCGGGAAGCTGTCGGAATACCCGGCGGCCGCGGATCGCGAGATCCACCCCCCTCGGATCGACACCGGCCTCGTTCAGGAGATCGGCGAGGCGCACCCCGTCCCATTTCGGCCGTGCCGATCGCGTTGGGCGAGCTCGATCGCCAATAGGCCATCCGCGGTGGACCGGCTCTAGTAGCCTTCCCGTTCCAGATATACGGTCAGCAGCGCCGAAGTGTTCGGGTCATCTTCCACCACGAGGATGAGGGGGCCAGTTTGCACGCGCGTCATCTTAACGCACCAGGGTGACGGTCAGGTCACGGCGGTGTGACGTTTCCGCGACGGAGTCGGCCTCGCTCTCGGTCAAAGCGCCAGGGACGAGGCAAATGCCGAACGTGCGTTCCCAACCGACAACGAGCGCGCCGCAGACCTCCTCGTGCGTGAACGATCGCCCATCGGTGTTCAGGCCGGTGACGCGATGGCTCGCGGGCGATCCGCTCGCGGCTCGAAACCACGGCGCCGCCGCCTCGGGCTCGTACGCCAAGAGGAGCGAGCCGTGCTGAAGAAACGCCGTTTTCCAGCGCCGCTGCGCGCTGCCAATCAGCTTCTTTCCCCCCAGGGTGATTTCATACCAGGAGACGGATTCGAAGCAGAACGGAGAGCGCGCTCCGGGCGTGGAGCGGGTGGCACTGCCCCGGTCGTCGATCCACGCGTCGACCGTGACGCCCAGTTCGGCCAAGCCTGCGGCCAGCGCGCGCGCCACTGCGGCGAACGTGCCCTTGATCGTCGGTGGGAAGAGGGGGTGGGGGATGGGCGCGACGAGACTGTACGTCACCTCGTGGTGGTGGTAGACTGCGCGTCCTCCGGTCGTCCGCGCGACGACGGGCACTCCGGCGTCGCGGCAGCGGTCGAGGTTCACGATCTCATCGGGGCGCTGAAAATACCCGAGCGAAATCGAAGGCCGCTCCCACGCGTACAGCCTCAGCGTGGGAGCGGCTGTCTCGGCGCGACAGGACGCGGCAACGGCCTCGTCTACCGCCATGTTGTGGGCCGCGGATTGCGGCGGCTCGATCAGCAGGCGCCATGTGTTCATGGTCCCGAGTCTGGACGATCCCGACCGGGTGAGTCAAGGCGCGCGTTGAACGAATGAGAAGGACGATGCTAGAATGGAACACCGTTCGATGATTAGGAGCACGATGGTCGACACCCACACGCTTCCCCAGGTTCTGACGATCGCCACGTCCGATTCGGGCGGCGGCGCGGGCATCCAGGGCGACATCAAGGCGATCCAGGCGAACGGCGCGTTCGCGCTCTCGGTGCTGGTGGCGGTGACCGCGCAGAATACCCGGACGGTCACGATGGTCCACACGCTGCCGCGCGACATCATCGAGGCGCAGATCGACGCGGTCTTCGATGACTTCGCGATCGGCGCGGTCAAGACCGGCATGCTCTTTTCCTCCGAGATCGTGGCGATCGTGTCCGCTCGTCTGCGGAGACTGAAGATTTCTCATCTGGTTGTCGATCCCGTCATGATCTCCAAGGGCGGCGTGCCGCTCTTGAAACCCGAGGCGATCGAGTCCGTCACGCGTGAGCTGTTCCCGCTGGCGTCGGTTGTCACCCCCAACGTCCACGAGGCGGAGCGCCTCACGGGTCTGTCGATCGCCACGATCGACGACGCGAAGGCCGCCGCCGCGAAGATCATGGGGTTCGGGTGCCGGGCGGTGCTGCTCAAGGGCGGGCACCTGTCGGGGGCCCCCGCCACCGATGTTCTCTACGACGGAACGGCCTGGACCCTCATCCCGGGTGAGTGGATCGACACGAAGAACACGCACGGCACGGGGTGCACGTATTCCGCGGCGATTGCCGCGCACCTCGCGAAGGGCGCTGGGCTGGTGGAGGCCGTGCGCGCGTCCAAGCGGTACGTGACCGAGGCGATCCGCCACTCGCTCGCGATCGGGCGCGGGTGCGGGCCGACGCATCATTTCTATCACCTACCAGACCCCGGGGGAGGCGCCTAGTGTTTACAGGCCTGGTTGAAGAGCTTGGTGTCGTGCAGGCGTTGGAGCGAGGTCTCGCGGCCGCGACGTTGACGATTTTGGCGCGGCGTGTGGTCCATGGGATGACGGTCGGCGAGAGCGTCACCGTCAACGGTGTGTGCCTGACCGTCGTCCGGTTCATCGACAACGGATTCGCGGTAGAAGTCTCGCCGGAGACGCTGCGGGTGACGACCCTTGGGGGGCTCGCGGCGGGCGACGGGGTGAATCTCGAACGGGCGATGCGGCTGGGCGATCGGCTGGGCGGTCATCTGGTCAGCGGGCACGTCGAAGCCGTCGGCCGGATCGTCGGGCGCGCGCCGGAGGGCAACGCGATCATCCTGACCATCGAAGCGCCGCGCGAGGTGCTGCGCTACTGCGTGGGCAAGGGCTCGGTGACCGTCGATGGCGTGAGTCTGACGATCAATGCCCTCACCGAGAAGACGTTCTCCGTCGCGATCATTCCGCATACCGCGTCGGTCACCACGTTGGGGCTCAAGCCGCCGGGGTCCTCGGTCAACCTGGAGCCCGATCTGATCGGCAAGTACGTGGAACGCCTCATGAGCGACCCCGACCGTCAGCCGGAGAAGGTTGACGCGGAGTTCCTGCGGAAACGAGGGTTGTTGTAGTAACGCGACATCGGCCGCGTTGTTTCGCGCCCGTAAGCCTCTAGCTGCTCGGCCCGGGACACCAGAGCCTGCGCTGCGCTCAGCAAGCTAGGTTGCGTCCTTCGCGCAGCGAAACCCCACGTCGTTCAGCCGGCCCTCAGGGTCGGTGGAGAAGCGAAAGCTTCCCCGCGCGTTGTGCGCCAGAATGTCCATCTGGATCTCCGGCGCGAAGTGGCCGATCCCAGACCAGGATAGTCCGCGGAGGACCCTGGCCGGTCGAGCGTCCTGCTCGATGAGGTCCGGGGCGGGATGCCCGGGGTAGGGCCCGTACCAGTCGGCTGTCCACTCCCACACGTTGCCGACCAGGTCATAGACGCCTTCGGGGCTCCGCCCGTTCGGGTAACTGCCGACCGCCGTTGTGCCGTTGCGCGCCCCGCCGACGTTGGCGCGCCCCAGCTCAAAGCGATCGCCCCAGGGCTCCGCCCGGCCAGCGGTCCCTCGCGCGGCCCGTTCCCATTCCGGTTCGCGTGGGAGGCGCTTGCCCGCCCACCGGCAATACGCGTCGGCGTCCGCCCACGTGACCGAGACCACGGGGTGACGCGCGAGGCCGGGGGGGTGGCGCCGGCCCATCCAGTCCGTCGGTGCCGGGCGTCCAGTCGCCGAGACGAACGTCTGGTACTCCGCCTGGGTGACCTCGTAGCGATCGAGGTAGTACGCGGGCAGTGTCACCCGACGCTCGGGGTGCTCGTTCACGAACCACGGCTTGACGAGGCCATACTCGAGCGCTTTGCGCCCGACGTCCTCCGCGGTGCTGCCCATCACGAACGGTCCCGCGGGGATCAGGATCATCCCGGGCGGGCTTGGGGAGCAGGCGATCAGCGCCCCGAGCAGTCCACCCGCGAGCGAGAGGCCGATCCGGGATGCCGTCACTTCAAGTCCTGTGCGCAGCGGAAACCGAACCCCTTGTTCTTGATCTCGGGCGCGAACCGACTTCTGTTATAGACCGGGGAGCTCAAGCCGCAGCCGTAGGAGAGGCAGTCGTACCACGACCCGCCACGGAGGACTTTGTTCTTCACGCCGTAGTGGACATTGGCGACGGTGTTGCCGGGGTAGGGCTGGTACCAATCCGCGACCCACTCGTACACGTTGCCGGCCATGTCCTCCAGCCCCTCCGGGCTCCGCCCTTGCGGAAACGAGCCTGCTGGCATCGTGTTGCCGGGCTCGTGCTTGGTCAGCCAATACTGCGGTGTGTTTGCCTTGGAGGTCGAGAAGTCATTGCCCCACGGAAAGCGCCGCCCGTCCGTACCCCGGGCCGCCCGCTCCCACTCGGCCTCGGTGGGGAGCCGCTTGCCCGCCCAGCGGCAGAACGCGACCGCGTCGTGCCAGTCCACGTAGACCACGGGATGATCGGCCTTGCCCTCGGGATAAGAGCCGCTTACCCAATGATGCGGAGCGGCGCGCTCGGTGGCCTTCGCGAACGCCTCGTACATCGCGTTCGTGGTCTCGTAGCGGTCCATCCGAAATGAGTTGACGGAGACCCGGTGCGCGGGCCGTTCGTCCTCGTCACCGGGGCCATCGTCCCCGCGCCCGTCGTTGCCCATGATGAACTTGCCGCCGGGAATGACGACCATCTCCTGGCGGACGCGGGGCGCGGACCGTCGATCGGACACCGAAGACGAGACGCGCGTGAGGGCGCGCGCGGGCGCGATGCCTGTGAGGTGGCACTCCGCACACGCCGGATCGCTGAGCGGCTGCTTGATCGGCGCGCCACCGCCCACGTGACAGCGAGAGCAGGCGGACGGCGCGGTCGAACCGACTTGGAACGTCGGCTGAAGGGGTTCAGCGAAGAGGGCGGGGGGCCATCCGAGTTGGAGGGCGATCGGGAACACCACGATGCCGAACAGCGTGACCTTCCCCACGGGTGAGCGGCGATGCGGCATGGCGGAGAGTACTCATACCAAAACCCGGCCGAAAAGACCAGGGCGGGGGCGCCCGGCCTGGCGCCCCCGCCTATTGCGCCTGAAATCGAATAATCGTGATGAGCGACGTCCAGGTCTTGCCGGTGGGCTGGCCCTCGTCATTCGTCTGCGGGATGCCGTCCTGCGGCGCCGTGATCTGGATCATCGCCCCGTCTGGGGCGTTGACCGTGTAGGTCGACGTCGCCTCCATGAACGCCGCCGCGGCGCCGATGCGCTCCTCGTAAAAGCTCACGATCTGCTGTGCCGGGTCGTCCGAGTAGTACTGGTACTGGTACAGGTGTGTCTTGCCCGAGGTATCCGCCTTGTCGTCCAGCCGATGGACTGCCCATCCCGGGTAGGCGGGCACGCCGAGGGTCGTCTGCTGGGCGCGTTCTTTCTGTGCGGCCGTCGCGATGCTTCCACCCAGCAGCAGGGCGAGTCCGGCGAGCATCAGGATCGTTCGTGTCATCGCGGCCTCCTTCGATCGCGTGAGATCAACGGAGGCAAGGCTAGTCGGCGACCGCGATTCTGGCAAGCCGGGGCGGGCGTTTCGCGGAGTGCGGCTTGACGTTGAGACGACGCGGGCGGGGCTGGGGCATCGACCCGGTATCAGCGCGAGCGTCTTCTCGGCAGGACGGCGTTGATCTGTGCGCGGCTCTCGGGTGAGAGCGCGCGGATGCCGATTTGGAGTGGCCGTTGGCTCAGGAACTGAGCGTAGAGCAATCGGGTGCTTTCAGGGAGGGGCTCATGGGCGCTCGTTGTTATACGCAGTGCCGATCACAACGGCGTATAATGCCAGGCGCGGACTGGTGCCCGACGTACGAAATCACGCGTCGATGTTGCCAGTTGGACGCAACGAAAGCGCCGATGACCGTCACCGTTCTGTTCTGGGTTCTTGCCGTTGTCCTAGTCGTGGCGGGGCTGCTGGGGTTGGTGTTGCCCGCGCTGCCTGGTGCGCCCCTGCTGTTCGCCGGCCTGTTCGTGGCCGCGTTGGCGGAAGACTTCGCGTACGCCGGAACCGGCACGCTGGTCGCGCTGGGCGTCATGGCCGTCCTGACCTACGCGATCGACTTCGCCGCGACAGCGCTCGGCGCCAAACGCTTCGGCGCGTCGCGCCGCGCGGTGATCGGTGCGGTAATCGGTGGGGTCGTGGGGCTGTTCTTTGGCCTGCCCGGGATCCTGCTCGGTCCCTTCGTCGGAGCGGTGATCGGTGATCTGTCGGTCCGGCGCAACATCGAAGCCGCGACGCGCGCCGGAGTTGGAGCTTCCCTCGGACTTGCCCTGGCCGCGGCAGGGAAGTTCGCGATGGGGTTCGCGATGGTGGGAATGTTTCTTGTCGTGCGATTTTTGTAGGAGACTGCAGTACTGGAGGGGAAGATAAATCCCCATTTCTTTTGTTTCTTTCTTGCACGCAGCAACCTTCTCCGAAATGAAAATCACCAACTCTCTCTTTGAAGCCAGCCTCAAGTGCCTCACCAAATGCTTTCTCAGATCACTCAGTGAAACGGGGACGGGAAACGCCTATGCCGACTGGGTTCGGACTCAGTCCGAGTCTTACCGCACCGCGGGGATGAAGGGCTTAATGGCAGGAGCAGCGGACGATGAATGCATCATCGGTTCGCTAGGAACGGAAAACTGGAAGACGGCCAAGTGGCGGCTGGTCGTGGACCTCGTGGCCCGCGCACAGAATCTTGAATCTAGACTTCACGCGGTGGAACGAGTTCCGTCAGAAGGGCGAGGCCAGCCCGGCCAGTTCACCCCGATTCGATTCATCTTCACCAATAAACTCAACCGGGACGACAAACTGCTGCTGGCGTTCGATGCGCTCGTGTTGTCGGAAATGCTGGGCCGCAAGGTCGGCCTAGGCAAGATCATCCACGGGGACAACCAAGCCACGCTGAAGGTAAAGATTTCTGCGCTGGCGGGCGAAGTGCGGAAACTTACTGGGAAGATTGAGGCGATACTTTCCTGTCCTTCGCCGCCCGACCTCGTTCTGAATCGGCATTGTAGCGCGTGCGAGTTCCAAGTGCGGTGTCTGCAGAAGGCGATTGAGAAAGACGATCTCAGCCTGCTGTCCAGCATGACGGAGAAGGAGCGAAAGAAGTTCAACAACAAAGGCATCTTCACCGTCACGCAGCTCTCCTACACTTTCCGGCCCCGCCGCCGGCCAAAGTGGCTTGCTGCCAAGCGCGAGAAGTATCACCATTCCTTGAAAGCCCTTGCAATTCGAGCGCGAAAAATCCACATCGTCGGCAGCCCGGAACTGAAGATCGAGGGTACGCCGGTCTTTATGGATGTTGAGGGGCTTCCAGACCGCGATTTCTATTACCTCATCGGCATCCGCGTCAAGACCGCTCAGGGAGTTGTGCAGCACAGCCTGTGGGCTGATACTGTGAATGAAGAGAAACAAATCTGGACTGACTTCCTGGATTTCCTGTCAGAAATCGAGAACCCGGTATTGGTCCACTACGGAAGCTTCGAGATCACGTTTATGAAACGAATGCGGGGCCGATACGGCGAGCTCCCAAATGGTTCAGCAGTGGCTAAAGCCGTTGAATCGTCGGTTAATCTCGTGTCTGTGGTTTTCGCGCAGATTTACTTCCCCACCTTCTACAATCGGTTAAAGGAAATTGCGGGGTATCTGGGATTCACCTGGTCAGATCCTACAGCTTCTGGCGTGCAAACCATCGCTTGGCGCCATGAATGGGAAGCTACCAAGACGCTCCCATTGAAAGCGGCGGTCGTCACCTACAATGCGCAAGACTGTGAGGCACTCGAATTAGTGGCGCACAAGTTGGTTGATTTGCATCAAGCCTCTCCTGAGGCTGAAGGCTCCTCTCCGAACGACGTGGTGCGCACAGAGAGGCTGAAGCATGAGCATCTATACGGCTTCAAGCGCAACACGTTCTCTTTTCCAGAACTGGGTGCCATAAACAAGGCCGCATATTGGGATTACCAGCGCGAGCGCGTCTACGTGAAGTCAAATGCATGCTTGAAGGGTGCCTTGACTCGCTCCTCAAGAGACAGGAAGGTCTTGTCTCCCAACAAGACAATCGAGTGTCCTCCGCCCCGTTCTTGTCCGGAGTGCGACTCGACAAAGGTTTTTGGGCATGGGAAGGTGAGCAAGATCGTTATTGATCTTAAGTTCATGCGGCATGGCATAAAGAGATGGATCATCCTCTACCGGTTCCACCGGTACAAGTGTCAGGGCTGCGGAGCCACCTTCTTCCCCGAAAAAATGGGCTGGACACGCAGCAAGTTTGGTCCTGAGATCTTCGCATACTCGGTCTACCAGAATATCGGGCTACGGCTACCGCAGGAAAGTGTTGACCGCAGTCTGAACAAGTTGTTCGGCGTCCACTTGGCGATTGGAACGACAGGTCGCTTTAAGGCGAAGGCAGCGAAACTCTATGAAGGAACTTACGATGCGCTGGTCAAACGGCTATGCAATGGCCAATTGATCCACGCCGATGAGACGAAGATCAGCGTAGAAGGCAAGGACGGGTTTGTGTGGGTCTTCGCGAACATGGAAGAAGTGGCCTATGTCTATAGCGAGACCCGCCAGGCCAGCACTCCGCAGAGCTTGCTCAAGGACTTCACTGGCGTCTTGGTCTCGGACTTCTACGCAGCCTACGATGGAATCCCTTGCTCTCAACAGAAGTGCTTGATTCACCTAATCCGGGATTTGAACGATGCGGTCCTGAAATATCCCTACGACGAGGAACTGAAAAGGCTCGTAAAGAGTTTTGCCGACTTGGTGAAACCGATGGTGGAAACCGTTGATCGTTATGGTCTGAAAAGCCATTTCTTGAGAAAGCATCTCGGGTCCGTAGATCGTTTCTACAGGCGACTATCGGGTACGAACCTTCAAAGCGAGTCAGCGGGAACGTTCAAGGAACGCTTCGAGAAAAATAGAGACAAGCTGTTCACATTTCTGATTCACGACGGCGTGCCCTGGAACAACAACAATGCCGAACACGCCGTCAAAGCCTTTGCGATGCTTCGTCACATAATCGGGGGGGTCACTTCAGAAAAGGGCATTCGGGACTACCTGGTTCTGCTTAGCATATGTCAGACGTGCAAATATAAGGGAGTGGATTTTCTGGACTTCTTGCGGTCCGACGAGAAAGACATTGAAGCTTTTACTAACTCGAAGCGCTGAAGACCAAGAAGGGAAGTAATGAGGATCAGAGTATTTTTTACGGAAATGGGGGTGTGCTCGGTCGGTTTCACCGCCAAGCCTGTTAGCGTTATCCTCGCTGGTTTAGTTTTGATCACTCCCTACTGTTGTACCGCGGACACGTATCGAGCGCGATGATCCTACGCCTGACGCGCAAGCGTTCTGCAAAACAGGTCGACGAGCTTGCGGAACAGGAACAGCGTCGTGTCCTTCGGCGACGCGGCGATCGCGGCCTCGGCGGCCCGGCGGACGGCGTCGGGTGTGACGTTGAAGCGGCGCGCCACGAACTCGGCGTCAGTCAAGTCCAGGTCGGTCCCCCGTCGCAGTTTGGCGACGATGAAGTCGACAGGATGCAACAGGCGCAGGCGGAGCCCCGGCTGGTCGAGCCACACCGAGGCCCGTTCGCGATACCCAGGCGGCATGGCCACGACCGACCAGCCCGACATATTCTCGCCCAGATCCGCCGGCACTCCCCGGTCGCGCAAAAACGCGGCCAGCGAATCCAGATCGCCGATTACCTCGCCGTCGACGTCTTGGGTGGCCCGGTCCTGGTATCCGTACGCCTGAAGCGCCAACCCGCCGACCAACAAGAGATCGACGCTCCGCCCTTCTTGGGCGGTGTACTCGCCCAGAAGGTCGATCAGTCGTTCAGTGGTGATCGGCGACAAAGCTAAGCGCCTCGGCGAAGACGCGAAAGTCCTTGGGGTCGGTCGGACCGGGGTCCGGGGGAAGCGGGGTGCGGGTGATGAGCCCGTTGATCAGGGTCCGATAGGTGGTGTACCAACGACATGCCTTGGTGTAGGCCTCCTGAACCTCCGCGCGATCACGCCACAGAGTCAGATCGAGGGCGTCGTTGACGAGAATTTCCAGCCACAGTAAGCGGACCGCCCGCTCGTCGGCGAGCGCGTCTTCGATCGACGACGCGCCGGTATACGCCCCGAGCAGTCTGAAGGGCGTCTTCTCCTGTGACAGCGGTCGAGGCATGGCCAGCTCAGTGTAAGGAATCCACGCGGTCCGCGCAAGCCGTGAACCAAGGCGGTTCTTGCGGCCGCGGTTGAGGTCAGGACGAAAACCCGTACTCTTGCCACCGCCGCGTCACGCGCTCGACGATCTCGGGGTCCATGATAATTGGTTTGCCCCATTCGCGGGAAATTTCTGGCGGGATCTTGGTGGTGGCGTCGATGCCCATCTTCGCCCCGAGCTCGGGTAGGGGCGAGGCGAAATCCAGGTAGTCGATCGGCGTGTTTTCGATGATGGTGACGTCGCGCTTGGGGTCGACGTTGGTCGAGATCGCCCAAATCACATCCTCCCACTTGCGGATGTCGATATTGGGATCCACCACGATGACGAATTTGACGTAGAGGAATTGTTTGAGGAAGCCCCACAGGCCCATCATCACCCGCTTGGCGTGGCCGGGGTACTCCTTCTTGAGCGCGATGATCGCAACCCGGTAGGACAGGGCTTCCATTGGGAGGTGGAAGTCGACGATCTCGGAGAAGGTGCGCTTGATCATGGGCAGGAAGATGCGATTGAGCGCGAGCGCCACCACCGCGTCCTCACGCGGTGGACGGCCGGTCACGGTGGTCATATAGATCGGGTTGGTGCGGTGGGTGATGGCCGTGACGCGGAACACGGGGAACGACTCGATCGGGTTGTAGTAGCCGGTGTGGTCGCCGTGGGGGCCTTCGTCCGCCATGTCGCCTGGCATGACTTCTCCCTCGATCACGATCTCGGCCGATGCCGGCACCTCCAGGTCGATCGTCTTACAGCGGACGAGTTCGATCCCCTTCTTGCGCAGCAGACCCGCGAAATGGAACTCGCCGATCTCGTCGGGCACCGGCGTGACCGCAGCGATGGTCGTGCCGGGGTCGCACCCCAAGACGGCGGCGACCGGCATCGGTTTGCCGAGTGTCATCCATTCGCGGTAATGGTGCGCGCCGCCGTGGTGTTTGAGCCAGCGCATCGCCGTGCGGTCCTTGCCCAGGACCTGCATCCGGTAAATCCCGGCGTTGTACTTCCCGCCGTGCGGCGACTTGGTGATGATCAACGGCCAATTGATCTGCGGTCCGCCGTCGTCGGGCCAGCAGAAGAGAATCGGCAGGATCCCCAAGTCGGCCTGCTCGCCGGTGAGCACCACCTCCTGGCACGGCGCGCGGCTGACCATCTTCGGCGCCAGGTGGAGGATGCGGCCATAGAACGGCAGGTGTTTGATCGCGTCCACGAATCCCTTCGGCGGTTCGGGATGCTGGAGGAACGCGAGAAACTTGCCGATCTCTTCGAGCCCCGGTTCGTCGGTGTCGAGCCCCATCGCGACCCGTTTCACCGTCCCGAAGAGGTTCGCGAGCAGCGGGATCGACGACCCTTTCACCTTTTCGAACAGAACCGCCGGGCCCTGAGCGACGAGCAGGCGGTTGAGGATCTCGGTGATCTCGAGGCGAGGATCGACTTCCTGCCGAACGCGGACGAGTTCGCCCTCCCGTTCGAGCACCGAAAGAAATTCGCGGAGGTCGGCGTACGGCACGGCGGGTCCTATCGCGAGAGCAGATCGATCGTGATGCCGAACAGGATGAGGAGCCCCACCCCGGCATGGGATCGAAACAGGAGGAACGTGGTCGAACGATCGGTTCCGCGGCGCAGCCGCCAGGTCTGGTGGGCAAAGATGACGGCCACCAGCGCCAGGCTGAGCGCGTAGGCGGGGCCGAGCGGCACGAGCAGACCGAGGGCGACGAGACCCGCCAGCGCGAGCCCCAACAGCGCGCCAACCCAGGCCCACACGTAGCGACCGAACGCGATGGCCGATGAGCGGACGCCGATTTTCAGGTCGTCGTCCCGGTCGAGCAGCGCGTAGATGGTGTCGTAGGCGGCGGCCCAGCAGACCGTCGCGACGAAAATGACGATCGCCGGGGCGGCGATCTCGTTGCGGACGGCAGCCCAAGCGAGCAGCGCCCCCCAGCCGAACGCCACCCCCATGACGGCTTGCGGCGTCGCGATGATCCGCTTCGTCAGTGGATAGATCGCGGCCAGGCCGAAGCCCGCCACGCTCAAGCCGAGCGCCAAGGGGTTGAGCGTCAACGCAAGCGCGAGGGCGAAACCGGACAGGATGGCCCCGACGATCAGCGCGTCCATCGGCGTCAGACGACCTGATGCGAGCGGCCGGTCCTTCGTCCGCTCGACGTGGCGATCGAGGCGGCGATCGGCGAGGTCATTGAGCACGCAGCCGGCGCTCCGCATGACGAACGCTCCAACGACGAAGACCAGCAACAACGAGGCCGGCGGACGACCATCGGCGGCGATGACGAGCGACCACAGCGCGGGCGCCATCAGCAGGAGCGTTCCGTACTGTTTGGGCAGTCGGATCAAGTCGGCGACGGCGCCCAGCTTGTTTCGCACGCGGTCGGTCATCTCACTCAACCAGGCGCGGGGAAAAGACCTCGACAATCGAGGCGGTCAGCGTGTGCTCGACGGCCAACCGATACGTCCGGCACCAGAGCCGGTCCGAGGGTCCCGCTCCAAAGGCGTCCGCGAGGGTGGCGTTCTGAAGGCGGCCGATCCGGAGGTGATCCCGGACGGCGGGTCGCCCGCACGCATCCAGGAGGCGTCCCAGTGGTTCGACCCCACGCAGGATGCCTTCCGCCAGCGCGGCATCGAGGTGTGACGTGGGCAGGACCGAGACGGCGTAGAGCAATCGCTGCCCCGCGTGGGAAAGCCACACGTGGCGGGTGATGGCGGCCTCCCGGGGGCGGACTCCCAAACGGAGGGCGGTCTCGGTGTCGATCGGTTCCTCCCCTTGGCGAATGACCTCCAGATCGATCGGGCCAAGACGCAGGGATTCGAGGAGCGTGGTCATCGATCCATCGGAGGTCAGAAGGACGCGAAGGAGGGGCGGCGTCTCGACCGGGTCAGCGTCGATGAGGAATTGTTCCGGAGTGATCCATTCAGCGAGTGGAGTGCCGACCGGCGCGATCAAGGGCGGATCATACGTGAGCCCTCCAAGGCGTGTCAAGAACAGCCCTTGCGACGCGAAAAACGCTTGACAAGGTGGGGCGATTTCATTAAGATCCCCGCCGCATTGGATGAGAGATTCTGAGATGCGCGTTGTGATCCAAGTGGGTTTATATGCGTGGTTGGCCGTCAGTCCGTTGGTGCTTGCTCCGCTGCTCGTGTCCGCCGTGGAGCGCGATCCACTCCAGCCTCGCGTCCCGCCAGATCAGCTCGAAGCCGCGAAAGCCATGACCAATCCGTTCCCCTCGACGCCGGACAACATCGCCAAGGGAGATGGTCTGTACCATGGCAAGGGGACGTGCTTCGTCTGCCACGGCACCAAGGGGCAGGGGGACGGTCCGGCCTCGGTGGGTTTCGATCCCTCGCCACGCAACTTTGCCAATCCCGAGTTCCATCAGGCACGCACGGACGGGGAGCTCATGTGGGTGCTGAAGAACGGCAGCGCTGGCACCGCGATGGTTCCCGTCGTCGGCAGCGTGATCAACGAAGAAGAAGGCTGGCTGATCCTCCTCTATGAGCGAAGCCTCGGCCGTTCACCGTCCTGACCGTTGCGGATGCGAGGCGTGAATATTCCGGGGGAAGCCCCGTCTGAGACATCAAGAGCGCGATCGGAATGCGCCACGCGAACGGGGCTCTTCGGAATCTTTTTCGGGATCGTGTTCGTGGTGGCGGGGGGATGGGCCTGGGCGGCGGACGGCACGGTGACGATCATCGCCCCAAAGCCGAACGAGATTGTCAGGGGTGACGTCACGGTGACCTGGAACCAGGAGAAGGCGGGACTCGCAGACCATGTCCATGTGTTCATCGATGGCGGCACGATGAAGCCGGTCAAAACGGGGACGTCGATCGTCCTCAAAGGGCTCACAAAGGGTCCGCACGAAATCACGGTCCAAGCGTACAGCAGCGAACACGAACCGCTCGATGCCAAGGCCTCGGTGACCGTGAAGGTCGAATAGACCGTCGGGAGGTAAGGGGTTCACCTTTATTCATCAGGAGGAGGAAAAGATCCATGGGTAAGCGCACGAGTGTGGTGGTGGCGGGAGTCGTCGGGTTAGCCTTTGCCGCGGGTGTGGCGGTTGCGGCCGAGAAGGACATCAAAGTTCCTCGGGTGCCTGCGGCGGAGTTGGCCAAGGCCAAGGAGATGAAGAACCCCTTGAAGCCGACGCCCGACGTTCTTGCCAAGGGCAAGGCGATTTTCGAAGGGAAAGGGACCTGCTTTACCTGCCACGGGAATACGGGGAAGGGCGATGGCCCGGCCGGAGCCGCGCTTGATCCATCGCCGCGGAATTTCACGAATCCGGAGTTCAACAAGATCCGGACGCCTGGTGAGATGTTCTGGGTGGTCAAGAACGGCAGCCCGGGGACCGGCATGATTTCGTACAACCCCGCCATGATCAACGATGAGGAAGCGTGGGAGGCGATCACCTACCAACGCAGCTTGGGTGGCGAGAAGTAATCCCCTGAAACCCGATTGAAGTAGAAGGGAGGCCCTGCTCGGGCCTCCCTTTTTTTGTGCCCGGAACCGCGTTTCTGCCAGCCGCCTTCCTGATCTAGCCAGATTTCTTCAAGGAAATCAGGCGAATGTTCTGACCCCCCGGATGGTCTCCTATCCGGGGCAATCCATGTCATCGCTCGGACTGTGCATTATCGGACTGCATTAAAGGAGCAATGCTCGCGGGTGGAGGTCACGCGGCCATGCGGTAATCGTGCGGCAAACGGAAGGTTTTTGACTGGATTTTTGACCCGAGGGATGTGGACGCCTATTTAATGAGGCTCAGGAGAACAGGGAGGGGGGAGGGTTTACGGGGGGGGGCCTTGGGCTGGAGGCTTCCTTCAGCATTTGTCTTCTTTATTCTTTTCTTCTCTGTCCAAGGCACTGTCGCATTCGCCCAGGTTGTTGACCACTTTGCGATAAGCGCGAGCCCCACCACCCTTACAGCAGGCAATCCCACCACCGTCACGATCGTCGCCCACGATGTCAGCCACAACGTCGTGGTCACGTACACCAACCCGAACGGACTCGACCTGACCCAGAACGGGACGGGGAGCGCGACCCAGATCCTCTGGAGCGGTCCCGGGGTCACCGATACGGGTATCGCGGGTACCTTGGCCGCAGGGAACTTCACCGACGGGGTGGCGACCGCTACGCTGACGAATCAGAAAGCGGAAGGGCCGGTGACCATCACGGTGACGGATGCGACCGCGGGGACCACCGGCAACACCAACGACGCGGGGCATCCACCGACGTCGAATGTCACGTGGGATGCAGGACCGGTGTCGGACGCGGCGTCGACGGTGACGGCGAGCCCGACGAGTGTGGTCGCGGATGGGGTGGCCAGCTCGACGATCACCGTCACGCTCCGGGATACGAACAACAACCCGGTCAGCGGCAAGACGGTGAGCCTGGCGGCGAGCCTGGGGACGG